>Ga0163150_10000682_pt1 | contig 61902 bp, 47 predicted proteins | sample OliLakLV19P2IB_FD_148628 | JGI IMG/M metagenome (GOLD analysis project Ga0163150, IMG submission 148628) | Freshwater microbial mat bacterial communities from Lake Vanda, McMurdo Dry Valleys, Antarctica - Oligotrophic Lake LV.19.P2.IB | ecosystem: Environmental > Aquatic > Freshwater > Lake >...
CCCGCCGGACTGATCGTCTGGTGGGTTGTTTTTCTTCAACTTTGGACATCGGAGTGATGCCTCAAAAATCCAATGCGAAACGGGTGTCCGTTGAAACTTCGGTTTTCTATTCGTAACGATAAATAGTTAATTTTGCCCCACAGATTCTGCGGAAGAGCCGAAGGTCGATGGATTTGCAATTTAAAGGAAGCCGAAATGAAACTTCGGGCGAATCTTCGAGGAACGGCAGCAAAAAATCGGGACGCTGGAATGCGACGACGCCGTCGAACTCGGCCCTAAACGAGAGTCGAATCGTATCTCGTCCACCTGTGCAAGCGATCGTGGCGGTATAGGTTTCCTCTGTTTCACGCGGATTTTTTTCGGTCGAAAACTCGTAGGACGTTTCCGTGAATTCCCCCGCAAGCAATGTAACCTCCGGAACTAACGCGGTCGTGCATTTGCATCCAACGTTAACTTTTTGAAACTGAACCGTCTTGCCAGAGTCGTTATGAATATAAACCTTGGCTTTTAGAATGCTCCCAGGTGGAACGACTCCGAGCTCGAAAATCTTCGCGTCGTAAGTCTTGTCCGCAATGAGATTGAGCGTAAAAAATGTGTTGGCGGGCTTTACCGATTCCTGTGCAACAGCGTCAATCGAGAATGCGACCAGCAAGGCTAGGATCGTCGAATAGTGGCCCATAAGTGATAAGCAAAATCGAGATCGGCAATGACAAAACGATAAAATGCCTGAGAGTCTGTGATCCTGAATCTCCATTTCCAACCTTATGCCTGTTCGGTTTCGAAAACGTGCCATAGGGTTATGAATTCCCTACTATTTTCGCATTAGAGCGTATCGCGATCAGTTGTCGATCTTTTTGATGAAAGAATTTTGAAAATGATTTCGCTACCATGCCCATCATTTTCCCAGGGCATGACACTTGTTGTGAATGATGTTGCTGTCAGATGTCGTCCCGCTGGCATAAAGCCAACGAAAACGAATGACGTTACGGAAAGGACCCAAAACGCCTCGATTCTCCAACAGCGAGATTTCATGAAGCTGCTACTTGTCCGACTGTCCAGACGGAGCTTGGGAAGCAGTACGTTCACAGGAAGGAGCCTGGAAACGAGAGTATCCGTTAGCATAGAATGAGTCGTTCATAGCAAGACGAAGGCATCGAGTAAACAACCAATGGCGTTTTTATCTTGGATTCGAATAACCTCAGGCACCGCAGTGCTGTCTTCGATATTTTCCCTGCTTGCTTGGACTCTAGCTGAGGAAGGCGAAGCACAGGTAAACATTCATGAGACGCCTTCGGACCTCGTCGTTCCACTTCTTAGCGACGGAAAACCAGAGGCTGGCAAAAGAGTGCGAGAAAAACTCGTTGACCATGCAGACTGGGAACTTTACCACGTTGTCTACTTGCCAACGGATTGGAAACGCGGCCAAAAACTGCCGGTGATTATCGAGTTCCCTGGCAATGGCGGATTTCTGAATGAACTGGGTGACGTAAGTACTGGTCGCGTCGAGGATTGTAAACTCGGATATGGAATGTCGGGTGGTCGAGGCTTTATTTGGGTGTGCTTGCCGTTTGTGAATCCCGTTACGGGCCAGCATTCGCTGACATGGTGGGGCGATGCGGATGCTACCGCCAGCTATTGTCGAAAAGTTGTTGCCCACGTCTGCGACGAATATTCTGGCGATCCGAATTCGATTATTCTTACCGGGTTTTCTCGAGGAGCCATCGCCTGCAGCTACATCGGGCTTCGCGATGAGCAAACGGCAAATTTATGGCGAGCCATGTTTCTCCACAGCCACTACGACGGCGTTCGACAATGGAAGTACCCAGACTCCGACGCCGAATCTGCACGAGCCAGATGGGCTCGCTTTCAGGACAAACCGCAGTTTGTTACTCAGGAAAAATCGGTGGACAACATTCGCCAGTTTTTACAGAACTCCGACACAAAAAGCATCACTTTGGTGGCACTTCCGATTCTGAACCATACCGATACATGGGTGCTCAAGGATATTCCCGAAAGAAAAAAACTTCGAGATTGGCTTGATGCAGCGCTTCGATAGGCTATCGCTTGGATGGAAGAGCCTTTGTCGGATCCTCTGGCCACGAATGTTTCGGGTAGCGCCGTTTCAAATCCTTTTTGACCATCGCATATCCAACCGACCAAAAGCTTTCGAGATCATCGGTAATCTGTTGGGGACGCATATTCGGCGCAAGAAGATGAAACAAGATCGGAACCCGCCCCATTGCCAACCGTGGCGTTGAGGTCCACGAAAAAACTTCTTGAATCTTGACGGCAAGCACGGGCGATTTTCCTAGTTCGTATTCCAACCGAATCGAAGAGCCGCTCGGTACGTTGATTCGCTCTGGGGCTTCCCGGTTCAGCGATTGCAGTTGCGGCGAAGAAAACTTGCTGACGACCCAATCGTACCAACGTGCTTTCTTTAACTCACTAAACGAGCGATGATGCTCGCACATTTCCAGACAGATTTGCGACAGCGCTGTTGGACTAAAATCAGGCAAATCAATTTCGGGTGCAACCGAACGAAGCCATTGGCAGCGTTGAATGAGCGACTGCAATTCTTTGTCATCAGCCGGAAAGACGGCATGCCACGCGTCGACGGCCGCTGCGTGAAGTATTTGTGCCGCTTCAACGCGATCCTCGATCGCGACCGGAGTCTCCGCGAGGACGAGATCATCCCAGAGTATTCGTCGCCTCGCTACGACTTGTTGTTGCGTCGGATGAAAAAAAAGCTCGTCTCGCTCCTGAATGAGCTCGACATCTAGCCAGCTTTCGTCGATCTCCGAAGCTTGGCGAACTGTTGCGTCGGTCCCGCGCCCGTCGACGTCGACGCATATAAACAAATCCGCGTCATGGACACCGCTTGATGGAGCAAGTTGAACTGCACGACCTCCGACCATGACCGCCGAATTCTTACCCGGTGCGCGACGCTTTGCAAGTCGATCCGGAAAGCCAGCTAGGATTGCTCGTTGAATTGCTTCTTCTGACGAAGAACCGACGCTAATACCAGCGCGGGCGTCGACCAAGTTCGATTCTTCAAACAGGCTCATGGCTTGCTTTTCAATATCGCGTGCGGTCTGTCGGATGACTTGGGCAGTTCCACGATGAATCTCTCCAAGGACTGGATCATTCGAACCACCTCGATAAAACTCTTCAAGCAACTCCACGCGCATTGCGACATCGGAAGTCCACTTTCGCGATTGTGCTGTGTGCATCGACTTAGAACCGCTAGTACGGTCGCGAGAATCTCGATTCTGAAATGGATCTCGTTCGGAAAGCATAGCGGCGGCCAACGCGACAGAACTCAAATGCCCTCGATGGAAGCCATCGACCACCATACGACCTAATCGTGGATGAAGCGGAAGTCTTGCAAGCTGCTGTCCGAGTTCAGTGATACGACTTTTCTTGATAGCCCCCAACCGTTCCAGCAATTTTGTGGCAGCGGTTACCGATTCTTCTCTTGGAGCCGTCACCCAGGGAAATTCCATAACGTTCGATTGCCCCCAATAAAATAACTGAAGCACGGCACCAGATAAATCAACGCGTCGTACTTCCGGTTCAAGATGTTCTGATCTCGATCGATGGCTCGCTTCGTCCCATAGACGGTAGCAAGTGCCTTCACATACTCGACCTGCACGACCGGTGCGTTGAGTTGCCGAATCCTTGGCTATCGGCTCAAGATTCAATCGATCCAAACCGACCGACGGCTCGAAACGCATGACCCGTGCTTGCCCGCTATCGATAACGACCTGGATTCCCTCAATCGTCAACGATGTTTCGGCGACGTTGGTCGCCAAAACGACCTTTCGCTTCAATCCTGGCTGGATGATTTTCGTCTGCTCGTCCAATGGCAGACTGCCATAAAGCGGATATACATCGACATCGCGAAGTTGATTGTCGCGCTTGATCAAATCTCGAACACGATGGATTTCTCCTTGGCCTGGTAGGAACACCAAGACATCGCCAGCATGTTTTGTCACACAATCCAAAACCGATTCAGCAGTTGCCTCGACGATCGATTGCTGGAACCGCGGTGGGCGATGGCGGATTGCGACCGGAAACATTCGGCCAGCAACGGAAATCATCGGTGCACCTGTTAACTCTTTACCGAGCGCTTCGCAATCGAGCGTCGCCGACATGATGACAATGCGAAGGTCTTCGCGCACCGTTGCTTGAACTTCTCGGAGCATGCCTAAAAGTAAATCAGCATCGAGCGAGCGCTCATGAAACTCATCGAGCAGGACGATCGATGTATCGCCCAGCGTTGGGTCATCCTGCAATCGACGCAGCAAAACACCTTCCGTGGCAACAATCAGCCGCGTATCGCGACCAAAATTGCGTTCAAAGCGAACGTGATAGCCCACTTCACGACCGAGCTGCCAGCCATTTTCATTCGCGATCCGAGCGGCGACGCTGCGGGCTGCGATACGACGAGGTTGCAGAAGATAGATTCGTTGGTTCGACTCTGCAGCCGAACTGTGTAAAAGGGCCGGCGCAACCCGAGTCGTCTTACCGGAGCCAGGCGGTGCGTTCACAATCGCAATCGGGTTGTTGGCCACAGCTTGGACGATTTTGTCCAGCGAGCTGTCAATAGGAAGAGCGAGACTCATAAATCTACTTTATTCGCTGCTTCCACTTTGTTGGCATGTCAACGACCATGGCTTGCACCAGCGCTAGGACCTCATCGGCTTCTTTGATCTTCTCCATCTTGCGAAGGCATCGCGCTGAGCTAAGCCGAACTTCGTACCAAGTTTCAGTCCCAATCTGCGAACCTGCAGCGAGCTGTCGATAGCGCTGAATCGCATCATTCAGAGCTTCCTTACCTGACAATTCGTAGACTCGTGCTAATTCGAGCGTCCAAAGTGGATTCCTCGGATCACTTTGTCGAAGACGTTCCAGTCTCGATTTCGCTTGCACTGCCTCGCCCTTCATCGCAAGCGCTCTGGCTTCGACCAGAGAAGCAATTTCACTCAGCTCGCTTTTCACCGACGAATGCAGTGTATCCAGTTCGGTTTCGAGAGTCGTCGGCATCGCAGAATGCAACTTGCCAAGCAATGCAGCCCAATCATTGCGGTCGCTTTGCTCCCAATGGTCAGTCGACCGCAATCGAAGGATGTTGGAAACAGCGACGTTCAATGCCGCGAGATACCCTACGCGTCCGACTCGATCCTCTTGGTACCATTCCAAGAACGTTTGCAATTCTGAACCGATGTCCGATGCCGAATTTTGCTTTGCGGATACAAGTATCTTTAAAATCAGCTTAGGTATATCGCTGTCTGCGTTCTCTGGCTTTACGATTCCCCAGTCGAGCGCTCGCCCGTCGCTTCGTCGAATTCCACCATCGATCGTCCACCAATCGTAATCGCCGCTCAACAATTCGTAGGTCGACACATACGTTGAATGCATCATCGCAAGCGACTCGTCCGATTGGGAGAAATTCACCTTGTTGACGATGCTCGACAGCAACATTGTACTGATCAAATACTGCGAGGCAGCTATCCGCTTTTCTTGTCGGTCCTCGCTGGGCGAAGCCGCCGCTGTTTCGCTGTTAAGTAGCAATGCATTGATAGTGGAACGCCACAACTCGACCAGCAATGCCAAATCCCCCGTTCCAAGGTACAGTGCTTGCAAACGCTGGCGGTTGGCATCGGAAGTGGCGTCGTCCGACCAAACGTCGACGTGCTCGTGAAGGATCTGCCGGTAGCGCCCGCTTTCGTTCGCCGCGTTCGCACCGCCAAATGCTGCCGATGCGAGTTTCGCTTGCTCTTCGACTGCGATCTGATGAATCTGAACAGCACCATCTTGATCCGAGTACTTCAAAGCGGTCTTGGCGATCCGATCGATGGCAAACCGAGCAAAACTTGCTGATGGTTGGTCGCTGCCAAGCTCTTTTCGAATGAGCCCTAGAATCGTCTTGGCGAACGAAAAGGCTTGTTGGAGATCGTTCACCGCGAGCGATGCTGCTTCCGCTTGTTCGAGTTGTTCGATGGCTTCGCCGATATGACCAGCGGCCAAGCTTTGACGGATCGCCACTTTTAATAGATCAAGATTTCCGGGGATTGAAGCAGAATGAGCGGCTTCCGTTTTCGCATTGCTCGAGCTAACCACCAACGCTTCCGCACGTTGCCGCCAGTAGTCGCCAAATCGCTGGGCAATCTCATCCCGAGAACGAAGGATACTTTCGATATGCTGTTGATTCTCGTTTGGCGATACCGATTCTGGCGAACTCGAATCAACGCGATTCTTCCAGAGCGCGATTTGTAGCTCAAGGTTTGCCAAGGCTAAATCCGGCGACGCCTTCGTCGAATCGGTCGAGCCCATTCCTAGGAAGCGGCGGGCGTTCTGATAGTCGTCCAGCAGCAGACTGGCTTTCGCGGCCAGCGCCAGCGCACGATTTCGAACCTCCAGCCCACCAATCGTCGGAATCCACTTTTCAAGGCCTCGAATCGCGTCGCTAAAGCGATTGATCGCAACTAAACTTTGGAAACTCGCGAGATCCAAGAAAGATTTTCCGTTCCAGGACGGGTCAACCTGCTCCTTCATTTTTTCAATCGCGGCCAGCGACAATGCGCCTGCTTCAATGCATTCGTTACTCCGAATCGGATAGCATTCTGATCTCAATAAGTAGCTATCGATTTCCAGAAGCAACAACCGATTTCGCAACGTCGCCAGCTCGCCCGCGAACTTTGCCGACTCGCGATCGCTCTGACGCAAAGCCAAGCCTATTTGGGCCTGAACAAGCGGCCTTAGTTGTTCGAGTTGATCAACGATTCCGCGAATCGTTTCGAGGGCATTATCACGCCGCAATGTATTGGTAGGTGCTGACAAATAAGCTCCAACCGAACGCTTGGCTAAACGGTATCGCACGCTTTCAAATGCAAACTGATTCCACAAACGATATTTCTGATTCTTCGGATCCGAGATGATCGAATTGTAGGCAATCTCGGCTGCTTCAATGGCCGTTTGTATCGTCGGGGCGTTTAGTGAATCGCGTTCTGCCAAGGTGGCGATCAACCAAGCGTTAGCTTTTGCGAAGTCGATGGAATCGGGTTTTGCCGACGCAATCGAAGCTCGACAGCGGGCAATTGCGCTCTCATAGAGCCCCGTCCGATAAAGTGCTTCGAGTACCGCATCTTCCACTTCAGAATTTGGTACGACAATACCGATCAGCGACACTTTATTCTCGTCTTCGGTAGCCAACTCAACCGAAAACGCCGTCAAGGAGAATGTCGACACAAACACACATGGCAGAAAGCAGATAACACTTGCTCGCAACCCATGCGAAAATCGAATCCTCAGCTTTCGGTAGGCGGTACTAACGACCATGAAGTCGGCATGCTCCGTCGGTGCATTTGCGACCAGCCAATCGATATCGATTGCGAGCTACTACGCGGTACAACCATCGCCACAACGGCATACAGAACGGAAGATAAAGCAGCGGTGCAATCGGATACAGGAGAGGTAGCTTACCGCTTAGATATCGTACCGAATCGGCTCCCGTATATCGTCGCCCATCTCGAGTAACCAGCCACATCTCGGCCATCAGCATTTCATGGGTTAAATCAGGATAGTCAACTCGAACGCTCGGGTCATGGAGCGACAAATATCGTAAAGCACCGCGACTATCCAATCGTTTTAGAGTCCCGATCATCGAGGTGCAAAAATTACACTCGCCGTCGTAAATGACAACGTCATGATCGATGCACGACGGCTGGATTGTTTGGTTAGTGGACATTCAATCGCCAAAAGATTCCTGGAGGAAATGCGATTCTCTTCGGCTCGGACGACGAGGTTTGCAGGTCGATCGCATCATTTGTCTTATTCTAACCGGATTTCCTGAAGGCGACTAACGCAATATTGTAAACCTTGGAACCCACGTAGCAGCGTCTCTCCGAGACGCTGTATGAGTCTCGGAGAGACTCGCCTACGTGAAATCACATACATTCCATTTTTGCCTCTAGCCCAACCATCTTGTTCAGTGAACCACCGCCATGAGCTACGGGTTAAACAAAAATGGTGAAAGCTGGCTACGCCAAAAGTCCGCTTGCGCTGTGCCGCTTGCAGGCTATAATGTGCCGAGTGAACAAATGAATTTACTTCTCAACCCACAAGAGTACCATGGCCATGCAACATTCTCCACAATTTTTAAAGATCGCTAACGAAGCACGCTCTCGAGTCCGCGAATATCGAGTTCAAGACATCAAAGCTCGCTTGGATCGAAACGAATCAGTCAATTTAGTCGACGTGCGCGAGGCGAGTGAATTTGCGGCTGGCCATCTGCCGAACGCGAAACATCTTGGTAAAGGCGTCATCGAACGCGATATCGAGTTGGTGTTTCCAGACCTGGCGACCGAAATCGTACTGTATTGCGGCGGTGGATTTCGATCAGCTCTCGCGGCCGACAATCTTCAAAAGATGGGGTATTCGAACGTCATCTCGATGGATGGCGGTTGGCGCGATTGGACGGAAAAAGGTTATCCAACGTCGGTCTGAGTCGTGCCTTCGAAAGAGGGGGAACAAATGCTTCCTCTGCGCCTCGCGGCGTTCTCTGCGGTTAGATTCTCTGTATAGCGAAAAAAACCGTTTCGTTGAGGCAAAAGAAGTCGAAATCTGGTTACCCCCGAACACTCAAGATACGGCTAGCCATTCTTCAATTTCTTGCTGCACTTGGCTGGCAAGGTTTCGCAACTGCGGGAACAATTCCGCGACGCTTGCTAAGTCGCCATTGCGAGCTGACTGTTCGAGTTGATTGGCAACTGCGACGAGAGGTTTCGCACCGATCAACCCGACAGCGCTCTTCAATGAATGAGCGGCACGAATCATCAACGCGAGATCGCTTTTTTCGAGCCCTCGAACGATCTCGTCTAGCCGCTGACGCAACTCCGTCAAAAGCGTTTCAACCAACATTTTTTGCTGGTCGACCGAGCATTTCAATCGTACAAAGGGGGCTGAAAAATCGATGCCACCAGTAGATTTGCGTTTAGACGTTTTAGCCGAATGGCCATTCGCGACAGTCGATAAACGATCAGGTACATTAGTCGGTTCGTCCGAGTGGGTAGGGCTTAAAACTTGATCGTCATCATCGGAATGATTCTTACCAAAGCGCTTTTCGGATAGCCTCGTCAGCATGTTGTCGAATTCTTCAAAATCGATCGGCTTGCTCAGATAGTCGTCCATTTCTTCCGCTAAAAATCGCTCGCGATCACCTTTCATAGCGGCGGCCGTCATCGCAATGATCGGGATGTGCTCCCCTGGCGACTCTTGATCGCGAATGGCTCGGGTAGCTTCGATACCATCCAGCACCGGCATTTGAATATCCATGAAGATCGCGTCAAACGAACGGCTTTTCCAAGCTTCGATCGCTTCGGCTCCGTTCTCGACCATGACCAATTCATGACCTGCGCGAGCAAACAACCCTTTGGCGACAGCTCGATTCACCGCCCCATCCTCGGCCACGAGGAATCGCATTGGATTAACAGCCTTTTGAACAACCTTTTTTTCTCTATCGGATGACTTGGTAGCGGGTTTTCCTAGTGCCTTTTCGATAGCTTCCAAAATCTCCGCCTGCAGTGCTGGCTTTTGCAGGAACACTTTGACGCCAAGCGAAGTCGCTCTCGGACCATCCTCCGACAAGCCACTGGACGAGTAGAGAATGGTCGGCGGTAAACGTTCTTTAAATTCTTCAGCAATCTTTTCGAGCAACTGCATGCCATCCATATTCGGCATCATGCGATCAACAATCATCAAGGCAAAGCTAGTTGCGTCAGGTTTAAGCGAACGATAGTTATCCATCGCGGCTTTCCCGCTTTCAGCAAGCGTAACCAACATGCCGAATCGTCGAAGTGTCTCATCGAGGATTGAGAGATTCGTTCGATTGTCATCGACGACAAGCACCATCAGTCCCTTCAAGCTGGTCCGATCCAACGTCGTCGATCCTTCAGGCTCGGGAGCGATTTCGAGTTTTAAGTTAAATAGAAATTCACTACCTTTTCGTAAGCTGGGTTCGCTTTCAACCCATATCCGCCCGCCCATCAAATGGACTAATTGCGATGATATCGAAAGACCTAGCCCGGTCCCACCGTATCTCCGCGTAGTCGTCGTATCGGCCTGCGAAAACGCTTCAAAAATCTGGGATTGAAGATGCGATTCGATTCCAATTCCGGTATCTCGGACGGAAAATAGCAAGGTAACCATCGACTCGGTCGGCGGTCCGCAAGCATATTGAACATTGACTACGATCTCGCCGGATTCCGTAAACTTCACAGCATTGCCGACGAGATTTACAAGAACCTGCCGTAAGCGAGCTGGATCGCCAAAGACAAATTCGGGAACCTTGGGGTCGATTCGCAAAATTAATTCGAGCCCCTTTTGCGACGAACGTGGCGCTAAACTTTTCACGGCCATTCCAACGCTGTCCCGAATATGAAAGGGAATCATTTCAAGTTCGAGTTTACCCGCTTCGATTTTCGAAAAATCGAGTATATCGTTGATCAGTCCCAGGAGTGATTGTGCGGACTGCTGAATCATGTCGACAAACGATTGCTGTTGCGGATTGAGTTGCGTATCGGCGAGCAGTTCCCCCATGCCGATAATTCCATTCATCGGAGTTCGGATTTCGTGGCTCATATTCGCCAGAAAATCACTTTTTGCACGACTTGCCGCTTCCGCCGCCTCTTTTGCAGTTCGCATCTGCTCGGCAGCTTCTTTTTGCCCAGTAATATCGTGGGAAATGCCGAACGTGCCGATGACTTTTCCCTCTTGATCGCGCAGCGGGAATTTGCTGGTCGATACCCAACTTTGCGTTCCGTCTGGCCACTGCAGATGCTGTTCTTGGCCAATCACCGCTTGGTTTGAATGGATAACTTCCAATTCATCCAATCTTGTGCGATTCGCATGCTCTTCGGAAAAGACATCTGAATCGGATTTGCCGATGGCTTCTTCCGGACTCTTGAGACCCGATCGCAATGCCTTGGCGCGGTTCACACGCAAATATCGCCCATGAATATCTTTGAAATAGATACTATCAGGAACATTGTCCATTAAACTGTGAAGCAAATATCTTTCGGCTTCCGCTTCATCCAGAGCGCGTTTGCGTTCGGTAACGTCGGAAGAAATTCCAAACGTGCCAACAACTCTGCCTCTTTCGTCCATCAGCGGCATCTTGGTCGTAGAGCACCAAGTATCGGGACCATCAGGCCATGTCTCGCGTTCGAGTTTTGCGACGAGCGGTTCTCGTGATCGCATGATCTCGCGTTCGTCAGCGAGTGCCTGTTGAGCATGTTCGCGAGAAAAAATATCAGCGTCCGTCTTACCGATAACGGAATGTTGATCGGGGAAATTAAACTTCCTTGCCATGCTTTGGCTGATCTGAATAAAGCGAGAGTGCCGATCTTTGAAGTAAATCGAATCGGGCATATAAGAGAGCAACGTCCGAAGCAGAAAACCGCTGTCCTGCAGGGCGTCTTCGATCTCTTGACCATCGCTGGCGTTCTCGTCCATTTGAGCACCTCGCTTTCAATACGCGGCTGACGTTCAGAAACCCGATTCTCGGTCTCGGTATTTGATCAAGGTAATCTCATTGCCAGACTCGTTGAATGATACTTTGTCCATAAAAGTCGATATCAGGACGAGCCCACGTCCTTTCTCATCGTCGAAGGCTTGTGGCTCATCCGGTTTCATGATGAGCTTGACATCATACCCTGGTCCTTGATCGCGAATTGCAACTCTTAACATCTCCTTCATGACACGGGCATCGTAACAGATCGTTCGGTCCTTATACGGAGCATTGGAAAGTCGCTCAGTGACCAATGCGATCTGCTGTTGATTAGGGGCATCGTTCGACGCATCGCTTCGCCATTGCTCACGAGTTAACTGCAAGTTTCCTCGGTACATCGCGTTTTCTAATGCTTGTTTGATCGCCATCGCAACTCGTGGGCGATCGGTATCATCTAGCACATCGATGCCGCTGGCCATCTGCAACGTCAGATCGATCGCCGGCATAAACATGTCGGGTTGATTGGGCAATTCAAAGACGAACCGATTCTCTGTCATGCATTCAATCAACTTGGCATAACTTTGCTCGGTGCGGATCAAGCCCAAGACGTCATCGACCGTAGTCAACAACAGATCTTCCAGGTTTGCTTTCGGGACGTAGCCGGCAGCTCCCTTCCGCAACGCCTCGGCGGCCAAATGCTCTGAACCCCGCGCCGTTACCAGGATGGCTGGAATATGCGGATAGATGTTGCGCATCTGCTGGACTAACTCGAGCCCATTCATCATCGGCATCTCGAGATCCGTGACGACCAGTTCGCAAAAACCGGATGCCAAGTGTTCAAGCGCCTCGCAACCGTCACCAGCACAACGAACTACGTGAGCCCCAGATTCCAGCAGCATACGCATTTGAAGCAATTGCGTTGGGCTATCTTCTACCAAAAGTATTGTTGACATGATGCACCTTGCAGTAGGAGTAGGCGATCCGACGCACCGCCCAACAGCAAATCTCAAAATGGACCGAGCTCTGCCGTCGACATTCCAATGACATTTATTCTAATGAACCAGAGAAAATTTAGCAAATCGCAGAAGGTGTTGGCAGCGAACAGTGCTGAGAAAAATGGAATTGGATAAGATGGATGATGTTTCGATAATTTTGGAAGAAGCTTCTTTCATCGTATTGAATAAACCTACCGGATTGCTTAGCCAGTCAACCTATGGCGTAGAAAGCTTGCTCTTTCGCATCCGAGCCCACTTGAAAAGACGTGATGGGTCCGATCGAGAGCCATTCATCGAGCTACCACACCGACTCGATCGGGGTACGTCTGGAGTCTTGCTCGCGGCAAAAACGAAATCGGCACTATCCTGCCTAAGCGAACAATTCCATTTTCGAAAGACTACCAAAAGCTACCTTGTCGCCGTGCAGGGGCATCCAACGAAATCTCTTGGAACGTGGACCGATTGGATGCGAAAGATTCCAGACGTATCCCGCGCCGAGATGGTCGCGGAAGATTCCGATGGAAGCCGACAAGCGACTTTGGATTACGAACAGATCTATCGAGACGAAACGAATTCGATAGTACGCGTTGCACTTAAGACAGGCCGGATGCATCAGATACGCTTGCAATTCGCATCGCGAGGAATGCCGGTTCTCGGCGATCAGGCGTATGGCAGCACCATCCAATGGTCACCTGCAATTCGACATGAACACGACGAGCATTTCGCTCTTCATGCTCATTGGCTGGCATTCCGGCACCCTAAGGACGGGCGAGAAATTCGAGTCGAAGCGCCACTCCCAGATGCATGGCATGAAAGATTTCCAAGTGAATGCTTAGGAGAACGTCGAGAATAACGTCGTGATTCACATATATGATCTTGCCTTCTACGGGAGATATTTGCTACCGAGCGGACGGATAGAATTTACTTCAATTAAATCGGATGGATCCGCCGTGGCTGAACGCAATTCGCATCGCGTCTATATCAAGTCTGTTTCCTCTCCCAGCTTACCCATGCTGGCTATTTTTTGCATAGCAGCGAGTGTGGCCCTACCTCGTGTAGGCTGGAGTCAGACAGTGCAGCGCGGTGGCGATGACGCCTCGCCAGCCCGCTCGAATGTTCGCGCCCCGAAAGCCGACTGGATTTGGGCCGCTTCGATCCCGACGAATCAAGCCCCGAAAGGTGCCGTTTATTTCAGAAAATCTATCCAACTTTCCGTACTTGAAAAAGCACAACTTCAAATCGGTGCCAACGATGCTTACGAAGTATATGTGAATGGCAAACGGGCGGGATCGGGCCGAAAGTCAGAACAAATCGATACGATCGACCTTACTTCGTATGTTCAACCTGGCGACAATATCATCGCCGTTCGTGCTGAAAACCTCGACGGGACAACGGCTGGCTTGTTCGCCCGCTTGTATGCAAAGCCACGAGGCGAAGGATGGCGAGGCTTAGGTACCAGCGACACTTGGCTAGCATCAACTTCCGGCCCAACAGGGTGGCAGTCGACACAATTTGACGATACTCGATGGGTGAACGCTCGGCCTCTCAACCATGAAAAGTCGATTCCTGTACCGATGCAAACCGTGGCCACTAAGGTGCGATTGTCGGACGGTCGTGCCAATGAGAAACCATCAACTGAACCGATGCCCGACGTGATTGATGTCCGGCACGAACGGTTTACGACGTTGCCAGGGTTCGTCGTCGATGAAGTGGTCGACTCTGAAGCAACAGGCTCGCTAGTCGCAATGGCATTTAATGAATTTGGGCACATCGTCGCTTCGCGAGAATCTGGGCCATTGCTGCTCATTTATGACGCCGATAAAGACGGAAGGCCTGAACGCATTCGCACCTATAGCGATCGGGTGAAAAACATCCAAGGAATCCTGCCGCTCAACGGAGACGTCTTTGTCACCGGTGATGGGGATCAAGGAAACGGACTTTACCGGCTCGTCGATCAGAATCGCGATGGAACGCTCGAACAAGCTACGCTCATCGTGAAATTCCAGGGGCGCCAAGGCGAACATGGAGCGCACCAGATCGCCTTAGGCCCCGACGGAATGCTCTATGTGATCGTTGGCAATCATGTGCAAGTCGACGGAAAAATCGATCCAACTAGCTCGTATCGATACACCTACGAAGGAGACCTTGTGCAGCCGCGACAAGAGGACCCTAGCGGACATGCTCATGGAATCAAAGCACCTGGCGGTACGCTCGTTCGCGTCGATTTATCAGGCGATAAAGTCCAAGTCGTTGCTGGAGGATTTCGAAATGCTTACGACATAGCCTTTCATCCAACCGGAACTTTCTTTGTCCACGATAGCGATATGGAAGCAGACATCGGTACGACGTGGCATCGATCCACTTCGCTTTTTCAGATTGTCGAAGGCGGCGAGTATGGTTGGCGAAGCGGCTGGGCCAATCAACCAGAATATTATTTCGACCGCTTGCCATCGCTGCTTAGTACAGGACGCTCGTCACCGACCGGTGCCATCGTCTACAACCACAACGTTTACCCTAAAGAATATCACCAGTCTCTTTTCTTAGCCGACTGGTCTGAAGGACGCATTCTTACCGTCGATACACGAGCCGGCGTTAGCAAAGCGTTGGGCGAACCAGTAACATTCGTTTCCGGCAGGCCCATGAACGTTACCGATATCGATGTTGGTCCCGACGGTAGCCTCTATTTTTGCACCGGAGGACGCGGGACGAGCGGTGGTATCTATCGAGTTCGCTGGACAGGCGATACGCCCAGTGACCAAGTTAGTCCTGGCGAAGGAATTGCCAAAGCCATTCGACAACCGCAAATGCACTCCGCCTGGGGACGTCAAGCGGTTGCGATGTTGAAACGCGAGATGGGTCAAACATGGGACGAACAAATTGCGGGAGTCGCATTTAGTGCCGATAACCCAGCTCGATATCGAGTTCGCGCACTCGACTTAATGCAGTTGCTTGGTCCAGTGCCAACGGTCGATATCCTTGTCGAGCTATCGCGCAGCCCAAGTGAACCCTTTCGTATGAAAGTCGCCTCGATGCTTGCGCTCCATAGCAAAGGCGATGTCGCCACGAAAAGACTCAACGAAATGCTTTCCGATCGAAGTCCTTTGGTAAGCCAGGCGGCTGCCGAAGGACTTCTGCGCTCGGATGCAACTTGCAATAACGAATCGCTAGTCCCGCTGCTCGAATCGTCCAACCGAAATCTCGCCTTCTTGGGAGGTCGACTCCTTCAGCGTCAGCCTCGCGAGGTCCGACAAGCAATGCTCATGCGTACCGGCAAAACTCGGTTGGTATTGCAAGCCGCACTGGCGTCGATCATCGCCGAGCCAACTCGTGAAGTCGCTCTGAGAATTATTCCCGAGCTCGATAAAATCGGTAGTGGCTACACGTCTGATCTCGATTTTGTAGATCTGCTTCGAACCTACGAGCTGACCTTGCATCTTGGGAAACTCCGACCTGAAGACTGTCCAAAATTGGCTAACTGGGTCGTCAGCGAATTCCCGGCCGGCGAACCGAAGATCAATCGGCACCTCATTCGATTGGCGACGTTCCTCAAAGCTGAACCTATCATCCCGCTCGGCCTTGAGTACATAAAAACCAGTGCTCCATTTTCCGAACGAGTCGACGCGGCACTTCACTTGCGGTTGATTCCGCATACCTGGAGTGCGGCTGAACGCAACGCTTTGCTCAAATTCTTTGAATCGGCACAGCAAACCGATGCTGGAAGCAGTTATTCACTCTACGTGATGAATGCGACGCGAGAATTCGCCCAAGGGCTCGATCCTGAGGAGGCGGTTGTGTGGGTTATGAACGGCAAGGATGCTCCGAACGCCGCGCTGGCAGCCCTACCCAAACTTCCCGTCTCATTGCCAGAGAACATCTTGCTCAAGCTCTGCGAAATCGACGGTGAAATCGATCAAGGTGGTTTTGAATCGGATACGTACAAACGACTCAAAACAGGCATCTCAGCCGTACTTGCAAGAAGTGGCGATGAGGCATCGCAAAAGTATTTGCGACAGATATGGCGTCGAAGTCCTGATCGCCGACCAGCGGTGGCTTTGGCCTTAGCACAAAATCTCGACGGAGAGAACTGGGACTACGTCGTACGTTCGCTCAACGTCCTAGAACCAGACGCGGTCGACGAAGTTCTTTCGAAACTGTCTCAGGCTCCAGTCGCAACGGAAGATGCTCATGCGATACGCCAAATAATCCTTCATGGACTGAAACTCGATCGCTCCGAACAAAATCCAGCGTCTGCCATCGGTGTTTTGGAACATTGGACTGGCCTCAACATGCGCGAGAGTGGACCGAATTTGTCGTCGCAGCTTACTGCCTGGCAAGATTGGTATCGAGGTAAGTATCCCGATCAAGCTGAACCGGTTTTGGCGGAAGATCATTCCAAGTTAAATTGGTCACTTGATTTTATCGAACAGTTCTTGGCGGGAGATACCGGAAAATCCGGTTCGGCCAGCGCAGGTCTAGTCGCTTACAACAAAGCTCAATGCGCTGCTTGTCATCGATACAACGACACCGGCGTCGCCTTCGGTCCCGACCTCACTGGATTAACAAAGCGATTTGCACGTCGCGAGACGCTCGAAGCAATCCTCTATCCATCGCACGTGGTCAGCGATCAATACGCGACGAAGAAGATAATGACCCACGATGGCTTAGTGGTTACTGGAATCGTATCGAAACAAGGAAGTGGATTATCGGTACGAACCTCTGATCGACGGCAAGTTCAAATTGCACACGACGATATCGAAGAAATCATAGCGTCCAAGCAATCGCTGATGCCCGACGGACTGCTTGAGAACCTAACGCTACTCGAAATTCGAGACCTAATGTGCTACCTTGGTTACGTGCCAGAAATAACGCAATTGGCAGAACCATCGTCGACGAATTCGATAAAGCGCTAGGGAGTTGCTGATTTAGTGAGCCGTCGGCGCTAGCCGCAGGCCTAAGGTGGACGCTTTGCTACAAAATCGCCGGTGTCTAGCGCCATCGGCTCACGTTGGATCGTAGAGCAAGAACAAACCCGAGTGATCCAGCTCGCCATGATCTTCTTCAACGACGAATCGCTCCCATTGAGAACGACAGACATCTAACGTAGGCGACTCGAAGTTCAACGATTCAGCTAGTTCGCAAATCAGTCGCACATCTTTCAATTGCAGTGCCGCACGACCACCCGGCGTAAAGTCTCGGCGGACCATACGATCGCCGTGAAGCTGAAGGATCCTGCTTTCGGCGAAGCCTCCGAGCAATGCTTCGCGAACTTTCCCCGCATCGACGCCCGACAATTCAGCCAATCGAAGCGCCTGAGCGACCGCATCGATGGTCTGTGCGACGATCAGTTGGTTCGCGAGCTTTGCAACTTGGCCAGAGCCCGATGGTCCCAAATGCGTAATACGTTGGCCGATCGCTTGCATGATCGGAAGTGCCCTTTGAAAAGATGAATCATCGCCGCCTGCCATAATCGACAGAGTGCCTGCCTCCGCACCCACTTGCCCACCAGATACCGGAGCGTCAACCCACTCGACAAGCTGCGAAAATTCGCGAGTCTCTGGCACACCGGTGGTACCGAAGTCGATGATCATCGCGTTTTCGTCAAGTCCCTCGATCAAACCGCCACTTCCGAAAGTAACTTGCCGGACAACTTCGGTGGTCGTCAGATTGATGCAGATGACGCCCTCGCCAATGCGGCGGGCGAGTTCGGGCAATGTTTTCGCTCGCTTCATCCCCATTGCCACCGCAGTTTCGGCGGCCGCGTCGCTACGATTCCAGACAATCACCTCGGCTCCGGCATTGTGCAAGTGACGCGCCATGGCTCGCCCCATATTGCCGAGACCGACGAATCCAATTCGATATCCTGTTAGCATCTTGTTCCCATCCACGGTTGCCTATAACATCTTCAGCTTCTTTACACTTCAAACGACAAGATACCAAGAGTAGCAGACGCGATGAGAATTATCATAACCGGCGGAGGTGGATTTCTTGGTTCTCAATTGTGCGACCGACTGCTCGAGCGAGGGAAGCTTATCGGTCCGTCTGGTATTGCCGAGACATTGGATGAGATCGTTTGCCTCGACGCACATTTTCATCGTACCACTTCGGATTTGCGAGTACGACAAGTTGTCGGCGACGTCAGTCATCGAGATACTGTCTTCGAAGTCGTTGGATTGGATCCCAAAACTTCAATATTTCATCTCGCTTCGCTGGTCAGCGGCGAATGCGAGGAAAGCTTTGATGATGCGCTGCGAGTGAATCTCGACGGCGGAAGGAATATTTTCGACGCCGCTCGAGCCATCGCCGGTTCCCCTCGCGTTGTTTTTGCCAGCAGCATCGCTTGTTTCGGCGGCGAAGCGATGAAGCCACCCTGCACCGACCAAACAAAGCTTTCGCCGCAAACAACGTACGGCATGACCAAAGCGATCTGCGAAATGCTCGTCAACGATCATAGTCGCAAATCTCATTTTGATGGGCGGTCAGCTCGATTGCCGACAGTCATAGTTCGTCCCGGAAAGCCGAATGCGGCCGCATCGAGCTGGGCAAGCGGCATGTTTCGCGAGCCGCTCAAAGGCGAGCCGTGTCTGCTACCTGTCAAACGCGATCAGTGCCATCCCATGACCGGCTACAGAACGGTTGTCGAATCGCTGATCGCTCTTCATGAAGTGCCGTCGGCGAATCTAGGTACCGATCGAGCAATTGGTCTACCGGCACTGCGCGTAACCCCGCAACTTGCCGAATCCGTACTACAGAAAATCGCCGTAGAACGCAGCCTCAAGATCGGCCCGATTGTCGATGCTTTTGACGAAAGAATCCAGAATATCGTCAGCAACTGGCCCGTCGATATCGATGGTAGTCGAGCGATTTCATTGGGACTCCCACAACCACCGACACTTCACCAAATCGTCAAGCAGTACATCGACGATTTTGGTTGATGAACTTCAATACGCGAGATCAATGTCGCGCACGTTGGAAAAAAGTTTTCATAGCGGAACGGCGCGAGCCGTCCGGTTTTCCTAAGCATTCTAGCACTTCACCGGATGGCTTGCGGGCTGTTAATTTAGTGGTTTTGTAAAGATTCAATAGATCAAACATAACCCGAAGCGTAAGCGAGTGGATGCGTTCGTTCCCTTGCTTACGCGTCGGATTACTAAATCAACAGCCCGCTTGCGCCATACCGTTAGGAAATCACGCCCTTCGAAGACTCAGGGCGTGCCACCCGATTTAGAAAATCTCGAAGTTGTTTTGACCCGTTCCTTAGTACGAGTACCACCTTGCAGTCTTAGCAGCTACCTCGGTCCGTAGTTCGGTTGGTTGGCCATCTGCTGTTGCGAATTCAACGATCGTTCCTCGACCAGAAACTCGGCCCAAACAGGATTGTGATCGGATAGTTTGAGCGCGTCCTCTTCGGAGATGTTGAACAGTGTTCGAAGTTTGAGGACACCGGCGTTCCCTGTGAATTCCAAGTTCGTGCCTGGATCGATGATGATGTTGTCGTAAACTGCATTTTCGCGGACGTTGGTCGGTTCGTTCAATAGTGGTCGGCAGCCAGCAAGGGTTTGAAGTTTACTCATCTTCTCGGGCCCCGCGTTGAGATCCCCAAGTAAGATAACGTCATCTTCTCGACCTGACATGAATTCAAAATTTCGAATTTCGCGGAGGATGCCGCCCATCGCGTCTACCTCTTGAACCGCTTCATCAGGATCTGTGTGAAGATTGACTAGCGAGAAAGTCCATGGATTGGCGGTGAGCGAAGTTCGCACAACGAATCTTGCAATGAGCGGTTCGCGATGGAGTGCATCGATATCGTCATTCAATGTATATGTGTATTCGTTGCTCGTAATGATGCGAGAACTATCATAAACGTAAGCATACTGTTCTTTTGAGACAGAGCGGCCAAGTCGTGGACCGATAAGATAGTCGTACCGGCCGCCGTTGGCATTGACGAAATTGACCAACGTCTGAAGTATCGATTGATCCTTTGCACGAACTTCTTGAATAGCGACGACGTCGAACTGCCGGATCACTTCTGCCAAATGCTCCATTACCCAGCGATCGTTCATTTTCGATTCGCCGAACACCTGTATATTGAAACTTGCAACGAGAACCGTTTCTTGAGCCCGAGCCGGCAACTGCTTCGATTTCGTTTTTACAGAAACAGGAGTTGCTGACGCGATGGGATTGCTCACCTTCGCAATTTCATTTAGCAAGGCTGGGTCTGGTTCACAACCGGCGTTAAATAACAGGCCAAGAAGGATCGTTGCCAACGTCGAGGCCGCGGAAGCTTTTTGCATGTTCCAAGGCCTCCGAGCCGAGGTTTTACGAAGGAAGCGGGCTGTCATAATGTCGACTCAAGCGATTGCTGAGCGAGCCTCGAGAGTCTGGGATCTTTGGATTGCGCAGCCTCGTTGAGTGCTTGACGGGTAGCTTCGTTGAGCGCCCCCAGCTTGCCAAGCGCGATCGCCGCTTGCTGCCGTGTAGCTTCCGTTGCCTGATTCGATTGCAACGCGGCTGTCAATTCCTTCTGATGTTCGTTTGCCTCGGGACCCAATCGTCCGATCAACTTACAAGCCCAATAAGCCACGTCTCCGCGGTGTTCATTACACGATCGCGATAGGAACTCGATATCCGTTTCAAGTGGCGATCCACAGTTTTCGAGAGCTTCGGTGGCCCAGGCCGCAAGCGATTCATCGGAATCGAGCGCAACGAAAATCGAAGTTAAATTGGCTCGCGCAGCCTCTGGATCGTTTGCCCAGAGTTGAAGAGTATCGGATGTTGGGACGGTCGTTTGACTACTCACCTAGCTTGCCTCCTTGCAAACCATCGGAATCGAGCCATGCTATTCAGACGAAATGTTGCTAATACACCAATAGGCGGCCGGAACGCAAGGGATATAAATCGCCATGAAAATCCTCGCCATTGGGGCAAGCGCTCGCTCGGCTGCCCAGAGTATTCAGCAAGCAAAACATCAAGTTGTAGCTTTAGACCTTTTTGTAGATCGCGATCTAAGTGAAATCGCGCATTGTGCCGCGATTCGGGAATTCCCCGAATCGATCGTCGAACAAGCAGCAAGTTGGCCGGATTCTTCGATCTTGCTCTGCGGAGGTATGGAGAACTACCCAGAAGTCGTCGCTGAATTGGAGAAGACACATCCGATCATTGGTCCGAATTCCAAGCAAATTTTAGCTTTGAGAGAACTGGAGAATTTGGCTCGTTGGGTTGATGCGGCTGAAGACAATGACTGGTTGCGATTTCCTGAATCTTCGTTTCCTAAAGAACGGAAGACTAGCGTGATCGATATTGAGCCTTCGGCAGACGATGGCGCCGCAGTTCCTCCATTCGACCAAAGGCTTTGGAAGCCCGTTCGCGGATCCGCTGGAATGCGAATTAAAAAACTAACCGTCAATGAGCCCGTTGACTTTAGTCTAGGCTATGCTCAACGCTTTATCTCGGGCCCCGTTCTGGGAATCACTTTTTTATGCCGCCCTGGGAGCACTTGCATTCTTGGCGCGATGCGCAATGTCACCTTGAGCGACTTGGTGCCAGTAAGTTTTGAACATGAGATTCATTCACCGTTTCAATACGCCGGAAGCATGGGCCCCATCGATCTCAAACATCATGTAGCGGCGCGATTGGAGCAATGGGTCGACAAGACCGCGCAATCGATAGAATACTGTGGGCTATTGCAAGCTGATTTCATTGTCGGTAACGATGGCTTTTTATACCTGCTTGAATTCAATCCTCGCTGGACAGCCAGTATGGAACTGATCGAATTCAGTACTGGGTTAAACCTAGTTCAAGAACAAATCGATGCCCAGTTTGGATCATCCAGATCACCCATTAGATTTCCAGCATCGAACTCGACCAATCGTCATGCACAGTGGATGAAGCGAATACTTTACGCTAGCCAACGGCAGACGATATCCAAAGAAACCTCCGATGCCATGATGCAGCGATCGACGTCACGATGGAACTCGTCGAACGAATTGTCGACAGAGGTGACAAACAACGTTGGCTGGGCGGATATTCCAAATGCCGACACCCAAATCGATAGCGGAACTCCGATTGCCACGATTCTGGCAAAGCAAACTCGCAATCGCAGTTCGGACGCTCGGCACTCGATGGCCCCAAACGCAAACGACATGCTTGCTTGGCCGGAAATCGACGAAATAATCGACACTATTCCGCGTTCGCTTGCCCTTTGATGGTTCGCTGCGCCACTTCCCAAGCGTTTTCAAGATGAGCGACATACTCTTCGGCGGTCAGTAGCGTTTCGGCCACTTGATCTAAATCAAACAGCCAGCCGTCACCATATTTGTCAACGTTGATCGCCGATGGATCGGCCAAAATCTCCGTGTTGATCTGGTTCAATCGAGCTTGGGTGGGAGCGTAGATTCCGCTTTCAGCTTTCTTGCTCTCGATCGCACCGATCTCCTGTCGCGAAGCGATCGACGTACCACTCTCGACGCTGAATTCGATGAAATAAACATCTTGAAGCAATCGAACGGCATATGCTGATAAACCAAACCGAACCGTGTTTTCGCCTATCGAAACAGCCCACATGTGATTTCGAGCATATCGTCGATCCGTAGGAATTTCTGCCGCAAAGTCGCCCATCATGAAAACCAATGCTTGGCTCATGTATAGCGAACCCCTTGATGTTCCGCTTCGAAGAACATCGGCAGTAATCCATCGACCCTCAACAAGCCATCCATGGTTAGTTCGATGCGGTCAGGCGAGAGGATAGCGAAGTCGTCTTCAACGAGACTTTGCCAACTTGCGCTCCAGTGCTGGATAATATCGACTCCGAATTTCTTAGCAAAATACTCAGTCTCCAGATAACCTCGCTTCAATTGCAAAATCATTTCCCGAACGAGGAGCTGATGCGGCGTACTTTGAAAGGCTCGTGCGATCGGCAATCGATGTTCGTCCATGATCGTAGCGATATATTCCTTCATCTCAGCTACATTCTGATAGTGAATTCCCGACGCATGACCAAAACTCGCAATACCGGTCGCCAGTAAATCCGAGCCTCGCCAAAGATTATCGCGATAGCTGAAACTAACCTTGCTTTTATCTTTGACAACGGTGTAGGCACTGCTGACAGAATAGCCGGCCGCTTGGAATTCTTCAAAGGCATAGCGAACCCATTCTCGCTTCATGGGCCAGTCGGCAACCGGCGACTCTTTGGTGTTTCCAAGCAAGTCTTTCGAGTAGACGGTGTTGAAGGGAAGCTCCATCTGATAGATCGTAACGCTTTCAGGCGAAAGTTCGAGAGTGCGACGGACGTTCTCGCGCCAGTTCTCCCATGTCTCGCCGACCATTCCAGAAATCAAATCGATATTGACGTTTGGAAAACCAGCCGCAACGATCCATTCCCAAGCTCGAAAAACTTCTTTCGAAAGATGAGCTCGACCGTTCTCTTCTAAGATAGAGTCGCTAAAATTTTCGACTCCGAGACTCAATCGCGTAATGCCAAGTTCTCGCAGAGTCTGGATCTTGGTTTCACTTAGCGTTCCAGGTTCGCATTCAAAGGTAACTTCTTCAGCCTGGTCCCAGGAGATGCTTTGCCGAAGTCGATCGACCAAACTCGTCAACTGTTTCGGCGAAAGAAAGCTCGGCGTGCCACCGCCGAAATAGACAAAGCGGAACGGCCTTTGTCCCATGATCGCTTGTTGCGACACCAATTCGATTTCATGCGAAAGCGCTGATACATAGCGTTCTATCTCAGCCGCATTGACGTCTGTAAAAACTTTGAAGTAACAAAACTTACAACGCTTGCGGCAATAAGGGATATGCAGATACAACCCCAGCGGAGTATCTGGCTTAGGTGGCAAACCCATGGCTTTTTCGATCGCCGGCACCGACTCGGCATTCCATTGCGAATAAGGCGGGTAGTTCGAAATGAAATAGCTGCCGACTTCCGTTTTTACTGTGGATGAGGTCATATCTTTCTTCTGTAGGCTAGAGTCAAACAAATCTTATGGGCTGGCGGCTGCTTTTCCGTAGCAAAAGACACTTCCTTTGTCCGAAGCAATGACTAGCTTATTGTCAGCGATGGCGGCAGACGAACTGAACGCTCCCTGATGCTCGACCTCCCAGACAACCTTTCCATCCGTGGCATCGAGCGCGAAGAGGCGACCGTCCGAGGCTCCGATCCAAATGCGTCCGTCGCAATACACCGGCGATGCGTCGGATCGCTTTCGCATTACATATTCCCACGTCAAGCTCCCGTCGTTCTTGTCGAGCGCAAGGAGTCGACGATTGCGCGTTGCCACAAATACTAACTTGCCGTCAAGAGAAGGCGAAGATCGAATTTCCTGCGATCGCTCTGAATCAGAAAACATCCAAAGCTTTTTCGATTCCTTCCAATTGAAGGCAAAGACCGCCCCGGAATGCGTAGGTACAAAAGCGAAATCGCCTTGAGCAGCCGGCGTTGAACCAGTCGGTCCTTCGAGCGGCAGGCCGTCGCCATCATTCGTTCCCTTGTCTAGGTCGACGATATGGAGTTTTCCATCGCAACCGCCGAGAAACGTTCGATTGCCAGCGATCGTTGGCGCGCATCGCAATTGGTCGCCCGTTTCGTATTTCCATTTGAGTTGCCCATCTGCAAAATTGAGGGCGTAGAGGTTCCCATCTTCGCTGGTAACGAGCACTAAATCTTTGTAGAAGTTAGCTCCACCGTCTATCTGAGCTTGAGTTTCAAACCGCCAAAGCTCTTCGCCATCCTTGGCGTTTAAACATCGAACCAGCCCATCGTAGTCGCCTACAACCAGTTTGCCGTCGCGATAAGCCGCCGCTGCTACAAACCCGCTTTCGGATTCGTTTTTCCAAATCTCTTTGCCCGAAGCGAGCTCCAGCGCATAGAACTCGCCATCTAAGTCTCCGATATAAACAGCCCCATCGGCAATAATTGGCGTCGAATCGAAGGCTGTTTTTTCACGAGCGAATTCCCAAAGTAACGTTGGATTCGCCGAGAGCGTCGATTTGCTAATGCCTTGCGAACTGGCATCACCACGCGAGACGGACCACTGTTTGGAATCCGATTGGCTCCAAGCGGTCGTGGAGATGCTCAACACGCATCCGGCAAAATAGGTACTAACCATCAATCGATACATTTTCGGAATCCTGATTCGCTTATCCATACACCTTGTTCGATCCATTGTACGATCAATGAAGTACAATCAACACCCGAGAGGACTTTGACAAGCGTATCCCAGGTTTCTCGATTGCAGTTTCCCTTTAATTCTACATACTCGATGCGATTTTCTCGATCGTAAATCATGCAATCAAGCTGCCAATCGCGATCTGACGCCGATTGCCGACCGCTCGATCCCCATACAAACGAACCATCAGGCTCGAAGTGCAGGTTCGAAAAACTCGAAAGCGATTCGGCGACTTCTTCAAAACTGACGGTAAGCGGACTTGGTCCCGTTGGCAACTCGAGCGATTCGATCGGTTTACCAAGGATCACTATGGGTTGGCCGGTTGCTGCATTGGGATTGTAACCAGCAATTCGCAAATGCCATGTCTCATTAGCCGTCGTTGGAATCGGTTCGCCAACCTGTTCGACCAACCATCTTTTATAATCTTCCGACGGAGTATCAATAACTGCAACAAGCAGCTCGGGCGTTTCGTAGGGATGGATTCGACGAAGCTCGGCCAAGCATGCGTCGAGACCTTCGCAGTTGGTTTTAATGCTTAGCCGCCATTCCTCATCGTCGTGAATTGCATCTTTCCAACGATAGAAGCTTCGAATGGGACCGGTGACTTGAATGCAAGCTGCAAAGCGGAACTCAAGTAGAACTTTGGCGATCGAGCGCGCCGCTTCTTCACTGGCGACGGTCGTGTTGATTTCGTAAAGGCGTGTCAAGATCGGTTCTTTTTCTCAGTTTTTTTCGATTTTGTCTAAAGTTCGTCTTGCCTCGAGAACCGGTCAATCGGGACACTCCGACGTACTTCGCACTCAGCAATTATACCCGGATCATGGAGGATCCGAAACTTATGGCCATCGCGACTTCTTTTCTTGCGATTCTGATAGCGTTTTTAACTGTCTCGCAGTCAAACGCAAATCAAACATCCGACTGTGTCGTGCTGAGTTTTACTGCCAAATGGTGCGGCCCCTGCCAAGAAATCGGTCCGTCGTTAGCCAAACTGACGGAACAGGGAGTGCTGATTCGACAAGTCGATGTCGACGCCGAAAAAGGGCTTGTTCAGCGTTGGAAAATCACCGCATTGCCAACTATGATTGTTCTTCAAAAAGGACGAGAAGTCGATCGCTTTATAGGTCGCGAAGGTTTCCAGAGCCTCAAAGCCCGCCTGCAACAGTTGCAGCTCGCCCAGTCCAATTTCGTGCCGACAAAAACTGAGCCGACGGCGCTAGCTGCGGGCTCGTTTGGCAACCAACGGTCGAAGCCCACGCCCGAGGCTAGCGCCTACGGCTCAAATGGAATTGCATTCTCATCAGGCCCGCCCAATGACCCGATGCTATCGACTGTTCGAATCAAGATCGAAGATCGTCAGAGTACTTCTTTTGGATCTGGCACGATCATCGATCAGCATGGTGACGAAGCATTGATTCTCACCTGCGGGCATCTCTTTCGCGATCTCCAACCACAATCGAACGTAACCGTCGACGTGCTTGTCGATGGCCAGTTGCAGACGATGCCGGCGAGCGTGGTCGATTTCCGATGCGACGACACTGACATTGGTTTGATCGCATTCCGTCCAGGTCAACCTGTTGCTGCCGCTCCGCTTTTTCCTCGTGGGACATCGTTGAAAGAGCAAGAACCGGTATCAAGTTTCGGTTGCGATCACGGTGCTACCCCAACCCGCCGCGACTCGCACATAACCAAGCTAAATCGATATCTCGGGCCGGCAAATGTCGAAGTCGCTAAGGCACCGGTGCAAGGTCGTTCTGGCGGTGGACTCTTTAACTTGAAAGGCGAGTTGATCGGCGTCTGCTATGCAGCCGATGGTGAACTTGACGAAGGACTTTTTAGTGGCCCCGAAGTCGTCTATGCGCAGCTCGCTCGACTCGGTTTGATCCGTCTTTATGATGCTGCTCCCGCACCCATGCAGGTTGCTTCGGCATCGATACCTTCCACAAGTCAACTCGGATTTCCGGTATCCGCGACGGCAGACAGTTTTCCAGATAGATCGATCGGTGATAACTGGAAAACGGCGATCCATCAAGCTGCAAACGTTACCCGCGATTCTATTGCAAACTCCGTAGCGTCGATGGCGGCTGGTCAACAAGGCGCGTCGCTAACCGCCGTCTATCGAGATCCGCAAGGCCGCGAACAGCGCATCACCATCCCCTCGCCATCGCCCGCCCTCTTGCAGGCACTTCATTCTCAGGCGCAAGAAAGCCATGCATCACCCATCGCAATTCGCTAGTGCAATATTCATGTAGCGACAATTGCCAAAGCGTGGAATACGTCGACTTGCGATGCATCCAGGCTACGCAATTGCTCTTTAAGTTTTTCGAGTTTTTTGCTAAATGAGCTAAAGTATGGAAAAACTCGATACAACACGATTGATGGAACTCGCCGAGCACAAGCTGCTTTTGTTGACTCAGCTTCGCGAAATATCGTTCGATCAAAATCTAATCGCCGAAAGTCACAATGTTGACGAATTGCTGGCATTGCTCTCTCGTAAGAACGAAATTATTGAGAGCTTGCGAACGCTTCAAGACGAACTCAAGTTATTTCAATCTCAGATTCCCGAACAGCGGAATTGGGCCTCAGAATCCGAACGCGTCCGCTGCCGAGAGCTGTTTGCCAAATCGGAGAAGCTTATTGCAGAGTTGCTTGTCATCGACAATCAATGTCTCGATACGATGACGCATCAACGCGAAATCGTAAGCCAGCAACTGGAGCAGTTTGCCAGCGCCGAAGCCATTTTGGAAGCCTACGGTGGGGTTCGTGGGTACGACGTGGAAAGCAGCGAATCTTCTTTGATGTTGGACGGCTAGTGCATTCAGGAGACAATTGAAAAATGTGGCCCGCTCTCTTTCGAAACTCAGCACTTCCGGCTGTCGAGCAGACGGTTCAGTTCGCCGAACGACGCCATGCGCTATTGGCTGGCAATGTCGCAAACGCGGATACGCCAGGCTACCAAACTCGCGATCTCTCGGTCGATAATTTTCAGTCAGCCCTGAAAGACGCGATGAAGGCAAGCCACGCAACCGCACGCAATCCCTTGAGTGCCAAAACCTCTGGCTACGATGGTTTGTCGCATGCACAAGCTACCGAAAACGTCCGCGAAAGTATGAAGCAAATTCTCTTTCACGACGGCAGCGACGTTGGATTAGAAACACAGGTTACTGAGATCGCGAAGAATCAATCGATGCATTCGACCGCCATGGCGATTCTTCGGAATCAATATCACTTGCTACAAATGGCGATTTCCGAATCGGTAAACGTATGAAATTGAGAGCCATCCAAACACGATCATTCGCATCGGAGGAATAAAATATGATTTCAGCTTTGGACGTCAGCACGAGTGCCTTGGTTGCTCAACGCGTGCGACTAAATACGATCTCGGGGAACATCGCCAACATGTCGACGATGGTAGACGAGAATGGCGAAAACAAACCGTACCAACCGCGATTCGTCGTTTTTCAAACCGATGAACATAAGGCTGGCGGCGGAATGGCTGCCGTTAAGGTTGCGTCGATCGAAACCGATGAAGGCGAACCTCTACATCGATACCAACCTGATCATCCATTAGCCGCAAAAGACGGCAAATGGAAAGGCTACGTCGCCTATCCCAAAATCAATATGAACGAACAGTTTGTCGATGCACTGGAAGCATCGAGGGCTTACGAAGCAAACATCGGGGTAATGGAAGTTACCAAAAGCATCGTCCGACAGAACTTGAGTATCCTCGCATAGGCAAATACCGACTGACTGTGGTGGACCGTTCTCGAACAAAATCCTCAGATTGAATAGTAGCACGACATGGAGATACGCCCCGACTCACTTTTTGCTCGGCATGCACAGCGTTTGTCTGATGGAGTTGGGGTACGCAATCAAAGCGATGCTACATCGAGTCCAGCTAGCGACTTTATTGGGCTGCTGAGTTCGGGCGTCGGACACGTGAATGACATCCAAAATTCAGCCAACTTAGAAGTCGAGAAAATGCTAGCCGGTGAAGACGTTCAATCGGCCGAAGTTTTGACTGGGCTACAAAAAGCCGATATGGCCTTTCGCTTATTGGTGCAAGTTCGTAATAAGTTGATGCAAGCTTTTGAGGAGATCAACAATATTCGTATCTAGGAACGAGTCAAAAACCATTTTGAGCTTTTCTAGATCGGGTGGCACGCCCTGAGTCTTCGAAGGGCGTGATTAACGCGAGCAAAGCCTCATGCAAGCTAGAAATGTAACTTAGTATGAACTACTTCACCCAACTCTTCGAACAAGCCCGGAACCTGGTTCTCAGCCTCACGCCTGCTTCGCGGATGATAGCCGCGATCATGCTCTTGGCGATCGTAGTCGGTGCAGGATTTTTGGTTCGCGATGTCCAGCAAACGAACATGGAGCTTCTTTTTGGTGGTCATGTCTATAAAGAAAGCGAACTTCAACTCGCCGAAACCGCGATGAGCAATGCAGGACTAAAAAAGTATGAACGCATCGGAATGCGCATTCAAGTCCCTAAGAGCGAACGAGATCTTTACATCAAAGCTTTGGCCGACGGTGGGGCGACGCCTCAGCAATTTGGCGGCGCAACCGGCAAAGCATTGTCAGGTGGCAATATTCTTGAATCGATGTACATGTCCAAGACGCGTATCCTCGATGCGCGACAAAAAGATGTGGCGAACGTTCTCGAACGCCTCCCCTTTGTCGATAAAGTCTACGTCACCTACGACGAAAAGCGTGAAGGCTTTTCGAATCAGTCACAAAGCACGGCAAGTGTCTTCGTACTTCCAAGGAACGCCCGTCCGCTCGAAGAGCAGCAAAAGCGTAGCATCATAAATCAGGTAAGGGCCACCTTTGCTGGCTTGCGACATGAAAATATCTCCGTCATGGATATGAGCAGCGGGTTGAGCATGATCGGAAAAAACGATCCGATTTCCGTTGAGCAAGAACGCTATTTTCAACAAAAGCTCTTGGCCGAACAACAGCTAAAAGACAAGGCTCTCAATCTGATGGTCGACTATGGCGACGTTCGCATCGAAGCGAATGTTGAACTGGATACGACCCTTCGCGAGGAAACCGAATCGGTAAAATATGGCGAGAAACCTGTAACGCTACAGACGACAACGTCTAAGAAGGATAGCGAATCGTCTCGACCGGTTACCGGTGGCCGACCTGGCGCAGAACCAAACGCCATCGCTAATCGCTCACAATCGTTAGCCACGCAAAATGAACAGAGCAGCAAGAGCAAAGAGCAATTGGAAACGGAAAACAAGATTGTTGGGCAAGAGACAACACTGTCGGAAAAAGTCGGATTGGCGGTCAAGAGCGCGTCGCTTTCGGTATCGATTCCCTTGTCGTACTACAGCGTAGCTTTTCGTCGTGAATGGCAGGAATTGAATCCAGGAAAAAACGCTTCCGAGGCACCGACGATGGGCGCACCAGAAATGAAGTCGATCAAAGAAGGAATTCATTTAAGAATCAAGACCCAGCTTGCTAACTTGTTGCCCGCGACGGCAGCCGGAGTCGATTTACTCCCTCGAATCATCGTCGATGACTATTTAGACGTACCTCCCGAAACAATACCTGGCCCAAGCATCGCTGCAACCGCTACCGGCTGGCTAGCCAGCAATTGGCAGTCGCTTGTGATGTTTATCATGGTCGGCGTTGCGCTGATGTCACTCCGATCGTTCGTCGCATCCGGTTCGGGAGCAAAGGGTGATGAAGAATTTGAACGCGGCTTCAACCTACCATTGGATGACACGGTAGATAGTGATCTCGCGGACGTTGGATTATCCGACGTCGCGATAGGCGGCGTTAGCGGTAGCGGCGGATCAACTTCTCAAGCCGATGCTGGCGACAATGCGAAAGAAGCGCGAGCGAAATTCAGCACGACAGGCACCGACTTGCGAGAAGAACTCGCATCGTTGGTCAAGGAGAATCCCGACGTAGCAGCCTCGTTGCTCCGCACCTGGATCGGCGAAGCAGCGTAGTGCCCGTTACTGAAACTTAAACGCGTACAGGTCGCACTCTTTTAACACAAATCGCAACCGGACTGTCTTGCCAGCCAACGCGGAGAGATCTGGGTCGTCAAGCCATTGGATGCGCCGATCGATCTCATCACCGTAGATTGCCGGACAATCTGCAAGTCGAAACTTCGGAATCTCCGTCCCGTCGGCATGTTGTATCTCGACCTGAAGACTACCTGCCCAATGCCTTGTAGCGTTGATTGTTCGACACGTCTGGGCAATTGTCGATAAATGGCGAGAAGTTCGTGAGCAGCGGCGGTTGATTCGCTAAGATGACGTTGCGATGTTTCTTTCCGCTGACTTCAAGCAAGCGAAGGTCCGGAAACGTCCACTCATGCCCGTCAAGGCTCTCTGCATATTCAACCGTTTCGCCGCCGTGCCCCGTGTGTATCTCGCCTTCGAATAATGGATCGGAACCTCGCCAATAAGCCCGAAATCGATCGCTGTCTTTTAAGATGGTAATGTAATGAGCGACCGGAAGCGGCGACTTTGGCCTCGTAGCCTTCACCGGATGGTGCATTCGAAGCTCAGCATCGATCAGACGGTCAATCAGCAATCGATCGACGAACAACTCACGGCGCGAACCGATTTTGACGGGCTCGTCAGCGACCGACATCGACCCTAAGAACAAGAGAAAGGCGATCCCCAACAAACAAAGCAATCGGGCGCTTCGCTCCACAATCCAGCACTTGTAAATCTTTGCGACGAAGAATCCCAGCATTGCTTGAGACATTTCAGCGAACATAATCATTTCTTAGTTTCCAAATTTCATTTGTCATCCGTTCGGAGCTTGCCTCCAACAGATGCGTTTTTGCGTCCTAGTCGCGTAACCTTACCCCGCCTTCCTCGTTCGGGTCGAAAACGCCTGCGGCTCTATCGAATTTCTGTTCCTGGCGGTGTAAACTAATCAGGAGAAACGAACAAAGTCCGAACAGAGGGTATTTCAAAATGAACGAACAATCGATGAGACATTTCCTAAACGTCATGCCGTTCGAGCCGTTCGTGGTCGTTTTGTCCAGCGGACAGCGCTACGAAGTGCGGCATCCTGAAAATGTACTGCTGAGCAAAACAAAGATCGTGATAATGAATCCAGATGCAGATACGGTAGCCGTATGTGGCTTGCTACATGTAGCGACGGTTGAAACGCAGCAAACGGCATAAAGCAATGGTCCAACGTAGAGACACACTCGTTGAAGTAGAGACCTCGTATCGCCCCCATTTTCTAGAGGAGCAAGGCATTTCAACAGTCATCCTTTCGGAGCTAACACCATTCAGGGTTCGACAGCAAGTTGATAACTTTCGCCCTCGCTATCTTTCTGCCAAAGAATCAACACAGAGCTTCAGCTTGCTACTTACCACTCACAAAAACGGAAAAAACCAACAAGTTGCTGGGTTATGATGGTTCGTGATTGCCCTTAATACCAATAAAAGTACCCCCGATAGGACTCGAACCTATGACCCGCTGATTAAGAGTCAGCTGCTCTACCGACTGAGCTACGAAGGCATATCGAAAAGCATACCAAGCCTTCGAGAATTGGCAAGATGTGTCTCGAAAATCGATCGCAGTTCGCGATTGTCGAGTCGCTGAGGTGACAGCGGTTGCGGTCGAGCACAAAGAATTCGGATTAGGCGATTCGGGTTAGATAGTGCAAGAAAATACCGGCAGCGATGCTTACGTTGAGCGAGTCGGTACCTAGGCACATGTCGATTCTAAGTAGCTCGTCGGCGTGTGATTGCACGTTGGCGGGAAGGCCTTTGGCTTCGTTCCCCAATAGTATTAGGGTGGGACCGTGTCGCTTATATTTTTCTAAAGGAATGGATCGTTCGTCGAGGCTGGTCGCAATGCATCGAACGCCTCGTTTCGAGAGTTCTTCAAGTGCATCGATAACTTTTGGAATCTCGTAAAGTTCGAGATTCAATAGTCCAGCCATCGAAACTCGAAGGACACGCCGGGCAAACGGATCGACACAATTCGGACCGATAAATAAATCGTGAATTCCTAAAGCCGAACAGGTTCGGGCGATCAAGCCCATGTTCTCTGGGTCTTGAACGCCTATCATCATGACGCCGGTCCAATTGCTTGGCAGCTCCTCGCCAGAATGGAATCGATCGATATTCAAAAGCGGTTGCCGTCGACCGCATGCCAGGACCCCGCGATGGAAGTCGAATCCCAATAATTCTCGAATTTGCGTGGACGAAATCAAATAGACCGGTGTCTCGTCGGGCACCCTCGACTTGAGAACAGCCTGATTCCCACGTTCGATCAAAATCGATTCAATCGCATATTTGCTTCGCAGCAAGCGTTCTACCAGCAAATGGCTCTCGGCGATAAATCGCCCGCTAAATCGAGTAAGATTGCGGGTTCTAAGATGCCGATAGGGTTCCAAACGCGGGTCATCAAGGTTTTCAATTTGAATCTGAGGCATTGTGGAGTTATCTTATGGTTCCGAATCCGTTAAACTCAAAACGTTCGAAAAGTTTTTTCACGCGAAAGATTCGTGCGACGGCGATCGAATTGCACCGACGATAAGGAAAGCTTGTGTTACTGGGTCGAAATATACGGCTACATTGTCTCTTTGCAGGACTTGCTGCGCTCTTGATCATCGCCGGATTTATTGGGTACGCATTCTCATCCCGCGCTGCCGGTGGATGGGTTGGCGGTGGTTCCGTTATTGGGCTGATTCTCGGCTCGATCGCTGGTTTGATCATCGGATTTGAGTTGCTGCTTTGGCCGAGAAAGCGATTGCGTCGAAAAAAACTTGGACCGACGCGAGTCTGGCTGGCGGCGCATTTATGGTTAGGGCTCGCTACCGGACCACTCGCATTTATTCACGCGGGTTTTCGATTCGGCGGCACCTTTACGTCATGTTTGATGTGGTTGCTAATTTTTGTATTGGTAAGCGGCGTCTATGGTTGGATTATGCAAATTGTGATTCCGCGATGGATGTTAGGCAATTTGCCATCGGAAACGATTACTGCCCAGATCGACGATGTTTCAGTTCAGAACTCACTTGACGCAAGGCGAATGCTAACCGTAGCTTACGGGCCGAAGCCTGAGGGGCTTACTAAGCTTACCAATCTTAACGAAAATTCGTTATCGTTCAAAGGCATTCGAACAACTCGAGATTCAGAGAGCGGCGACTATCAGCAGATTGTCGTCGGTGCCGTACAGCGACGCGGTCCTCAACGAGGTCGTTCCGCAATCGACACCAGCATCGAAGTCGATCCGGCTGACGCTCGAATGATATGGAACGAGTATGCGTCGGTGATCGATCCTTTTTTACTTCGAAAGATTCCAGGGCTAGCCATTCCCGCTCAAGGTACCGGATTGGCAAAACTTCGTACCCGCCAGACGACTCTCGATTTTTTCACTCTTTTGCGAGAGTCGTGCTCGCCGAGTTCGACTACGATTTTGCGACGACTCGAAGAACTTTGCGAACAACGACGACAGTTTGATGTCCAGCGCAAGGCACAGATGTGGCTGCACGCATGGATCGCTGTTCATGCATCGGCATCGATTTTACTGGGGATTCTGCTGGTGACTCACATTATTTTGGCGATTCGATACTTGTAGTAGAACTGGTCGAGGGCCAAAACCATGAAACAAACTGGAAAGCAGCTCGCCGATCGAATCGATCGCCACTATTATGCGAAGCTTGATCCATACGTTCGATGGAAACGGATTGCTGGCATCGGTTGTTTAACAGCCGGAATTCTTTATTCGCTCTTTGCATTTTCAAGTTGGGGAGCGACGCAGATATCACCTGGAGGACTATCGCATGCTCATTCGTCTTGGAACCATCATGGTTGCGAAGTCTGCCATACGCCTAATGCGCCGATTCGCCCGGACGCTTGGGGTGGACGCGACGCCAAGAATGTCGCGTTGAGCAACCAGCAATGCAATTCGAATTGCCATTCCGTCGCAGATCACTTTGCCGATCGCACCAGCCAACAGACTCTTGAAGTGCAAGGTTGTGTCGAATGCCATCGTGAGCATCGAGGCAAGGACTTCAGTCTCGTCGAGCTGGCTAGCTCGAGTTGCACTCGGTGTCATGCTCGTATTGACGAATCATCGATTGCGTCTGAAAAGACTCGTGTAAAACTCGTAACCGATTTTACGAAGCGTGACGGGCATCCGGAATTCCGATCGCTTTCGGAAGATCCCGGTACGATTAAGTTCAGTCACATCCAACATCTCCGGCCTGGCCAACCGACAACGATGGGCGATCGAACAGCCAAAGACTTTGCCAACTTGGAAGTCGAGTTTCGTGAACACTACGCCCACGGACAGCCCGTCGATTTGCAGCAGTTGGTTCAACTCAACTGCATGGATTGTCACGAGCGAGATTCAGCAGTCGTTGGCTACGAAAACACTTCGACGGTATTGCAAGGTAACCAACACACCCGGCAGCCGACAAACAATCATCGCCTTTTTAGCCCCGTTTCTTTCCAGAAGCATTGTATCGCGTGCCATCGTCTTAAGGACATTCCTCATGGTTTGAATCGCAAGCAAATGGCACAAGCCGTTAAAAAACTTGTTCCTGAGCAGCAGATCGAGTATCTAAAGAAGCTGCAGGAGCGATCGGCTACGAGTGAGGTCGATATTCCAGCCGGCGAACTGACGGGCCTTGATGCGAGGCTATCGCAGATCGCCAATGACGAACAACAGTGCGCTAAATGCCATGTGCTTGCATTGCAAGACAATCAACAAATCGTCGCGGCAAGTCGAATTCCGCAGCGTTGGTTCAAGCACGCTGCTTTTTCTCATGGCTCGCATTTGATGGTCGAATGCAAAGCGTGCCATCCGATGGCATTCGAAACGACTGACGAAAATATCAATGCTGTCGTCGAGGCCAAGCGTGTGATGATCGAGGGGATCGAGAGCTGTCGCGCCTGCCATCTACAGGATCCTTCCGAAAGAGCCCAAAAGTTTAGCGAAGGAACCCTCAACGTCGCTACCGCCGATTGCGTCGATTGCCATCGCTATCACGTCGATGCTCCCCATCCTGTTGCGACGACCGGAGCCGTCCCCCAAACTGGGATTAGTCTCGATTCGGTTCGCGATTTCCTGGTTCGAGGAGGCATGCGATGGTAGTTCGCATCTCGGGCGCGATAACCGATAATTGTGGTTGGATTATGCGTCTGGCAATTTGCATAGCTCTGCTCGACAATAAAGCTCAAGCCGAGCCGATTGAAAAGTCGACGGTTCGCGTGACTGCTAGTCAGCGTTCGGACAACGAGCCGGTTTCGATTGTCGGCTGCTTGTCGTCAAGTTGTCATGGTTCTCGAAATAGCGAAAGCCCAGTATGGCAGCAAGCTGGTCAAATTTGGTTTGATGACGACCCACATGCTAAAGCTTACACTCAGTTGCTTACCGAGCGTTCGAAAGCCATTGTTGAAAAGCTGACACAACGAACATTCAGCTCTGCCAATGCGGTCGAGTATCGAAGCGTTCTTTCGCAGCGCTGCAACAGTTGTCATGCCAGCGCGCACGACAACCCAGAACAACTCTTAATGGGTGCCGATTGCCAAGTTTGCCACGGTCCCTTAAAAGCTTGGGGAGATTCTCATTATTCGTCGGATTGGCAAGCATTAAAAGAAAAGCGATTCTTCGGGACGCAACGATTCAACACCGAATCGTTGGCGAGCCGAGCCCAGATTTGCATGAGCTGCCATGTCGGAGACTTGAATACTCTTTCGGTTGCTCGCGAAGTCAATCATGATCTCATGGCGGCTGGTCATCCGTCGATGCACTTCGAATTCGAAACCTTCTTGCGCGCCTATCCGGTACATTGGGATCGCAATCAGGATGCGAATCTATTCGGTGCATCGGTCGCGCACAAACGATGGCAGATCGGTCAGTTTTCTCAGGCACAAGCTCGATTGAAGTTATTGTTGGCACGCGTCGAATCCGTCGATGGCAAATCGGAGACGCACCGAGCGTGGCCTGAGCTTACTGAATACAGTTGCTACGGATGCCATCACTCCTTGTCGGAGCCAAGTTGGCGGCAGACGCGCGATGATTTGCCGCCATTCGATTGGGATGCCTGGAGTCTATCGGGGCTTGAATACGTGATCCCAGCCGATCGAGTGCCCGAGTTCCACCGGTTGGTGGAAGCTTTGAAATCAGCAATCCAAACGCACCAGCCTTCGGCAGACGCTACTAGGATCGCGGTAATTCCGCTGCTTGCCTTTATCGAGAAGGAGCTCCAAATTTGTGTGTCGGAATCGAGTGCGTCTCCAGAGAAAATCAAAACAGATCTTCAATTGCTTCTGCAAGAGGAGACCGGCAGGAAGACTTGGGAAGCTGGAACGCAATGGACTTGCGCAGTTGTGGCACATTTGGAGGCACTACCGCAACCGAATGGCCAAGCGATGAAAACACCCACTTCTATTTCCAAACAGATCCAGTCAAGCTTTTTGGATGGCCCCGTCTCTTACCAACCGATGCAGTTGGATTCTCATCGCAAGAACTTCGAGAATCTTCTTCGGAAAGTGAATCCATGAAATCAATTGTTGACCGAAAAGTAGGAACGCGAATCGCCAAAATGTTGTACGAAACACAGCATGAGCATGGCTACCTTCTCGATCAAGAACTTGAGCGAATTTCCGATCAGACTGGCGAACCGCTCAACGTCATTCAAGATGTCATCAGTTTCTTTCCTCACTATCGTCGCACCCCTCCTCCAAAATGCAGTGTTCACGTTTGCCGCGACATGAGTTGCCGATTGCGCGGCGCGATGAAAGTCCGTGAGCGGTTTGAACAATGGCAATCAACAACCGCTGACACGGACGAGATCGAGATTCATGAAGCTTCTTGCTTAGGACGCTGCGATCGCGGACCAGCCGTCATGATCAATGAACAACTTTTCGTTGCTCGCCAACCGCAAGAGTATGTCGATGCTGCGGAATCGATCTTGCAGGGGTTGGCGGTGATAGCCGACACCGATCGAGACACGGCTGAACGATCGCTTGCCAATGCTGAAATCGATTGCTATCGCGGCAGTGACTTGCCGCCCTATTCAGCGGTAAAAAGCTATATGCAAAATCCAGTTCCTACAAGTGTCGTGCAATCGCTCAAAACTGCCAGTTTGCTCGGAATGGGTGGGGCTGGTGCGCCTGCATCCGACAAGTGGGAAGAAGCTCGGAAGGCTGCAGGAGAATCAAAATATGTTGTTTGCAACGCCGACGAAAGCGAGCCGGGTACTTTCAAAGATCGCGACTTGTTGTTGGCGGCTCCGCATTTAGTCATCGAAGGAATGATCATGGCAGGGCTCGTCATCGATGCCAAGCAAGGTTTTATTTACGTTCGCCATGAGTACCAAGAACAAATTGCTCAGCTTGAAGAAGCGATCGACAAAGCTGTAAAGATGAACGCATGCGGTCCGAATATATTCGACAGCGGCCGTTCGTTCCAACTCGAAGTCTTCGTCAGTCCGGGCGGTTATGTATGCGGCGAGCAGACGGCTCTCATCGAAGCTCTTGAAGGGAAGCGATCGGAACCGCGGAATCGACCGCCCGAACTTCAGACCAACGGGCTCTATGACCAACCAACGGTCCTAAACAATGTCGAAACGTTTGCATGGGTTCCGTCTATTCTGTTGAAGATGCCCACTGACGAGCAGTTGGCGATCGAGCGCTCCGAAGCGAAAACGGGTGGGACAACGAACACTCAAGGCGTCTGGTATAAGCGATCCGGACGCGACCGATTTCGCGGCAAGCGATTTTTCTCGATCAGCGGCGATTTAAACAAGCCGGGAGTTTATGAAGTTCCAAGCGGCATCACGCTTGGCGAATTGATCGACGATTATGCCGGTGGAATGAAGGACGGGATGAAGCTGCAAGCCGTTGCTCTCAGCGGTCCTTCGGGTGGATTCTTGCCAGCCATCCTTCCGAAAAAGGCGATTCGTGAAAACGAAGCGCACAAGCTAGTCGGCGACGCCATTGACGTCCGACTATTGCCGCTCGATCTTAACGTGTCGCGCGAGATCGGCTTTATGCTGGGCGGTGGTCTGGTTGTCTATGGCGAAACGGCCGACATGCTCGATCAAGCCATTGCCTGTAGCCGCTTTTATCAACGAGAATCGTGTGGAAAATGCGTTCCTTGCCGACTGGGTTCGCGAAAGCTTGTCGATATGGCCGAATCGCTCGGACCGCAAAGCAATGGTTCTCAAGATCCAAACTTAGATACCAATGTAAACTCGCTCGTTCGAATTATGGAAACGACTAGCATCTGTGGACTGGGACAAGTCGCAGGCAATCCGCTCCGTAGTTACCTGCGGTTCTTTCTTCCTCAACGCACTCAAGTGACTCAATAGGCGGAACAATATGGCTGTAAACGAACCAGAAGTCTTAGAAGCCTCCGAGTATATTAGCGCTCGCGAAGAAGCGCTTTTCGCGCGCGATCTCGACGGTCAGCTCATTCGCGTCACCGATGCGACGCTCAACGATTTAGAGACATCGATCAAGCTGACGATTGATGGTCAAGAGATCGAAATCAGAAAAGCACTTCCGCTCCGCAATTCACAAGGCGTGATCCAGTGCAACGAGAAAGGCGAACCTATCCCGCGTCCGACCACGATCTATGACGCGGTGAACGAAAAGTACGTCAACCAAGGTGGCGTCGAGAATCCGATTCCCATTTTGTGTCATCGAGAACACCTTGTTCCAGCCGGTGTTTGTCGTGTCTGCTTGGTGGAAATTGAAGAGCGTCGTAAAAGTGGTCGCGTAAAGAAGGACTTGGTTTCATCATGCACGTATCATGTCAAAGAAGGAATGATCGTCACGACATCGGCTAGTCAAGAAAAGCCCGAAGCGGTTCAACGTATTCATAGTTCGGTTGGCGTTGTCGTCGAGCTTTTAGCTTCCGAGCACCTTACCGAAGAGGATTTGAAAAGCGTCCAGCAAGGACTATCTACTTTTGAACCGAACGAATTGAAACGCCTAGTTCGGCAGTTTGTTAACCCGAGTGTGAATCCCGTTCGATTCAAGCCAAGCCATCTTCATCAGAAGCGAGGGATCGATCGTTCGTCAGAAATTATCGCCGTCAATCATGATGCTTGCGTTCTCTGTCTACGCTGCACACGAGCTTGCAACGACATCAAAGAGAACGACGTCATTGGGAGATCAGGCAAGGGTTATCAAACAACGATCGGCTTTGATCTTGGCGTCCCAATGCTAGAAAGCTCATGTGTCTCCTGTGGCGAATGCGTCATCTCGTGCCCCACTGATGCTTTGACATTTCGTCCGCAGGTCGTTGAGAAGCAAATTGCAAAAATCAAACAGCAGATCGAAAAAGTGGGCGGTCTAACAGCCGACATCCTCACCGTTGATGAAATGTTGCAGATCCCGATCTTCCAAGGCATTCCTTATAAGTTTTTGCAGTTCAACGGTGGAGCGTGCGTTCGCCGGAGACTGAAAGCGAACGATGTTTTATGCCGCCAAGGTGACTATGGGGCCACGGCGTACCTGATTCAAAGCGGCAAATTCGAAATCCAGTTGAATAAAAAGGCTGCCGTGAATCCAGATGCTGCGGAAGCGTCGAAGAACGTCAAGCGAGGATGGTTAAGCTTTTTAGGAATCGATCGATTGCAGTCGACTGGAGTCGTCGCGACACCTTCGAATTTGACGACCGGTACTGACAGCGTTCAGTCGTCGAATAAAACCAGCGGACCCATCTATCGCGGCGTCGAGGACGTCATCCTGGGCGAGATGGCATGCTTGAATCGTTATCCACGAACCGCGACCGTGATTGCCGTTGAGGAATCCGAAGTCATCGAAATTGGATCAAATGTTCTGTACATGCTGCAGCGGAACGCCAGTAGCCGCAAGCTACTCAACGATGCTTATCGCCGGCACGCTTTGAATTCGGATCTCGTGAAGTTGCCCATCTTCAAGTCACTTTCGCCAGAAGGACGTGCCGAAGCTGCGAAGTTGATTTCTAATAGCGTGGAATTGGTCAGCGTCGAGCCTGGTCAGCCGATTTTTAAGCAAGGCGAAATGAGCGACGATTTCTACCTCGTAAGACTTGGTTATGTGAAAGTCAGTCGTCAAAACGGAACGCGTGAACAAGTCATCAACTATTTGGGGCCGGATGGTCGAGATGGCGAAGTTGGCTCGTTCGGCGAAATTTCCGCTTTGTCAAATCTTTATGCCGATGAGCTGCGAAGCGATTTGGTTCGGCTCAATTATCAAGCTGGAATACGTACCTCCACGTGCAGCGCATTGGATCACGTCGAGTTGGTCCGGATCAAAAGCCAAGATCTCAAACGCATTGCCGATCGCAATCCTGCTTTCAAACTTCAGTTACTCGATCGAGCTAAGTTCCTTTTGAAGTTGGATTCGCAACGCGATTCTACACTCAGCTCCAATAAGACAAACTTCGTTGAGCAAGGGCTTTATAACGCTCAGAGTTTATTGGTGCTCGATCTTGAGTCGTGTACTCGATGCGACGAGTGCACGCGAGCGTGCGCGGATTCACATGGTGGCGAATCGCGTTTGATTCGAGAAGGTTTGCGATTCGAGAACTTCTTGGTCGCAACCAGTTGCCGATCGTGTACCGATCCGTATTGTCTAGTCGGTTGCCCGGTGAACGCGATTTTTCGCGAGGGAACGAAAGAAATCGTCATCGAAGATCATTGTATCGGTTGTGGCTTGTGCGCCAGCAACTGTCCGTACGGAAACATCAGCATGTATGGCCATCAAGAAGGGGTTCGCCAAGAAGGCAAAAAGCAGATCCCTGTCATACGCCAGAAAGCGACCACATGCGATCAATGCAAGAGCCTAGATGGTGATCCTCGCTGCGTCTATTCCTGTCCTCACAATGCCGCGTTTCGAATGTCCGGTAACGAGCTTAAAGAACGTGTTGCCGCTAAGCTAACCATCGTCAGTCGATAAACAGAAACCCAGGAACAGTTGAGGACCATTTGTTCTACAAACCGAGCGGTACGGCGCTAGCCGCCGGTTTCTCGGTTTCCGTATCAATACACCGGAGGCTAGCGCCGTGCCGCACGCTGAAACACCGGCACGTTACTTAAAACTCCAATGTGCTTGTCGGAGCTGGGCCAGCGGCGAACTCGCCATTCGCTCGTACCATACAGTTACCAGCGTGCCATCATCGCATTCAACAGTGGATGGATAACCCAAATCCCCCGAAGTACCATCAGTCGTGATCGCCGACGGTTGACTCCATGTGACGCCGTTATCAGAACTGACACGTGCAAGGATTCCGATTGGAGCTCGACGAAGTCCGTACGTCATCAAAAGATTTCCGTTTTTAAGACGCACTAAATGCGACGGGAGTCCCCACACGCCGATCCGATGTGGGACAGTCCACGTTTTCCCTCCGTCTTTCGATTCAGTCTGAAGTGTTTCGCGCGCATCCTGTTTATTCTCATTGCGAATATGGCAAACAATGGTTCCGTCGGTACATTCGACAGCATGCAATTCGTGATACTCTTGTTCGCGATCACCGTCGCGAGTCGGAATCGTTGCCAGCCAATTCCAGGTGACACCATCATCGTTAGAATCGCAGACACCGATCCGTCCGTCTCCACGCAGGGCTTTACCGGCATAGAGCAAGCGACCGTCGCCAAGCGAGATGGGACCGTGTGGGCTATTGATAGGCACACTGTATCGAGCGGACCATGTCACGCCGCCGTCGATCGATCGGAGCATGTAAGTTCCAAGTTCGGCATTCCGTGCCTCACCATCGATTCGTCCGTGTGCCGCTTGCCATTCCGCGAGCAGTTTCGTATCCGCAAAAGCGCCAGGTTGTCCAGGCGCAGCTTGTTCGGCTCGTTCAAGAACCGCTTGGTACGCCAAGGAAGTAAAGGTCGTCACGAGAATCGTCCCGCTAGGTGTCTCCAGCACACCTGCATCGCGATCGTCGATCGGGCTATCGTAGAGTACTTGTGGCCAACCCCAGGTTTTCCCATTGTCGCTCGACCGCATCCACTCTAATCGACCGAACGGGCAAACATGCTTTTCTCGCCCGCCAGAAAATGCTAAGAGTAGCTCTCCGTTTGCTCGTCGAGCTAACGTCGGCCAACCGTGATAAAGTGGCGACTTCCAACTGATGACCTTAACCTCATGGATTTCGATCGCAGGTGCAGCAGACTCAGCGACGATTGCGCACGGTAAGATTCGAAGAAAGGTCACGACGAAAACGATCGCCGTCACTAATTGAGAAAAATGAACCATCGGTGGGTCTTACTAAAATGAAGTTGGAGGGAGTTGTGGCGGGATTTGTCGAGGAGTCACTAATGATAGGCGAACTTACATTGCTGAACAACACAACCGGCCAGTCGGTCAGGGCAACTATTTGTTGGGTATACGGCAATTGACCGCTGAGCGTTAGCCACGGTTTTGCAGGGAACCGGGCCTAGCGTTCATCGATCAAGGCGCAAAATTTGAAAAATTGCTTTCACCTCGCCCAGGGCACGTTGGTATTCAATCGTTGGATCGGCTAACATAGCAGGTTGGCTTCAAGTCAATTTTTGGTCGATCGCAGGTGAACCTCAGTATGAATTATCATCGAACGCTGTCCAAGCTTCTCGCGTTTGTCCAAGCCTTAGCGATTGCCGGTCTTTGTGCTGTTGTTGTCGCCGAAGAGCTTGACTATGGCCGCGATATCCAGCCGCTGCTAACCAAGTATTGCGTTGGCTGCCACAATGCCAAGGAAGCTGAAGGTGGGTTCGTTTGTGAAGACTATTCTGGGCTGATGAAGGGGAGCAAGGAACGGGTTGTTGTCAAAGAAAGCAGGATCGAGCAAAGTGTTTTGCTGAAAATTCTCTCGGGCGAAGAAGAGCCAAGAATGCCACCCGAGGATGAAGCCCAATTGAAGCCGGCTGAGTTGCTATCCATTCGAACTTGGATCGAACAGGGAGCAAAGCAAAGTCAACAGCCAACGGCGTTACGGGATCGACTGAAAGTCGCATCCGTAGCAGCCAAGCATCATATCGAGTCGCCGGTTACCGCGATGCATCTTGTCGATGATGAAAATAAGGTTGCATTGGGCAGTTACAACGAAGTTCGACTCGTCGGCTTTTCATCGGGCAAGGTCTTGCAACTCTGGAATGACATTGTCGGCAAAGTGACAAGTATTCGACCTTCGCATGACGGAACGAAGCTCGTTGTCGCTTCGGGGGTAGCCGGAATTGGCGGACAGATCTCGATCATCGATGTCGCGTCCGGCAAAATCACGCAACAACTCGAAGGACATCGCGACAGCATTTTCTCGGCAGTCCTTAGTCCAGATGGTTCGCTTGTGGCGAGTGCCGGATACGATCGTCGCATTATTCTTTGGGATGCCGATAATGGAAGTATTGTTAGGACCTTAGAGGGGCACAACGGGGCTGTTTACGATTTGGATTTCCATCCGTCCGGTAAGCTGCTCGCAAGTTGCTCCGGCGATGAAACGACCAAGATTTGGAGTGTCGCCAACGGTGCGCGACTCGATACTCTTAGCCAGGGCGAAGCCGAACAATACTGCGTTCGCTTCACACCGGACGGAAAACGCATCATGGCTGCAGGAGCAGACCGTCGAATTCGAGTATGGCGATTGACGTCCGTCGATCGCGAGGCGATCAATCCGATGCTTCACGCTTGCTTTGCCCATGAAAAATCGATTGTTGCGATGCGAATATCACCAGACGGAAAGGTGCTTGTAACGGCCAGTGAAGATCGTACCGTCAAGCTTTGGACAGCTCGGGACCTTGTGCCGATCGGTGAAGTCGGCGTCTTTGATGATGTTCCGAGCAACGTTGCCTGGCGCTCAGATGGCCGAAGCGTTGTCGTTGCGACGATGTCGGGAAAAGTCGTCGCCAACTCGGTCGAAAATATGCTTCGAGACTTTTCGACGAAGAGGACGCGAGTCGCTTCTCTAAAATCCTCGCCGGACGAATCAGAGCAACCATTGTCAGTCTCGCTGAAGGATTTGGCGATGGAGAGCGAAACGATTCGGTCTGAACGCGAACAAGAACCAAACAACTCGCTGAATGAAGCGATGTCGCTGAATTTCCCGCGAGAAGTTAGCGGATCAATCTTTCATGAAGGCGCATCGCAAGTCGACGAAGATTGGTTTGCCTTTGACGCCAAGGCTGGACAACCGTGGGTGATCATTGCTTCAGCCGCTTCAAAGGAATCGCCGCTCGATCCTATGCTTGAAGTTCGAAATCGATCAGGTGAACTCGTGGTTCGAACTAAATTGCATGCGGTGCGCGAGAGTTATTTCACCTTCCGCGGCAAAGATTCTTCGACGTCCGACGATTACCGCATGCATCGTTGGGAAGACATGGAACTGAATGAGTATCTGTACAGCGGCGGTGAAGTCGTCAAGCTATGGCTCTACCCACGTGGTCCTGATTCAGGATTTAAGGTGTATCCTGGTTCGGGGAATCGAAGAACGTATTTTGATACGACAGCCAGATCGCATGCGTTGGGTGAACCTGCGTGGATCGTTCGCGAGCTAGCGATGGATGAGCTTCCTGTTCCCAACGGATTGCCGACATTTACCATCTACTATGAAAACGATGACGATGCGACGCGACAATCTGGCAACGATAGTCGGCTGATATTTACCGTCCCAAAAGAAGATCGCTATTTTGTGAGGCTCCGCGATGCGCGAGGACTCGAAGGTGAAGGATACGAATACAAGCTTGTTATTCGAAAACAGTTGATGGACTACAACGTCACTGCGACAACGAAAGAGCTCGCGATTCCTCCCGGAACGGGCGGCGAGTTCATGGTTTCACTCGATCGCCTCGATGACTTTGAAGGACCGGTCGACTTGACGATCGACGGCCTACCGGAAGGCGTCGTCGTTTCCCAGCCATTGTCGATCGAAGAGGGACAGAACTCAGCGTTTGGAACTATTTTTATTCCCCAAGACGCTGCGAAGTTACCAGAGAAGTTTGAATTCACGATCCATGCATCTGGGATGATCTACAACCAGCAAGTTGAACGTCGGGTAAAAGCCCCCATTTCGGTAAAAGTTACGACAACCGAGAGCGTAAAGACAAAATTTGCCATGCCCAATAAAAATGGAATAGCCGACGATATCGAGGAAATTGTTATCCATCCCGGCGAAACTATCTCGACGTTTATCGAAGTGGAGCGCGGTAAGGAGAGTGGCGACATTCCCTTTGGTAAGGAAGATAGCGGCCGCAATTTGCCTCATGGAATCTTCGTCAGCAATATCGGTTTAAGTGGATTGGTTGTGAAGCCAGGTGAGAACACCCGCGAAGTATTCATCACGGCGGCACCTTGGGTTGAGTCACAAACGCGTCCCTTTCACTTAAAAACGACCCTCAAAGGGAACTCGACAACAAAGCCGATCTTATTGCGAGTCGAAGCACCGTAGCGACGTTCGTTTCACAAAGCACGCGGTAGAACCTCACGTAGGCGAGTCTCTCCGAGACTCGCACAGCAAGTCTCGGAGAGACGCTGCTACGTAATTTGCTACGTGATCGCCTAAGTGACGTAAGCCACGTGACGCTAGTTGATGAATATCGTATCATTCGAAGCATGACGAATAAAATTCAACCGCCCGATCGCGATACGATTGCAGAAGAGTATTTTGGGCAACTACCGTTTTCACCTTACCCTGTTCAAGAAGAAGCACTGTTGGCATGGTATACCGCCGAACAAGGCGTTCTCGTATGTGCTCCGACGGGAACGGGCAAGACGTTGATTGCGGAAGCCGCGATATATGAAGCTCTGCGAACAGGGAAGCAATGTTACTATACCACTCCATTGATCGCACTCTCGGATCAGAAGCTGATCGAATTGCAGGAGTCGGCTGTCCGCTGGGGATTTCAAGCGAGCGATATTGGACTGGTCACTGGCAATCGTCGAGTGAATCCAGATGCCCCGGTGCTGGTTGTTGTCGCTGAGATCTTGCTCAATCGCTTAATGCATCACGAGGCCTTTGCGTTCGATCGATGCCATGCGGTGGTGATGGATGAGTTCCATAGTTTTAATGACCCTGAACGCGGAATTGTTTGGGAATTGACGCTCGGCATGCTTCCCGATCATATCCGGCTCTTGCTGTTGTCAGCCACCATCGGAAACAGCATGGAGTTTTGTAGCTGGCTGAATCGAGCGCACGGCCGTCGACTCCAGTTAGTACAGGGAACCGAACGCAAGGTTCCTTTGTCTTTCGAATGGGTCGAAGATGCCTATTTGGATGAACATCTTGAACGAATCGCCGAGGGTGATGAAGCCAAACGACGGACGCCCGGTTTGGTGTTCTGCTTTAATCGCGACCAATGCTGGCAAGTCGCCGAGCTTTTAAAAGGAAAAAAGCTGATCGATAAAGTTCGACAGTTGGAACTTGCCCATCGTCTCGAAGAATACGATCTAAGCCAAGGAGCGGGTCCGAAAATGCGGGCCGTGCTCCAACGCGGAATTGGCGTCCATCATGCAGGAATTTTACCAAAATACCGTCGAATCGTCGAAGAACTTTTTCAAGCAAAACTCCTAAGCGTCGCGGTCTGTACCGAGACGCTTTCGTCTGGAATCAATCTTCCGGCTCGTTCAGTAATCCTTCCGACCATATTAAAGGGACCACGCGATAAGAAGAAGCTAATCGAAGCAAGTTCGGCTCATCAAATCTTCGGCCGCGCCGGTCGGCCACAGTACGACACGCAAGGTTTCGTTTATGCACTCGCTCACGAAGACGACGTAAAGTATTTGCGTTGGAAAGAAAAGTACGATTCTATTCCTGAGGATACAAAAGATCCGGGTTTGCTCCGGGCGAAGAAGCAACTGAAAAAGAAGATGCCCAAGCGACGACAAGGCGAGTCGCATTGGACGGCTGGCCAATTCGAAGCCCTGCGCGTCGCATCGCCAACCAAGCTTTCCAGTCGCGGTTCTTTGCCTTGGCGGTTGCTCGCTTATTTGCTACTCCGATCTCCCGAAGTTCAACCCATTCGCGATTTAGTATCGAAGCGATTGATGGAACGCGGCGAGATTGAAGTCGCTCAACGGGAGCTGAATCAGATGCTGATTACCCTCTGGGCCGCCGACTACTTACATTTAGACCCCAAGCCGTCCCCGCTCGCTAAAAGTGAAGGCCCAACGCCGAAGTCTGGCAAGAAGCAATCGGTTCAAGAAATTGCGCAAGGGTTATTTGATGCAATGCAGTCGCAAGCAGCAAAGAAGCCAGCGATACCTGCTAACGAGAAAACGAACGATGAAGTCGAGTCTGATGCGGCCATCGACGATCGTCCGACACTCGAGCCGACCGACGATAACGACGAAGAACTTGAAAGCGACGCCTCGATCAAAATTAGATTGGACGATCGAGACGATCCGATGGCTCGCGGTTATGAACTCACCGAGTATCGCCCGATGACGGCCACACCGACCGATCGGGCGGAAGTGCTGCTTCAACTTCGGAGTGTCAATCCGATCTATGGCGTCTTCATGGCCAATCATCTGACGATCGCCGATCCGATCGAGCGAATTCAAGTGCTTGAAAGTGCTCTCGAATTGCCAGCCAATATTTCGAGACTTGTTCGGGTCCCTCCCATCGATGTACTACCGCCCGGCACGCTGGCGACGACTAGACTGCATGGTCGGTTACTGGAGCTGGGGCTCGCTACGGCTGCGGAATTGACCGGCAAATACGACGATGACGACGAAGAAGACGGATCGATGGAAGAGTTAGCCACCGGTCGCTATCGATCGCGAAGAATGTTCGACGAACCTCCTCCTAGACCGCTGGCGTTAGGTGAAAAGCTTCGGCGCCTGTTTGACTATGATTTCCCGAGGGTCCACGACGTCTACACTCGAAGCGTTTGGGTGGTTGGCGAACTGCTGGAATTCGACGGGCAATTCAACAAGTATGTGACCAGTCGAGGCCTGCAGAAGCAGGAGGGGATTCTCTTTCGACATGTGCTTCGCTTTATATTGCTGTGCGATGAATTTGCGTCAATTCCGCCCTTTGATACGACGCCTGAGACATGGGAAGACCCGTTGGACGAATGGATCGAACGGCTGACCATTTGTTGCCGAGCAGTCGATCCAGAGTCGACCGACGAAGTGCTCGAAAACGGACTTGGCAATCAAGAAATCTGGACCGGTGACTCACCGAAAGCAACGCGTCGACGCCCGCTTGGACTAGGAGAAACTGAGCCTGCGACGTAAAATAGCGAACGTTTTATAGTTGTCTCCGTGGCGTAAGCTTCCAGCTTGCGTACTTAAAAGTTCTAGATTTCGATTTGAGAATCGCAAGCTGGAAGCTTACGCCACTTGTAGAATCGATACGGTTTTTTGTTGGATTGGCTGCATGAGTACAGAAGCATCAAACATTTACGAGTATGACGTTGTCGTCATCGGGGCCGGTCATGCCGGTACCGAAGCGGCAGCGGCGGCCGCTCGAATTGGTGCTCGAGTTGCTCTGTTGACGACGAGTTTAGACACCGTTGGGCAGATGAGCTGCAATCCGGCGATCGGCGGTGTTGCCAAAGGGCAACTTGTCCGCGAGATCGATGCTCTCGGTGGTTTGATGGGAGAGACGATCGATCGAACTGGCATTCAGTTTCGGATGCTGAATAATCGCAAAGGCCCGGCGATGCATTCGCCACGCGCTCAAGCTGACAAAAAAGCTTACCAGTTTGAAATCAAACGATTGATCGAAGAAGAGTCGAACATTGAACTACGACAGGAATTGGTCGAAGATCTTGTCACCGAAAATGTTGACGGTCGATTTTTTATACGCGGTGTTCTAGTTCGAGGCGGAGCGGTCTATCAGGCTCCATCTGTCATTCTTACAACGGGCACGTTCCTTCAAGCCATCATGCATACTGGCGAAGCCAAGACACCTGGCGGACGAGCGGGCGAGGGAACGTCGAGCGGCATTAGCGGTGCATTGAAGCGATTGGGTTTCCGACTCGATCGATTTAAGACGGGAACACCAGCGAGACTTAACGGACGAACGATCGACTACTCGCAAACGGAATTGCAACCAGGAGATGAGACTCCTACCCCATTTTCGTTTATGACCTCGTCGATCGAGCAATCGCAGATGCCTTGTTGGTTAACGCATACCAACCAAGCGGTCCACGATCTTATTCGAGCGAACCTGCATCGAGCTCCGATGTACTCAGGTCAGATTCAATCGACAGGCCCTCGTTATTGCCCATCGATTGAAGACAAAGTCGTTCGGTTCGCCGACAAGGAATCTCATCAGATCTTTCTCGAACCTGAAGGACGGAACACTCAAGAAGTGTACGTCAATGGTATTTCGACATCGTTGCCCCGCGATGTACAAGACCGGATGTTGAAGTTGATTCCGGGTTTAGAAAAGTCGCAAATTATGCGGTATGGGTATGCAGTCGAGTATGACTATTGCCCACCCGATCAATTGACTCCGGCTCTCGAAACGAAAGCGGTCTCAGGACTCTTTTTCGCCGGCCAGATCAATGGGACGACAGGCTACGAAGAAGCCGGCGCACAAGGCTTGGTAGCCGGTGCCAACGCTGCTCTCAAAACAAAAGGCAAGGAACCGTTAACGATCAGTCGGGATGCGGCCTACATCGGCGTATTAGTGGATGACTTAGTCACGTGCGGAGTCGATGAACCGTATCGAATGTTTACAAGTCGAGCAGAATATCGACTGCTGCTACGGCAAGACAATGCCGATCGAAGACTGACGGAATTAGGGCGTTCGGTAGGCTTAGTCAACGACGCTCGATGGCGTATATTCGAAGAAAAGCGTACGATGCTGCACAGTGCGATGCAGGCATTGCTAAAGATTCGCGTCGGTGATGTTATCGGCGATAAATATCTCAAACGTCCTGAAGTGAGTTGGGCCGAGATGGCGCGCCAATTTCCACCATTGCAGGAGTTTCCGGCTTCGATTGGTACGGAATTGGAGTACGATGTCAAGTATTCTGGATACGTCGCACGTCAACAAATCCAAGTCGATCGCCAGCAACGGATGGCGAGCAAACGTATTCCGCTGACCTTTGACTACGAGCGTGTCGAATGCCTGCGATTCGAAGCTCTTCAGAAGTTAACTCGTATTCGTCCGGTCAATCTGGATCAAGCGACGCGAATCAGCGGTATTACACCAGCCGATATCGCGCTGGTCATCGCTCATCTCGAGCGACCTAGAATGCGGCAATAGTTTTTTACTTTCGAATCTGCAAAAATAGCATTAGGAATTTAAGATGATCGATCGACGCAAATGTCTTCAGTCACTGGCCGCCGTTACTGCCTTGGCGGCAACCGGAGGCGCGAAAGAAATCGCAGAGCGATCTGATTCCGATCGAATCTGGATCTTTACCAAACCATTGCAGCACCTAAGTTACCAAGAAGTCGCTGACTGGTTAGTTCGCTGGGACGTCGGTGGTTTAGAAGCGACAATCCGAAAGGATGGTTGGATCGAATCGAATCAAGCTGCGGTCGAGTTGCCGAAGTTGATGGATGCACTCTCGGCGGTCAAACGCACCGGGATGATTTTATGCAGCGACGTGAACAGCGCAGATCAAGCCGAGGTCGAACAAGTTTTGTCGGTCGCTTCGAAGCTGGGCATCCGATATTTTCGCATGTCGTATTACAAATACGATTTCAAAAAGAAGATCCTACCGCAATTGGATGCCTTTGCGGCACAAGCTACGAAGCTTGCCAATGTATGTAAGCAACTGAAAATGACGGCCCTTTACCAAAACCATGCTGGCGCAAATTACGTCGGTGCACCGTTGTGGGATTTAATGGAAGTAATGCGTGGAATTGACCCGAACTTGATGAGCATCGCGCTGGACATTCGCCACGCGACGGTCGAGGCATCGGAGTCATGGCGAGCTGGTTACGCGCGAATTCGCGAATCGGTGGGTGCGATCTATGCCAAGGATGCGATCTACGTCGACGGCGATCTTGACAATGGCCCCTTGGGCAGGAGCCTGAAATGCAAGCAATTGTTCGACATCGTTGAGGCCGACTATCCGATGCACCCTATTTGCCTCCACATGGAATATATCGATCACCGCAAAAAAGAGCTTCTTCAGGAACGCCTGGATGCGATTACCAAGGACGTCGCAACTCTCAAAGGTTGGCTGTAAGTTTGAAGATTTTGGCCGGCTATGTCGTTCGTTTGTACTCAAAATTCATAATCCAAACTAGGAATTCTCAGGATGTTGGAGCTATTCTTCGTCCGAAAGGGAACTAATCATGGACGATTGCCATCCGAACTGTAGCGGCCAGAGAAGATTCGGCTAAATCCTACGTGGTTAGGAAAAAGCGTGTTTAATATACGGTTTTGGATTATATGAGTTGGACGGACGACGAAATTGATGAACTTTTGGTCAGGTATCTCGACCATTCGCTTTCGTCAGATGAACTCGAACAATTCGAGCGATTTTTGGCGGAGTCGCCCGCGACTCGTGGGAAACTGGCCGTCGCCCGACAGTTAAACCAGTTGCTCAAGGAAATTCCTAAACCGGCACTGTCGAAAGCCAAACTCGATGCTTTTTTTGCGGATCGGGTTATTCGAGCTGCTCAGGTTCGAGCGACGGATTCTGGCGATGCCAGTCTTGCTCCTTGGATCGCCAGACTCGATTCAGCTCGGCAGGTCGATTCGGCTAAGCGGATTGAAAATCGTGACGCAGCCCCCACTTCTCAGCGGGAGTTGAAGCGACGGCCGAAACGTCTTTGGCGGATTGGGATAGCCGCAGCGGGAATTGCCGCAAGTCTCTTATTGATGATGTATTGGTCGTCCTCTAAGCCGCTCTCCAATACGCTGCTTTCAAAGAACCTTTCATTACCTCCGTCCAATAAAGAATCGCTTATCGAAAAAAGCGATACGAACGAATCGACTACTGGTCACATCGTCATTCAAGATGCACCGTCGTCCATTCCGAAAGTTCCGTCGACGGATCAGAATGCAATTGCATCGTTAGACGCTACTAAGAATGCGACCGTTTCGAAGTCGACGAACGACACTGTAGTATCCGGCGGTTTGCGTAGTTCAACTCCACCGTTGGCAACGATTGAAGCGGGAACGACTGGTCCAGGAGCATCGGCTTCGATTGCGCAAGAAGTAATTTCTTCGGCCGTTACTTCGTCGCTAACACCGTCTGCTGAACAGATCAAATCGTTCGAAAGCATGATGGCCAATCCGAACGGCATGTTCCTGCTTGTGATCGACGTGAGTTTAACAAAGGATGTCCCCGACTTAGATGTTTTCCGACGCGTTTTAGACCAGTACGACATTGCCTGGTCGAGCGAGCTTGAAATAAACGATGCAACACAAGTTAAACTCACCGATAGCCGTATGATCGCCGAAGCAGGTAAGAGTGGTCTGATCCCCGATTTTGTCGAACCCAAAAAGGCGGCCGATGCTTCAAATTCTGATGGTGCTAATCCAGGAGTCGTCTCGTTGGTATTTGTCAAAGCCAGAGCAAAAAGACTGGATGCAGCGCTACTAGAACTCATGCAGCGAACCGGAGATTTCCCAGATTTTTCGTTTGATCTAGCTTTTGATCCACCGACACATGCTTTGATGGACGAATTGAAATTTATCCAAGAAGCAAAATTGCCAACTTCGTCGAAAGCGGATTCATCGAATGTCTCGTCCGCCTACCGTTTATCGAAACCATTCAGCGGAAAAGCCTCGGCTGCCTACTTTGCCGCCGGAGCTCGACGTTCGCCAGCGATGGATCTCGAAACGCGACGTCGAGGTCGACCGCCGCTAAGCACAGAAGATATGAATCCTGTCTCTTACGGTCTATTCATTGTGCGGCATTCCAAGATCGACTCAGAGCGATAGTTCTCGATAAGCCATATCGAGCAACTCGATGGTGTGCATGACCCGCATCGTACTCTTCGCTTCTTTTAGATAGCGTACGATTTGGACTTCGCAGCCAATATTCCCCAACGCGACGATGTCGGCACCGGTCGCGATGAGCTTGGCCGCTTTTTCGCGTCCCAACTGCGCCGAAATCTCCGGCTGATCGATGTTGTACGTTCCCGCCGATCCGCAGCAGATCTCTGAATCGGCGACCTCGATCAATTCCAAGCCGGGGATGCTTCGCAATAGTCGCCGTGGCTGAGAACGAACACGCTGCGCGTGCCCCAAATGACATGCATCGTGATAGGCCACCTTCAGCGGTCGTTTTAATGGTGGTACCGAAACAATGCCAAGCTTATCCAACAACACCGAAATATCGACGGTCTTCGAAGCAAATCCGCGTGCCTGTTCTTCATACGAAGTTCCGGCCAGCATCAACGGATAGTCGTGAAGACCAGATCCGCATCCGGCGGCGGTCGTTACGATGTAGTCGACATCGTTTGGAAAAGCCTTCAAGTTGCTCATTGCAAAGCGTACTGCCTGTTGATCGTCGCCGATGTGCCACGAAAGAGCCCCACAGCAACCTTGCCTTTTAGGGACATGTACTTCACAACCATTTTTTGCAAGTACACGAATGGCAGCCGCATTGATGCTCGGATCCAAAACTTGTTGTGCGCAATTAACCAGCAAAGCAACCTTGGCTCTTACTGGAACAGCACCCATTCGCTCCCCTGATCCGCTGGTGTTAGCCACGGTTTCTTCGACCGCGATTGCACTTAAATCGGCTTTGCCTTTCGAATTGGGTACCTCCCGATCAACCGTTCCGCTAATCTTCCGCTCCGTCGTTCTCTCGGCGGCCGTAAACACTGGCAAGGTTTGCGACGACGGCAGCTTATCGGGCACTAAATCAAGCATAGGGTGCAACGTCGCGGGCGTCAAAAACCGAAAGCTTTGCCCAATTTTCCCAAACTGCATCGCCAGTCGAAATCGCCAAGGATACGGTAATGTCATGGCCGCAAGCCAGCGGCGCCAGCGATGGCCACCGATGGCCCCTTCGCGACGGCGTTTGGCGCGAAAGGGACTCAGCATTTCACCGTACCATCCGGTAGTCCACCGAGTCGAACAAGCAACGATCGCGAGCCAACAAGATCGAGTCCGTCGATATCCAGCGGTGATCGCGTAAGGCGATGCAATTGAGTTATCGCGTCGTCGATGTCGCTGGTTTCCATGCGAACGGTGCAATAGTTCGAGGGTCTCGGAAAGACTTTTAATGTGATTTCGTAAAGGATGCCCAACTCACCCCAACTGCCAACCATCAGTTTGGGAATATCGAAACCAGCCGCAATGATCCGAGCGACGGCGTCGCCAGCCATTTCAATCGTATCATAACCAGCCAAGACGGTATGAAAGGCTTCGGGCTTGGTCAGACAACGCAACGTGATTTCGGTAGCAATCCCCATCAGCCCTTCGCTGCCGCAAAAGAGACCAATCCAATCGGGGCCATCCGATTCAAGGCTTTCGCTACCTAGCGTAACAACCTCACCATCCGCTAAGACGATACGCGATCCTAAAACATGATTGGTCGTCATTCCATATTTTAAGCAGTGAGCGCCACCGGAGTTGAATGCGAGATTGCCGCCGATCGTGCAAACCTGTTGGCTGCTAGGATCGGGCGCATAGTAAAGCCCAAAGCGTTCAACAGCTCGGGTGACGTCTAAGTTAATGACACCGGGCTGGACAATGGCGATACGTCGATCGGGATCGACGCAAAGAATTTTGTTCAACCGATTCAGCGCGATCACAATTCCATCTCGATGTGGCAACGAGCCACCTGAAAGACTTGTCCCGCTACCTCGAGCAACAAACGGTACGTTTTGTTGTTGGCAAAGTTTGAGCGTTTCGACAATTTCCTGCTCGGTCTTGGGCACAACGATGGCCAGCGGCAGTGCTTCGAAAGCGGTGAGTCCGTCGGACTTAAAAGCAGCCAGCGATGCACTGCTAGTTAACAGCCGATCAGGCGGATAAACGCTTCTAAGCGTTTCAAAGAATTTTGTCAGTGGTATGAACAAGAATGAATAATTGGTTAGTTAACTTCTGAAAACTTGGGTGGCACGCCCTGAGTCTTCGAAGGGCGTGGTCGCGTAAAACACGCCCTTCGAAGACTCAGGGCCTGCCACCCGATTTCAAAAGCCCGATGTTCCTTTCGACCCGATCCTAAGCTGATTTCAGGAGATCCGAGATCGAGCGATTGCGGACTTGATAGACGTATTTTAGCACTTCAGCGACGGCTGCGTATTGCTCGACCGGAATTGCTTTGCCAACATCGACGTTTTTATAGAGTGCCTGAGCAAGTGGCTTTCGCTCGACAATTGGAATTCCATGTTCCAAAGCAATTTTACGGATTCGAGCGGCAACCAACTCAGCCCCCTTCGCAACAACCACTGGTGCTTTCATCGTCTTAGGATCGTAGCGAAGTGCGATGGCGAGCTCGGTTGGGTTCGTAATGACGACGTCAGCTTTCGGGACATCGGACATCAATCGCTGCGAGGCAATTTCTCGCTGAATGCGTCGTCGTCGAGCTTTGACTTGCGGATCACCTTGCGTTGACTTGGCTTCCTCTCGCACTTCCTCGTCGGTCATCATCAAGTCTTGTTCGTATTTCCACTTTTGAAATCCGTAGTCGAGGATTGCAAGGATAACCAGCGCGATCGCAACTTGCCGGACCAGATCGATGACTGTAGCCCAAATAAAGCCACCGACGCTTTCGATCGCTAATCCACTCAGGTTTAGCAAAGAATCCCATCGCGACCAAATACCAAGAACAAGAATGAAAACAACGATTCCAATCTTCATCAAGCCAAAACCAAGACGTGTTGCGTTTTGAAGCGAGAAAAGCCTTGCAAAGCCTTTCATCGGATCAATACGTGTGAAATCGAATCCGAGCTTATTGGGCAACCAAAGAAAACCCGTTTGTCCGACGTTGATCACGACTGCCGCAAAAAACACGGTCGCCAACAACGGTGTCAGTGCGATCGCGGCTTTCTGAGAGACGCTCACCATCGTGACGAGGGGAGTTCGCGAGTCGGTCTCCCAATACAAGGGTTGCTTGAACTGTTCGGAAATGAGAGCGGCCAACGTCTGAACTAGATGTGGGCCCGTGTAATCGAGAACGACCACACTGATGAGGAGCAGCATGGCCGATCCGAGATCTTGACTGCGAACAACGTTCCCTTCTTCTCGAGCTTTCTCGCGTCGAAAAGGGGATGCGTCATGTTTCTTGTCGCCTGCTTGCTCAGCCATCGCGTGCCATTATCGGAAAGAGGTTGGCTGTTCGTTCAAGCCATTGAGCAAGTTCGCTTTGAAAGACCCACCCGATGGTGCTGAGAGAGAACGTGAGCATGAGCAGCAAGACAAGAACGTTCAGATTGAATCCGATGGCCATGATGTTCAACTGCGGCAGTGTTCTTCCGATCAATGCGGTAATGAGGTTTGCCAGCAAGAGAGCGAGCGCGATGGGAGCGGCTGCTCGAATTCCAATACCGATGCTAAGCTGTAGTAAATCATGAAGGTGCAGCAACCAAAACTCTTCGGCCAGCACCGCGCCCGCAGGATAACGCTCGAATGAATCGAGGCAGCATCCAATCAACTGTCGGTGGCCACCGAGAATCAAAAAGAGCCCCATCGCAATCAAAGACAGCGTCTGGTTGATGATCGAGGTGTTCTCATCGTTGGCTGGGTCGGCTGCCTCGGCTATATCCATACTAGCTAGCGAACTCATGATCTGTCCGCCAAACTGCAAGCCATTCAGGACCAACTGAACCGAAGTTCCAAACAATACACCGAGAAGAATTTCTTTGGCAATTTGAATGCCGATGACCAACAAGCTTCCTGGGAGAGGTGCGGCATCTCGCATAACCAACGGCGTTATCGTGATTGCCAGCATCAATGCGATCATCGCTCGGACACGCATCGGGACGTTGCTTCCGCGAAGTGGCGGCATTAAGGTAAGCAACGGACCGATCCGGCTAAGGACGCATAAGAACGTCCACATCGGAGCATGAAGTAGGTTGGCTAGATCCACTGGAAAAAGCGACTTTAGTGCTGAGCAATATGGTGAGGAATATCTCGGAGAAGATCCTTAGAGTACTCAATCATACGATCGGTCATCCACGGAAGAGTAATTACCATGGCGATGACCATTGCAAGCAATTTTGGCACGGTGCTGACCGTTTGGTCTTGAATCTGTGTCAGCGCTTGAATGAGGCTGGTTATTAAGCCAACAAGCATCCCAACTGCCAGCAAAGGGCCGCCCATGATTAAGGACATGAGAATGGCGTTTCTTACTAGATCGATTGCATCTTGAGGTGACATACCCTTAGGTACCATACGTACCAAAACTGTCCAAGAGCATTTCGACTACCAAATGCCAGCCGTCGACAAGAACAAATAGCAAAAGCTTGAACGGCATCGAGATCATGGCCGGTGGTAGCATCATCATACCCATCGATATCGTCACGGATGCGATAACAATGTCGAGAATTAGAAAGGGCAAATAGATCTGAAAACCCATCATGAACGCCGTCTTCAATTCACTGAGCATATAGGCTGGCAATAAAACCGTCAGCGGCACTTCTTCCCAGTCATTCGGCGGAGGACTGTTCGGCGAATGGCGGCTATAGAAGAGTTTGACATCATCGTAGTTCCCAGCCATATCGATTTGGCGCGACATGAATTTTCGAATCGGAGCGACGCCTTTATCCCACGCTTGCTCCATTGTCATTCCGCTCTTGGGGTCTGTATACGGTTTGATCGAGTCCTCGTAGACGTGACTCCAAACCGGTGCCATAACGAACAACGTTACAAACAACGATATCGAAGTAATGACCTGACTCGGCGGAAGCTGGGCTGTCCCTAATGCTTGTCGCAATAGCCCCATCACCACAATGATACGAACATAGCAGGTCGTCATGAGCAAGATGGCTGGAGCGAGACTGAGCACCGTCAAGAGGAGCATAATCTGCAGCGAACCATTGAGCCCTTCGGGACTCACCCATTTGGCTGGCCCGTCCAACAGATTTGCATCGCCTTCTGCCGCTGCGGTGCCATTAGTTGTATTGGCGAGCCCCTTTTTTGCTTCCCCAAAGAGTGAATTCGTTGCCGCGCGCAATAGCGGCTCGACGCTATTTGGAGAACTAGAATCGCGAGCAACCGGTGGGTAGTCAATTGTCGAGCTGGTGCTTTGAGCAAAAAGTTCGCCGGAAAAAAGCGAGCCGGCGAATCCAATAGCCAGCATAAAGCAGAGATTTCGCGTAGCAGATCGTTCACTCCCTTTTCCGCTTGCAAATTGCGATAATACGTCGCGAAAGGAACTGCTGATACTGTTAGCGTTACTCTGTTCGCAAAGACCCAGCAAATGATCGACTTCTTCAGGATCATCGATCTCGCTAAGGGTTTGCGTCTGGCCCATCTGTTGGCTGACCAAGACGAGCTTCCGACCGAATCGGAGCAGAATCATGGAATGACGCGGAGCCAGCGGAGTCCTGCCCAGTACGTGCACGACATCTTTGGAGAGATGCCGAGTCGGCTGTTGCGTCGCGCCACGGAAACACCACGCGACGCCCATGAACAGAGTCAGCACCAGCAATAGACTCATGAACATCGAGATCGTAGACGACCAAGGACTACTCGGCTTTTTTATGCTGGGTGCCGCCGAGTCGCTTGTTGTTGACCAGAGCGGTTTGTTTTGAGCGATGCTTGTATCGGAAGAGTTCGGCAACTCAGGTTTTGATTTCGAACCTATCCACGCGGCAGGTTGTACGGGCGATGGTTTGGAGGTTTGGATGCCTGCGGCCCGTGGATGCGGTCTGTAAATCCCTGGATTGGATGGGGTTGCTGCCGACTGCGGTGGTTCTGAAAAACTCGAATCGAATCCGTTAAAACGCTGCTCGGAATTTTGAGCGACGATACTAGTCGATAAAACGCATAGGCAAAGCACGCTAGCGATGAAGGACTTTTTAAACAAGAAAGTGTTAGTTGCTTTGAGCATTGTCGCTACCTATCAGCTCAGCGACTCGCACGCAGAAATTGTCGTTGAGCACCAGGACTTCGCCACGGGCTACGAGGCGACCATTTACATAGACATCGACCGGATCACCGGCCAATTTATCAAGGGTGACAACCGAACCACGTCGCAACTTGAGGATCTCATCGAGATTCATCTTTGTACGACCGAGTTCGATTTTGATGTCGAGATTGACATCGCGCAGCAAGTCCATCGAGACTTTTTCGGGAGGGCCGCCGTCACCGACAAGTTCTTCAAGTCGGTACTCTTGAGCCTTAGGGCTTCGCAGCGATGTCTCGACATCCTTGAGTGCATCTTCGGCTTGCTGAAGGAGCCGCTCGGTGTCCTGAGCATCGCGAGATTTTACCGGAGCTTCGGCTGCTTCCTCGGCAATCTCTTGTACTTTCTCTTGTGCGTTTTCAGACATTCTTTAGAGCATCCTTGCTCAAGAGCGATCATTATTCTTCGAGAACTTGGTAATCCTGGAATCCTACACTTAACAGGATTGCCTCGCCTAACAACTCGGTACTTGTCGCCAAAATCCGCCGCTGAATCAAGCCCAATTGATTCTCATTCAACTCATCGAGCGACGAGTTTCGGATTTCTAGTAGCAATCGATGCCTGAAGCGAAATTTCTTCTCCTCGAAGAGCTCCTTCATTCTGGCCTCGTCTTTGGCTAGCAAAGTACCGAAGAGGCGGAATTCGACACGATGGTTGCGATCACTACCGCTTGGAACAAATACAAGTGGATAGGAACCGAGATCGAATTCAATCACCTTATGCTCTTCTTCGTGACTGTCGCTCTTGGTCAGTCCTTTGGCTTCTGCCGCTTCGATCAATCGAGATTCCGCGAGCGCCGCGACTTCTTCGCCCGAAGGGACTAAGAAAAAGAAGACGCCTGTTTCAGCAATGATGACGGCGCTGACGAAGGCTCCGATCAAGAGCTTTCCTCCCCCTTTCTTCTTTTCAGGCGCAGCGCCCTCTTCGGCTTTTTTAGCGGGGGCGGCATGTGCCTCGGCGGCTTTTTTCGGAGCTGACATAATTTATTTCGATCGAGTAGTCAAATTGCTTGCAAAGATCCCAGAATCCGAAGGGCAGCCTGGTTCTCAAATTTAGAACGCATTCCGCGGCGAGTTGTCGACAAACCAGCCAACCACAGGATTCCGCCGAGCAGTTGCAACGCTTGTAACGATTAGGAAAAGGCCAAAAGCAACTACCGCAAATTTGGGGTCAAATTTGGGTGGCACGCTCTGAGTCTTCGAAGGGCGTGATTATCGCGACCACGCCCTTCGAAGACCTCAGTATTAGGCACAATTTGTCCTTTGTTTGGCCGCGCGTGCTCCCTCGACTCGGTCGTTTAATCGCATCCAGCCTCGC
>Ga0163150_10000684_pt1 | contig 61728 bp, 58 predicted proteins | sample OliLakLV19P2IB_FD_148628 | JGI IMG/M metagenome (GOLD analysis project Ga0163150, IMG submission 148628) | Freshwater microbial mat bacterial communities from Lake Vanda, McMurdo Dry Valleys, Antarctica - Oligotrophic Lake LV.19.P2.IB | ecosystem: Environmental > Aquatic > Freshwater > Lake >...
AGGACAAGCGCAAGGTGGTCGAAGGAATCTTGGAGAAAGTCATCATTGGACCAAGCGACGCGATTGAGCTAACCCTCTCCTATCTCCCTACTTCTGAAGAGATGGTACATTCCCAACAGCGCCTTCCCGCCGGGTGGAAACTGACTGACGACGGACGCTGCTCCCGAGTCAAGCGACACTCGAAATCACTATGCCCCCACCCGGCGGGACGCCGGGGGGCACGTTGAGGAATGTCGCCGCCCGCGCACAGCGGCTCCTGTGCGTAGGCCAGTCCGCAATACTCGCAACAGTGGCGGGCGCGTTCGCGGACGAGTTGCCGGAGCTTTGGCAGGCATGAGCGTAAAATGTCGGCGGATCGTGAAAGGCGACTCAGGTGAACAGCTTCGTGACCAGCTCTCCGTGGACGTCGGTGAGGCGGAAGTCGCGGCCCTGGAAACGGAAGGTGAGCTTTTTGTGATCGAGGCCGAGCAGGTGGAGAATCGTGGCATGGATGTCGTGGACGTGCGCGGGGTCTTCGACGGAATTGAAACCAAGCTCATCGGTCTTGCCGAGGACTTGCCCGGCTTTCACGCCGCCCCCGGCGAACCACATGGTGAAGGCGTCGATGTGGTGATTGCGTCCGGTCGTATCGCGGTTCTCGCCCATCGGAGTGCGGCCGAATTCGCCGCCCCAGACCACGAGCGTGTCCTTGAGCAGGCCGCGCGCCTGCAAATCTTTCACCAGCGCGGCCTGGCCTTGATCGACGTCGCGGCACACTTTCTCGAAATCGCTTTGCAGGTTTTCACCCGGCCCGCCGTGGCTGTCCCAGTTGGTGTGATACAACTGCACGAAGCGCGTACCGCGCTCGACGAGGCGGCGCGCGAGCAGACAATTGCGCGCGAAGGACGGCTTGTCCTTCTCCACACCGTAGAGCTTCATCGTCGCCTCGCTCTCGCCCGACAGGTCGATCAGTTCCGGCGCGCTCGACTGCATCCGATACGCCATCTCGTAAGCCGAGATGCGCGTGGTGATTTCCGGATCGCCCGTCTCGACGAGCCGCGCGAGGTTCAAGTCACGAATCGCGTCGATGGTCTGCCGCTGTTTCGACGCGCTCACGCCTTTGGGCGAGGACAAATCGAGAATCGGATCGCCGCCGCCGCGGAACGGCACGCCTTGATAAGTGGTCGGGAGAAAGCCGCTGCCCCAGTTCACCGCACCGCCGCGCGGGCCGCGCGAACCGCTTTGCAACACCACGAAGCCCGGCAAGTCCTGCGACTCACTGCCCAGTCCGTACGTGACCCACGAACCCATGCTCGGACGCCCGAACTGCCCCGAGCCAGTGTTCATGAAGAGCTTGGCCGGCGCGTGATTGAACAGCGTCGCCTGGCACGAATGCACCAGCGAGATGTCATCCACGATGCCCGCCGTGTGCGGAAACAAGTTGCTGACCCACGCGCCGCTCTGGCCGTGCTGTTTGAACTCGCGCCGCGTGCCGAGCAGCTTCGTGCCGTGGCTGCTGCCCATGAAGGCGAAGCGTTTCCCCTCGATGAACGACTGCGGAATCGGCTGCCCGTTCAACTCCACGAGCTTCGGCTTGTAATCGAACAACTCCAACTGGCTCGGCCCGCCCGCCATGAACAGGTAGATGATGTTCTTGGCCCGCGCCGGAAAGTGCGGCGGCTTGGGCGCGAAAGGATTCGGCAGCGCGGAACCCGGAGCGCGGAGCGCGGAATCGGCTCCGAAAACTTTGTCGCCAAGCAGCGACGCGAGCGCGATGGAGCCGAGGCCCAGGCCGCACCGGCTGAAGAACTGGCGGCGGGTCTGCGGCAGCAAATCGGATTCAGATGGGTTCATGCGCGAAAACTGCGGCCAGATCACGGCGTCCGTCCACGATGCGATGGACGATGATCGAAGCGGCTTCCGGGACGGAGTAAAAAATGACGTGCGGCTTCGCCGCCACGCTGCGCAATCCGGGCAGGTTGAACTCCGGGCGATCTCGTCCGAGTTCAGGGAATTGGCCGAGCAGGTCTATCTTCTGGCGGATGCGGTGAAGAATGCGGTCGGCAAGTTCCGGGGATATTTCCGAATAGCCTTCACCCAGCGCGATCAAGTCCGTGCGGGCGGGTTCCGAGATGGTAATCCGGGCTTCCAAATTCACCTTTTTCCGCCGGCACGGCGGTGTGCTTCCTGACGGATTTCCTCGAACGTGCTCTCATTCCACGGATGCACCTGTCCGGCAGCCACGGCGTGGTAGCTCTCCTGCAATTTTTCCCGCAGTTCGAGAAAGTGAACGCGCCGCGTCGCCTCCTCCTCGCGCTCCTGCAGCCACAGGTCGAGTTCCGCCTGCTCGCGCGGAGTGAGCTTCGGGATGGCGGCTTTGATTTCCGTAAGGCTCATGGCTGAAGAATTACTCCCTGGTGATGATTTCGTCGAGGTTCAAGAGCACGCGAGCCAGCGTCTTCCACGCGGCGGCGTGGCGCGTGGCTTCGTCGCCGGTTTCTTGCGCGAACTGCTGGGCGAGGAGCTGTTGCAGACGTTCCTGCTCCTTCTGGTTCGGCGCGCGTGACAGGCCGAGGTGGAAGGTTTGCGCGATGCGTTCGTCGTCGTTCTTCGCGGGCAGTTTCAACGCGCGGGCGGCGAGCGCCTCGGCGAATTCGTAGAACTGCTGGTCGTTCAACAATGTGAGCGCTTGGAGCGGCGTGTTCGAGCGGAGGCGGCGCGTGCAGGCGCTGAAGCCGTCCGGCGCGTCGAAGACCGCGAGCGCGGGATGCGGCGTCGCACGCCAGAAGTGGGTGTAGAGCGCGCGGCGGAAACGGTCGTCGCCGGTGCTGGCTTTCCAGTCGCGCTTGGACTGGCCGAGGTTCATCACACCGTCGGGCTGCGGTGGATAAACGGGCGGGCCGCCGATCTTTTCCGAGAGCAGGCCGCTGGTGAACAGCGCGTTGTCGCGAATCACTTCCGCGTCGAGCCGCAGCCGCGACTGGCGGGCCAGAAGTTTGTTCAGGGGATCAACGGTCGCAAGTTCCGGCCGCACGCGCGACGACTGACGGTAGGTGGCGCTGGTGACGATAAGGCGGTGGAGGCGTTTGAGGCTCCAGGGCAACGTGCCCCCGGCGTCCCGCCGGGTCGGGGCGTCAGATTTTCCGGCGTTGTTCGACTCGACGAGTGGCGCTGGATTGTCCGGCGCTCCTTCCCGGCGGGACACCGGGGGCACGTTGCTGAATTCACACGCCAGCCAGTCGAGCAGTTCGGGATGCGTGGGCAGCGCGCCTTGCGTGCCGAAATCATTCTCCGTCTCGACGAGTCCGCGTCCAAAGTATTGCTGCCAGACGCGATTGACCGTGACGCGCGCCAGCAACGGGTTCGCGGGATCAACGACCCAGCGCGCGAGGTCGAGGCGGTTTGGAGCGCCGGCTTCCAGCACGGCGCGTTGCGTGTTGGCATCAACGAGCCGTGCTGGAAGCCGGCGCTCCAAGGGATGCAGCACCGACAGCACGCCTAGTTGCACCTGGTCCGCCGGGCGTGTGAAATCGCCTTTGGTGAACACATGCGTCTCGCGCGGCTGCTTTAACTCACGCATGACCAGCGTGGTCACGGGCTTGCTCTTGCTCCGCTCCAGTGTCGTCAGCCGCGCGTGGCGTGATTTGAAGTCGCCGTCCTCGGGCTTGAACGCGGTGTAGCCTGCACGCTTCTGTGCCAGCGTGCGTTTGCTCCATTCAAGTTTCAGCGCGGCCTTCGCGTCTCCGCGCAGTTTCGCGCGTTGTTCGTCAGTGAGCGACTGCTCCCATTTCGTCACGTCGCTGCCCTTGGTGTCGAGGTAGCGCTCGATGTCGCCACGCACTTCCTCCAGCTCCTTCTGCACGGCGTCCGCCGATTCACTTTCGCCGGGAATTTCCAGCACGCCGCTCGGCGTGCCTTTGCCGTGGCCGTCCTCGATGGAAGAATTGAAGAAGGCGTAAATCTGATAATATTCCTTCTGCGAAATGGGATCGAACTTGTGGTCGTGACACTGCGCGCAGGCCACGGTCAGGCCGAGGAAGACCGTGCCGAAGGTACCCACGCGATCCATCACGGACTCGACGCGGAATTGTTCGGGGTCAATGCCGCCTTCCTGATTCACCTGCGTGTTGCGGTTGAAACCGGTGGCGATGAGCGGTGCGAGCGGCGAAGTGCGAGGCGGAAGGGAATTCGTGTCGAGCAAATCACCGGCGAGCTGCCAGATCGTGAACTGATCGAACGGCATGTCGCGGTTCATCGCGGCCACCACCCAGTCGCGGTATTTCCAAATCTGCCGCGGCGCATCGATGCTGTAGCCGTTCGAATCGGCGTAGCGCGCGGCGTCCAGCCACCAGCGGCCCCAGCGTTCGCCGTAGTGCGGCGAGGCGAGCAGGCGCTTGACCGCGAGCTCGTAGGCGTCGGCACGCTGGTCTTTCGCGAAGGCCTCCACTTCCTCGGGCGTGGGCGGCAGGCCGGTGAGATCGAGGCTCACGCGGCGCAGGAGCGTGGGACGGTCGGCCTCGGGGGCGGGCGCGATCTTATCTTTGGCAAGCCGCGCGCGGATGAAGGCGTCGATGGGGTTCCGAGTAATCAGTGAATCAGTGCGACGGCCGGTCACGTTCGGCCCACTGATTACTGACCTACTGGTTACTGCTTCACTTGCCCCGGGTATCGCAGGACGCGTGGGCGGAATGAACGACCAATGTTTCACCGAGCCGGGCTGCTCATCCGCCGGGGCGCTCGCGCCTTCATCAATCCACTTCGCCAGCAGCGCGATCTGCGCGTCCGCGAGCGGCGGCTTTTTGTACGGCATCTGCGAGATGGTGTCGTGCGTGCCTTTGACGGCCTGGATGAAAAGGCTGGTGGCGCTCTGTCCCGGCTTGAAGCCCGCGCCGTTCTCGCCGCCCTTGTGCGCGGCAGCGGCGGTGTCGAGGCGCAGGTCGCCCTTCTGCTGCGACGCGCCGTGGCACTTGGTGCAATGCTCGGTGAGCAGCGGCTTCACCTCGCGAAGATAGTCCACCCCCGCCGCGCACGAGCCGGCGGTGACGAGCAAGGCCATCAAACTGGACCAGCTTGAATTCATTTGGGAACTGGCCCCGACAGTATCCGGGGCGCAGGCGGGATGCCAGCGTGGCGTGAACGAAATCCCACATCCAAAACCCAAATACGCGACCCGGACGGTTTGGGCGGGGCCGAAAGCGGCGCTCAAGCGACCGAAACCCAAACGCTCCGCGAGTGATAAGTTGTCTGATGCTGCGCGCCAGCGTTTGGAGTGCGGTCGCTTGAGCGCCGCTTTTGAACCGAGGTGACTTCAAGATCTGCCCTTTGGGTTTTGGATGGAATTTTGAGATTGGGGATTTGGAGTTTGCTGTCCTAGCCTGTGCGCATGAACCACCGCGTGCTGCTCCTGCTGGCGCTTTCTCTTGTGCCGCTCTTTCCGCTCCCGCTCGCCGCGCGCCCCGGCCCGCCAAACATCGTGCTCATTTACGTGGACGATCTCGGCTTCGGCGATCTGAGTTGCTACGGCGCGACGCGGGTGCAGACGCCGCACATTGACCGGCTGGCGCGCGAAGGGCTGCGTTTCACCGACGCGCATTGCACGTCCGCCACTTGCACGCCCTCGCGTTACTCGATGCTCACCGGCGAATACGCCTGGCGCAAACGCGGCACCGGCGTGCTGCCCGGCAACGCGCCGCTGATCATTGAGTCGGGACGCGCGACCCTCGCGAGCGCGCTGCAAAAAGCCGGTTACAAAACCGGCGTGGTCGGCAAATGGCATCTCGGTCTCGGGAAAACCAATCTCGACTGGAACGCCGAAATCAAACCCGGCCCGCTCGAACTCGGCTTCGACTACAGCTTCCTCATGCCCGCCACCGGCGACCGCGTGCCGTGCGTTTATGTCGAGAACCACCGCGTGGTGGGACTGGACGCGGAAGACCCCTTGCGCGTGAGCTTCGGCGCGGCCCTGGGCGATGAGCCGACCGGGAAGAAAAATCCTGAGTTGCTGCGCATGCACCCCAGCCACGGGCACGACTTCACCATCGTCAACGGCATCAGCCGCATCGGCTACTCCAGCGGCGGCACCAGCGCGCGCTGGAATGACGAGACGATGGCCGACGTGTTCGTGGAGCGCGCCCGCGCCTTCATCGCACGCCACCAGGCCGCGCCGTTCTTTCTCTACTTCGCCACGCACGACATTCATGTGCCGCGCGTGGCGCATCCGCAGTTCGCCGGGAAAAGTCCGATGGGCCCGCGCGGCGATGTGATTCTGCAACTCGACGCGACCGTGGGCGCGCTGCTCGCCACGCTCGACCGCCATAATCTCACCACCAACACGCTGGTCATTTTCACCAGCGACAACGGCCCGGTCGTCGATGACGGCTACAAGGACGACGCGAAGGAAAAACTCGGCGACCACAAACCCGCCGGGCCGTGGCGCGGCGGCAAATACAGCATCCTCGAAGGCGGCACGCGCGTGCCGTTCATCGTGCGCTGGCCGGGGCGCGTGCAGCCCGGCGTGTCGGACGCGCTTATGTCGCAGGTTGATTTTCCCGCGACCTTTGCCGCGCTGGCGGGGCAGAAGTTTGAAGCGAAGACCGCGCCCGACACGCAGAATCACCTCGCCGCGCTGCTCGGCGATGCGCGGTCGGGCCGCGCGCAACTCATCCAGCACGCGGGCGGACTCGCCGTGCGGCAGGGCGCGTGGAAGCTCATTCCCAAACGGCCGGGCGTGAAGCGCACCCCGTCCACCGACAGTGAAACCGGGAACGATCCCGGCGTGCAGCTTTACAACCTCGCCAGCGATCCCGGCGAAACGAAGAACCTCGCTGGCGAGCAACCGGACAAAGTCCAGGAACTCGCCGCGCTGCTGGAGAGCGAAAAAGCGAAGGGCATGGAGCCGCCGCTGACGCCAGCGGCTGGCCGGCCCGGTGCGAATCGTGAGGCGAAGTAAGCGCGGCGGCGCGGGAAAATTGTCCGGTTTCGCAGTCGCGTCGGCGAGGGCCGCTTGCTAGAAAAGCGGGCGGACACCAAAAACTTTTATGAACATCATCGTGCCTCGCCGCCGGTTTCTCCGTCACGCCGCCTTCACCGCCGCGCTGTTCACTACACCCGGCTTGTTCGCGGATTTGCTGCAGACGCCGAAGCAGACCGAAGGACCGTTCTACCCCGACAAGCTGCCGCTCGACACGGACAACGACCTGCTCGCCATCAACGAGAATCTCACGCCCGCTGTGGGCGAAGTGACCTACGTGAGCGGGCGCATCTTCGACGCGAAGGGCCAGCCGCTCCGCAACGCCGTGGTGGAAATCTGGCAGTGCGACAACCACGGCGCGTATCTGCACAGCGGCACGAGCAACAAGGCAAAGGCGGACAAAAACTTCCAGGGCTTCGGGCGTTTTGTGACGGGTTCCACGGGTGAGTATCTGTTCCGCACCATCAAACCGGTGCCGTATCCGGGGCGCGCGCCGCATATTCATTACAAGGTCAAGCGCGGCGGCAAGGAACTGCTCGTCACGCAGCTTTACGTGCAAGGCCATCCGGGCAACGAGAAAGACGGCATCTGGAAAAACCTCAAGGCTGGCCAGGAGCGCGACTCGGTGACGGTGGATTTCGCACCGCTCAAAGGCGCGAAGGCGGGCGAACTGGCGGCGAAGTTTGATCTCGTGGTGGGCGTGACGCCAGCGGCGTGAATGCTCGATTGATCCATGCACTTTGCCTCCAAATCAACGCGCCGCCGACTACGGTCGCGTGACGTCCTTGGTCGCGTTTTTCATCGGGCTATGCCTTTCTCTGGGTTGGCTGGAGTCGTCTCTGTGTAATCACTGAGCCAAGGGCCGAGGGTTCAATCAGCGATTACTGTCTCACTGATTACTGTGATTACTGCGCGCGCTCACTTGCTCCCCGGCTTGATCGCCGGCACCGCCGCGAGATCGGGCGGCAGCTTGTCGGGATGAAATGTTTCCACGTTCAATTTCAGAACGCTGCACAGCGGCACGCCCAAATTCAACGTGCCGTCCGAACGATCCACCAGCATGGCCGCACCCACCACCGCGCCTTGCGCCTCGCGGATGATGTCAATGGTCTCCTGCACGCGCCCGCCCTTCGTCACCACGTCCTCGACGATCAAAACTTTTTCTCCGGGCGCGATTTTGAAACCGCGGCGCAGCACCAGCAATCCCTCCTCCTTTTCCGTGAAGAGGAACCGCACGCCGAGCTGCCGCGCGACTTCCTGGCCGATGACCAGCCCGCCCATCGCGGGCGCGATGACCGTGGCCGGTTTGAGCGCGCGCACCTTCTCCGCCAGCGCCGCGCCGAGCTTCTCGACGGTGGGCATGTGCTGGAGGGCGAGGGCGCATTGGAAATACTGCCGGCTGCGCAAACCGCTGCGCAAAATAAAATGCCCCTCAAGCAGGGCGCCCGTGTCGCGAAAAATCTGCAATGCTTCGGATTCAGTCACAGGGCGGGATGAAAACGGAGAACCGGAAGAAATCAAATCCCAAACTCCAAACCTCAAATCCCAGATAAATTCCAAGCACCAAGTTCCAAAGCGGCCCGCCCATCCGTGAAGTGCGGCCTGGTCAGACGCACGCCATCTTGGAATTTGTGGGCTGGAGTTTGTTTGGAGTTCGGAGTTTGGGATTTGGAGTTTGCCTGAAAGGTGCCTCCCTTGACTTGTGAATCATCCATGAAACACTTTGCAGAACCGTATGCCGAAAAAATCCGCAGCCAAAAAATTGACCCGCAACGACCAGCGCAACCTTGATGTGGAAATTTCCTTCATTGAGGGCGTGGTGCGCCGCGACCCTGGCTACGTGGATGCGCTGCAAATTCTAGGCGACGACTACACTCGGCGCGGACGTTTTGCCGACGGCCTGACCGTGGACGAGCAGCTCGCGAAGCTGCGCCCGCACGACGCCATGGTGCTCTACAATCTCGCGTGCAGCTACTCCCTCACCGACCGGCTCGACGAGGCGCTCGACGCTTTGCACCGAGCGCTCGCCGTGGGCTACAAGGAGTTCGAGTGGATGACCAAGGACCCCGACCTCGAGGCCGTGCGCCAGCATCCGCTCTACGAAAAAATCCGGGCCAAGATCAAAGCCTCGAAGCCTAAGTCCAAGGCCGCCTGAGTTTCGTATGGGGCAGCCGTCCCGGCTGCCACTCGTCCTTGGGCCGTCCCGGCTGAAGGAAAACAGGAACACCAGCCCGGAGGGCCAGCGAATGGAAGGCCGCCGGGACGGCTGCCCCACTAGCCCTTCCCACGGCGCTGCGGACTGGAAAGTCCGCGGGCCTTCGCTACCCTGCGCCGACATGAACGTCCGCCTCGGCTCTCGCACGCAGCACTTTCGCACCGTCACCTTCCACGCCGCCACCAACCGCGTCGTGCTCATTGAGCAGCGGTTGCTGCCGCATGAATTCAAGCTCGTCGAGACGCGCGACTATCGCGCCACGGCGCGGGCCATCACTGACATGGTGGTGCGCGGCGCGGGGGCGATTGGCGCGACGGCGGCGTATGGGCTGGCGCAGGGCGCGCGCGCGTTTCGCGGGCGTGACTTGAAAAAATTCTCAGCCCATGTCGCGCAAGTTTATCAAACGCTGGCGGACGCCCGGCCCACCGCCGTCGATCCGGTGAACGCGATGAACGGTGTGCGCACGGAAATGCGCGCGGGCGAAACCGTCGCGGAACAACAGGCGCTCGCGCTCGCCGCCGCCGAGGAATTCGCGCACGAAGACGTTCAGCACTGCGAGTCCATCGGACGCCACGGTGAAAAATTGATCCGCGGCGGCATGACCGTACTTACGCACTGCAACGCCGGCTGGCTCGCCTTCGTCGATGTCGGTTCCGCCACCGCGCCGATGTATGCCGCGCAGGCGCAGGGGAAAAAGTTCCACGTCTTCTGCGACGAGACGCGCCCGCGCTCACAGGGCGCGACACTCACGGCCTGGGAACTCGCGCAGCAGGGCATCTCGCACGAGATCATCGCCGACAATGCCGCCGGCTTCTTCATGTCGCGCGGCGAAATTGATCTCGTGATCGTGGGCAGCGACCGCACGCTCGGGCGCACCGGCGAAGTGGCGAACAAGATCGGCACCTACACCCAGGCCGTGCTCGCCCATCGCCACGGCATTCCTTTCTACGTCGCCATTCCGCTTTCGACGATTGACTGGAATTTGAAATCCGGCCGCGACATTCCCATTGAGGAACGCGACGGGGGGGAAGTGCTGGGAGCGTGGGGTGTCGTGCAGGGTCCAAGGTCCAAAGTCCAAAGTCCAAAGTCGGGGTCACGCGCCTACGTGCGTGTGGCGAATCCGACGAGCAGTGCGCGCAATCCGGCCTTCGATGTCACGCCGCCGGAACTCATCACCGGCATCATCACGCCCAAGGGAATTTTCCGTCCGCGCGAATTGTGGACCAAGCGCAAGTTGTTGCGGGCTTAGTCAGGTCCACGGCGCAACACGACTGTCGAGGGCAAAGACCTGACCGGAGATGTTCTGCGTGGTGGCCAGGAAGCCGATGAAGCGCGCGACTTCCTCGACAGAGTTGATGCGACCCAGCGCATTCGCCTCGGCAAACCCGGCCAGTTGTTCTGCGCTCAACTGCGCGGTCATGTTCGTGGGCAGCACGCCGGGAAAAATCGCGTTCACGCGCACGTTGCGGGAGCCAAGTTCCTTCGCCAGCGATTGCGTGAGTCCGAGCATTCCGGCTTTGGCAGCGGCGTAATTCGCCTGGCCGCGCGGGCCACGCCGCGCGCCGTGACTCGAGATGTTGATGATGTGACCGTCGCGCTGCCGCATCATCTGGCGCGCGACGGCGCGGGCGCAGCGGAACGCGCCGTTCAGATTTACGTCCAGCACACGAGTCCAATCCTCGTCGCTGAGTTGCGCGAGCGTCGCGTCGGCGGTCAGGCCCGCGTTGTTCACCAGCACGTCGAGACGGTTGAATTTCTTGATGACCTTCGCGACCGCGCTTTCCACTCCTTCACTGACGACGACATCGAGCGTGATGGGTGTGATGCGCGGGTCCGTTGCTTCAAGTTGCTGGCGTGCGCCTGCGATCACCTGCCATCCGGCAGCGACGAATTCGGTCACCAAGGCGCGGCCCAGACCGCCGTTGGCACCAGTGATTAGCGCCACCTTGCTGCTGGTTTCGCCGCTCATGACGAAGCCTGCGCCCAGCGGCCTCGCACCATCGAAGCGAGGACATCACCACGATGATTCAAGACCGCCTGGTAGGGATCGCGCGCTTTGCCGCGCGGCACGGCGATAAGATCCGCGCACGAGCCAGGGGCGAGACGGCCGAGTTCCGTAGGGCGGCCGATGGCGCGGGCGGCGTTCACGGTGGTCATGGCGAGAAGGCGTTGCGGCTTGATCGCGGGAAAATTTTCCGCGAGCCGGCGCATCTCAGAGAACAGGTTCAATTCCCCCGTTTCATTTCGTTTCACCGGCATGGTCGCGAGACTGTCGGTGCCGAGGCAGACGTTGACGCCGGTCTTCATCAGTTCGGTGAGCGGAAATTTTTGATGGCCGAAGAAGGCGTGGCTGCCGGGGCAATGCACCACCGATGCGCCGGCGAGCGCGAGCAGCGCGGCGTCGCCGGGCGCGAGATAGTTGGCGTGGACGGCGAGGAAGTGTGGCGAAAGCACGCCGTGCCGCGCGAGGTAAGCGACAGGCGAGCCGTGGCCGCAATCGCTCATATCGCGCTGCGGCTTGAGCCAGTCGAACATGGAGCCGCGCCCGACCTGGAACATTTCAAATTCATCCTCGGACTCGGCGACGTGGGTGGTAAGCAGCCAGCCGCGTTCACGCGCGGCGACGGCGGCGGCGCGCAGCAATTCCGGCGAAGTGGAATACGGCGCGTGCGGTGAAAGCCCCGGCGGTTCACCCGGCTGCGTGTCGAGTTTTTCGACCGCTGCATGAACCATCTGCCGCGCGGTCTGGCGGCTGCGCACGGAAAGCAGTTCGAGACACGACACCACGCGAAGCGGCGTGGCAGTCACGATCTCGGGAAGCAGTTCCGGCACGGCCTCGATGTCCACGACGGTGGTGGTGCCGGTGCGCAGGAGCATCTTCGCGCCCTGCAGCCAGGACTCGGCGTAGTCCGTGTAGCTCCAGCCGGCCTTGAGCGCGACGATGGCTTTGATCCAGTCGGAGAAATGGCGCGTGGGCCGGAGCTGCCCGGACATGCTCGTGTAGTCGAGATGGCAGTGGGCGTTGATGAGTCCGGGGAGAAGAATGGCGTGGCCGAGATCGACGATGTCGCCGGGATCAGCACCACGCAGTTCGGAAAATTTCCCAACCGCCTCGATGTGTCCGCCGCGCACCAGAACCGCGCCGTCATCAATCGGCGGCGCGCAGACCGGGAGGACGGTGCGAGCGCGGAGGAGCATCTGAGTCGAGAGTCGAGGGACGAGAGTCGAGAGCCTGTGGAAGATCGCCCTCGACCTTCGGCCCTCGACTCTCGACCGGCTACATCGCCGCTTCCTGCCGGCTGCGTTTGCCGCGCGCGGCTTCGCTGTGGTTGCGGGCCTTGAACTTGTTGTGCCGCTTGCGGATCTGCTGCTCGATCTTTTTCATCGAGAGGTCGATGGCCGCGTAGAGATCGACTTCCCAGTCCTCGGCGTAGAGATCGGGGCCGGCCACGTCGAGGCGCACGGAGCATTTGAAACGCTTTTCGGTCGTCTTGGCGGTGTCGGTTTCCAGCGTGATGCGGGCGCTCAGGGCGCGGTGGTCGAGATGTTCCAGTTTGTCGAGCTTGGCGAGAATATGGTCTTCGATGGCTTTCGTCAGGGTGACGTTGTGCGCCGACATGATCAATTTCATGGGCGTAAGGTGACGGGTGCGGCGCGTGAAATCCAGTCCCGGTTTGACCGCTGGAAAAAAATAATAGTTACGGAACGGCGATGATGAAACCCAGCGCGTCGTGGCGGCAGGCCTCCTTGCCTGCCAGTGAGGGCCAGCTTCCAGCCGCCCGGAGAAAGCGCGCGCAGTGAGAGACGTTGGAAAATCTTGGCAGGCCGCTCGTGGCCAGGCTGTTTTCCGCCGGGCTGGAAGCCACGGCTCACCGGCCGGCCAGGAGGCCCGCCGCCACCTTGCAAATCCGGCTTTTCATTCCGCACGCCGCCGTGTCTTCTCTCCCGCGCATGATCCATCCAACGGCGGTCGTTCACAAAAAGGCAAAGCTCGGGGCGCGCGTCAGCGTGGGGCCGTACGCGGTCATCGACGAGCATGTCGCGCTCGGCGCGGACTGCATCGTCGGCGCGCACACCTACCTCACCGGCCACACCACGGCGGGCGCGAAGAATCATTTCTTCGCCGGCGCGATCATTGGCGAGGCCCCGCAGGATTTGAAGTATCGCGGCGAGCCGACGGGCCTGCGCATCGGCGATCAAAATGTTTTCCGCGAGCACGTCACCGTGCATCGGTCGAACACCACGCGCGAGGACACAGTGATTGGCTCGCACAATCTCTTCATGGCGCACTGCCACATCGGGCACAACTCGCATCTTGGCGACCACATCATCATCGCCAACGGCGCGCTGCTGGGCGGGCACGTCAGCGTCGCGGATCGCGTGTTCATCTCCGGCAACTGCCTGCTGCATCAGTTCGTGCGCGTCGGCACGCTGGCCATGATGCAGGGCGGAGCGGCCATCAGCCAGGATTTGCCGCCGTTCACCGTGGCGCGCGGGGACAATGGCATTTGCGGATTGAACACCCTGGGCCTGCGGCGCGCGGGACTGACGGCGGAACAGCGGCGGGATTTGAAGCGGCTTTACCTCGTGCTCTTTCGCGGCGGGCGGAAATTGCGCGAGGCCGTCGAGGAGGCGCGCGAAGAATTCAAGAGCGACGCCGACCGCGTGATGCTCGACTTCGTGGCCGCGTCGCGCCGCGGCATCTGCTCGGACACCGGCTTCATCGCGGACTCGGATGAGGAGTGATGCTAGTGGGGCAGCCGTCCCGGCTGCCATGCGTCCACTGGCCGTCCCGGCTGGTGGTGGTTCGGCAGCCGGGGCGGCCACCGGACTTTCGCAGGCGAGACGCCCGCGCCGCTGGTTGCACTGTCGCCTTTCCAAACGCCGGCACGCGCGCTTAACGTCGCGCACGTCATGCAAAACTATTTTCAACTCGTGAGACACGGCTTTGCGCTGGGTTTCGTCGCGACCCTGCTGGTGAGTTGCGGGAAAAATGAATCCGCCTCCACCGGCCCGGCGCAAAGCACACCGCTCCCCGAACCGCCCTACGTTTCCAAGTGCGAGCCGGGCGTGCCCGGCGGACGCCTTGTTATTGCGCAGCTCGGCGATCCGAAAACCTTCAACCCCATCACCGCCAACGAGACTTCCTCCACCGACGTGCTGCTCCGCATGTTTGCCGGGCTGACCGCCGTGGATGTGCCGACGCAGACGTTTTATCCCGCGCTCGCCGAGTCCTGGACGGTCGGCGCGGACAACAAGACGTGGACCTTCAAGCTGCGGAAAAACCTGCGCTGGAGCGACGGCCAGCCGCTCACGGCGGACGACGTGGTCTTCACTTACAACGAACTGATCTACAGCAGCAACTGGGTGAGCGTGATGCGCGACGCGGTGCAGATTGACGGCAAGGATTTCACCGTCTCGAAGATTGACGACCTGACCGTGCAGATCGTGACGCCGGACATTTACGCGCCGTTCCTCCAGTTCGCCGGGGCCGGCGTGCCGATCATGCCGAAGCACAAGTTGCAGGGTGCCGTGGCGCAAAAGAATTTCCCTTCCGCCTACGGCGTGAACGCGAAGCCGGAGGATGTCGTCGGCAGCGGCCCGTATCGTCTGAAACAGTTCAAGTCCGGCGAACTCACCGTGCTGGAGCGCAATCCGCATTACTTCGCCGTGGACTCGAAAGGTACGCGCCTGCCGTACATAGACGAGATCATCTTCACCTCCACGCCGGATCAGAACGCGCAGAGCCTGCGCTTCCTCGCCGGGCAGTCGGACATTCTCGAATTCGTGCGGCCCGAGGAAATTGACCGCTTCAAGACCGAGGCGGGCAAAGGAAAATTCCAACTGCTCGACATCGGGTTGGCCAGCGAGCGGGACTACATCTGCTTCAACCAGAACACCAACGTGAATCCGAAGACGGGCCGGCCGTATCTCGATCCAGTGAAGCAGAAGTGGTTTCGCAACACGAAGTTCCGCCAGGCGGTTTCCTTCGCCATTGATCGTCCGGCGATCATTCGCGCCGCGCTCTCCGGCTACGGTGAGCCGAATTACAATTATGCCACGCCCGGCTCCCACTGGTTGAACACGAACATCACGACCTACCCGTTCAACCCGGAAAAAGCGCGCGCGCTGCTCAAGGAGATCGGCATGATCGACCGCAACAATGACGGCCTCGTGGAAGACAGTGAGGGGCATCCCGTCGAGTTCGTGATGATCTCGAACACCGGCAACACGCGGCGCGAAAAGTCGTCGGTCATCATCCAGCAGGACCTCGCGAAGATCGGCCTCAAGCTGGTCTGGCGGCCCGTGGACTTCAACACACTCGTGGACAAGACGAGCACCTCGTTCGACTTCGATTGTTTCTCGCTCGGCTGGGGCGGCGGCCCGCCGGACCCGACCTACGGGATGAACGTCATTCTCTCCACCGGCTTTACGCACACCTGGTTCCCGCAGCAGAAGACGCCGGCCAGCGACTGGGAGGCGCGCATGGATTTCCTGATCAGCGCGCAGCTCAAGACGCTCGACCTCGAGCAGCGCCGGAAGTTCTACCACGAGGTGCAGGCCATCCTCGCCGAGCAGCAGCCGATGATTTTCCTCGCCTCGATGCGGGCCTTCTCCGCCGTGCGCAATGACCTGCAAAACGTCCGCGCCAGCACGCTCGATCCCAACCGCGTGCTTTGGAACATCGAGGAAGTGTGGCTGAAGAAGTAGCGTTGCTTGAGCAACACCATCCAGCTACTCTGCATCGCATCTTATGAGTGTGCCAAACATTGAAGAAGCTCTGGGCAGAACCCCGTTCACTCCCTTCGATCTTCACCTCGATAACGGGAGAACCGTGCATGTTCGTCATCCCGATTTCCTGATGTTCTCGGAAAATCGGCGGACGGTCATCGTGACGGAGGGTGAACGATTCATCATCGCTGATGTCGATCACATCAGCGCACTTACCGGGATGGCCAACGAATAATTCCTTCCGGATATTTTCCGTTTTTTGCCCCTCCTCAAAGCATGTGGCAGAACATCGCGTCACGCAGCTTCGGCTCGAACCAAGTGCTCTTCGGCGGCATGATCCCGCCCGCGTCCGCGATGGTCATCAAGTCTTCGATGCTCGTCGGGAACATGCTGAACGCGCAGACGTATTCTCCGGCGTTGACCAACTTCTCCAACTCCGCCGTGCCGCGAATGCCGCCCACGAAATTGATGCGCTTGCTCGTGCGCGGATCATCAATGCCGAAGATCGGCGCGAGCACATATTTCTGGAGCAGCGTCACGTCGAGCTTCTCGATGGGATCGCTGGTGCGCGCGAAATGTTCGCGGAACGACAGCGTGTGCCACTGCCCGCCGAGATATAGCCCGAGGAAATGCTTTTGATTCGGCTTGGCCGCGCCGGAGTTCTTCTGAATGACGAACACCGCATTGAGCTTCTCCAGCAACTGCTCGTTCGTCAGCTCCTGCAAATCTTTCAGCACGCGGTTGTAGGGCAGAATCTGCATCTGGTTGTGCGGGAAAATCACCGAGAGGAACCAGCCCGCGTTCGGATTGCTACGCTGCGCCTGATACACCCGCGCCGCCGCCGCGCTGCGATGATGTCCGTCCGCGATGTACAGCGCCGGCACCTTCGCGAACTCCCGCTCCAGCGCCTCGACACTCGCCAAGTCGCCGATGACCCAGGATGTGTGCCGCACGCCGTCCGCCGCCGTGAAATCCACGTCCGGCACTTCCTGCAAACGGCGGTTCACGAACGCATCGATCCCGATGGTCGCGCGATAGGTGAGGAACACCGGCCCGGTCTGCGAGGCCAGCGCCTCGATGTGGCGCACGCGGTCGTCCTCCTTGTCCGGGCGCGTCAGTTCGTGCTTCTTGATCGTGCCCGCGAGATATTCTTCGCAACTCGCCACCGCCACGATGCCGACCTGCGAATGCGCGCCCATCACCTGACGGTAGAGATAAAAGCACGCCGCGCGATCTTGCCGCAGCGCACCCTGCGCGATGAGCTTCTGTAAATTTTCCTTCCCGCGTGCATAGACCGGCGCGGAGTAGAGGTCGGTGCCCGGCGGCAAATCGATCTCCGGCTTGCTGACGTGCAGGAAACTGAGCGCGTTGCCCGAGGCCAGTTGCCGTGCCTCCTCCGACGACATCACGTCGTAGGGCAGTTCACAAATTTGCTGCGCCAGCTCGGGCCGGGGTCGCAACGCGGGGAACGGTTGAATCTTCGCCATAAATCAGGGCGCGGAAAATAGGGACGCCCAGCGGGCGAAGCACGGAAAATTCGCAACGTGCCCCCGGCGTCCCGCCGGGAAAGGGCGCCGGAAGTTTTGTGGCCGCTCGTCGAGCCGAGTGACGTTGGAAAATCGAGCGCCTCCACCCGGCGGGACGCCGGGGCACGCACGGAAGGAGCAGCGGACAGCCATGTCTGCTGTTTCTCTTCCGGCTTTGTCGAACTGCGGACAAGGCTGTCCGCAACTCCTCCTCACGGCTTCTCCGGCACTTCGATCACATCGCCATCGCGCAGCCAGAGGTCGTGCGCCCAGGGAATCGGCGGCGCGCTGCCGGAGTAGCTCATGTCGGGCAGCGCCACGGCGTTCAGGTCGAAGGTCATCTTCCTCGTCTCCTTCGTCTGAGGGTCGGTGCGCGTCACCGTCACGCGCGATAGATCGGACGAGGAGCGGATCAGGTTGCGGAAGCGGTTGTCGCGAAGGACCAGATTGGAAAGGCGGAAGAAAGGGGAGCGCGCGCTGGGTTGGAATCCAGGCAGAAACGCCTCTGGAATCCTGCTCGCTCGGAATGAGAAAGTTAAAGCGATGTTTGTTGCACCCGCTCTGAACTGGACCCGGCGTTGGAGACAATCCCAGAGGACAATCCCGCTTTCCTGAAGGCCATACCACTTGGAGTTCACCGGATGATCCGCCATCGGAATTTCCACGTAGTCGCCCCATTCGAGCAGGATGTCCCCGGCGCAATTGGTGTTCGCCAGCAGCTTCGCCGCGTCCACCGGGATCAGCTTCTCGGTCTTGGCATCGAGCCGATGGATCGTGATCTTAGCGAAGTCCGGGAACGGGAAATCGTCGCCGCGCTGCTCATAAACCGCCGCTAGAAATTCCATGAGCGTGTAGCGGTTCATATTGTTCGTGCCCTTGGAGAAAATGTTCACGCGCTGCTCCTGCCCGCGCACCGCGCTGATGAACCCGCGCCGTTGCAGAAATTCATCCGCGCCGTGCTGACGGAGCGAGGCGGCCATCTGTCCCAACTCCGCTTTGCGGTCAGGCGGCCTTTGCCCCGCCGGTGGCATCATGCCGGGCGAACCCGGCGTTGGCCCGTTGAGCGCACTCAACACCACCGAAAGCGGCGTTCTGCCGTTCTTCACCACGTTGGGATTCGCGCCGTGGCGCAAGAGGGCATCCACGACGCGCGGGCGGCCGTCGATGGCGTGCAGGAGCAACGGCCATCCGATCGTGGTCAGGTGATTGGGATTGGCTCCCGCCTCTAGCAACTGTTCCGCGATGTCATCCCGTTTGAAGCTGACGGCCATTTCCAAGGCTGTTTGGCCGGACTGGTTGGTCACCTCCAAATTCGGCTTCGCAGTCAGGAGAGCAGTTAGCACGTCAGGCACTCCTTGTCGCACGGCCTGAATCACCGGCGCATCTTTTCCGCCGACGATCAGGGAATGTTCCAAATTGACCTCCGCACCGCGCCGCAGCAGTTCGCTCACGGCGGTCAGCCGGCCCCCACCAATCGCCAAACTGAGCACGGTATCTCCGACGGTGGTGGCGGCATTGGGATTGGCCCCGTGGTCCAGCAATAACGCGCATAGGTTCGTGTTGCCACTCGCGGCGGCCAGATGCAACGGCGTGCGCGACTCGGAATTGGATGCGCCCGCCTTCGCGCCCGCGTTGATCAGTTGCGCGGCCACGATGGCGTAGCTCTGGCCCACCGCGAGGTGCAGCGGAGTCGCGCCCCGCACCGACCACTGAGGCCAGCCCTTCGGCGCGTTGTTGCCCGTGGAAAGCACGTCCGGCCGCGCGCCTTGCTTCAGCAGCAATTCCACGATGGCGGCGTGGCCGCCGTACGCGGCGAAGTGCAGCGGCGTTAGATTCAAGCCGGTTCGATGGTTCACATCCGCGCCCCGCGCGATGAGCAACTCGGCCACGGATTTGAAGCCGGCTTCGCAGGCATTGATCAAGGCCTTGCCCGCGTCATCCTTGCTCGATCCCTGGTCGAGCAGCAATTGCACGATGCGGAGGTTCCCGCGCAGAGCCGCCAGCACCAACGGGGAATTGCCCGACACCGGATCATTCGGGCCGACACCCTGCGTGAGCAAAAATTCCACCACACTCGCGTAGCCCTTGAGGGCGGCTGACTGGAGTTCGGATTGCCCTCCATTAGCTGACGTGCCGCGCAACAGGTCAGGACTGTTCCGCGCCAGCGTCTCCACGCGCGCGAGTTCCTCCGTCTCGGCCTGGGTCATTGAACTGATCGCCGGAGTTTCACCCGCTAACGACTTCGCCACATCACTCACGGTGGTCAACTCCCGCTGAAGGGAAAGCAGTTCACGCTGAATGGGCAGGTGTTCGAAGGGCGCAACAGTGCCCACCTGAATGCGTCTTTCGTACTCCTTGAGAAGTTGGTCCACGATTCCGATTTGTCCCTCGATCAAGGCGCGTTGCTGGGCGGGAGAACTATGCTCGGGCAATAATCGTTTCAAGCGCAGCGCTTCCTTCTTGGCATCCAACACCCAGGACAAGGCTCCTTTGCCAGCCGCCAGCTTGTTCTCCTCGCCTTTGATAATCTGCTCGGCGACCTGGACCTCTTCGCGCAACAACTTGACGGCGGCGGCGTCCATGACCGGCACGGCTGACGAAGTGCCCGCGCTGGGATGCGGGAGAAGCTCACGGCTCAATCTCACCAACTGCTCCTGCTCCGAGAAGTCGCGCGTGATGCGCTGGTAGAAGGCGGCGGCTTCGTTCGTCTTGCCGAGCTTGCGGTAGCACTCGCCGAGACGGAACAGCGCGGTGGCGATGACCTTGCGCTGCTCGTCGGATTGCGCGACCACGGCCTGATACTCCTTGATGGCCGCGTCGAGATTGCGGTTGGCCTCCTCCTCGAACAGCCCACGCTGGAGCCGCTCGGTGAGCGCGTCGGCGGCGTGGGCGTGGATGGCGAACGCGATGGTCAGAACCAGGATAGTTTTCATAGCTGATAAAGTTTTAAGCGGGCGTGCCGGGTTGGTTGTCACACTTTTGTAAAGCCGAAGGCCTTGGGACTGCGGCCAGTATTGCCGCTCTGGATCCCCGGCGGAGCCGTTTCCCCCGAGGCACCTCCCGTGCCGGGGCGAGAGCGGCAATGCTGGCCGCAGTCCCAAAGCCTTTGGCTTCATGTTTCCAATCGGTAGCCCACGCCATGCACGGTCTTGATCCAGCGCGGCGCGTCGGGGTTCTTCTCCAGCTTGCGGCGCAGCGAGGCGATGTGCATGTCCACCGTGCGCGTGGTCGGAAAAGCCGCGTAGCCCCAGGCCACATCGAGAAATTTCTCGCGCGAGACCGGCTCGCCCTGCGCTTCGGCCAGCAGCCGCAGCATGGCGAATTCCTTGGTCGTGAAGTGGAGGGCCTTGCGTTTGCGCGTCGCACTCTGGCGGATGAAATCAATCTGCACGTCGCCGAGCGCGAGTTCGTTCACGAAGGAACCGGGCCGCTGCACTCGGCGCAGCAAGGCCCGCACACGCGCCAGCAATTCATCGGTGCTGAACGGCTTCACCAGATAATCATCCGCGCCCGCGTCGAGTCCGTTCACGCGGTCGCGCACTTGGCCCTTGGCCGTAAGCATGAGCACGGGCGCGGCGTGGCCGAGGCGGCGCAGTTCCGCGCAGACGGCGAAGCCATCGAGGCGCGGCATCATCACGTCGAGCAGGATGAGGTCGGGCTTCTCCTTCAACGCGCGCTCCAATCCGCGCTCGCCATCCGCTGCGGTGATGACGCGGAAGCCTTCGCCCGCGAGACAGTCTTCGAGCGCCGTGCGCATGGGCAGTTCATCTTCCACGACGAGGATGCGGGCGGTCATAAGGTGCCCCCGGCGTCCCGCCGGGTCGGGGCTTTCGATTTTCCAGCAGCAATCGACTCGTCGAGCGGCTCCGAGTTTTCCGGCGCTCCTTCCCGGCGGGACGCCGGGGGCACAGGCAACTCAATCGTGAAGCGGCTGCCCTTCCCGACTTCACTCTCCACGCGCACGCGACCGCCGTGCGCCTCGACGATGTGTTTCACAATGCTCAAGCCAATGCCGACGCCGGGCGTCTCGCGGCGCAACTCGGAGCCGAGCCGGTAGAAGCGCTCGAAAATCTTTTCGTGCTCGGCGACGGGAATGCCGGGGCCGTGGTCCGAGACGGACAGGAGCAATTGAGGATTGAGGATTGAAGTTTTGGGATTGGGGATTTCCAAACTGATGGTGACTTCGCTGCCGCTCGGCGAGTGTTTGATCGCGTTGTCGATCAAGTTCACGAGCGCCTGCTGGATGGCCTGGCCGTCCAGCAACGTGCCCCCGGCATCCTGCCGGGTCGGGGCTTCCGCTTTTCCAGCAGCACTCGACTCGACGAGCAACGCCGGGCTTTCCGACGCTCCTTCCCGGCGGGACGCCGGGGGCACGCTGGCGCTCGACTCTCGGCGCTCGACCCTCGACTTCAGCACGACTCCCCGTTCCTCCGCATACGGCTCCATCAGCTTCACCGTCGTCGCCACCAGCGCAGCCACGTCGGTCGGCTCGAACTCGTATTCCTTGCGGCCCTGCTCGATGCGCGCGAAGTCGAGCACGTTCTCGATCATCGCCGAGAGCCGCCGGCATTCCTGCGTGATGAAGCGGAAGTATTCGCGCTGCTTGGCCGGGTCGGAAATTTTCCCGCGCTCCAATCCCTCCGCCATCAGCCGCACCGAGGCGATGGGCGCGCGCAACTCATGCGACACGCTGGAGACGAAATTGGATTTCATCTCCGCGAGCCGGAGTTGTTTGTGAAACGCACGCCAGGCGAAGAAGAAGCCAATGACCGAAGCCAGGGCCGATGCACCAATCAACAGCTTGAACAACATGGCGCGCTCTTCCTGTTGTGCGAACAGCATGTCCGGACTGACGAGGTGCATGTTGACCGCAAGCAGTGGCCGCCCATTTTCAACCCGCACCGCGGAGCCGAGCACGACCGGCGACGCCTTGGGATAATTCTTTTGCCAGAACTGACCGCCGCCTTTGCCGCCCACCACATGCTCCAGCACCTTAAGATTATTGCTGGAAATGATGTCCGCGCCGGCAACCCGGACGCTGGCACCAAGGTATTCCGTAATCCGCACGCGCTGGAGCGCGGCTTCGACAGTTTTCCGCACGGCCAGTTCGCGACGACAGAGCAAGGACATGCCCGCTTCCGTCGGCAAGCGCACGATCAGCCACGGCTCGCCGAAGACTGTCCCAACCTGGCCCGAAAACACCACGCCAGGAGGCCGCGCATCTAACAACCCATCTTCGACGATAACGTTGGTTCCGCTCACTAACTTCCAAGCATGTATAATCAAGCCGTCAGCATTGGTGACGGTGCTGATCGGATGAACGATCGAGTTCGTCTCGTTGCTGGCTTGCTGTTGAACTTGATTGGGTGGCGGCGCGCTGACGGGAACTGGCGGCGCAAAAATCGTTTTCCAAAAAACCGGTGATGCTCCTGACAGTGAATCGAACAGCGGATTGCCCGCAACTGTGGTCATCACGAGCGCCAGACCGGCGGGGGGCGAGGCTGTCGAAACGATGTCACGATATACCCCGCGCAACCCTTCGTGCTCCTTCCATTCCAGTTCAGCGGCAAACCGCAAGTCGTCGGGAATCCCAGACGCGGAAGCGAACTGCAGAACTTGCGGCGTGAGGGCCGAGGGGTGATCCAATAGATGGCGGAGCAACTCGTCGCTCGCATTACGAAAATCACCTTCGGAGGGCCAAGGATGAAGTTTGATTTGAGCGGAAAAAATTCCCAGTCGCCCCAGCACCTCATAGGGCAGGCCTGCTTCACTGAACGCCCCCGCCGGCAGATTCGTCAGCGCGGAAAATTCTTTGACCGCTCCCGGCCATTCCTGCGCGGCCATGAGAAGGTTGCCGCGCGCAAAGTGCGCCGCTGCCGTGAAGGTCGTTGGTGGAGACAGGGCAAGAAACCTTCCGAATGAATCCGCCACCGCCAAAGCGGAAGCGCCGGCCTCGCCGCGCGCGGCGATTTCTCTTCCGGTGGCCGCACTCCACGCCGCACGCTGCTCATCGGTGAGAGAACGCGCAGCGAGTGGATGAGGCGCGGGTGCGGCTTCGTAGGGCGGCGGAAAAAACAGCCGTCCCGAGCGGTCAAGTTCAAGGCGCTTGGTGGCCGGCGCGAAAGCAAAACTCTGGGATGATCCCGACACGCTGTTCACACTGCCAATCCGACTATGCGGAGTTCGCGCCTTCCATGTGAAGGTCACAGAATCCGGATTCTTGTATGGTGAAACCTGCGCCTTGAATGGCGGGTCACCCGGTTTTTGCAACTCATCCCAGATCGCCTGCGCCACTTCCTCGGCGGCATCTTGGGCGCGCAATTCAGCTTCGTGCCGCGCCATGCGCTTGTCCTGTGTGAGCGCCAGCGCTCCGAGTTTCGCCAGCACCAGCATCGGCGCGAGAATGAGCACGCCCTGCCAGAAGAAGCTCGGCTTGCGGTTGGTTCGTTTCACGCGGCGTTGGCGCATTGGTTAGCAGAGAGTGAAAGAGAGACGAAGCGCGGATGTCATGGTTTTGTAAAAGCCGCAGGCTCTGGGACTGCGGCGGGAACCGCCGCTCTGGATCAGGAACGGTTCGCCCAGCGAGAACGAACCATGCGCGATGCGAACTCTCCCCATCCAGAGCTGCAATTCTTGCAGCAGTCCAGGGCCATCGGCTTAACTCACTGCCATGCACGATTTTCGTTATGTTGGAAACAAGCTGTTCTGCGAGCGCGTGAGCATCGAGTCGCTCGTGAAGAAGCACGGCACGCCGCTCTACGTTTATTCCCAGCACACGCTGGAGGATCATTTCCAGAATCTGGATTCGGAACTCGACGAACTCGACCACCTCATCTGCTACGCCATGAAGGCGAACTCGAACCTCGCCGTGATGCGCACCTTCGCGAATCTCGGCAGCGGCTTCGACACGGTGAGCGCGGGCGAGATCAAGCGCGTCATGGCGGCGGGCGGCGATCCGAGGAAGTGCGTATTCGCCGGCGTGGGCAAGACCGAGGAGGAAATCGAGTTTGCGCTGAAGAAGGGCATTTATTCGTTCAACGTGGAGAGCGAACCGGAGTTGCAACGCATCAACAAAGTCGCGGCGCGGTTGAAGAAGATTGCGCCCATCGCCGTGCGCGTGAATCCGAACATTGACGCCGGCACGCACGCAAAGATCACGACTGGCACTTACGAGAACAAATTCGGCATCGCCTTCGAGCAGGTCGAGGGCGTGTATGCGCGGGCCAGCAAGCTGAAGAATCTCCGGCTGCGCGGCATCCAGATGCACATTGGTTCGCAGCTCACGCAAGTGAAGCCGTTCGAACTGGCAGTGACGAAGGTGCTGCCGCTCGTGCAGAAGCTGGCGAAGAAGCACACGTTCGAGTTCTTCAGCATCGGCGGCGGGTTGGGCATCGTCTATGACCCGGCGCTGGCCAGCGGCTCGGCGGATTGGTGGAAGTCGGCGGCGGCGAAGAACATTCTCACGCCCGCCAGTTACGCGAAGAAGCTCGTGCCGTTGCTCAAGCCGCTTGGGTTGAAAATTCTTCTGGAGCCAGGCCGCTTCATGGTCGGCAATGCGGGCATCCTCGCCACGCGCGTCGAGTACGTGAAGCGCACTGGGAAAAAGAATTTCGTCATCGTGGATGCGGCGATGAACGATCTCATCCGCCCGGCGTTCTACGATTCGTTTCACGAGATTGTGCCGCTGACGAAGAAGGGCGGCGCGCCCATCTCCAGCGATGTGGTCGGGCCGATTTGCGAGTCGGGTGATTACTTCGCGAAGAACCGTCCGCTGGCGAAAGTCGGCGAGGGCGACTACCTCGCGCTATTGAGCGCAGGGGCCTACGGCTTCGTCATGGCCTCGAACTACAACTCGCGCGGCACGGCGGCAGAGGTGCTGGTGAAGGGCAACAAGTCCGAAGTGGTGCGCCCGCGCCAGAGCGTGGAGGAGATTTGGACGGACGAGAAGCTGCCGAAGTGGCTGTGAGCGTTCACACCATTCGCTGCCGCCAGTAGCCGGGCTTCTGTTTCATGTGCATGACCGCAATGATCCAGATCCGGTCAGGTTGATGGAGGTAAATGAAGGCGTAGGGAAAGTCTGCGCTGAAATGACGGCGGGCCGGCGGATCGAATTCCCAGAACCAGTCCGGGTTGCGACGGAGTTCGAGAGTCACCCGTTCCATCTCATTGAAGAAGCGCAGCCCGAGCGCCGGATCAATGCTTTGGTAGAAATCAACCGCCGCGTTGTATTCCGCATCTGCCTCCGGGTGAAAGACGTGCCGTTTCACGCCCCCAGTTTTTTGCGAATGCGGGCCGAGACTTCTTCTCCAGGAATGCCTGCAACGGTGCCGCTTTCAATTTCGGCGATGCGACGGCGGGTTTCCTTTTTCCAAGCTTGTTCAACGCCCGGCTCCATTCCGCCGTGACGGGCGCGGAGGATGCGGTCCACGAGTTCCGCCACGACATCGGCAGGCAGTTGCCGGGTTTCCTCCACAATGCTGTCGAGCGTCATTGCCATGTCAGGAGGTTAGGCGGCGGCGGCGTCCGGCTCAACTGCCTTATTGCAGCTCATTCCAGACAGCGAAACGGTATGAGGGTTTGCCGCCCGCGGTTCGAAAATAGCCGATGGCATAGACTCTTCCTGCGCTCGCGGCGAGACCGACGGGCCGCTGCCCAAAGCAGACCACGTTGCGCCGTCGTAGCGGGCGACGGAAGCAGCCGGTGACCCTGCGGCTTCGGTCAGGTTGCCGCCCACGTAGAGATGGCCCGGCGATGCGGCGTGCGCGCGGAGCTCGGTGTCCTGACCGAAGGGCAGCCCGGCATCAGACCAGTTGGTGCCATCCCAATGCGCGATGTTCGTGGCCGTCATCCCCATCACGTCAGTGAAACGTCCGAAGGCGAATAAGCCGCTCGAATCGAAGCCGAGCGAGGAAATGTGTGGCACGGAGCCGAGAAACGGGCGCGACCAACGAGACAGCCAATCCTGGCCGTCCCATTGCACGACGAAGTCCTCGTAGCCGAGCGATCCGAAGGTGCCAGCCGCGAATAACTCTCCTGGTCGGGCGGCCAGAACGCGAATCTATCCCCGGCAGGTTTCCGCCGCATCGAAGAGTGCCCACGGCGATCCAATTCAGTCCGTTCCAAGCGGCCACATTGGTCGCGGGGACGCCACTCATTGAAGTGAAAGCGCCTGCGACGTAGAGCATGTCGCCTGCGACGACGATCCCATACAGTTGTCCAGGCTTCCCTTCTCCTCTCGGGCCGTCGCCGAGAGCTTTCCATTTCGTCCCGTCCCAGTGCGCGAGGTTGGTTGCTCCAATTTCCGGCATTTCAAAATCGCCGATGACGTAATAGTTGGAACCGGCAGTGGCCGAACCCGAAATGCGTCCCGAAGGCAAGTTTAGCGGCTCAAGGGGACGCGGGGAAGTTCAGGTTGGCCGGGTTAGCAACTGTTCGACCTCGGCACGTGTCGGCAGGCTGGTCTGCGCGCCACGCCGCGTTACAGCGATGGCGGCGGCGGCGCAGCCGAAGCGGGCGGCTTCGCGCACGTCCGCGCCTTCCGCCACCCGCACGGCAAACGCACCGATGAAGGTGTCGCCTGCGCCCACGGTGTCCACGGCTTCGACTGGGAAAGCGGGGACATGGCCGGTGAAAGTCTTCGTATCCAGCCACACGCCCTTCGAGCCGAGCGTCACCAGCACCTGGGCTTGGGAAAGCGCGCGCAGTTTCTTGGCGGCGGCAGCGGCACTGGCGAGGTCACGGACTTCCACGCCAGTCAGTTTCGAGGCCTCGTTCTCGTTTGGGATAATAAAATCGCAGAGGCGCAGCAATTCATCGGAGACGGGTGAGAAGGGCGCGGGATTGAGAATCGTGAGAACCTTCGCGTCGTGTGCGAGGCGGAGCGCGGCGGCCACGCTGTCCATCGGCGTTTCGAGTTGCACGAGCAGCGCGCGGCTGCTGCGGATGGCGTGCTCGCTGCGCTGAATGTCGGCGGCGGAGAGAGTGTCGTTCGCGCCGTTGGCCACGACGATTTGGTTCTGGCCGCTGGCATCAAGGACGATCATGGCGGTGCCGCTGGCGACGTCTGCGCGGCGGGCCACGCCGGAGGTGTTCACGCCGAGTGCGTTCAGGCCCGCGAGCATTTCATCGCCGAAGGCGTCCTGGCCGACGGCGCCGATCATCGTCACGGGCACGCTGAGTTTGGCGACGGCGCAGGCCTGGTTCGCGCCTTTGCCGCCGCAGGCGCGACGGAAGTTTTTGCCGAGTATCGCCTCGCCGGGGGTGGGGAAGCGCGGGGCTTCAATCACGAGATCCATGTTGAAGCTGCCGACGACGGTGATCATGTTTTCAATTAGCCACGGATGAAACACGGATGGAACACGGATTTAGAAAATCCCAATTCCCTCATCCGTGTTTCATCCGTGGCTCAAAAGTTCACCGCGACAACGCGGCGGGCGACAGCTTCGAGTGACAGCGCATCGTGCGCACGTCCACGGCGTCCATGCCGGCGGCGCGGATGGCGGTCATGCCGAGATCGGTGTCTTCGTAGCCGCGGCAGAATTGCGGCTCCACGCCGATGCGGCGCGCGGCTTCGAGGAAGATGTCCGGCGCGGGCTTCTGGTTCACGACCATCTCGCTGGTCACGACGGCGGCGAACAGATGGCGAATTCCCAACTGCTCAAGCACCCGGCAGATGATCGTCTGGTTGCCGCCGGAGGCGACGGCCATGGGAATCTTCCCGTGATGCTCGCGCGCGATGGCGACGACTTCGTCGATGAGCGTCACGTCGTGCATGATTTGGAGGTAAGCCTCCTCCTTCTCGTGCGCCACGGCGAGCGGGTCGATGTTCAGGCCCTGCTCGTCACGGAGCAGTTTGAGGATGTCGCGTGAGGGCACACCGCCCATCGCGTAAAACCGTTCCTCGGGGAAGTGCAGGCCGTGGCGCGTGGTCACGGTGTTCCACGCCCGCCAGTGTAGCGGCATGGTGTCGGCGAGCGTGCCGTCGCAATCGAAGATGATGCCTTTAATCATAAAAAATTGTCCAAGGTCCAGGGTCCAAAGTCCCAGACTGGGAAGGTCGTGGCGTCTGAGCGAGCGTGGGAAAAAGCGGCGCTAAAGCGACCGCACTCCAAACGCTGTCGCGCAGAATCCAACGGCTCGTCATACGCGGAGCGTTTGGAGTGCGGTCGCTTTAGCGCCGCTTTCGGCCCGATGACGCGGCTGAAAAATTTCTGCGCCAACATGGGGTCCTGGACTTTGGACTTTGGACACCTTCTCACACGTTCAGCGCCTTCAGCTTTTCCTCCAAGTCATGCACCATCAGCGGCTCGACGAGTGGGTCGATGTCGCCATCAATCACGTTCGAGAGGTTGTAGAGCGTGAGTTCGATGCGGTGATCGGTGACGCGGTTCTGCGGGAAATTGTATGTGCGAATCTTCTCACTGCGGTCGCCGGTGCCGACCTGGTCTTTGCGCTGCGCGGCGTACTTCGCATTCTCCTCGGCGATTTTGCGGTCGAGCAGACGTGAGCGGAGAACAGTCATGGCCTTGGCGCGATTCTTAATCTGCGAACGCTCGTCGGCGATGCGGACGGTGAGACCGCTGGGCTTGTGCTGAATCTGCACGGCGGAGTCGGTGGTGTTCACGCCCTGGCCGCCCTTGCCCGACGCGCGACAGCAGGTGACTTCGATGTCTTCGGGCCTGATCTCGACATCCACTTCCTGCGCCTCGGGCAGGACGGCCACCGTGGCGGTGCTGGTGTGAATGCGGCCCTGCGCTTCGGTGGCGGGCACGCGCTGGACGCGATGAACACCGCTCTCGTACTTCAGGCGCTTGTACACGTCGCTGCCGGTGACGGTGAAGATAACCTCCTTGAAGCCGCCGAGGTCAGACGGGCTGGAGTCCATCGTCTCGACCTTCCAGCCGTGGTCCTCGGCGTAGCGGGTGTACATGCGATAGAGGTCGGCGGAAAACAGCGCGGACTCGTTGCCGCCGGCGCCCGCGCGGATTTCGATGATGGTGTTGCGTGAGTCCGTCGGGTCGGGCGGCAGCACGCCGGCCTGCACGGCGAGCGCGCGGCGCTTCTCCTCCGGCTCAAGGCGGGCGATTTCCTCGCGCGCCATCTGGGCCATTTCGGATTCCTCCGGCTCGGTGGTGAGGAGCGTGCGGTTCTCGGCGAGGTCGCGCGCGACTTTCAGATACGCCTCGCCGTCCGCGACGAGACCTTTCAGGCGCGCGTATTCTTTCGAGAGTTCCTGAGCCTTCTGGTTGTTGGCAAAGGCGTTCGGATCGCTGAGCTGAACTTCAATTTCAGCAAAGCGCTGGCGGAACTTTTCGATGTGCGGCTTCAGGTCCATTTATGATTTCGGATTTACCATTTGAGGATTCATTTGGGCCTTGGAACAAACACGCCACCCGAGAATCGCAAGCCGTGGTGGAAAAAAGAATCCGCCCGCTTGGCGCGAACGCCAAGCGGGCGGAGTCGAAAGTCGCTGGCTAACTCTTTTTCTTCTTGCCGGTGTTGGCGGCGGCGGTCGCGGCCTGGGCGGCCTGCGTCTTGGCCAGGCGCTGCTGGAACTTGTCCACGCGGCCGGCGGTGTCCACGAATTTCTGCTGGCCCGTGTAGAAGGGATGGCAGGCGTTGCAGATGCCAATGATGGTGACCGGCTTCACGGAACGCGTCTTGATCACGTTGCCGCAGGCGCAACGAATCTCGGCTTCGCGATAGTTCGAATGAATGTCAGCTTTCATAAAAGAGGGCGGAAGGTATCAGCCAAAAACCCGCTGGCAAGTGTGATTTTTAAGCACCGGGGGCAAATTCCAAACCTCAAATCCCAAAACTCAAACAAGCTCCAAACACCAAGTTCCAAGCTGCAAAAGCGCAAGCCGAGGGTGCGTCGTCGTCTGGTCAGGAGCGGCGGACAGCCATGTCCGCCGGACGTATGATTCGGACCACCCGCCGAACCGCCGGTTCGACAGCCTGCGGGCATGGCTGTCCGCGACTCCGCCACCTGTTGGATTTTGGAGCTTGGAGCTTGTTTGGGAATTGGGATTTGGATTTTGGAATTTCGCCCGCCCGCCCGCCTTCTTGCTTTCAATTCGCTCACACTTACACTCCCGCCATGCAACTGCCGGACGCGGTGCCCGTGATGACCTTGCCGAGCGCGACTCTTTTTCCGCAGGCGCTGCTGCCCCTCTACATCTTTGAACCGCGTTACCGCCGGATGCTCGCCGAGGCGCTCGACTCGAACCGCATGTTCTCCGTGGCCATGCAACGGCCCGGACGCACGCGGGAAATTCCTTGTCCGGTCGCGGGTCTCGGACTCATCCGCGTCTCCGTCGGCCACAATGACGGCACGTCGCACCTCATTCTCCAAGGGCTGACGCGCGTGCAGCTCGGCGAGACGGTGCAATACAAACCTTACCGCGTGCAGCGCATCCACCCGCTCGCCGCCGCCGCCGCCGACAACGTGACCGTGGACGCGCTGGTCGCGAAAGTTCACGAACTCGTCGAGCGACGCCTCGAACTCGCGCCGTTTCCCTCGCCCTTTCCCCTGAAGAAAAAAAGCGGCGGCGACCCGCACAAGCCGACGGTTTTCTCGAAGAAGGAAGTTTTGACCTACCTCTCGCAACTGCCCGGCGCGGATCAGGTCGCGGATCTTGTGACCTGCGCGCTGCTCTCGGAAGCCGTGGAGCGGCAGAAGATTTTGGAGACCGTGGAAATCGAGGGCCGCCTGAAACATCTCATCCATTTTTTGATGGCGGAGATTTCCCGGCGGCAAAAGAATCCGGCTCCATGAACGAAGCCCAGACTGGAATTAACGATGACGCGCCGCTCGACGCCGAGGGCGAGCGGATGATGACCGAGATTTTCGCGCACATGGTCATCCAGAACACGAACATGGCGCTGATGTTCCTCGGCGCGATGCCGCATCCGCAGACCGGCGAGCGCGGGCAAGACCTGGAAGCGGCGCAGATGTTCATCGCGCAGCTCGAAATGCTGGAGGTGAAAACCGCCGGCAATCTCGCGCCCGAGGAGCAGAAGCTGTTGCAGCAAAGTTTGATGCACTTGCGGATGACCTTCGTGCAGGCGGTGGACAACCCGTCGAAAGCGGAAGCGGTGAAAGGGCCTGACGCTGCGGCTGCGACGCCCGCGCCACCGGAAGCGGCTGCGCCCTCTGTCCCGCCCGACGCGGCTGAGTCGAACAAACGTTTCACGAAAAAATTTTGAAGGCATGGTCAGCCGCCGCGAAGCGCCTCTCTCGTAGGACTGGCTTCCAGCCTGTCTCCACAAACATCTTTTCGAGCGAGATTTTTGAAAACACGGTGGGGAGGAGTGAGCATTTGGTTTCTCGGAAGCCCGCCCTCACCCCGGCCCTCTCCCCCAAGGAGAGGGAGAAAGTCATCCAGTGTCCGTCGAGTCGGGCGCGCACAACTCCCCACCGCTCTTCTGCCTCCGTCCTTTTTTCAAATGGCTCAGACCGGCTGGAAGCCCGTCCTACTTGCTCATGATCCGCCTCGTCCTGTTCGACATTGACGGCACGCTCATCCATTCGGGCGGCGCGGGCGAGAAGGCGTTCGCGCGCGTCTTCGCCAACTTCTTCGGCGTGAACGACGGCACGGAGAAATTAAAATTCGCCGGGCGCACCGACGTCTCCATCTTGCGCGAGTTCTTCGTCCACAACGCCATTGCGCCCTCGGCGGAAAACATCGAGCAGTTCCTGGACGCCTACGTGTTCATGCTGGAACACATGCTCCAACAACTGCCCGGCGGTGTGCATCCCGGTGTGTGGACGTGGCTCCATGAGTTGCGTGTGCTGGCACAGCCGCCCGTCATCGGCCTCCTCACTGGCAACATCGCGCTTGGCGCGGAAATCAAGCTGCGCCAGTTCAACCTCTGGGGCCAGTTCAGCACCGGCGCGTTCGCCGACGATTCGGCGGAGCGCAACGAGATCGCCGCCATTGCCAAACAGCGCGGCGAAAAATTGCTGGGCCAGCCATTGCGCGGGGATGAAGTCCTCGTCATCGGCGACACGCCGCTCGACATCGCCTGCGCCCGCGCTATTGATGCGAAAGTGCTCGCTGTCGGCACCGGCATCTATCGCGTGAAAGACTTGCAGCCCTTCAAACCTGACTGGGCCGTGGACAATTTGGAGAAACTCAGCGCGCGGGAAATTTGCGGGTAAGGAGCGCCGCACCTGGCCCGGCGCTCCGTCCAATACGGCCCGCAAGTTTTCCATCTCCCCGTGCTCGGCGCCCTTGTGACACACCGACGCATTCCGCCACTGGCGCGAGCCGGCCACGAACGCCTGACGTGCGGGAGTCTCATCATTGGTTTGATCGGCCTCTTCTCTCTCGCGAGGAGCCGAGCCAGCTTCAGCGGACTCTGACAACTCCGCTTGCCGCGTGCGCGACAGGCCCGCTATTTTCGCCGCACCTGATTTCATGAGCGCGGTGGATTCTTACCTCAAAGGACTCGACTACTCGGTGGTGCAGCAATGCATGCACTGCGGCATGTGCCTGCCCACCTGTCCGACCTACGACAAGACCAAGCTGGAACGCAACAGCCCGCGGGGACGCATCGCCCTGATGCGCGCCATCGCGGATGACCGGCTGGAACCGACTGTGGCCTTCGCGGACGAAATGTATTTCTGCCTCGGCTGTCTCGCGTGCATGACGGCCTGCCCGGCGGGGGTGAATTACGCCGAACTGTTCGAGCACGCGCGCGCCGAAGCCGAACGCGTGGGCGTCCTCAAGAATCCCAAGCGCAACTTCATCCGTTGGTTCACCGTAGGATGGTTGTTCATGGATTTGCGCCGGCTGCATCTGCTCGGAATGGCGATGCGTTTGTATCAACAGCTCGGCTTCCAAACGCTCCTCCGCCGCAGCGGCGTGATGAAGCTGATGCCCAAGCGCCTGCAAGAACTGGAGACGATGACACCGCAGGTGCAGCCGAAGTTTTCCGCCGACCTCATCGCGCCCGTCACGCCCGCGAACGGCGCACGCAAATACCGCGTCGCGATGCTCACGGGCTGCGCGCAGGATTTGATCTTCAGCGACGTGAACCGCGACACCGTGGAAGTGCTGGCACGCAATGGCTGCGAAGTCATCACGCCGCCCGAGCAGCAATGCTGCGGCTCGCTCCACGCGCACAACGGCGAATGGACGCTCGCGCAACAACTCGCGCGCACCAGCATCGATCAATTTCCGCCGGAGCAGTTCGACGCCATCATCACCAACGCCGCCGGCTGCGGCTCGCACTTGAAACACTACGCCCACCTGCTGCACGACGACCCGCACTACGCGAAGCGCGCCGAACTGTGGGACACGAAGGTGAAGGACATTCACGAGTGGCTGGCGCAGATCGGCATCGAAGCGCCGCGTCCCGCGCCGGGCGGGAGGGCCGTGCCGTTGAACGTGACTTATCACGAAGCGTGTCACCTGTGCCACGGGCAGAAAATCACCGCGCAGCCGCGGCAAGTCTTGCGGGCGATGAGCAACGTGAAGCTGACCGAACTGCCGGAGAGCACCTGGTGCTGCGGCAGCGCGGGCATCTATAACATCACGCAGCCCGAGATGGCTGGAGAACTTCTCGAACGCAAGGTGAAGCACATCCAGAGCACCGGGGCCGAGGTCGTGGCCACGGGCAATCCCGGCTGCATGTTGCAAGTGCAGAACGGCTGCCGCGCGGCGGGGATGAAGGTGCGCGTCGCGCACCCGGTTACGCTGCTGGCCGAGGCGTATCGGAGGGAATGACGAATGGCGAATGACGAATGGAATTTAGTGGGGCGGGCGTCTCGACTGCCATCCAGTCCACTGGCCGTCCCGGCTGGTGTGCTTCAGCCGGGACGGCCAAAGGACTACGGCAGGCGGGACGCCTGCCCCACTACCCGACTAGCTCTGCTGTCCCGCCGTCCTTCGTCCTTCGTTCTTCGTCCTTCGCCATTGTGATGCGGCTCAAAGACCAATCACTCGTCATCATCGGCGGCACCACGGGGCTGGGGCTGTCGGCGGCGCGGGCGTTTGTGCGCGAGGGCGCGCGAGTCGTGGTCGTGGGGCGAAATGCGGAGAGCGTCGAGGCCGCGCGACTGGAACTGGGGCCGCAAGCGCGCACGCTCGCGGGTGATGCTTGTGATTCAGCCACAGCCCGGCTCGCCATCGAAATGGCGCGGCGCGAGTTCGGCGCGTTTCACGGCCTCTATCACGTCGCGGGCGGCAGCGGACGACGGCAGGGCGATGGGCCGTTGCACGAAATCACCGACGAGGGCTGGAACTACACGCTGAACGAAAATCTTTCCTCGCTCTTTTATTCTAACCGCGCGGCGGCGCAGCAGTTCCTCAAGCAAGGCAGCGGCGGCACGGTGTTGAACATGGGTTCCGTGCTGGGCTTTTCGCCTTCGCCAAAGTTTTTCGCCACCCACGCTTACGCCACGGCCAAGGCCGCGATCATCGGCCTGACCACCGCCGCCGCCGCGCACTACGCGCCGCAGAATATCCGCTTCAACGTGCTCGCTCCCGCGCTGGTCGCCACGCCGATGTCGCAGCGCGCCCAGGGCGACGAGGCGATTCTCAACTTCATCAAGACAAAGCAGCCGCTCGACGGCGGGCGCATCGGCCGGCCGGAGGATTTGGATGCCGCCGCCGTGTTCTTCATGAGCGACGAATCGAAGTTCGTGACCGGACAAGTGCTGGCGGTGGATGGCGGCTGGTCGGTGAGCGAAGGTGGATAAAATTCCAAGCTCCAAAACCCAAATCCCAAATAAACTCCAAACACCAAACTTCAAAAACGCAGGCCGTCATGGACGCACGGACGCGGGCCACTCGCTGGTTGGCCGAAGAAAAAGCGGCGCTGAAGCGACCGCACTCCAAACGCTGGCGCGCAGCACCACACGCCCCGTCCTGCGCGGAGCGTTTGGAGTGCGGTCGCTTCAGCGCCGCTTTCCGGGATGTGGATGGTTCACGCGATTTTAATTTCGCAGCCCCGGCTCGGAGCTTGGGTTTTGGAGCTTGTTTGGGATTTGGGATTTGGGATTTGGATTTTCGCCCCCGCGCATGACCGTTTATTTCGATTACAACGCCACGACTCCGCTCGATCCCGCCGTGCGCGAGGAGATGCTGCCGTATCTCGGCGAAGTGTTCGGCAATCCTTCGAGCGTTCATCACGTCGGGCGGCGGGCGCGCGCGATGCTGGACGAAGCGCACGACCGCGTGGCGCAGGTGTGGAAATGCAAGCCGAGCGAAGTGGTGTTCACCAGCGGCGGGACAGAATCGAGCAACCTCGCCATCTTTGGCACCGCGCGGCTGCTGCGGCATAAGGGGAGGCACATCATTACCAGCAGCGTGGAGCATCACGCGGTGCTGCACCCGTGCGAGTATTTGCGGAAGAAGGAAGGCTTCGACGTGACGTATCTACCCGTGGATGCCGAAGGGCGCGTGAGCGTGGAATCCGTGCGCGCAGCGTTGCGACCGGACACAGTGCTGGTCTCGGTAATGTCGGCGAACAACGAGATTGGGACGCTCCAGCCCGTGGCGGAGATTGGTGCGTTGTGTCGTGAGCGCGGCGTTCTTTTTCACACGGACGCGGTGCAGACGTTTGGCAAGGAGCTGTTCACCAGCATCGACCAGTTCAACGCGGATCTCGTCTCGGTGTGCGCACATAAATTTCACGGGCCGAAAGGCGCGGGCGCTCTCTACATCCGCTCACCGCTGCATCCTGATCCGATTGTCTTCGGCGGCGGGCACGAGAACGAGCGCCGTGCGGGGACGGAAAATCTTCCGGCGATCATCGGTTTCGCGGCGGCGACGGAGCGCTTCGTGAAGAGGCCGGTCTTTCAGGCGGACGTTCTGCACCCATTGGCGGACAGGCTCGTGAAGCTGGCCGATTCGTTGGCCGCACAGGGCGTGGAATTTCGCGGCGCACGCGCTGAACGTCTGACGAACACGGTGGCCTTCACCGTCCTGGGCGTGGACAGCATCACCATGCTGGCGGCGCTGGATTTGGAGGGCGTGTGCGCCTCCAGCGGCTCGGCGTGCTCCGCCGGGTCGCTGGAGCCATCGCACGTCATGCAGGCGCTGGGCGTGCCGGGCGCAGCGGCGAATGCGCTGGTGCGTCTCTCGCTGGGCCGTGATTCCAACGCTGCGGAAGTGGCGCATGTCGAGCAAGTGCTGCCGAAAGTCATCGCGCGGGCGCGCGGCGAATAACCATGCGCAACAACCCCGCGAACAACTCCACCATGGCTGACCAACAACTTGTGAGGAACGCCAACAACCCGGACTTTCCGATGAACGCCGTCGTCGTCACGAAAGTTTTTCACACTGTTTGGTCAGGCGTTGAAACGCGGAACACGGCTGTAAAATCAAGGTGGCCTCCGCACTTGCACCCGAGTTGTTCCCAGAATTCACCACCCTTAATACTAGGTTGATTTGTACAGAGAAACTTCATTCACTAGGCGCCGCCATGAATCTGACCATCGCTAAAGAACAAATCCTGACGGGCCTGCAAGCGGTCCAAAACGTCGTCGGCTCGCGCACGACGTTGCCGATCCTGTCAAACGTCCTAGTCCGCGCGGAAGCTGGCCGCGTCGAGTTCACGGCCACGGACCTGGATGTCACGGTGTCCTGCTCCGTCGAGGCCAAAGTGGCGAAGGACGGCGCCACGACCATCCCGGTGAAGAAACTGTTCGGGATCATCCGCGAACTGTCCGCCCCGGAAATTGAAATTGAAACTGATGACAAGAACGTGACCAGCATTCGTGCCGGGTCCTCGTTCTTCAAGATTCGCGGACTCGCACCTGAAGAATTTCCCCCGCTGCCTAAGTTTAAGGAGGATAAACGCATCTCGCTGCCGCAGGCCAAATTTCGCGCCATGCTGCGCAAGACTTCCTTTGCGATCTCCACGGATGAGAGCCGTTACGTGCTGAACGGAATTTTCCTGAGCTTGAAGGATCATAAAATCACGATGGTCGCGACGGACGGACGTCGGCTCGCGCTGGTGGACGAGGAGGCGGACATTCAGGAGAAGAGCCAGGGCGAGTTCATCATTCCGGCCAAGGCGGTGAACGAACTCACGCGCTCGTTGCAGGAAGCGGGCGACTTGGAAGTAAATTTCTCGGAGAACCAGGCGGCCTTCACGCTCAAGAGCGAAAAGGGCGCGGGCGTGCTCATCGTCAGCAAGCTGATCGAGGGCAACTATCCGAATTACCGGCAGGTCATTCCGGCAGAGACCAAGGAGCGCATCGCCCTGCCGCGCGAAGAATTTCTCCACGCCCTGCGCCGCGCGGAACTGATGACGAGCGACAAGCAGAACTCGGTCAAGATGGCGTTCGGCAAAAACTCGCTGGCCATCACGGCGAACTCTCCCGACGTGGGCGAGGCGCGTGAGACGATGGCGATCAATTACAAGGGCAAGGAAATGGCCGTGGCGTTCAATCCCGCTTACGTCATCGACCCGTTGAACGCGCTGACCGAGGACGAGGTGTTCTTCGAGTTGATCGACGAGCTCAGTCCTGGAGTGCTCAAGATCAACGGGCCGTTCCTCTACGTGGTGATGCCGATGCGGTTGAGCTAGTGGTGGAACGGCTCGCGCTGCGGGCCGTCGTGCCGCGCCGAGCGGCGCAGGGAACGGGCGGGCATGTTTCGTCGCACCGCGACAAAACCCTCCTTGGTATGATCGCAGCGCGATAACTTTTACCACCGGACTCCAACCCTTCGCTTGGCTTGTCCCGATTCAGCCGATAGCCTTTCCGCGTGCTCATCGTGCTGCGCATCATCGGAACTTTCAACGCCGCCATCTGGCTTGGCGCGGCATTTTTTTTTACGTTCGGCGTCCAGCCCGGCGTGTTCAGCCCCGAGATGAAGCAGGTCTTCGCGCCGCCGGGCGCGCCGTTGCGCGAATACTATCTCGGCTTCATCGCGCAGCAGCTCATCGCGCGTTACTTCACCTTCAGCCTCGTATGCGCGCTCATCGCGCTGGGACATTTTTTTGCGGAAATGATTTACGCGGGGAAACCGTTCCGCCGGTTCACCTTTGGTTTGCTCGTGGGTGTGCTGGGGGTCGGGTTGTTGAGCGCCTATTTTTTTACGCCGCGCATCCAGCAGGCGCACCACGACAAATACCGCGCTGCGCCGGCCCTGCAGATCACGGCCGCGCAGGAAATACGTCGGCTCCACGCCATCTCCGCGACCGGCAACGTGCTCGTTTTGATCGCCCTGATGATCTACACTTGGCAGGTCACGAACCCGAGCGACCCAACGCGCTTCGTGGGCACGGCCAAGTTCCGGGGTTGACTTTCTCCGCGCGAACCGAAGATTAGTCAGTGGTTACAAAGTTTGGGAAAAAGACGGGACATTTATGAATGATTATCGCTCTCCCTACAGCGGGTATTCGAGCAGCAAAGTGTATCAAGGACCGGGCGGTCTCGGTCAGCACAAGCCGCCGGTCGCCGAAGACACGATCCGGACCGAAAAGATCCAGATCGAGCGCAAGTCCTTTGTCGTGGCGTTGAAGGAAAATCCGCGCGGGCGGTTCCTTCGCATCACCGAGGACGTCGGCGGTCGCCGCGACACCATCATCATCCCCTCGACGGGGCTGGCGGACTTCAAGCGCATCATTGACGAGATGGTGCGCGCGTCCGACGAGACGCCGATGAAGTCGCCTCCGCCCCCGCCTGCGCCGCTCCAGTGAGCCTGTGGCAGTGGGCGAAGGGTTTCTTCGCCCGGCCGGAACGCCCGCTGCATTTGCAGCGGGGCGCTTTGGGCGAGCGCGCCGCTCGAAAGCATCTCCAGCGGCGCGGGCTGAAATTTCTCACGGCCAACTTCCGCTCCGCGCGCGGGGAAATTGACCTCATCTTCCGCGATCGGGACTGCTTGGTGTTCGTGGAAGTGAAGACCCGTTCCTCCGAGCACTGGACGCGTCCCGCCGCCGCCGTCGATGCGCGCAAAAAACGGCTGCTCTCCCAGTGCGGCCTCGACTACCTCAAGCTGCTGAAAAATCCCGAGGTGAAGATGCGCTTCGACATCGTGGAAGTGCTGCTCAAGGACGGGGTGGTGAACGAGGTGCGCCATCTGCCGAACACGTTTCAACTTTCGCCGCCTTACCGTTACGGGTGAGCGGAGCGCCGGCTTCCAGTACGGCGCGTTCAGCGTTCAAGAATTCCAACGTGCCGTGCTGGAAGCCGGCGCTCCCATGAGCACGTCCTGTTTACAGCCAGCGCAGAAACATCAACGAGAGCACGGCCACGTAAACTGCGGCCAGGAGATCGTCCACCGTCACGCCCCAGCCGCCGGGCAGGCGCTGGATTTGGCGGATGGGCCAGGGCTTCCAGATGTCAAAGACGCGAAAGAGCACGACCAGTCCGAGCGTCTTCCACAAAGCCGCACCAGTGAAGAAGAACTCCACGGACGGCAGCGCGCCGCCGCTCCACCAAACGCTTGCGACCCACGGCAGGAAACAAAACGGGATGGCGATGATTTCATCCAGCACCACGGAGCCGGGATCAGTTTCGCCGAGAATTTTTTCCGCGTCGTCGCAGAGCCAGATGGAGAAGGCGATGCCCTCAATGCAGCCGGCGAGGTAGGCCCAGAAATTTCCCGTGGCGATGAGCATCGCGAACCAGACGAGGCCGAGGAAGGAGCCGAAGGTTCCCGGCGCGAAGGGAATGCGCCCGATGCCGAAGCCTTGGGCGACGAAGACGCGGATGCTGAAAACCGGTTTGCGGTCTTTGGAGTCTTGTTCCGCTTCTCCGCGCAGGGTCGTCACTTCATCCGAGGTTTTGCGGAACTCTTTCATGCCCCGGCTCAAACCATTGAACAACTCCGGCAGCTTCTTCGCGCCGAACAATATCAGCACGACCACGATGATGAGCATCACTTCCCAACCGCCGAAGAACTCTGCGAGGTGCATAGGCGGGATGAATCAACATTCGTCCAAATACACCGCGCGGTTACGCCAGAGATACATGCCGCCGGAAAAAATTGTCAGCGCCACCGCCAGCCACTTGGCAAAACCCGCGACCCACCACACCCACGGATGCCCGGCCACGACGACACCGAATGGCCGCCCGAGCGCGCCCCACTGCGGATACGCGAGCAGCACGAGTATGGAAATGATGGCGGCGATTTGTGAGAGAGTCTTGTGCTTGCCCAGGCCCTCCGCCGCGAGCACGAGGTTCTTCGACGCGGCGAGCATCCGCAGTCCGGTGATGGCCAGCTCGCGTCCGACGATGACCACGACCATCCACGCCTCGACGAGCGGCACGCCGTAAGGTCGGGCCTCCACGAAGGCGATGAACGCCGAGCAGACCAGAATCTTGTCGGCCAGCGGGTCCATGAGGATGCCGAAATTCGTGATGAGGTTGCGCCGCCGCGCGATTTCGCCGTCGAGAAAATCCGTGAAGCCGCCGAGGCAGAAGAAGAGCAACGCCCACGTCTTGTTGTAGGGCAGGCTCTCGGCAAAGAACGCGGCGAGAAACGCGGCGGTGAAACCGAAGCGCGAGACCGTGAGTTTGTTCGGCAGGTTCATGACGCCACCGGCTCGGCAATCAAATCGTAATCCGTGTGGCCCACGATGCGGACTTTCGCGAAAGCGCCGCGCGGGAGTTTCCCGCGCACATACACACGCCCGTCGATATCCGGCGCGTCGGCCTCGCCGCGCGCGATGAGGTAGCGGCCTTTGAGTTGCGCCGCGCCCGCGTCCGCCGCGCGGATCAAGCCATGTTCCCACGAACTGATGTTGGCCTTCTGCAATTCCTTCGCGCTGGCCTCGCCCTCCACGAGCACCCGCAGCTCGCGGCCCATAAACGATTCGGCCACGGCCACCGCGACTTTGTGCTGCGCGGCCATCGCGCGCTCGCGACGCTTCTGCTTCGCTTTGGCAGGAAGCTGCTGCTCCATGCTGCCGGCGCGCGTGCCGTCTTCTTTCGAGTAACTGAACACGCCAAGCCGCTCGAATTTCGTGTCGCGAATGAACTCCAGCAGCGTGTCGAAGCACTCCTCGGACTCGCCGGGAAATCCCACGATGAACGTGGTGCGCAGTGTGATGCCTGGCACGCCGGCGCGAATCTTTGCGATCAAATCCACGATGTACTGACTCGAAGTCTCGCGCCGCATCCGCTCCAGCATGTTGTCGTGGATGTGTTGCAACGGCATGTCCACGTAACGCGCGACCTTCGGACACTCGGCGATGGTGCGGATCAATTCGTCTGTCCAGTGCGCGGGATGCGTGTAGAGCAGGCGAATCCAGAACTCGCCCTCAATGGCGTTCAGTTCGCGCAGCAGCGTGCAGAGCGTGGTCGCATCGGCGGTCAACGACTTGGCGGCGGCAGAAAATTTCTCCGGCGAAGAAATGGCGCGGCTGTGGTTCGCGCGCAAATCGAGTCCGTAGTAGGTCGAATCCTGCGAGATCAAATTAATCTCCTTCACGCCGTCGGCCACGAGCTGCTTCGCCTCGCGCACGATGTCGGCCTGCTGGCGCGAGCGATGCGAGCCGCGCATTCTCGGGATGATGCAGAAGCTGCACGGATGATTGCAGCCCTCGGCAATCTTCACGTAGGCGAAGTGTTTCGGGGTGAGCCGGAAGCGCGGCGTGTCGAAGTCCGGGATGAACGTGGGGCGGAGGTTCACGTCCATGAGCGGAGCCAGCGTGCCACCGGCATGCTGCCGGGAAGTTGCGTCCAGCAACACGGCGCTGCTCGACGATTTTGCGTTGCGACCCGGCGGGACGCCGGGGGCACGTTCGTCATGGTCGTGCGTGTGCGGCATCTGCTTGTCCAACTCCGCCACGCGCGCCTTCACCTTGGACTTTGGACTTTGGACCTTGGACTTCCCCGTCCCGGCTTTGATCTTTTCCCCACGCAGCGCGATGGCCCGCTCCACAATGTCCGCGACCTGCGCGACCTGATCGATGCCCATGAACGCATCCACTTCCGGCATCAGCTTGGGCAGCTCCTCGCGAAAGCGCTGCGGCAGGCAGCCGGAGACGATGAGCGCCTGGCCGCGATTGTTCGCCTCGCGCACCTCGTTCGATTCGAGAATGGAATCCACGCTCTCCTCCTGCGCCGAATCAATGAACGAACAGGTGTTCACGATCACGGCGTCGGCGTTCGTCGCGTCATTGGTGATTTCCACGCCGCCCTTGAGCAGCGAGCCGAGCATGATCTCGGCATCGACCAAATTTTTGGCGCAGCCGAGCGAGATGATGCCGACGCGCAGCGGTCGCGGTTGAGTTGTTTTGCTCATCAGAGAGCGCGGAGGTTACGGGAGAAATGGCAAAGGCAAAATCCCAAAATCCACACAAACTCCAACGACCCAAACTTCAAATTCTAAAAGCTGCGTCTGTTCGCAGACGCTTGGAGCTTGGGGTTTGGAATTTATTTGGGATTTGGGATTTGGGATTTGGAGTTTGCCGCAGGATTGGTCGGCAACGGCAAAATCTCTCCCGCCGGTTCCGCCGGCTGATACAGCCCGGAGCCGAGCTTCTTGAGCGGATCAGACAGCGAACGGTTCTTCCACGCCTGCCAGGCCGCGCTCCCGCCGAGCGCAAGCAAAAGGATCGCAATGATGATGCCCGCCCACAGCCAGTTCAGCCGCGAGAGCAGCAGCATGATGGAATCGACGCCGCCTCTTTTACGCGCGGGCGCAGGGAGGTCTTCGGCGAACTTCTTGGAAGAGCCAAGGAGTTCCGTGTCGAGTTCGGCGACGAGTTTCGGGCCGTCGAGCTTGAGCAGCTTGGCGTAGGTGCGGACGGAGCCGCGCAGGTAAATCGGGGCGGTGAAGTAATCGTAGCGGCCCTCTTCGAGCGCGCGGATTTGATCGGACTTGAGCTTGGTGGCTTCAGCGACCTGCTGAACCTCCATTTTCATCGCTTCGCGTCCGAGGCGCAGTTGTTCGGCAACCGTGGGCATCCGCCCCACAAGTAACGGAGCCAAGCGCGCAGTGGCAATGATGGAAACGGGCCGCTCCGCAGTGAGGCAGCCGGGGCGGCTGCCCCCTATGGGCGCGTAGGAAGCTTGCCCGCGCGCCGGGGCTGCGGCTAGGGTCGCGCGGATTTTTCATATGAGCGACACAACACGCGCCCACGACCCGGACGGCAAGGAGATGCACGCCCAGGAGGCGGACTGGTACAACGAGTTTTATGGCATGGGCCCGTTGGACACGGCACCGTGGAACCGCTACTTGCTGCCGTTTCTCATTCCCGAACTGAAGGCCGACACCAAGCTGCTTGAACTGGGCTGCGGCCAGGGGCAGGTGTTGCGCTACCTCACCGAACATAGCCCGATGCGCGAGGAGAACATTTTTGGCATCGACCAGAGCGAGGTGGCGGTGGAGTTCACGCGGAAACTGCTGCCGCGCGCCAACCTGAGCACGCAGGACATCTATCAACTGAACTTTTCTCCCAACCAGTTCGATGTGTGCGTACTGATGGAAACGATTGAGCATTTGGAGGAGCCGGTTTTGGGGCTGAAAAAAATCGCGGCCGTGACGAAGCCTGGCGGGCTGCTCTTTCTGTCGTTTCCGAATTACGCGCATCTGCCGTGGCTGCTGGTGCGGATTCTGGCCGAGAAATTGAACCGCCCAAACTGGGTCGTGCTCCAGCCGGTGGACAAAATTTACACCACCTGGCACATCGAAAAGCTGGCGGCGCAGGCGGGCTACCAACTGGAGGGTGCCATGGGCAGCAATTACGGCCCGCCGGTTTTCTACCCGCTGGAGCGAGACTGGATGACGAAGGGCCTGAACCGGATCGGCTGCTGGCGCTTTTCGTATCACCCGATTTTGAAGTTTCGGAAAGTGGCGTGAGGCGCGGCGGCTTCGTCTGGCTTTACACCTTCTCCACCGCTTCCGTAGATTGCGCCGCACATGGGTCTCGACATCAACGCCGTCCAGTTTCTGATCGCCGCGCGGAAGGAGGGCGTGGAATTCGGGGACGTGCTCACCATCGGGCGGCAGGACTTGAATGTGTATCCCGCGAAGATGCGTGCCGAACTGGCGAAGCATGGGTATCCGACGGAGGCGTTTGCCGAAGGGGCGAAGGACACGGGCTACGCCGAGCCTGTGTTCAAGGCGTTGGGTGCGAAAAAGGTTTCTTCGCTGGATGTGTCCGACTTCGAGGGCGCGGAAGTGGTGCATGACTTGAACAAGCCGCTGCCCGAGCAGTTCAATGAGCGTTTCGACTTGGTGTATGACGGCGGCACGCTGGAGCATGTGTTCAACTTCCCGATGGCGCTTCAGAGCTGCATGGAAATGCTGCGGCCGGGCGGAACACTTTTCATCCACACGATCGCCAACAACTATTGTGGGCACGGTTTCTATCAGTTCAGCCCTGAGCTTTTCTTCCGCGTGTTCAGCAAGGAGAACGGTTTCGAGATGCAGAAGATGATCGCGCATCGCGTCGGGCCGTACGGGCGGTGGTATGAAGTTTCGGACCCGAGCGTAATTCGCTCGCGCGTCGAGGTGCTGTCGTTCACGCCGCTGCAGTTGATTCTGCGGGCGAAGCGCACGAAAGTCGTGCCGCTGTTCACCACCACTCCGCAGCAGAGCGACTACACGCCACGGTGGGACGCGAACGCCGGCGGCGCGGCGGCGGCGGCGGCGGCTGCGACCAATGCTTACGCGCCGACGCGTTCTTCACTTTCCCGCGCGCTGCCCGGCGTGGCGCGGCTGATGAACGTGCTGAAGATCGGCGTGGGCATTTACTGCACGCAATCGCTGTTCAACCGGAAACGCTTCCGCCCGGTGTCGCGACCCTGACCATGACGCCCGGCAGTTCCGCCATAGTCACGGTCGCCTTCGGTCACTCGACCGAGCATCTCGATTACACGTTCCTGAGTTTCGCGGAGAAGAATCCCGGCATGCCGCTGCACGCGTTTGTCATCGGGAGCAAGCTGCCAATACAAAGGCTGCCGCAAATCACCTACCACCTCGTCGCATCCGTGCCTGATTTTTCGCATCCGCTCCGCGAGGTGTATTTCCGGCGGCACGAACTGATTGAGCAACTCGACGTGGAATTCGCGCTAGTGGTGGATTCGTACGACGTGCTGTGTCTGCAAACGCTGCCGACGTTCGAGAAAATTCTCGCCGGGTTCGATCTGGCGGCGGTGACGGAGCACATGGGTTCGCGCTACGTGCTCGGCCAGGGCTACACGACCAATTTCCTCAACGGCGGCGTGAACTTTTGGAACGTGCCGAAGAGCCGCGACATCCGCGCCGAGATTGCCGCGCGCGGTCGCCGCCACTTCCGCATCCCGGCGGACGACCAGATGGTGATCAACGAAGTGATGCAGACGAAGCACTTCGATCGGCTGCGGATTCTGCCCACGCAATACAACTTTCGTGGCTACTTGAACCGCCCGCAGCGCGGCTGGCCCACGGTCACGCATCTCGATGGCGTGCTCATTTACCACAACGCGACCTGCATGGATGAGGCGAAGAAACTCGGGCCGGTGAAGCCGCGCGCGGAGTTGCCGCCCTTGCCGAAGGACGCCGCACCACTCACGGAGAAGGAACAGTTCTGGCGGAAGCTGCGGCAGCGCTTCGTGCCGCATGTCATCAAGTAGAGCGCGCTGCCGGGAACTGGAAGGGAAGAATCAACCACGGAAAACACGGAAAACACGGAATAAAAACCAAATCTACATTCCGTGTTTTCCGTGTCTTCCGTGGTTAAAAATCAGCGGCTGAAAACCGCCGTCCCCATCTGGTCGTTCTCTTCGACCGTCTTGAGATAACGAAATCCCTGCGGCTCCAGGAAGGCCCGCACGTCGGCCAGCGTCACCCGCCAGTTGTGCCATTCGATGATGATGGAATCGACCAGCGACAGAAATGATTCCTCAGCGCGCAGGAAATTCATCTCGGAACCTTCCACGTCAATTTTCAGAACGTGGCAGCGCGTGTCGCCGAACTTTTTCTTCCACTCGGTTTCGACGCTGACGTGCGGGACGGAAATCTTTTCCCATTTCCCGGTCAGCCCCAGCGCCGCCGTGTCCGGCAGTTCGCTCATGGAGCAGATGTTCGATTCGTAAATATAGAAGTCCGCCGCGCCGCCGCTACCTTGGCCCACAATGCCGTGGATGCCCACGACTTCAGTCATACCGTTCGCTTCCGCGTGCCAGCGCGCGTCGGCCACGGCGTGCGGGTTGGCGTCGAGCATCAGGCCTTTGAGTTTCCTTCCGGCGGCAAGGTGAGCCAGCCAGCAGGTGAAGTAGCCGACGTTGCAGCCGAGGTCGGCGAAGGTGGTGAAATTTTTCGGCAGCAACGCGGCGTCGTAGAGCACGCCCTTGTCGAACATCTCACGCGCGAGCGGGATGCTCTCCAGCCGCGTGGCGCGATACTTGATGCCACTGCCGGGCAATTCCTTGACCAGCGGGAAGCGCCGCAGCCACGCATTCGCCACGCGATGCAGCCGCAGTCCTTTGACGACGCGACGCGCGGCGGCGGAACGGGAGAGCCACGAGATCAAGTTGCGCATAAAGACCGCTCAGGCGGCTTTCTTACGATACAGCAAGAAGGACGGGTGGATGAAGTTGTAGCGCACGAACTGGTAAATCTTCAGGCCCACGTCCACGTATTCGAGGTCGGGATGATTCTTCGCCACGTACTCGCGCCACTGCACGTTCGTCCATTGCGTCTGGTGGAGTTCCAAGCCCTCGTTGATGTCACTGGTTTCGGTGGTGCTCGCGACGAAGTAGCCGCCGGGCGCGAGATGCTTGCGGATTTGCGTGAACACTTCATCCAGCAGCGGCGTGGGCAGATGCTCCATGACTTCCCACGCGGTGATGAGATGAAACTGCGCAGGCTGCGCGTCGAGGGTGACTTGATACGACTTGGTGATGTCGCAGGTGAACAGATTCGTATTCGCCAACGTGGCCCAGTTGGCGCGTTTGAATTTGAGCGAGTAGTCGGAGCCTTCCAGTCCCACGCCGCGCCATTTCATGGTCATGAAGTCAGCGACGAGTTGGCCACCCGAGCAACCAAGATCCATGAAGTTGAGCGTGTTGGAACCGGCCTTCAATTCACGGCGCAGGTACTCGTCCATGTGCAGGACGAATTTCTTGTTCGTGCTGTTGTTCGCCGCCGTGCCTTTGGGCGCGAGATGGTCGGGCGATTCAAAGGCGACGCGATGGTTGGTTTCCACCGTGAATTTTCCGGTGGGTTCAGGCCGCCCGCTGATCCGGCCCGGCTTGATGAAACAAAACAGGAATTCCCAGACCGGACGGTAAATCCGCACATGGACCTCATTCCACACGCGGCGGAACTCGCCACGGCAGAGAAATCGAATTGCACGGAGGATGTTCTCGAACATGAGGGGCGGAGTGAACCAGCGGCTTGATTCCATTTCCAGCGGATTTTCCGCCCGGAGGATCATCCTTGGCACCCTGGTTTTGTCCTCGTCAAACGCCGCCACCCAAGGCACGGGCTGGACGAACATCGTCGCGTTGAACGCCGGAGACACGATTGATCTGGCGCTCGGGCGAGGCGCGGATGGCAATGGCTGGGGCGCAGGCTTGAAGATTGTCGCCATCATCACGCCCACGACGAACGACGCCGTGACCATCACCAACGAGCCGCCCGTCATTCCGCCCGTGGTGGTGCATGGGAACTTGCGAGCACGGCCATCATCGGCGGCGGCCAGGGAATTCTGCCGCCGGGCACGATGTGGTTCCACCCCGGCGCCAACGGGCAGCCGGAGAACTTCGGCGCGCTGCGTTTCACCGCGCCGAGCAATGCGAATTACCGCGTCGTGACCGTAGTGAACTCGCTCTACACCGGCAGTTACTCCGGCGACACGGATTTCCATGTCGTCGTGAATGGCGTGGAAGTTTTCGGCCAAGGATTGCCCGCCACCGCCGGCACGAGCTACTCGAACGTCGTGGCGCTGGTCGCCGGCGACACCGTGGACTTCGCCCTCGGACGCGGGGCGGATGGCAACGGCTACGGCGCGGGTTTGAAAATCTCCGCGATTCTGACCCCGACTACCGACGTGCCCGTGGTCGTTACCAATCCGCCGCCCACCGCGCCGGTCATTGTTTCGCAGCCGCCGCTGGTCTTGTCCGTCCACGTCGGCGGCACCGTGGCGCTGCATGTCACGGCGTCTGGCTCGCCGGTGCTGAGTTATCAATGGCTGTTCAATGACGGAGAAATTCCTGGCGCGACCAACTCCGGCCTCACCCTCGGCAATGTGCAGCTCGCGCAGGCGGGCGTGTATCACGTCATCGTCAGCAATCCGGTCGGCTCCGTGACCAACTCGGGCACCAGCCTGAGCGTGAACGTGGCCGCGGGCGGCACGGTGAACCTGGCCAACCTGAGTTCCAACCGCGTTTACGACGTTGGGGCCAGCAGTTTGGTTCCGGCCGGTGGCTCATTGGTCGTGGGACTTTTCCACACTACAAATGGGGGCGGTTTTGTCCAGGTGGGTGGAACCACATCGTTCATTGTGCCGGGCCGGTTCGCCGGAGGTATCCGCTACATTCCGGGCACGGCGGCGGGCCAGTCGGTGGAGCTTCAGGTGCGGGTCTGGGATACGGCGTTCGGAGCAACGTATGACGACGCGGCCAGCGGGCGGCGCGGCGCGTCGTCCACGTTCAGCGTCACGCTCGGCGGCGGCATCCAATTGCCGGCGAATTTGAACCCGATGCCGGAATTTGCGCTCACTCTGCCCGGCCTCGCCGCCGCGCAGGTGAAGTCCACCGCCAGTCTGCCGCTGGCGCTACGTCATCTGACGCGCACGTCCGAAGGATGGGCCTTCATGGTCACGGGAGCGGCAGGAGCAACCTACGCGATTGAGACTTCAACCGACCTCGCGCAATGGAAGACCGCCGCCTATGTGGTTGCGAGTGAGGCGGGCACGGCGGAATTCATCCACCACGATCCTGTGGGTGCGAAGTGCTTCTACCGCGCGCGGCTGGTGAATCCGTGATTCCTGGGAGCGCTCGCGTCTCGCCGGCGCTCCAGCCTACTTCAACAGCTCCCGCTGCCACGCCATCAGCTCGGTGGCGGGCAGTTCGCCGTTCTGGTTGACCCGGGCCAGTTGCACCAAATCCGCCCGGCTGGCGATGATCGTGGGGTCAATGCTCAAATCCGTGGCGTGGCGGTTGCGCTTTTTTTCCAGGTCGTGGTAGCGGCGCTTTTCCTCGCCGGTCTGGCGGTAGTGGGCGGTGCGGAGGAGCAGCGGCTTGTCGGCTGACTGCACGCCGCGCAGCACCGCCTTGAGCAAGGTCGCGGCGCGGCGCGGGGAGAAGCGTTTCGGAATCAGGTGGTCCACCGGCCGGCCTTCCACGGCGTCGATGGACATGGTGATCATGGTCTCGGGCTGGAGAATGAAATAGGGGGGGCGGTTCGAGGCCACGGCCTCCTTCTCGCGCCAGTGCCAGAGGTCGCGCAGCACGGCGAGCGCGTACGGGCCGAGGTGAAAGCTGCCTTTCACGCGCCACGCCTCGGGGTCGGGCGGCTTGACCACGGAGCATTCCTCGATGAGCCGCCGGCAGGATTCCTCGTGCCACGCCAGCCGGCCCTTCTCCTCCAGTTCCTGCCGCAGCATATCCGACAGCGCCTTGAGGAAGCGCGTGTCGTTGCGCGCGTATTCCTCCATGCGCGGGGTGAGCGGGCGCCGCGCCCAGTCGGCCTTCTGCGGGCCTTTCTCGAGCTTCACGTTCAGGTATTTCGCGACGAGGTTGCCGAGGCCGAATTCGCGCAGGCCCAGCAGCCGCGCCGCAAGCATGGTGTCGAAGATGGCCTTGGGCGTGAAATCAAAGGTCTTGCGGAAGAGCCGTAAATCGTAGTCCGACCCGTGCATGATCAGCGTGTGGTCGCCGAGGATTTTCAACAGCGGCACCAGCGGCACAGAGGTGAGCGGATCGACGAGCGCCTCGACGCCTTCGGCGCTGATTTGCAGCAGGCAAAGCTTCTCGGGATAGGCATGCAAACTGTCCGCCTCGGTATCGAGGGCAATCCACGGGGCGGCCCGGAGCGCGGGCAAAAGGGCGGACAATTTCTCTTCCGTATCAATCACGGGCCGAACTATGCGGGGGGCGGAAACAAATTTCCACTACGTTGCTCAAAAGCCGGGGATGGAGGCGGAAAAGGGGAACTTTGAACTCGGAACCGTTGAACTCAGAACTTGGAACGGGGCGACGGCCTGCGTTCGAGGTTCAAAGTTCGAGGTTCAAAGTTCAAAGTTACCCATTTCTTCTGCCGCGCTTGACCCTGCGCAGCGCGTGGCGTTTCAATCGCCGCCATGCCAACGAATCTCACCCGCGCCTTCGTCGAGTCCGCCACGCGGCATGGAGCCAAGACCGCCGTTTTCTGGGGCGCGGAGGAAGTCACCTACGACACGCTGCTGCGCCGCGCGGCGGATGTCGCGTCCCACCTGATTGAGCAGGAGAACATCCAGCCCGGCGACCGCGTCGCGGTGTGGATGAAAAATTGCCCTGAGTTCATCCCCGCGTGGTTCGGCATCATCCTCGCGGGCGGCGTGGTCGTACCGGTCAACAATTTCCTCAAGCCGGACGAGATCGCCTTCATCCTGCGCGACGCGGCGGTGCGCGTCGTGATCCACGACGAGAGCCTGCAGGAAGGCGCGGAGAAACTCGCCACGCTCCTGCCCGAGTTGCGGCAGCTCCGGGCGGAAGCATTCGCGCCCCTTCCGTCGTCTCCGTCCCTTTCGTCCTTTCCCGGCGCGAGCCGCGCCCTCTCGGATCTCGCCGTGCTCGTGTACACCTCCGGCACCACCGGCCATCCGAAAGGAGCCATGCTCTCGCACGGCAACCTGCTCGCGAACGTCGAGAGCTGTCGCGAAAAACTCGCCGCCGTGGACCATGACCGCTTCGTGGTGCTGTTGCCCATGTTCCACAGTTTCATGATGACGGTCGGCATGTTGCTCCCGCTGCTCGTCGGCGGCTCCATGCTACTCATCAAGTCCGTGCATCCGCCGAAGAACGTCATCGCGGAAATCCTTGCGCGCCGCGCGACGATTCTCCCGGCGGTGCCGCAGTTCTTCCGCGCGCTCGCCCACGGCGAAGCGCCGCCGGATTTTCCGCTGCGCCTCTGCATCAGCGGCGGAGCGCCGTTGCCCGCCGAGATTTTGAAGGAGTTCAACGAACGCATGCCCGTGCCCCTGATCGAAGGCTACGGACTCAGCGAGGCCAGCCCCGTCGTCACGCTCAATCCCATCGACGGCTCGGGCCAGGCCGGCTCCATCGGCCTGCCCATCTCGAACGTCGAGGTCTCCGTGCAGAGCGACGACGGGAAAATCCTGGGCGTCGGCGAGACGGGGGAAATCTGCGTGCGCGGAGCGAACGTGATGCAAGGCTACTGGAACCAGCCCGAGGAAACCGCCAAGTCCATTCGCGACGGCTGGCTGCTCACGGGCGACATCGGCCATCGCAACGCGGACGGCTACTTCTTCATCACCGATCGCAAGAAGGACATGCTGCTCGTCAACGGCATCAATGTGTATCCGCGCGAGATCGAGGAGATCATTTATCAATTCCCCGGCGTGAAGGAAGCGGCCGTCATCGGCGTGCCCGACGCGCGCCGCGGCGAACAGCCCGTCGCCTACGTCTCCGCGCAGGACGGCGCGATGCTGGATGCCAAGGCGATTCAACATTTCGTCCGCGAACATCTCGCCGATTACAAAGTCCCGAAGCACGTCCACGTCCTCGCCGCTCTCCCGCGCAACGCCACCGGAAAAATTCTGAAGACGGAATTGCGGAAGCTCGCGACCTTGCCGAGTTGATCGAGCAACTAGGGCTGGTGGGGCGTCGTCGCTCCGCGCGCGCCGGGGAGCCTTGTTCTGGCGCGTTGGTCAGGCCGTGGCCCGGCGCGCGCGGAGCGACGACGCCCCACCCATAATACTGCGCCCCCCATTCAAGCCCCTCCGCTTTGCCGCCGATGACCAGCAGTGAAGCAATCAGAAGGTTCGTCATCATCCAGCCCGGGCTGGCCTCCCATCGCGACGGCAGTTCTGCGCAGGCGCCGTGAGGTTCGTCCGCGCTTGGTCCTGGCGCTCGGCATTTTGTTCATCGCATTCAGCTTCGCCGGCTGCACCGCGCCGCGCTCTGGCACGCGCGCTACGGGCCGCGTGAAAGTTCTCACCGAATGGACCGGCCATCAGGCGCGCTTCTTGATGCGCAACTCCGACACCGCCGACATGACCGCGACGCTCGAAGTCGGCGCGATCAACATGCAGGCTAATCTTCCGCTGCCCCGTACGCTGATCATCCCGGCCGGCACCACCGTCGAGGCGCTCGTGCTCACGGGCCTCACCAATGCGGGCGGCCACTGGTCCTTCGGCTACACCAATCACTACACGATGGGCCGCCGCGACGCGGTGCATGACGACACGCATCTCTACGCGTTGCCGTATGCGGCGGGCGCGAGCTTCGAGGTGTCACAAGGGCATCACGGAAAATTCAGCCACACTGGCGCGGATGAATATGCCATCGACTGGAAAATGCCCGAAGGCACGCCGGTGCTCGCCGCGCGCGCGGGCACGGTGGTGGCCGTGAAGGATGATTCGGAGAAGGGCGGCCCGCGCCGGAAATTTTCGGACTTTGCCAACCACGTCACGATTCAACACGCCGACGGCACGATGGCGCACTACTGTCACCTCGCCCCGCGCAGTGCGCAGGTGCGTGTGGGCGATGAGGTCGCGTGCGGCGCATCGCTCGCGGCGTCCGGTAACACAGGATTCAGCAGCGGCCCGCATCTGCACTTCGCGGTCTTCAAAGCGCGCGACGGCTACGGACGCGAAACCATTCCCGTAAAATTTTACACCGCCGAAGGCCCCGCCGTCACGCCCGTGACCGGTGAAAGTTATCGCGCCGTGGATTCCTCCGCGCTCGCGAAACAGTAGCGCGCTCTCGGTGCGGTATCCTGGTTGGCCGTCGCTGAGGACTGTGACGCTACCGGGCACGTTCGACATGTAGCTTCGGTTTAGTAATTCGGAGGCACCATGCGTCCAAATATCTCTTTGTTCCGTCGCATCGTCTTCTCACACTCCGGTTCGTGAAATCCGTGCTGCGTTTTCTTCTGCTCGTGCTGGCCCTTGCTGGCCTGGTCGTCTTTCTTTCGTTCCACATTTCCAGCCTCGGCCCGAGGCAGACCATCACCGTAGGCGCGAGTCCGTATCCTTGGCTGACGTGGACGCGACTGCACGGCTTGGGGGATCTCGGTCACAAGGTGGAAGTGAAGGCGCTCTCGTGGTCGGCGGCGGGACTGGTCGTGAGCATTATCGCGCTGGTGCTGCGCCAGCGCGTGAAGTAGGACAGCGCTTCCAGCCTGTCCCACCAACTGAAAAAGCGGACGTTCGCTTCACTCCAGATCGCGCTATTCGCCCAACAGGGGCAGGGAAAAAGTTAGTTGAGACAGGCTGGAAGCACGGCCCTGCGAAAGCGTGCCGCTCAACCCTGCGGCTTGTCCTCGGACTTGTTTTCGAGTTCCTCAATGGTGCGGCGCAGCAGTTCATCCTGCTCCTCGCGGGCCTTGCGTCGCGTGGCCCGCACGTCGAGCAACGCGGTGACAATGGCGGCCAACGTGAAAAGAAAACAGCCGCCCCAGTAGGCGAGAAACGCCACGCCCTTCAAGCTGTCGCGAAGCACGGTCTGCCCCCAAATGAGAAGTCCGAAGGCCAGTGCGAGAAACAACAGGCCAAGCCATCGGCGCAGTGCGTCGGCTGATGTGGGCATGAGCGGAAGCTACAAATGCGCTCCGCTGATCCCAAGTGCGAATTCGGGAAATCCATGTGGTGAGTAACGTCGCTTACTCGCGGCTCACGAAGAATTGCTCAATCGTGCCGTCAGTTCGGCGATACATCAGCACGCGTAACTCGCCCTCGGAAAAAATCAGGCGCGTGGTTGTGACTTCCAGCCCGCCGCGCTCGTTGCTGCTGAGGACTTCCGATTTCTTCGGCGTCCCGTAGCGTTGCCAGTCCCGCGGCACAAAGTGACAGGGTGAGGCAGGCCATGAACAGTGCGGCGAGAGTGAAGCAAATTCTCATGGACGAGGATTGAAGCGCGATGGCGCGATGGCGCTGCGCGACACCAAGACCGCGCGTGCCAGCCCAAAGCGGCGCTAAAGCGACCGCACTCCAAACGCGGGCGCGCAGCACCAGATGCCTCTTGCTTCGCAGAGAGTTTGGAGTGCGGCCGCTTTAGCACCGCTTTTCCGAATGCCACGGAAAAACAAAAGGCTGCCCCGCTTGCGCAGGACAGCCTTGTCGATTCTTCGGTGGGGACGCGGATTAGTAATCCATGCCGCCCATGCCGCCGCCGCCGTGGTCATGACCACCGCCGGCGGGCTTCTTGTCCTTATCCGGCGCTTCAGTGATGAGGCACTCGGTGGTGAGGAGCAGGCCCGCGATGGAGCTGGCGTTCTGGAGCGCGCTGCGCGTGACCTTCTTCGGGTCCACGACGCCGGCCTTCACGAGGTCTTCGTATTCGCCGGTGGCGACGTTGTAACCGTCGTTGCCTTTGCGCTTCCGAACTTCCTGCACGATGACGGAACCTTCTTCGCCGCCGTTCTGCGCGAGGGTGCGGAGCGGGGATTCAACCGCGCGCTTCACGATGTCCACGCCGATTTGCTCGTCCACGTTGGAGAGCTTGAGGGCTTCGATGGCCGGGATGCAGCGGATGAGCGCCACACCACCGCCAGGCACGATGCCTTCTTCAACGGCCGCACGGGTCGCGTGCAGCGCGTCTTCGACACGGGCTTTCTTTTCCTTCATCTCGGATTCGGTCGCAGCACCGACGTTGATGACGGCGACGCCGCCGGCGAGCTTGGCCAGGCGTTCCTGGAGCTTCTCCTTGTCGTAGTCGCTGGTCGTCTCGTCGATCTGGCGGCGGATTTGATTCACGCGGCCCTGGATTTCGCTGCTCTTGCCGAGGCCTTCGACAATCGTGGTGTTTTCCTTGCCCACGACAATGCTCTTGGCGCGGCCGAGGTCGTTCAGTTCGAGTGACTCGAGTTTCACGCCGAGGTCTTCGCTGATGAACTTGCCACCGGTGAGGATGGCGATGTCTTCGCACATGGCCTTGCGGCGATCACCGAAGCCCGGCGCTTTGACGGCGCAGACGTTGATGGTGCCGCGCAGCTTGTTCACGACGAGCGTCGCAAGGGCTTCGCCTTCGACGTCTTCGGCGATGATGAGCAAGGGCTTGCCGATCTTTGCAACTTTCTCGAGGAGGGGGAGCAGGTCTTTGAGGCTGCTGATCTTCTTCTCGAAGTTCAACACGTACGCGTCTTCGAGCTTCGCTTCCATCGTCTCCGCGTTGGTCACGAAGTACGGCGAGAGATAACCCTTGTCGAACTGCATGCCTTCAACCACGTCGAGGGACGTGTCGATGGACTTGGCTTCTTCGACCGTGATGGTGCCGTCCTTGCCGACCTTGTCCATGGCCTCGGCGATGATCTCGCCGATGGTTTCGTCCCAGTTGGCGGACACGGTCGCGACCTGCTTGATCTCTTCCTTGTCCTTGACCTTCTTGGCGATCTTGTCGAGGTGCGCGACGGCCGCGTCCACGGCCTTCTGGATGCCGCGTTGGATCGAGATCGGGTTCGCGCCGCTCGTGACATACTTCAGGCCTTCGCGATAAATCGCTTCGGCGAGAACCGTCGCGGTCGTCGTGCCGTCACCGGCGATGTCGCTGGTCTTGCTCGCGACTTCGCGGACCATCTGCGCGCCCATGTTTTCATAGGAGCATTCCAGTTCGATTTCCTTCGCGACCGTGACGCCGTCCTTGGTCACCGTCGGGGAGCCGAATTTTTTGTCGAGGACGACGTTGCGGCCTTTCGGGCCGAGCGTCGCTTTCACAGCGCGTGAAAGTTTTTCCACGCCACGGAGCAGGGCCTGCCGCGCGGCTTCATCAAATACCAATGTTTTAGCTGCCATAATTTTCTTAAGAGTTAATCAGTTGAAAGTTGTGAGTTACTCGATCACCGCGAGGATGTCGTCCGAGTTCAGGATTTTGTATTCCTTGCCGTCGAGTTTGATTTCGGTGCCGCCGTACTTGCTCACGAGCACGCGGTCGCCCTTCTTGACTTCAAACGGAACTTTCTTGCCGTTGTCGTCCGTCTTGCCGGTGCCCAGCGCCACGACGACACTTTCCATCGGCTTTTCCTTGGCGGAATCAGGAATGATGATGCCGCCCTTTTTGGTTTCTTTTTCTTCGGCTGCTTCCACGAGCACGCGGTCGCCGAGAGGTTTGAGATTTACTGCCATAACTTTTGTGTTTGTTGCGTTTTGTTTTTTGTTTGCGTGAAGCAAGTCCCGCCGCACCAGCGGACGGGAAAATTTATTTAATCACGAACTTGTCCTTGCCGGACTTGCGTAATTTCTTCTCCAACTCCTGATAATGCTTCACGAGTTGTTGAGTGTTGTGACCGTGTTCGGCGGAAATCTTGTGCCGCACCCGCCGGACTTCCGCGATAATCGGATCATCTTCAGCCGGCAAAATTCTTTTGAGCTTCGGCGCCGTCCAGCCAGCGGGCGTCGCGACGCGAAACTTGATGCCGTAGTCCCGTTCGATTTCTCGCGTGGTCTGCCCGGTGAGCCGGAAAAAACGCTTCAAGTCGCCGCCGCACTCCTCGTGCATCTTTGCCTGCGCGGCGTATTTGTAATCAAGGCCGACTGGATACTGCTTCATGGCTGTTTCTCCTTCACCAGCATCTGTGGGGTGACAATCAGCGGAACCCCCAGCCCCAGACGCATGTTGATGGTTTCAATGTGCCGGCGCTTGTTCGCGTTAGCCAGATGATTGCAGTTCCACGTCAGCAGATACTTAAAATCAAAAAACGAAGCGTAGGCCAGATGTGTCGAGTCGCCTTCCAGAATCGCCGGCATCAACTTGTGCTGAATGTAAGTCTCCGCGATTTCCTGAATCTTCGGGTCTTCCGGCAGCACATCCACATTCTGGACGAGATTCAAAATCTTCTCTTTGTACGGATGTTTGCCACGCGTCAGTTCGCGCAACGTCATCTGGGAAACCCACAGCTCGTAGGCCGATGATTCCTCGTCCCACCAATGGCGCGTGTCCTGGACGTAGTTCAAAATCGCCGCGCGTTCATCGAAGTAGTAGCTCGGCACCGTGCTGTCGAGATACACTCGCGGACGCGGCCCGCCCCGGCCCGCTCCTGGCGATGCGGTCACAAGCACGTTGGCCGGCGCGGGGTAAATCCGCGTCTTGCCGCTTTGCTTGACCGTCTTTTTTTTCATCGTTTGTTTTGCGTGAAGCAAGTCCCGCCGCACCACCGGCCGGGAAAATTATTTGATTATCAGTCTTGGGTTTCGATTGCGTGCTTTGTGGCAGCGCCGCAGACAGCACCTAGAACTGCATTCAGGAGTTTGTTCTCACTGACTTTCTGCCAGAGCGATTTTGCATCAGCCTTTTCGACTGATGAATACTCCGATCCGTTGATGGCAGCGTTAATCGCTTCCAAGTTAAAGGTGTTGTGATCGCCAACAATGTTGTTTGAACCGTTGATGTTCACGGTTCGGCTCTGGTCGAAATTTATCGTGATAGGTGAACGCTGTGTTCCCTCCACGACATCAACACCAAATGCTGTGATGGTCCCTGTTCCGCCGAGTAATTGGTTTTGCAACTCTTCGTACGGCTTCCAGTTTATGAGGTTCTGATCACGTAGTTGATTGCAGATCAGGAAGAAGTCTCGCGGCTCAATTCCTTCGGGGACATGACGTTCAGCCCATTTCGGCGTGATCTCTCTGCGGCGTTCGTAAAAACGCTTGAGCACCAGTCCTCTGAGATCGCTGTCCTTCATTGGATCACTTCTTCTCGTCCACGACCTCAGCATCGATCACGCCTTCGTCTTTCTTGGCGTCAGGTTTCGCTTCACTGGTCGAACCGGTTTCCGTGCCGCCGGGTTGCGGGCCAGCTTTCGCCTTCTCTGAAGCAGCTTTGTAAAGTTCAGCAGAAACAGCCTGCCAGGCTTCGTTCAGCTTCTCGCTCGCGGATTTGATCACGGCGGCGTCGCTGCCCTTGAGGGCTTCCTTCACGTCCGTCACGCACGTCTCGATCTTGCTCTTGGAATCGCCGGAGATTTTATCCGCGTTGTCCTTAAGCATTTTCTCAGTGCGATAAACCGCGTTGTCCGCCTCGTTGCGCGTCTCGATTTCTTCGCGGCGCGTCTTGTCCTCTTCCGCGTGCGCCTCGGCGTCCTGCTTCATCTTCTCGATTTCGTCCTTCGAGAGTCCGCTGCTCGCGGTGATGGTGATCTTCTGCTCCTTGCCCGTGCCGAGGTCTTTCGCGTTCACATGCAGGATGCCGTTCACGTCAATGTCGAAGGTGACTTCGACCTGCGGCAGGCCGCGCGGTGCGGGCGGGATGTCCGTGAGTTGGAATTTCCCAATGGACTTGTTGTCCTTGGAGAATTGGCGCTCGCCCTGAAGCACATGAATCTCCACGCCCGGCTGATTGTCACTCGCCGTGGAAAACACTTCCGACTTGCGCGTGGGAATCGTCGTGTTGCGCTCGATGAGCTTGGTGAACACGCCGCCGAGCGTCTCGATGCCGAGCGAGAGGGGAGTCACGTCGAGCAGGAGCACGTCTTTCACGTCGCCCTTGAGCACGCCACCTTGAATCGCCGCGCCGATGGCCACGACTTCGTCGGGGTTCACGCCCTGATGCGGCGGCTTGTTGACGAGCTTGTGCGCGGTCTCGACGACACGCGGCATGCGCGTCATGCCGCCGACGAGCACGAGCTCATCAATCTTGTCCGCTTCGAGGCCGGAATCTTTCAGACAGTTGCGGACGGGAGCAATGGTGCGCTCGAAGAGATCATCGCAAAGCTGTTCCAGCTTGGCGCGCGTGAGCTTGGAGCTGAGATGCTTCGGGCCGCTCGCGTCCGCCGTGATGAACGGCAGGCTGATGTCATACTGCTGGGAGCTGGAGAGCGCGATCTTCGCCTTCTCGGCTTCTTCCTTGATGCGCTGGAGGGCGTCGGGCTGCTTGCGCAAGTCCATGCCCTGCTCCTTCTTGAATTCGTCGAGCATCCAGTCCATCAGGCGATTGTCCCAATCGTCGCCGCCGAGATGCGTGTCGCCGTTGGTAGCCTTGACCTCGAAGACGCCTTCGCCAATTTCGAGAACCGAGATGTCGAATGTGCCGCCGCCCAAGTCATAAACCGCGATCTTTTCGTCCTTCTTCTTGTCGAGACCGTAGGCGAGCGAGGCAGCGGTGGGTTCGTTGATGATGCGGAGGACTTCCAGACCGGCAATTCGCCCCGCATCCTTGGTCGCTTGACGTTGCGAATCGTTAAAGTAAGCCGGAACCGTGATGACAGCCTGGGTAATCTTCTCTCCAAGGCGCATTTCGGCGTCCGCCTTGAGCTTGGCGAGAATCATCGCCGAGACTTCCTGCGGGCTGTATTGCTGGGTCTTGCCTTCGGCTTCGACTTCCACGGCGGCGTCGCCGTTGCTCGCGCGCACGACTTTGTAGGGGACGCGCTTAATTTCCTCCTGCACTTCGTCGAACTTCCGGCCCATGAAGCGCTTGATAGAATAAACCGTGTTGCGCGAGTTCGTGACCGCCTGGCGCTTCGCCGCGTCGCCCACGAGGCGCTCGCCGGTCTTCGTGAACGCCACTACCGACGGCGTGGTGCGTTTGCCTTCGGAGTTCTCCAGCACGAGCGGTTCGTTGCCTTCCATGACGGCCATGCACGAGTTGGTCGTTCCTAAATCAATGCCTAAAATCTTTGCCATAAAATGTTGTGCGGATTCAGTTTGATCGAATCAGCGCGCCAACCTTTAAGCAGCGACGATACCGGGAGATAGATCGAGTGGAAATTTTGTTAAGTGACTAACCCACAGTGACTTAACCACGCACCACACACCACGCACCACGCCTGCACTCGTGTCCCGATGGCACACTTGCGCCTACTCTGGCGCACAACTTCCGGCCTCGACGACCTCGGGCGGCGGCGTGCCGCGACGAAGATACACGAGGAGCAACCCGACATCCGCCGGGGAGATGCCGGAGATGCGGCCCGCCTGCGCGATGGTCGCCGGGCGAATCTTCCCCAGCTTCTGCCGCGCCTCGTGACGCAGGCCGATGACGCCCTCGTAGTCGAAGCTCGACGGAATCTCCTTCGCCTCCAGCGTCTTGAGCTTCTGGACTTCAAGCTCCTGCCGGTCAATGTAGCCGGCGTACTTCACGGCGATCTCGACTTGCTGGACGACCTCCGATGCGAGCGACTCGTCGCGCGAGGGCAGGGTGGCGTAAGTGATCTCCGGGCGACGGAGCAATTGCTCCAGCGTATCCGCCCCCACCCGCGTCGTCGTCAGGCGCAACAACTCCTTCCCAATCGCCTCCCGCTTCGACTCGAACACCGCAAAGTTCCTCCCCGGCAACAACCCCACCTCATGCCCCAGCTCGCTCAACCGCAAATCCGCGTTATCCTGCCGCAACAGCAGCCGATACTCCGCGCGCGACGTGAACATTCGATACGGCTCCGTCGTACCCTTCGTAATCAAGTCATCAATCAGCACCCCGATGTAAGCCTGGTCGCGCCGCAACACCACCGCCGGGCGACCCGCCGCGCGCCGCGCCGCATTGATGCCCGCCATCAACCCCTGCGCGCCCGCCTCTTCATAGCCCGACGTGCCGTTGATTTGCCCAGCGAGGAACAGGTTCTGGCACACCTTCGTCTCCAAGCTCGCGTGGAGCTGCGTCGGGTCCGCGAAATCGTATTCCACCGCGTACGCCGGGCGCATGATCTCCGCCCGCTCACACCCAATAATCGTCCGCACCAAGTCCACCTGCACCTCAAACGGCAGGCACGTAGAGAAGCCGTTCACGTAAATCTCATCCGTCGCGATGCCCTCCGGCTCAAGGAAGATCTGGTGCCGCTCCTTCTCCGCGAACTTCACGATCTTGTCCTCAATGCTCGGGCAGTAGCGCGGCCCCACCCCCTCGATCACGCCCGAATACATCGGCGACTTGTGCAGGTTCGCGCGGATGATCGTGGCGGTCGCGTCCGTCGTGTGGGTGAGGTAGCAGGGTAGTTGACCACCAATCTGTTCCAGGATCGATCCCGGGGGGTAATGACGAATGCCTAATGACGAATGACGATCCGAACCGCCCCTTTCGTCATTCGTCATTCGTCCTTCGTCACTGGCGCGAAGCGCATGTTCCACATGGAACAAATCCTCCCGCCAATAACTAAACCACGGCACCGGCTCGTCCCCCGGTTGCACCTGCGTCTTGCTGAAATCAATGGATGACTTCACCAGCCGCGGCGGAGTCCCAGTCTTCAACCTTCCCAAGACCAACCCCACCTCCTGTAACGACCCGCTCAAACTCATCGCCGCCCCCTCCCCGGCTCTTCCCC
>Ga0163150_10000685_pt1 | contig 61699 bp, 63 predicted proteins | sample OliLakLV19P2IB_FD_148628 | JGI IMG/M metagenome (GOLD analysis project Ga0163150, IMG submission 148628) | Freshwater microbial mat bacterial communities from Lake Vanda, McMurdo Dry Valleys, Antarctica - Oligotrophic Lake LV.19.P2.IB | ecosystem: Environmental > Aquatic > Freshwater > Lake >...
TCCGCGAACTGGTCGAGCTGCATGGCCGTGTCGTTGATCGTCGCGACCAGTTCGCGGAGCGCCTCGATCGCGTAGTTGATCGAGTCCGCGATCGCACCGGTGATGTCGTCGGTGACCGTCGCCTGCACGGTCAGGTCTCCCGAAGCGAGGCTGGACATCTCGTCGAGCAGCCGCAGGATCGCGTCCTGGTTGCGGCGGTTGCGTTCGGATTCGAGGCTGGCGATCCGTCGCACACCCGCCTGGGAGGCCCAGGCCCACAGCGCGCCGGCGAAGCACAATGCGGCAACCACGATCGCGGCGAGCGCGGGCACGGAACCCGAGAAGCCACCGGCCTTTGAGGCGGTCTGCGACTCGAGCGACTTCGATAGCCGGTCGGCCGCGGTGCCGAAGTCCGCAGCCGCGCGCTGCGCGGCCGCAAGCGCCGCGGCCCGCTCCAGGGTTCCCTGCAGCTTCTGCTCGAATGCCGCAAAGGCGTCCTGCACTTCGCCCAACCTGGTCGCCGCTTCGCCTTCGATGGCGGGAACTCCGGCGGTCTTGTCGTCGCCGGCGAGTCCGGCCAGGAACTGCGCGAGCAGCGCGGTGTTCTCGGTGATGCGCTGCGTGACCTCGGCCGGGTTCAGCGCCGCCTCGAGCTGCGCGAGATCGTCGCCGGTGCGCTGCGCGACGGTTTCGAAGCGCGGGAGAACGCGCATCGCCGGCAGTCCGCCCGGTGCCGACACGGCGTTGCCGGTCGCCGCCAGCACGCGTCCGAGAACTGCGCGGGACTCGGCCGCGGACTTGCGCAGCTCGCCCGCGACCTCGCTCGCCCCGAGCACCTGCTGCGAGTCGTCGAGCAGCGTGTTCCACCCGGGTTCGCCCCCGAGGCGGCGCGCGCTTTCGGAAGAGAGAGCCGCGAATGGCGAGCGGCCTTCGTCGATCTCGGCCAGGACGCGCTCGAGCGTCGCGCGCGAAGCGGCAAGGCGCCCGAAGGCTTCCGCGTCGCCGCGGGCGGCGGCGGCGGCCTGCGCGGGCATGGCACCCGCCAGCACGGTGAGCTCGGACAGGTGCTCGCGATAGCCGCGATCCGCGTTCTGGGCGCGGCTCGCGAGCGTGACCAGCAGCGCGGCCGCGAGCGAAGCGAGGAGACCGCCCACGAGCAGCGCGGGCATCCACTTCGCTATCGCAAACCGTTCAGGCGCATTCACCATTCTCAGTTCCCCATCTCCCCGGCCTCAGTGAGTGCCTTGCAGGAACGCCGGGCTTTCCACCAGCGTCCGCAGGCTCAGGATCGGCCAGGCCTCGCTGCCGCGCCGGAACGACCCGGCGAGGTAATGCCCGCAGCGGATTATCGTCGGCGGCGACTCCGCCGTGAACTCGCGTTCCGCGAAACGCCGGAAACCGAGCACCTCGTCGACCACCAGACCCGCCGGGATCTCGCGATGGTTGACCACGATCACGCGCGTATTCCGGCCCGGGACGATTTCGCCGCTGCCCAGGTACTGTTTCAGGTCGATCACGGGCAGGAGCTGGCCGCGTACGTTCGCGAGCCCGAGTATCCAGCGTCGCGCGCCAGGCACCCGGGTGATCGGCACCGGCACGCCCATGACCTCGCGCGCCTCGTCCCGCTCGACCAGGAAGGTCTCGCCGCCCATCCGGAACGCCACGCCGATCCATTCCTGGGCCGAGGCGCCATCGCGAGCGCCCGCCGCGATGTCACGCGCGCGCTTCTCCAGTGCCAGCAACAGCTCGAATGGCCGGTCGCGCAGGGCCCTCAGGGTCGGCTCAGCCTGCATCCGGTCAATCCGGGAGGAGCGCGGCCTGCGCTTTCTCCACGAGTTGCGCCGGCGTCACCGGCTTCACCAGGTAATCGACGGCGCCCTGGCGCATGCCCCAGATGCGGTCGGTTTCCTGGCTCTTGCTCGAGACCATGATGACTGGAATCTTGCGCGTCGCCGGATCGTTCGCGAGCGTACGCGTGGCTCGGAAACCATCCACGCCCGGCATCACGATGTCCATCAGGATGAGATCGGGCCGGATCTCGCGGGCCTTGCGGATGCCCTCCGCACCGTCGGCGGCGCCCTCGGTCTCGAAGCCGTGGTCCTCCAGCATGCGGCGCATCTGGAAAACCTCGGTCGGCGAGTCGTCGACGATCAGGATGAGGGCCATGGCAATTCTCCCGGTCCGGTCATTCCCGGTTGACGTGCCGCTCGATGGCGGAGAGCAGCTCGTCGCGCGTAAACGGCTTGGTCAGGTAATGCTCGGAGCCGACAATGCGCCCCCGCGCGCGGTCGAACAGCCCGTCCTTGGAGGACAGCATGATGACCGGAATCGAGCGGAACACCTTGTTGTGCTTGATCAGCGAGCAGGTCTGGTAGCCATCCAGGCGCGGCATCATGATGTCCACGAACACGACGTCCGGCTGGTGGTCGGCGATCTTCGAAAGCGCATCGAAACCGTCGACCGCCGTGAAGACCTCGCAGCCCTCCTTGGCGAGGAGCGTCTCCGCGGTACGGCGAATCGTCTTGCTGTCGTCGATGACGAGCACTTTCAGCCCGCTCAGGCGGAGCCCGTCACTAACGGCCGCTGCACTTTCCATCGGGTTCCTCCGGGAGCGACCCTCTTTTAACATATCGGTCCACCCGGCCGCCATGCCGGACCTGCGACCGCACGGGCGGTCGGGACGAGTTACAGGTGTACTATGACAAGGCCCCCCGACGTGCAGTATCCGCGTCACATTCCCGCCAATCGGCTGGAGAACCCCTGATGGCGACCCGACCCAGCCTTGCCGTGCTGATGGACCCGCTCGAGACCATCAAGCCGGCGAAGGATTCGACGATCGCGATGCTGAAGGCCGCGGCTCTCCGTGGCTGCGAGACGCTCGTCTTCGGCCAGGGCGACCTCTGGGCTCGCGACGGGCGTACGTACGCGCGGCTCACGCCGCTCGAAGTTGTCGGCGACGGCAAAGCCTGGTTCCGCACCGGCGACCCAGCCGTGCGCGAGCTTGGCGCCGGCACCGCGGTGCTGATGCGCAAAGACCCGCCTTTTGACATGGAGTACATCTATTCCACCTACCTGCTCGAGCGCGCGGAGCAGGCAGGCGCCCTGGTCGTCAACCGGCCGCAGGGGCTGCGCGACATGAACGAGAAGGCCTACACCGCCTGGTTCCCCGACTGTTGCGCGGCGACGCTCATCACGCGCGACATGGCGGCGATGGAGGCCTTCCTCGACGAGCATGGCAAGGCCGTGTTCAAGCCGCTCGACGGCATGGGCGGGCGCTCGATCTTCGTGGTCGGGCGGGGTGATCCCAACGCGCGCGTGATCCTCGAGACGCTCACTGAGAGCGGCCGCCGTTACGCGATCGCCCAGCGCCACTTGCCCGAGATCGCGACCAGCGGTGACGCCCGAATCCTGCTGGTGGACGGCGAACCCGTGCCGCATGCCCTGGTGCGCATGCCCGCGGCCGGCGACCACCGCGGCAACCTCGCGGCCGGCGCCACGGCACAGAGCCGTGCGCTGACCGAGCGCGACCGCTGGCTCGCCTCGCGGATCGGGCCGGTAATGCGCGAGCGCGGCATGCTGTTCGTCGGCCTCGACGTCATTGGCGACTTCGTCACCGAGATCAACGTCACGAGCCCGACCGGCATCCGCGAGATCGAGGCGAAGCATGGACACGACGTGGGCGGCATGCTGATCGACGCCGTGCTGGCGCGGCTCGCGCGGCGCTGATGCGCGCCAGGGGCATACCGCCCGGGCCCGGATCCGGCGACCGCCTGACGGTCACGCTGTTTCTCGCCGCCCTCTTCCACCTCATCGTGATCCTCGGCATCAGCTTCGCGCCGCCTGCCGCGGACACCGGCAGCGTCCCGACACTCGAGGTCATACTGGTCAGCAACTCGTTGCCCGACAACCTCCGGAACGAGAGGGCCGATTACCTCGCTGAGCGCACGCAACAGGGCAGCGGCAACTCGCCCGACGGCCAGACGCGTCGGCCCATGGCCGGCAGCGACGCCGAGACCCTGCCCGGCGCACCGGAAGGCGGTCGGGAGCTCCCCTCGCCGGAAGGCGAGACCGGCGGCGACGGCGAGCTGCTCGCTGGCCGCGGCGGCGAACCCCGCTTCGTCGCGGCCGAGTCCGACCCGCGCATGTCGCCTGCCGTGCTGCCGCTCGAGTCCTTCGCAGGCGCTTCCTCGCCGTTTGCGGGCAGCGATTCAGACACTGAACTGCAGCTCAAGGGAGCGCCGCGCCGCGAACTCCTCGTCACGCCCAACACGCAGCTTTCCGAAGTGGCCGTGTACCTCGACGGCTGGAAACGCCGCATCGAGCAGGTCGGCACCGTCAACTTCCCGAACGCCGCGCGGCGCAGCAAGTTGTCCGGCAATCCGGTCGTCGAGGTCGTGCTCGCCTCGAGCGGCGGCCTGGTGCGGGCCGATGTCCGCCGCTCCAGCGGCCATGGCGAGCTGGACCGCGCCGCAATGGACATATTGAAGCTCGCGACGCCATTCGAGGCCTTTCCCGACGACCTCGCCGCCCGCTACGACGTGCTGCGCTTCGCTTACGAGTGGCGCTTCGTCAGCGGGCGCCTTGCGGGGTCCTCCGTTGAGGCGGCAACGCAGTGACGTTGAAGGGGTCTGACCCCTTCGGTGATACTAGGCGCATGGTCATGGGCGATTACCTGAACAACCAGCTCCTGGTCGCGATGCCGTCGCTGGCGGATCCCAATTTCTCGCACAGCGTGACGCTCATCTGCGAGCACAACGAACGCGGCGCACTCGGCCTCGTCATCAACCGCCCGCTCGACATGCGCATGTCCGAGGTGCTCGACCAGCTCTCGCTGCCGACCGAGGACGCGCGCCTGCGCGGGATGCCAGTGCTCGCGGGCGGCCCCGTGCAGCGCGACCGTGGCTTCGTCCTGCACCGCCCGGGTCCGCGCGACTGGGAGTCCACGATGAGGGTATCCGACACCCTGCACATGACGACCTCGCGCGACGTGCTTGCGGCGATGGCCAAGGGGGAAGGCCCCGAGCACGCCGTCATCGCGCTCGGCTACGCGGGCTGGGAGGCGGGACAGCTCGACGAAGAACTGCTGCAGAACACCTGGCTGACCGTGCCCTGCGACGATTCCCTGATTTTCGAACTGCCTTTCGAGCAGCGCTGGCACTCGGCGGCGCGGCTGCTGGGCGTCGAGCTGTCCCGCATCAGCACCCAGGCGGGGCGTGCCTGAGGGCGACGCAGTGGCAGCGCCGGCCGCAAGGACGGTGCTCTCCTTCGATTACGGTCTCCGGCGCATCGGCGTCGCGGTCGGCAACACGCTGACGGGTACCGCCGAGGCACTTGCGACGGTCGATGCCCAGGACGGCGTGCCTGACTGGCGAGCCATCGACCGCTGCGTGGCGGACTGGCGGCCGGCGGCGATCGTTGCGGGCGTTCCCTATAATATGGCCGGCCGCGATGCACGCCTCACCACGGCGGCCCTGCGGTTCGCCGACGAACTCAGTCAGCGGTACAGCATCGAGGTTCACCGGGTGGACGAAAGGCTGTCGTCGCGCGAAGCGGAAGACGAACTGCGCGAGCGCCGCCGCAGCGGCGCGAAGGCGAAGCGCGTGCGTCGCGGCGACGTCGATCGCGAAGCCGCACGCCTGCTATTGCTGCAATGGCTGCGCGCCCAGCCCGGCCTGACCCGGGCATGAACCAGGCGTTCTCCCAGTTCGACGCGGGCGGCGGCCTGCGGCACCTCGTCACGCTCGACGGCCTGCCACGCGGACTGGTCGAGTCGCTGCTCGAACGCGCAGAGGCTTTCGCGCGGGCGCCCTGCCGGAGCGACACTCTCGCGGGCCTCACGGTCGCAAACCTCTTCGGCGAGCCCTCGACGCGCACGCGCGCCTCGTTCGAACTCGCGGCGCTCCGCCAGGGTGCGGACGTCGTCAACCTCGACATCACGCTCTCCTCGCGCGCCAAGGGCGAGACGCTCCTCGACACGGTCTACACGCTGCTCGCCATGCGCGTCGACTTCTTCGTGATCCGCGACGCCGAGGCGGGCGTGCAAGCCGAGGTCGCACGCGCCGTTGACGGTCAGGCGTCCGTGGTCTCGGCGGGCGAGGCTCACCAGTCGCACCCGACCCAGGGCCTGCTCGACGCGCTGACCATCCGTCAGTGCCTGGGCGGCTGCGACGGGATCTCCGTCGCCATCGTCGGCGACGTCTCGCGTTCGCGCGTGGCACGTTCTGCGCACCGCGCGCTCGCGACGCTCGGCGCGTCCGACATCCGGGTAGTCGCGCCGCACGCGATGATGCCCGTCGAAGGTGAATTTGCGGGCTGCCGGCGCTTCGAATCGCTCGATGATGGCATCGCCGGCGCCGACGTCGTGATGATGCTGCGCATCCAGCATGAGCGCGCCGGCGGCGGTCCCGTGGACCTCGCGATCTATCACCGCGATTTCGGGCTGACTGCTGCCCGCCTCGCGCGCGCAGCGCCACGGGCGATCGTGATGCACCCCGGCCCGATGAACCGCGGCGTCGAGATCGACTCCGAGGTTGCCGACGGTCCCCAGTCGATGATCCGGCGCCAGGTTGCGAACGGCGTGGCCGTGCGCATGGCCGTGCTCGCGGCACTCGCCGAATCACGCGCGGTTCGCGCGCAGTGAACGCGGAGCGCGCCCATCGCGGCACGATCTTCCTCGAGGACGCCCCCGTCCTGGAGCACCGGGCCTTTCCCGGCGCCCAGTACATTCTCCGACTCGGCGCGCCACGCTGCGCCGCTGCGGCTACGCCAGGCAGTTTCGTGCACCTCAGCTGCGGCCCCGACCTGCCGATGCGCCGCCCGCTCTCGATCATGCGTGCGGATGCCCGCGGCGGCTGGGTCGAAGTCCTTTATAAGGTGGTCGGTCATGGACTCGCCGGGCTCGCGCTGCGACAGCCCGGCGAGACGCTGTCCTGCCTCGGGCCCATCGGACAAGGCTTTCGCGTCGACCCGGCGCGCCCGCGGCTCCTGCTCGTCGGCGGGGGCGTCGGTATTCCGCCGATGGTGTTCCTCGCCGAGTCGCTCGCAGAGACCGGCAACAGCGCGAAGCCGCTCGTGCTGATGGGCTCGGAACTGCCCTTCCCCTTCGAAGCTTCCGGGTCGCGCCTGCCGGTTCCCGGCTTGCCGGCAGGCGCGACGGCCTCGATGCCGCTCCTGGAGGCGCTCGGGGTGCCGTCTCGGCTCGCGAGTCTCTCGGGGTTCCCCGGCTGCCATCGAGGCTATGTCACCGCCCTCGCGGAAGCCGCACTCGCCGCACTTTCGAAAGACGAACTCGGTGAAGTGGAGCTGTTCAGCTGCGGGCCGCACGCGATGCTGGTGGCAGTCGCCGCGCTGGCGCGGCGCTACGGGGTCCCGTGCCAGGTCTCCCTGGAAGAGAACATGGCCTGCGGCGTGGGCGGCTGCGCGGGCTGCACGGTGCTCGTGCAGACCGCGGACGGCCCCGCAATGAAGCGTGTCTGCGTCGACGGGCCGGTCTTTGAAGCTACGACGGTGTTCGGCGTCAATTAGGCGCGCACACGTCGCCGCCGGGACTCCCCTCGTTCGCTCCGCCAGAACTTAGTCGCTCACTCGGGGGTCCCGGCAGCGACGTGTGCGCGCCCCAGAAATCCCATTTCGTCGCTGCACGCGAGGCCTCGCCGTCGCGCGCGCTGCGATGCGCCCGCGATCGGCGGCGGATGAAGCGTCGAGGCGCGGTCGAGCGCCGGGCGGGTTCCCGAGCGAGTGACCAAGTTCCGGCGGAACGAGCGAGGGACCCCCGACGGCCCGAAGTCCGCGCCACGGCGATACGTCAACCGAAGTTGATGCGCGCCTCGAGGTTGGTGCGCGAGTCGGCGTTGTTGAGCGCCTCCTCGATGTCGATCTTGCCCTCCTTGTAGAGGTGCAAGAGCGCCATGTCGTAGTTCTGGATGCCGCGCTCGTTGGACGACAGCATCGCTTCCTTGACTCCGATGACGTCGCCCTTCTTGATAAGGTCCTGGATGTGCGGCGTGTTGAGCATCACCTCGACGGCGGCGACGCGCTTGTTGCTGCGCCCGCGCACCAGTCGCTGCGAGACGATCGCGCGCAGGTACTGCGACAGGTCGAGGAAGATCTGCGCGTGCTGGTCGCGAGGAAACATGTTGATGATTCGATCGAGCGTCTCGGCGCTGTTGTTGGCATGCAGCGTCGCGATGGCGAGGTGACCGGTACCCGCGAGCGCGATCGCGGCTTCCATCGTCTCCCGGTCGCGGATCTCACCGATCAGGATGACGTCGGGAGCGGCACGCATCGCGGCGCGGAGTGCCCGGCTGAACGAGCGCGTGTCGAGGCCGACCTCGCGCTGGTTGACGATCGCCTTGCGGTTCTGGTGCAGGAACTCGACCGGATCCTCGATCGTCAGTATGTGATCCGTGGTGTTTTCGTTCCGGTGGTTGATCATCGCCGCGAGCGTCGTCGACTTGCCGGATCCGGTTGCGCCGACCATCAGCACCAGCCCGCGCTTCAGCATCGCGAGCTCGCGCAGCGTGTCCGGCACGCCGAGGTCGTCGAGCTTCGGCGTGTCGACGCTGATGTAGCGCAGCACCATCGCCGGGAAGCCGCGCTGGTGGAACACGGCGGCGCGGAAGCGGCCGACGCCCGGCTCCGAGATCGCGAAATCGATCTCAAGCTCGTTCTGGAAGTGCTCGAGCTGCTCGGCGCCCATGAGGCCGTAGGCGATGTCGCGCACGGTCTCGGCGTTCAGGACCTGCTTGTTGATCGGGTAGATCAGGCCCTCGATCTTGATCTTGACCGGCGAATTCGACGTGAAAAAAAGGTCGGAGGCCTTCTTCTCCGCCATCAGCTTCAGGAGCGGCTTGATGCTGAAGCGGCCATCGTCCGCCGCGGCCGCGGCAGGCTGTTCGCCTTCGGGCTTAGTAGATTTTGCCGTCGTTGGACTCATCGACAATCCTCAGGGTGCTGGAGGCTTCGGCCTGCAGCCGGTCCTCGCGCTTGCTCTCGAGCTTGATTCGCAGGCGCAACTCGTTCTTCGAGTCGGCGTTCCGCAGGCCCTCCTCATAGGAGATCGTGCCGGCCTCGTACAGCTCGAACAGCGCCTGGTCGAAAGTCTTCATGCCGAGGCGATTCGAGCGCGCCATGACTTCCTTGATCTTCGTGACTTCGCCGCGGAAGATCAGGTCGGCCACGAGCGGGGTGCCGATCAGGATCTCCATCGCCGCGATGCGCCCCTCGGTCTTTTCGCGCGGGATCAGGCGCTGCGAAACCAGCGCGCGGATGTTCAGCGACAGGTCCATGAGGAGCTGCTCGCGCTTCTCCTCCGGGAAGAAGTTGATGATGCGGTCGAGTGCCTGGTTGGCACTGTTCGCATGCAGCGTCGCGAGCACCAGGTGGCCCGTCTCCGCGAACTGGATGCCGTACTCCATCGTCTCGCGGTCGCGGATTTCGCCGATCATGATGACGTCCGGCGCCTGGCGCAGCGTGTTCTTGAGCGCCGTGTGCCAGCTCTCCGTGTCGACGCCGACCTCGCGGTGGGTGACGACGCAGCCGCGATGCTGGTGGACGTACTCGACCGGATCCTCGATCGTCACGATGTGGCCGCGCGTCTTCTCGTTGCGATAGCCGACCATCGCGGCGAGCGACGTGGACTTGCCGGAGCCGGTGGCGCCGACGACGATCACGATGCCGCGCTTGGACATCACGATGTCCTTCAGGATCGGCGGCAGCTCGAGTTCCTCGATCGTCGGGATCGTGGAGTTGATCTGGCGTATCACGCAGCCGGTCATGCCCTGCTGAACGAAGGCGCTGACGCGGAAGCGGCCGATTCCCGGCGGGGCAATCGCGAAGTTTGCCTCCTTGCTGGCGTCGAACTCCCGCGTCTGGCGGTCGTTCATGATCGAGCGGACGAGCACTGCGCTCTGCTCCGGCGCGAGCGGCTTGTCGGTCTGCGGCCGGACCTCGCCATCGATCTTGATCGCTGGCGGAAAGCCCGCGGTGATGAACAGGTCCGAGCCCTTGCGGTCCACCATGCGCCGCAGCAGGTCCTGCATCAGCTTGATTGACTGTTCGCGATCCATTCCTGTCTCCAGCGGCGCAGGGCGCCGTTACATGGTGTCCTTGTTGGCGGCCTTGTAGCGAGCCTCTTCCTTGGAGACGAGACCCTTGGCCAGCATCTCCGCGAGGCACTGGTCGAGAGTCTGCATACCCTGAGCCTGGCCGGTCTGGATCGACGAGTACATCTGCGCGATCTTGTTCTCGCGGATCAGGTTCCGGATCGCCGGCGTCGCGATCATGATCTCGTGCGCCGCGATGCGGCCGCCACCGAGCCGCTTCAGCAGCGTCTGCGAAATGACCGCGCGCAGCGACTCGGACAGCATCGAGCGGACCATCTCTTTCTCGGCGGCCGGAAAGACGTCCACGATGCGGTCAACGGTCTTCGCCGCCGAGCTCGTGTGCAAGGTGCCGAAAACGAGGTGGCCGGTCTCGGCCGCGGTGAGCGCGAGGCGGATCGTCTCGAGGTCGCGCATCTCGCCGACCAGCACGACGTCGGGATCCTCGCGCAACGCGGAGCGAAGCGCCTCGCTGAACCCGAGCGTGTCGCGGTGCACTTCACGCTGGTTGATCAGGCTGCGCTTGGATTCGTGCACGAACTCGATCGGATCCTCGATCGTGATGATGTGGTCGGGGCGGTTGACGTTGACGTAGTCGACCATGCCCGCGAGCGTGGTGGACTTGCCGGAGCCGGTCGGGCCCGTGACCAGCACCAGGCCGCGCGGCAGCATGCACAGGTCCTTGAAGACCTTCGGCGCGTTCAGGTCCTCGAGCGACTTGATCACTGACGGGATGTTGCGGAACACCGCGCCGGCGCCGCGATTCTGGTTGAAGGCGTTGACGCGGAAGCGCGCGAGGTTCGGGATCTCGAACGAAAAGTCGGTCTCGAAGAACTCCTCGTACACCTTGCGCTGCTTGTCGTTCATGATGTCGTACACCATGCTGTGCACTTCCTTGTGCGTCAGCGCTGGCATGTTTACACGCTTGACGTCGCCGTCCACGCGGATCATGGGCGGCACACCCGCGGACAGGTGGAGGTCAGAGGCATTGTTCTTGACTGCGAAGGCCAAGAGTTGGGCAATGTCGACGGCCATCAGGACTCCCTGGCTCGGTTCACGACACAAGGTCCCGGCGCACCGCGGGGCGGTGTTTCAGGACCGGGGGCAGTATAGCCCCGGTACCCGCACACCAATATGTTAACTATTCCGCAGAATCCGGCTGATGGCATCGCCGCAGTGCGGCAGCGCATCACGGTCGCGGCACTTGCAGCCGGCCGCGACCCCGCCACCATCACCCTGGTCGGTGTCGCCAAGGCGCAGCCACTCGAGCGGGTACAGTCGGCGCTCGACGCGGGACTCGCCGACCTGGGCGAGAACTACCTGCAGGAGGCGCGCGCACACTACGAGGCACTGGCAGGACGCAGCTTCCGTCGGCACTTCATCGGCGCGCTTCAGACGAACAAGACACGCGAGGCAGCGCAGCTCTTCGACTGGGTACACACGGTGGACCGGATCCGTATCGCGGAACGGCTTTCGGCGCAACGCCCGGAATCGATGCAGCCGCTTGCCGTCTGCCTCCAGGTGCACCTCGGCGACGAGTCGACGAAGTCGGGTGTAGCCCCCGCGGGACTCGCCGCACTTGCGGGCGCGGTCGCAGAGCTGCCGCGGCTCCGGCTTCGCGGCCTGATGAGCCTGCCGCCGGAAGAGAATGATCCTGCGCGCCAGCGGCGCTGGTTCGCGCAGCTGCGGCAATTACTCGAGGGGCTGAACGCCGCCGGCCATCGCCTCGACGCGCTGTCGATGGGAATGAGCGGCGACTTCGAGGCGGCGATCGCCGAGGGTGCGACCCACGTCAGGATCGGCACCGCAGTGTTTGGGGCGCGTTCAAATAAAGGGGACGCTCACCTTTAATAGCGACCGCCGTATGCATAGGTACGGCGATACCGTTAAAGGTGAGCGTCCCCTTTATTTCAGGTCCTGAACGCCTTCCCGATCGGCAAGTCGCGCTGGCGTCGACCGCTCGCCGCAAAAATCGCATTGCAGACCGCCGGCGCGACCAGGGCGGTTGATGGCTCGCCGACTCCGCCCGGCGCTTCGGTGCTCGCGAGCAGCTTCACCTCGATCGCCGGCATTTCGTTCAGGCGCAGGAGCCGGTAACCGTCGAAGTTTGTCTGGCGCACGCGACCCCGCTCGAGGGTGATCTCGCCCCATAGCGCTGCGGTCAGGCCGAAGACGATGCCACTCTCGATCTGCGACTCGACGATCGCAGGATTGACCATGCGCCCGCAGTCCACGGCGCAACAGATGCGATGTACCTTGAGCCGGCCTCCGTCGATCGAGACCTCCGCGACCTGCGCGAGGTACGTTCCGTAGCCTTCCATCAGCGCGATGCCCTGGTGGCGCCCCGCGGGCGGCTTGCCCCAGCCCGCCATCGCCGCCGCTTCCTCGAGCGCGCGACTGAAGCGAGGCTGCTTGCCGAGCAGCGCGCGGCGGAACTCGTAGGGGTCCTGCCTGGCTGCGTGCGCCAGCTCGTCCATGAAGCTCTCGGCGACGAAGCAGTTGAGGGCGTGGCTCACCGAGCGCCAGTAGCCGACGTTGATGCCGATTTCCTGTTGCCGGTAATCCACCGCGACGTTCGGCACGTCGTACGGGAAGTTCTGGGCCGCTTCAACCGCAAACGGGTCGGCGACTTTCGGGTCGGCGACCGCGGTCGGAAACATGCGGGCGGTGACCGACGGGCTGACGATGTGGTGCTGCCAGGCGACCAGTCGGCCGTCGCCGTCCAGCGCGCCGGCGGCCACGTGATGCGCCGGCGGCCGGTAGGCATCGTGCGTCATGTCCTCCTCGCGGCTCCAGATCACCTGGACCGGCTTGCCAACCGCCTTCGAGGCCTCGACCGCCGCGGGAATGAAATCGTGCTCCAGGCGCCGGCCGAAGCCGCCACCGAGCAGGGTCGTGTGGATTCGCACCAGCGACGGGTCGAGGCCTGCGGCCTTGGCAGCCGTCGCCTGGGCCGCATCCTGCCACTGCGTGCCGACATGCACGTCGCAGCCGTCAGCACGCACATCGGCCGTGCAGTTCATGGGCTCGAGCGTAGCGTGCGCGAGCAGCGGCAGCCGGTAGGTCGCCCGCAGGACCTTGTGGCCGGACTTCAGGGCCGCAGCGGCGTCTCCGTCGCCGCGGACCGGGATGCCGCTGCCTGGGCTTGCCGCATTTGCCAGCGTCGCGGCGATCTGCCGCGAATCCAGGCCGGCAATTGCGCCGTCGTTCCAGTTGATCGTCACGGCGGCGAGCGCCTGCCGCGCCTGCCAGTAGTGGTCGGCGACGACGACCACGCCCGAACTCGTCGCCACCACGGCGTGCACGCCGGGCATCTGTTCGGCCGCCGCCTTGTCGAAGGCCTTGAGGCTGCCGCCCAGCACCGGCGACTGTGCGAGCGCGCCATACAGCAAGCCCGGCAGGCGCACGTCGATGCCGAACTGCGCTGAGCCGTCGACCTTGCCGGCGCTGTCAGTCCGACGTGCAGGCGTGCCGATGAGTTTGAACGAGTCCGGCGACTTGAGCGGCACGTCTTTCGGTACCGGCAGCTTCGACGCGGCCTCGGCGACCGCGCCGTAAGTAAGAGCATCGCCATTGGCGTTCAGCACGCGCCCGCCTTCGACGCGGCATTCGGAGGGATCCATTTCCCAGGCCGCTGCGGCCGCCTGGACCAGCATCACGCGGGCGGTCGCGCCTGCCTCGCGCAGTTTGTCCCAGCTCTCGCGCACACTGGTGCTGCCGCCCGTAATCTGCACGCCGATCGCCCGGTTCACGTACTCGGGCCCGGGTGGCGCCGCCTCGACCCGGACGGCCGCCAGCGGCACTTCGAGTTCCTCGGCCAGCAGCATCGGCAGGGCCGTATACACGCCCTGCCCCATCTCCGACTTGTCCACCAGCACCGTGATGGTGTTGTCGCCGCCGATCCGCAGCCAGGCATTCGGCATTCCGCCCACCGCGGAACCCAGGCTCTGCTTCCTGCCGCAGCCCGGCAGCGAGAGGGCGATGACGAGGCCCCCTCCGGCCACGGCAGAAAGCTTCAGGAAATCGCGCCGGCCGGGGTTCATGACCGCGCTCATGACGCATCTCCGTCGCGGGCGAGTTCGGCTGCGCGATGGATGGCCTTGCGAATGCGCGGGTAAGTGCCGCAACGACAGATGTTGCCGGACATGGCAGCGTCGATGTCGGCGTCGGTGGGCGCAGGATTGGAGGCCAGCAGCGCCGCGGCCGACATGAGCTGTCCCGACTGGCAGTAGCCGCACTGCGGCACGTCAATTTCCAGCCAGGCGCGCTGCAGGGCATGACTGCGGTCGGGCGACAGCCCTTCCACCGTCGTGATCCTCCGCCCCTCGGCAGCGGCGAGTGGCGTCACGCAGGAGCGGATCGGCGCGCCGTCGAGGTGGACGGTGCAGGCGCCGCAAAGCGCCATGCCGCATCCGAACTTGGTGCCAGTCATTCCAAGGTGGTCACGCAGGACCCAGAGGATCGGCGTTTCCGCGGCGGCGTCCGTGTCCATTTCCCGCCCGTTGACGTTGAGCTTCATGGCGTGGCGCCTCCCCTAGCCAGCGGCAGCACGGCATTATTGCTCCGGCGACGGGCCGGCGCACTAGAATTGGGGCGTGGACGCAATCGTCTTCCTGGTCGACTCGCTGCTGACCTTCGTGGTCTATGCATTCCTGCTGCGCGTGCTGTTGCAACTTGCGCGCGCCGACTTCCGCAACCCGCTCGCCCAGGCGGTCCTCTCCCTGACCGACTGGCTGGTGATGCCTTTGCGGCGACTGCTGCCGCCGGTCGGGCGCTTCGATACCGCCTCGTTCATAGCCCTGCTCGCGGTGCAGCTCACGGCGACACTGATCCTGTTCCGCCTGCGCACGGGCGTCCTCTACCCGTTCGTGCCGCTCGCGGTGGAGGCCCTGCGCGCGCTCGCGCTGTCGATCACGCTGCTCTATACCGTGTTCATCTTCGTCTACGCCCTGCTCTCCTTCATCGCCCAGGGCGTCCGCAGCCCGGCAACCGCGCTCCTCGCCGCGCTCTGCGAGCCCGTGCTCGGGCCGCTGCGGCGGGTGTTGCCGGTCCTGGGCGGCATCGATTTCTCGCCACTGGTCGCAATCGTCGCGCTCCAGGCCCTGCGCATCCTGATCGCCTGATCGATGTCACCGGCTCGCGGGCTCGCTTTGCTGGTTTTCGTCGGGCTCGCAGCCACTGCCTGCGGCGGAAGTCCCGCGCCCCTGCCGGCGGCAGTCCCGTACCAGGATCCGGGCGCCGTCGAAGCCGGCGCATACCGGCTGCGCTACGCACTGACGCTGACGACCGACTTGCCGGCAGAGATTGCAGGCAGTTACGGCATTGTGCAGAGACGCAATCTAGCTCTGCTCGTGCTCACGCTCGAGCGCCGGGACACGGCGCCGGGCAATCGCGTCGGCGCCGAGCGCATGGAAGCCGAGACGGTTTCGCTGACGGGTGAACGACACGTACTCGCGCTCTCCCGTCACCAGGACCCCGGCGGTCCGACCTGGCTCGCCCCGGTCGAGGTGCGCCATCGCGTCCCGCTCGCGATCGAGATCCGGGCGCGCGCGACATCCGCGAGCCCGGAGATACGCGCCCGCTTGACACGGGAGTTCCGGCTCCAGTGAATTTCCGACCCGCGCGCGAGCCGTAAAAAACCGCTTCAAATCGCTGTCGCCCCTCTTATGCAGCGGGATTTTCCGTGGTATGGTGCGCGCCGGAATTGATTTGGCGGGATCGCCCGTCTCAGACAGAACCACAGGAGATTACTCAATGGCGAAGAAGAATGCGGCTCCCACGAAGTCGCAAGTCGTCGCGGCGGTCGCTGCCAAGACTGACCTCAGCAAGAAGCAGGTCAATGCCGTGCTCGACTCGCTCGGCGACCAGATCAGGAAGTCGCTCAAGGGCAACAGCGTGTTTACGCTGCCGGGCCTGTGCAAGATGCGGGTCGTGAAGAAGGCGGCCACCAAGTCGCGTGAGGGCGTCAACCCCTTCACCGGCGAGAAGATGACCATCAAGGCCAAGCCGGCCTCGAAGAAGGTGCGTATCCGCGCCCTCAAGAACCTCAACGAGATGGTGGGCTGAAGCCCCGCATCCGTTTTCAAGTTCGACAAGCGACGGGGCGGCTTGGCCGCCCCGTTCTTTTTTCAGGGTTTTTTCAGCGGTTTCCGGCCAACTGAGCGGCGAGCCAGTAGGCCAGCAACGTACGCAGCTCGGTCAGCCGGCCGTGGAAGAAGTGCTCGGCGCCCTGGAGGATCTTCACCTCTGGCGCCGGGTCGAGGCTCTGCGTCCAGGCGAGCACGCGCTCATGGTCGACGAGGTCGTCCGCGTCGCCCTGCGCCACGAACCAGGGACAGCCCGGCACGGGCAGGCGCGTGAAGTCGAAGCGCTGCACGGGCGGTGCGACCGTCACCAGCGCGCTGGCCGCGCGCATGGTCGCGAGCCGGTAGGCGACAAAGCCGCCGAACGAAAACCCGAGTGACCAGAAGTGCGTGGCACCCGTCGCACGCATCGCGAACTCCGCCACGGCCGCCGCGTCCTCGCTCTCGCCGACGCCGTCGTCGTGGATCCCCGCGCTGCCTGCGACGCCGCGAAAATTGAACCGCACTGAAGTGACCCGCTGATCCTGGCAAGCTCGTGCAAGCGTGTGCACGACTTTGTTCTGCATAGTCCCGCCGTACAACGGATGTGGGTGGCAGCAGACCGCGACAATGTCACCGCGCGCACCATTCGGCCGCTCGATCATGGCCTCGATGGCGCCCGCGGATCCTTGGATGACGACCTTCTCAACGCTGGGCGACTGCGATGTCATTGGGCTCCACGCGCGGCGAGCGACGGGGACCTCCCGAGTGAGCAACTAAAGTTCCGGCGGAGCGAACGAGGGAGAGTCCCCGGCGCGAGCGGTGCGCGGAGCCTGATTGCCTCGTGTCCCTCAGCGTTTGTAAATGACGCCATCCTTCATGACGAACGACACGCGCTCGAGCACGTGGACGTCGTCGAGCGGGTTGCCGGGTGCGGCGACGATGTCGGCGACTTTGCCGACTTCGAGGCTGCCGAGCTGGTCGTCGATGCCGAGGTACCGGGCCGGGACGATCGTCGCCGAGCGGATGGCGTCCATCACGGGCATGCCCGCCTCCACCATGTAGCCGAACTCCTTGGCGTTATCACCGTGCGCGCAGACGCCGCAATCGGTACCGAACATGATGGTGACGCCCGCTTTCCATGCCTTGCCGAAGGTCTCCTGGATCTGCGGCCCCACCGCCAGCGCCTTGGGACGCACGATCGCCGGGAAATAGGTCGGGTCCTGGGCCTGCTCGTAGACCCAGCGGCCCGCGGAGATCGTCGGCACGTAGTGCGTACCCTTTTCCTTCATGAGGCGGATCGCTTCGTCGTCCATGAAGGTGCCGTGTTCGATCGAGTCGATACCGGCCCTGACCGCGCGCTTCAGGCCCTCGGCGCCGTGCGCGTGCGCCGCGACCTTCATGCCGTAGTCATGGGCCGTCGAGATGAGGCCCACGAGCTCCTCGTCGGTGAACTGCGGCGCGCTGCCCGACTTCGCAATCGACAGCACGCCCCCGGTCGCCGTGATCTTGATCGAATCGGCGCCGTCCTTGTAGCGCTGGCGAACCGCCTCGCGACAGCTGTCGGCGCCGCTGCAGACCGTATCGAGGCGCGGGTCGTTGCTCGAGAGGAACGGGCCGAATGAGTTGGTCGCGTCTGCGTGACCGCCTCGGGTGCCGATCGAGCGGCCCGAGGTGTAAACGCGCGGACCCGGGACCTTGCCCGCCTCGATGGCACGCCGGAGCGCAATCGACACGTTCCACTGGTCACCGAGATTGCGCACGGTCGTGAAGCCCGCCAGGAGCGTGCGCTGTGCGAAGACCGTGGAGTCGTAAGCCCGGTCCGCCTCGCCCTTCTTGATGCTGTCGATCTCGCTCGTGCGGCTGTGCTCGGAGGTGAGGTGTACGTGCATGTCCATGAAGCCCGGCATCACCGTGGCCTGCGCGAGCTCCACGACCTCGTCGCCGCTGCCCGGCACCCTGAAACCGCCCTCGATGCCCTGGATGCGATCGCCCTCGACGACGATCGTCACACGCTCGCGTGGCGCGGCGCTCACGCCATCGACCAGGCGGCCGGCGTGGATCAGTGTCGCCGCTGACGCGACGCCGATGGGCAGGAAGGCGGCCACGGCCGCAAGTCGGATTGTTGTGCGCATCGAAGGACCTCGGAGCGGGCTAATTGTTCTCTTTCAGGGTCACGGTCTCGACGGCGAGCAGCTCGACGTCGAAGATGAGGGTGGCGTTGGGCGGGATCACCCCGTTGCCGGCGCCACGGGCGCCATAGGCGAGCGAGGGTGGTATCACGAGCCGGCGCGTGCCGCCGATCTTCATTCCCGCCAGTCCCTGTTCCCAGCCGCGGATTACCCGGCCGGCGCCCAGCGGAAAGGACAGTGGCTGCCCGCGGTCGCGCGAACTGTCGAATTTGCGGCCGCGCTGGTCCTTCGCGGCCGGATCGTAGAGCCAGCCGGTGTAGTGGACGATGACGTTCATGCCCGGCAATGCCTCGTCGCCAATGCCCGCCACGATGTCGGTCACGAGTACGGCGGGCTCCGGCGCTGCAGGCGGCAGTGCGTCCGCCGGCGCCTGGGCCAGCGCGGTTGTAGCGAGCACAGCCACGACAAGTGCAGAAGCGGCTTGCCGGAGGGCTCGCGTCATCAGGAACGGGGAATTTGCCATGCGGCAAAGATAGCAGTGACGGCCGTCGGAGGGGACAGTCCCCCTGGTGCCCTGGCTAGCGGCTTAGGGGAACAGGCCGAACTGCTGGCGGAGGACGGAGAGGAGGTCCTCGAGCTCGTCGAGCAACTGGACGAACCGTTCCATGGCGGCGTCAGCGGTCGGTGGAGCGGCGGGCGAGATTGGCGCCGTTGCTGCCGGGCGCTTCGCCGTCGGCTGCAAAGGCGCCGCGCGCCTTCTCCGCCCAGGTCTTGTAGTTCGAGTACTTCGTGAGTTCGCGCGAGATCGCCCCGTGCCGGCTCACCGGGCCGCGACGCGGCAATCGCGGCGCAGGCTCGGTGCCGCCACGGTCGCGGCCGTCGGGGGGCGTGACCTTGATGTCGCTCACGCTTGCAGAACCTGAACAGGCTTCATGACCCGCAAGTTACGCGGCGGACAACGGCCTAAACAGGAACTGCATCACAGGTCCCGGGACGCGGAACCCGGTCTGCGACGCAATCAGACGATGCGGTAGCTCGGGCGGTATTCGCCGACCAGCTTCATGCGCCGCTCAGCGACGAATCCGCGCAACAGCTCGTCGAGCGGCCCGGCGATTTCCGGCGCAGCGTGGATCTCGAACGGACCCTTTTCATCGATCAGGCGGATGCCCTGTTCCTTCACGTTGCCGGCAACGATCCCGGAGAAAGCCCGCCGCAGGTTCGCGGCGCGCTCATGCACCGGCTGGTCCATCGTGAGTTTGAGATCGGCCATCGCCGCGTGGCTCACCTCGAATGGCTGCTGGAAGGCGCGCGGGATCTTCAGCAGCCAGTTGTAGTTATAGGCGTCCCCCGCGCGGCGCCGCGAGCGGCGCACGGCATCGAAGCCGCGCAGCATCTCGCGCGCAACCTCGGGCGGGTCGTCGACCACGATGCGGTAGCGCTGGCGCGCCTCCTCGCCGAGCGTCTGCCCGAGGAAGCGGTCGAGCTGGCGGAAGTAACCGGCGCTCTCGCGCGGGCCGGTAAATACGAGCGGGAGCGGCTGGTTTACGTTCTCCGGGTCGAGCAGGATGCCGAGGAGGTAGAGGATCTCCTCCGCCGTGCCCGCGCCGCCCGGGAACACGATGATCCCGTGACAGAGCCGGACGAAGGCCTCGAGGCGCTTTTCGATGTCCGGCATGATCACGAGCTGGTTCACGATCGGGTTCGGCGGCTCGGCCGCGATGATGCCCGGCTCGGTGATGCCGATGTAGCGCCCGTCCTTGATGCGCTGCTTGGAGTGGCCGATGGTCGCGCCCTTCATCGGCCCCTTCATCGCGCCCGGCCCGCAACCGGTGCACACGGACAGTCCGCGCAGGCCGAGTTCGTAGCCGACCAGCTTGGTGTAGTCGTACTCCTCGCGCGGGATCGAGTGGCCTCCCCAGCAGACCACGAGGTCGGGGCGGCCCTTGTGCTCGAGGGCGCGCGCATTCCGCAGGATGCAGAAGATCGCGTTGGTGACACTCGCGGGATCGTCGAGGTCAAATCGCGCGACGATCTCATTGTGGGTGTAGACGATGTCGCGCAGCACCGCGAACAGGTGCTCCTTGACCCCCCTGATCATCTCGCCGTCGACGAAGGCGCTGCCGGGCGCGTGCTGCATCTCCAGCTTGATGCCCCAGGGCTCGCGCACGATGCGCAGCTCGAAGTCCTTGTACGCGTCGAAGATCAGGCGCGCATCGTCGATCAGCGTGCCGGAATTCAGCACCGCGAGCGCGCAGCGGCGGAACAGCGGGTAGAGGCCGCCCTGGCCGCGATCCAGCAGCTTGTCGACCTCCTGCTGGGACAGGTTGTCGAGCACGCCCTTCGGCGACACCCGCGCATGCACGACTGCCGAGAGGTCGATACCCATGCTGCCGCTCACGGGCGGATCTCGATCGGCGTGCCCTGCCCCGTCAGCAGCCAGAAATCCAGCATGTCCTCGTTCGATAGCGCGATGCAGCCGTCGGTCCAGTCGGTGCCGAGGTAGCGATCGCGAGCGTACTTCAGCTGGTTCGGCAGGCCGTGGACCATGATCGCGCCACCGGGCGGCCAGCCGTTCCTGCGCGCGAGCGCGAGGTCAGAGGCCTCGGGGTAGGACACCTGCACGGCAAGGAAGAAGTCGCTCTGGGCATTGCGGCGCGTCAGGCGGTAGCGGCCCTCAGGCGTGCGGTAGTCGCCCTCGCGCTGCTTGTGGCCTGCCGGCGCGAGACCGAGCGAGATCCTGTAACTCGCGACCAGGCCGGCGCCTCGATACAGCTCCATGAGTCGCTTGCCCTTGTGCACCACGACGCGGTCGACCGGCTGCAGCATGCCGGCGGGGCCTGCGAGGCCACCCATCGAATCCGCGCGCGCGGCCGCCAGCGGTGCGGCGAGGATGATGAAAATCAGGAGCTTGCGATACATGTCGCGACACATTATAACGCCCCGCGCCGGTTGCGGCGGGTCAGTCGCCGACCAGCGCGACGGCTTCACAGTTTCGCGCGGTGGTGTCCGCGACCAGGCGGTAGCGCCCGCCCGCTTCGAGGTCCGCCTCGACGGTAAAGCGGCGCACCGACCCGCTCTCGGCCACGCGACAGTCGACGATCAACTCGTGCTTGCCGGGCGGCAGCTCGACCCGGTTCGTCGAGAGCCGGACCTCGCGTTCATTCACGCGGCGCAACCGGATCTGCACCGGCAATCCTGCGCTCACCGCCGGATCGGCGCGCACGATCGCGCGATCTTCAGGCGCCAATGGAGGGCCGTCGTAGAAGCGCTCCGTCGCGCAGCCGGCGAGCAACGCGGCGAGGACCACGATGGTGCCGGGTCGTAGGATTCGTAGCTTTCGCGGAGCACCCATGTCGTTCGACCGATTACTGACCATGAAAGCTACGAATCCTACGACCCGGCACCACGCGGAAAAAAGGCGGCCCGAAGGCCGCCTGGGAGGTCACGCGCAGCCCCTGTCGTCAGGGGCCGCCGGGCGGGGACCCGGCTGGCGCGTGAGATAACTTGCCCGGCTTCACCCGCACTTCGAGTCGGCGCAGGACAGGCAGGTCATGCAGCCGTCCATCAGCACGACCGCGGCAGTGCTGCACTTGGCACACAGCTGCGCGCCCTCGGGATAGCCCGATTCCGCGAATGCATCCTGCTGCTTGTGGCGCAGTTCCCACTCCTTGCGCTTCTCCTCGATCAGCAGGCGTTGCGTCTCGTCCATCACGGGCTTGCGCATCAGGCCGATGGACTGCAGGTGCCGCTCCACGACGTAGCCGATCTCCGCCACGAGCGAGGGCATGAACTTGCCGCCCGGCTGCCAGTAGCCGCCGCGCGGGTCGAACACGGCCTTCAGTTCCTCGGTCAGGAAGACGACTTCGCCGCCCTTGCGGAACACCGCCGAGAGGATGCGCGTCAACGCGACGATCCACTGGAAATGGTCGAGGTTCTTCGAGTTGATGAAGATCTCGAACGGCCGCCGGTGCTCGTGCTCGGTGCCCTCGTTCAGGATGATGTCGTTGATCGTCAGGTACATCGCATGCTCTGACACCGGCGTCTTGATCTTGTAGGTCGAGCCGACCAGCATCTCCGGCCGCTCGAGCTTCTCGTGTATCCGCACGACGTTGCTGCTGCCTTCCTTGCGGGCCTTGCCCTCGCGCGCCGGCGCAGCCGCGGGCTTCTCGGCCTCCGGCTTCTGGACGCGGTACTTGACGATCTTCTTCTCGATCTTGATCCGGCTCATTTCGATTCCTCGCGCGCGCTCAGAAGCGGCCGTAATAGCCTTCCTTGAGCGCATCAAACAGGTTGGCGGCGGTGTGTATCTCGCCGTCGTACTCGATCTCTTCGTCCCCTCTCACCTCGGTCTCGATGCCGTCCTCGGTCATGAACACGTAGGTCGTGCTCTTGAGGTCGTCCTCCTTGACCAGCACGCCCTGGTGCGCCTCGGGATTGAAGCGGAAGGTCGTGCAGCCCTTGAGGCCCTTCTCGTGCGCGTAGAGGTAGATGTCCTTGAAGTCCTCGTAGCGGAAATCGGTCGGTACGTTCGCCGTCTTCGAGATCGAGGAATCGACCCAGCGCTGGGCAGCCGCCTGGATCTCGACGTGCTCGCGCGGGCCGATGCTGTCCGCCGTGACGAAGTATTCCGGCAGCGCCTCGCCGGCAGCCGTCGAGCCCGGCATCGCGCGCGGGTTGACCAGCTCACGGTAGGCGAGCAGCTCGAAGGAATAGACGTCCACGCGTTCCTTCGACTTCTTGCCCTCGCGGATCACGTTCCTGAAATAGTGGTGCGCGAACGAAGGCTCGATCCCGTTCGACGCGTTGTTCGCGAGCGACAGCGAAATCGTGCCGGTCGGCGCGATCGAGCTGTGGTGCGTGAAGCGAGCGCCGACCGACTCGAGCTGCTTGACGAGCTCCGGCGCAACCTCGGCGAGGCGGCGCATGTAGCGGCTGTAGCGGGCGTGCAGCACGCGGCCTGGCACGCGGTCGCCCGCCTTCCAGCCGTCGCGGGCCATCTCGGGTCGCTTGCGCAGCATCGCGCGCGTGACCGTGAACTCCTCGTTCATGATCGGCGCCGGACCCTTCTCGCGGGCGAGCTCGAGCCCCGCCTCCCAGCCCGAGACCGCCATCTCGCGCGACACGTTGTCGGTGAAGGCGATCGACTCCGGCGAGCCGTACTTCATGCCGAGCATCGTGATCGTGGATCCCAGGCCGAGGAAACCCATGCCGTGGCGGCGCTTGCGCGTGATCTCTTCGCGCTGGCGGCCGAGCGGGAGGCCGTTGATCTCGACGACGTTGTCGAGCATGCGCGTGAAGCTGCGCACGACCGAGCGGTACTCGTCCCAGTCGAAGCTCGCCTCGTCGGTGAACGGTCGGCGCACGAAGCGCGTCAGGTTCACCGAGCCGAGCAGGCAGGAGCCGTACGGCGGCAGCGGCTGCTCGCCGCAGGGATTGGTGGCGCGTATGTTCTCGCACCACCAGTTGTTGTTCATCTCGTTGACGCGATCGACGAGGACGAACCCGGGCTCGGCGAAATCGTAGGTGGACGCCATGATGACGTCCCACAGCCGGCGTGCCGGGAGCGTCTTGTAGACCTTGCAGGCGACAAGGTCCTCGTCGTTCGCGACGTAGCCTTCGGGGTCCGGCCATTCGCGCCAGACGAAGCTCGCCGCGTCATTCAGGTCATGAGTCGCCGGATCGTACTCGCGCTGCGAGAGCGGGAATGCGAGCTTCCACTCGCGGTCGCCGCGCACGGCCTCCACGAACTCGTCGGTGACCAGAAGCGAGAGATTGAACTGCCGGAGCCGGCCATTCTCGCGCTTGGCGCGGACGAAGTCAATGGCATCCGGGTGGCCGACGTCGAAGGTGCCCATCTGGGCGCCGCGGCGGCCGCCCGCCGAGGACACCGTGAAACACATGCGGTCGTAGATATCCATGAAGGACATCGGACCGGAAGTGTGCGCACCCGCGCCGGCGACATAAGCGCCGCGCGGACGCAGCGTGGAGAACTCGTAACCGATGCCGCAGCCGGCCTTCAGCGTGAGCCCGGCCTCGTGAACCTTGTTCAGGATGTCGTCCATCGAGTCGCGGATGGTGCCCGACACCGTGCAGTTGATCGTGGACGTCGCCGGCTTGTGCTCGAGCGCGCCCGCGTTCGACATAATGCGCCCGGCCGGGATTGCACCCTTGCGCAGCGCCCACAGGAAGCGCTCGTACATCGCTTCCCGCTGCGCGGGCTCCTCGACGTCGGCGAGCGTCCTCGCAACGCGCGCAAGCGTATCGTCCATCGTCGCATCGATCGGCGTGCCGTCCTTGGCGGTCAACCGGTATTTCCGGTCCCATATGTCGAGCGACGCTTCCTGGAATGGAATCTCTTCGACGTCTCTATGCTCGATTCTGACCGCTGTGCTCATTTTTCCCGCGATGCCCCCCTCGTCCCCACCCCACGAAATCGCCGGAGAAATCTCACCCGGGCATGCGCGTAGCGGCGCCGCCTGCGTTCGATTCCACGTGGCTCCCTGACTCTTCTGCCAGCCGGATCCGCTCTCGGCCGGCAACCACAAGATCTTGTGTCAGGGTTGTGAAATTATTTCCGTAGGGCCGGTGTGTCAAGGATTTCCTTATGGAAAAATACGGCTCAATAAAGTGTTTATTTTTCAATAAGATACTAATATCACTTCAGGCGATTTCCGACCAATCGGGGCGCCACAGCCGCCACTGCCCTCATTTCCGCGCAATACAACATCTTGTATGCATAGAAAGTGCACAAATTACGCACAGTTTGTCCACGCAAGCGCTCGCACGTGGGAAAATCAAGGCTCGCGCGCACTGGAACTTGTGGGACTTTTTCCCGGTCTGACATCGCGCCCCACCGAGGTTGAACCCCATGTACAAGATCTTCCCGGCCCTGCTGGCTGGCGCCGCGCTTACCCTTTCAGCACCTGTCCTGGCGCAAACGGTACTTCCCACCTTCGCGCCGGTGATCAAGCGCGCTTCGCCCGCGGTGGTCAACATCGCGGTAAGCGGCACGGTCGCGGCGCCGCGCAACCCGTTCTTCGAGGACCCGGGATTCCGCCGCTTCTTCGGCCTGCCGCCGGACGCGCAGCAGCGTGACCGTGAATTCCGCAGCGCGGGTTCAGGCGTCATCGTCGACGCGAAGAACGGCTACATCGTCACCAACGCGCACGTCGTCAAGAACGCCAGCGAGATCACCATCACGCTGGTGGACGACGTGGAACTCAAGGCCGAAGTCGTCGGCACTGACGAGCGCTCGGACGTCGCCGTCCTGCGCGTCAAGGACACCACGCTGCCGGCCGAGATCCGCCTTGCCGACTCTTCCAGGGTCCAGGTCGGGGACTTCGTGATCGCCATCGGCAATCCCTTCGGCCTGCAGCACACGGTGACTTCGGGGATCGTGAGCGCCCTGGGGCGCAAGGGCATCAGCCGCGACGGCGTCGAGGACTTCATCCAGACCGATGCGGCGATCAACCCGGGCAACTCCGGAGGCGCACTGGTCGGGCTCGACGGCGACCTCATCGGCATCAATTCGGTGATCCTCTCGCAGTCCGGCGGCAACATCGGCATCGGCTTCGCGATCCCGTCGAACCTGGTGCGCTCGATCATGGAGCAGCTGATCGAGACGGGGCAGGTGAACCGCGGCCAGCTTGGGGTCTCTACCCTGTCCCTGACGCCCGATTTCCGCAAGAGCCTCGGGCTCGCCGAGAACGCCCAGGGCGCGCTCGTTTCGCAGGTGACCGAGGGTTCGGCGGCGGCCAGGGCCGGTATCGAGCCTGGCGACGTCATCACGACCGTGCGCGGCGAGCCGATCCGCTCCAACGCGGAGCTGCGCAATACCATCGGCATGCTGAAAGTCGGCGAGACGGTCGAGATCGGCCTGCTGCGCGAGGGGAAGGCGCGAACGGTAACGGCCGTGCTGCGCGAGGCGGCGCAGATTTCCGACGCCTCCTCCATCCATCCGGCGCTGGCCGGCGCGGAGCTCATCGAGGTTTCGGAAGACTCGGCAGGCGGCGTACGCGTACGCGAGGTCGCGCCGGGAAGCCCGGCGGCCCAGGCGGGTCTGCTCGCGGATGACCGGATCATCGGCATCAACCGCCAGCGGATCTCATCACTCGCGGAGCTGCGTGAGGCCACCAAGGGCCAGGTGTCGATGCTGGTGCAGCTGCGGCGCGGGAACCAGGTCCTCCTGCTCCCGTTGCGCTGACCGCCGTCCCGCGCACCTGGTTGGTACGCAGAATCCGGCTGTGCCGCGCGCGCAGGGCCGGACGGGGACCCTCGCTCGTTCCGCCCGAACTTAGTCACTTCGCTCGGGGACCCGTCCGGCCGGCGCGCGCGGGCATGACCGGCGGCGCATCTCACGCCCGGCCCGCGGATCCAGCCCGCGGCAACGAGGCGCGCGGACTGGCCGCCGGGACCCGCGAGTGAGCAACTAAAGTTCCGGCGGAGCGAACGAGCGGAGTCCCGGCGGCGATCTCCGCGCGCTTGCCACACGCCGGATCCCGCGGGCCAGGCACGCGCGCGGGGGTTCGAGTCCTATAATCGGGCGATGACACCAGGTGCGATCTGCGTGCTGGGCGGGTCTGGGTTCGTGGGCACGCACTTGTGCTCGGCGCTTGCCCGCGACGGCTGGCGGATCACCGTGCCGACACGCGATCCAGCCCGCGCCCGTCATCTCGGCCCGATTCCCTCGCTGAAGCTGGTCGCCGCCGACATCCACGATGCGAGCCAGCTCGCGGCGCTTTGCGCCGGGCAACGTGCCGTGGTCAACCTGGTGGGCATCCTCAACGAGCGCGGTCGCAGCGGGCGGGGCTTTTACCGAGTCCATACCGCGCTCGCAGGCAGCCTGGTCGAGGCCTGCCACCGGGAGCGCGTGGACCGGCTGCTGCACGTGAGCGCTCTCAATGCGGACGCCGACCACGGCCCGAGCCTGTACCTGCGCAGCAAGGGCCGTGCCGAGCGCCTGATCCGCGATGAATCGGGGCCGGACCTGCGCTGGACGATTTTCCAGCCCTCCGTGATCTTCGGCCCCGGCGATGACTTCGTGAGCCGCTTCGCGCAACTGCTGCGCGCGATTCCACTGGGACTACCGCTGGCACGGCCCGACGCGCGATTCGCACCGGTGTGGGTCGGCGACGTCGTCGCCGCCCTGCAGCAGGCGCTGGCGGACGAGGCGACCGCCGGGGAATGCTACGAACTCTGCGGGCCGGAGCGGATGACGCTGCGCGAGATCGTCTGCCGGGTGCGCGACCGGCTCGGCCTCGCGCGCGCAGTCATCGGCATTCCGGACATCGCGGCGCGGCTCCAGGCGGCGATCTGCGACTTCGTGCCTGGCAAGCCGTTCTCGACGGACAACTACCGGTCACTGCTGGTCGATAGCGTCTGCAAGGTGAACGGGCTTGCGCGGCTCGGGATCAGGCCGCAGCCCATCGACGCGGTGCTGCCGGGCTACCTCGCCTGATCGCTCAGCCGCGCACGCAGAGGCGTGCCCGCGCCTGCGGGTTGCCGCTCAGCCGCCTCATCTCGGCATAGAACGCCGCCAGGTCGCCGCCGAGGCGCTCGAGCTCGGCGCGCAGGGCCGGAACGCAGCGCTCGTAGGTGGCGACGGCCACCAGGCGTGCGTTATTGAAGTCGCCGGTCGGGCGCTGGCCGCCCGCGGCCAGCGCTTCGCGCAGGCGCGCAAACTCCGCGGCCTTCTGCGCGCGCTTCTCCTCGGGCACGAGCGGCTGCTGGTACAGCGTAGCGAGGCTCAGGCGGGACTCGACCATGAGTTCCGCGGCCTCGCGCTGCCGTTGACGGAGCGCCACGAACTGCTCGAGCTGGTCCGGGCGCCCTTCGCGCGCGAGCCAGCGCCGCAGTCCCTCGTACTCGACTACGTTCGCGAAAGCCTCGTTGAAGTCGCTGTCGTCCTGCGCGTACGCGGCCTGGTGCGCGAGCTCGTGAAAGATGAAGGCCGCGAGCTCGACGTCGCCATAGCGGAGCATCGTGTTCAGAACGGGGTCACGGAAGTGCCCGAGCGTCGAGTAGGCGATCGACGGGCCGACGTACACGTCGTAGCCGCGCGCGCGGAGCTTGCCTGCCTCGCGGGTCGCGCGCGCCTCGTCGAAGTAGCCGCGGTACGCGACGCAGCCAGCCACGGGAAAGCACCAGCGCTTCGGCCCGACCGAGAACTCCGGCGCCGCGAACAGGTTCCAGGTGGCGTAGCGACGCCCGAGATCGGCGTACGTGCGATAGCTGCCGTTGTCCGGCAGGCTGAGCTCGGCGAGGGCGAAGTCTCGCGCCTGCGCAGCCAGCTCCAGCTGCTGGCGGAGCCTGGCGGGCGTATCCGGCCGCGCGATCACCTCGACGATCGGCTCGCGCTTCGCGTTCATGCCGAGCTGCCCTGCGGTGACGTGCGCGTAGTAGCAGCCCGGAAGCGCGATGCAGGCTGCCGCCGCTGCGAGCAGCCGGAACGGGCGCGACGGGGGATCGCGTAACATGATGCGATGAAAGTCTATCTGGTCGGCGGCGCCGTTCGCGACGAGCTGCTCGGCCGGGCGGTCCGCGAACGCGACTGGGTCGTGGTCGGGACGACGCCACAGCAGATGCTGGATGCCGGCTACCGGCAGGTGGGGCGCGACTTCCCGGTGTTCCTGCACCCGGAAACCTCGGAGGAGTACGCGCTCGCGCGCACCGAGCGCAAGACGGGACCCGGCTACCGGGGTTTCGAGCTCGAGTTCTCGCCCGAGATAACGCTCGAGGACGACCTGCGGCGCCGCGACCTGACGATCAACGCGATGGCGCGCGACGCCGACGGCACGCTGATCGACCCGCACGGCGGGCGCGCCGACCTCGAGGCGCGCAAGCTCCGCCACGTGTCGGAGGCCTTCAGCGAGGACCCGGTGCGGATCCTGCGCGTGGCGCGCTTCCTCGCGCGCTACGAGCCGCTCGGGTTCTCCATCGCGCCCGAGACCCTCGCGCGAATGCGCGCGATCGTCGCCGCCGGCGAGGCCGACGCACTGGTGGCAGAGCGCACCTGGCAGGAGACCGCCAAGGCGCTTTCGGAGCCCACGCCGGCAGCCTGGCTCCGGGCGCTGCGCGAATGCGGGGCGCTGGCGCGGATCTTTCCCGAGCTCGAGGCGCTCTACGGTGTGCCGCAGCCTGAGAAATGGCATCCCGAGATCGACACGGGCCTGCACATGGAACTCGTGATGCAGGCGGTGGCTGCGTTGACGCCCGAGCCGCGGATCCGCTTTGCCGCGCTGATGCACGACCTCGGCAAGGGTCGCACGCCGCGCTCGCAGTGGCCGCGCCACATCGGCCATGAGGAGTCCGGTGCGCGGCTGGTCGAAACCGTATGCGAGCGCCTGCGCGTGCCGGCCGACTACCGCGAACTCGCGATGCTCGCTGCGCGCTGGCACGGGCTCGTGCACCGCGCCCTCGAACTGCGGCCGCGCACCGTGCTGGAGCTGCTGGAGTCCTGCGATGCCTTTCGGCGCCCGGAGCGATTCCGCGAACTGCTGGTCGCCTGCGAGGCCGATCACCGCGGGCGCGGCGGCCTGCAGGGCAGCCCCTACCCGCAGGCGGACCGGTTGCTCGAGGCGCAGGCGAAGGCGGCGGCGGTCACCCTGACTGAATCCGACCGCGAAGGTCTGGCCGGCGAGAAGATCGGCGAGCTGCTGCGGCGCCGGCGCCTGGCCGCGCTAAGTGCCGCCTGATCAGGCGAAGAGCCAGAACAGGACTGCCGCGACCGCGAAGCGATAGAGCGCGAAGGGCGCCAGCCCGATGCGGTTGATCACGCGCAGCAGCCAGGCGATGCACAGGTAGCCGGTGACCGCCGCGACGACGACGCCGAGGCCCATCACGCCCCAGTCAACCGAGCGGTCCTCCGATGTCACGAGCTTCAGCAGCTCGTAGCCACCCGCCATGCCGATTCCCGGCACGGCGAGCAGGAAGGAGAAGCGTGCCGCTGCCTCGCGCGTGAGCCCGAGCGTGCGCGCCATCGTCATCGTCACGCCGGAACGCGAGGTGCCCGGCATCAGGGCGAGCGCCTGGGCACATCCGATCAGGATCGCGTCGCGCCAGCCGACCGAGTACTCGTCGCGCACAGCCTGCCCGAAGCGGTCGGCGATCCACATGAGGGCGCCAAAAAAAGCGAGCAGCGTCGCGACCGCCACGGGATTTCGCAGTTTCTCCTCGATCAGCCCGCCGAATGCGAGGCCGACGACGCCGACCGGGATCGTGCCGATCAGGATGCACCAGGCGAGGCGCGCGTCCGGCGTCAGGCCGCCGCCGGCGAATGAACCGAACCATGCCCGGGCCATCGCCAGGAGTTCGCGACGGAAGTACGCGACGACGGCGAACAGCGTGCCGACGTGCACGGCGACGTCGAAGGCGAGCCCCTGGTCCTCCCAGCCGAGCAAGTAAGGCACCAGCACGAGGTGGCCCGAACTCGAAATCGGCAGGAACTCGGACAGTCCCTGGACGATCGCGAGAACGATGGCGTGAAGCGGCTCCAAGGTGGCGCCCAGTCTACAGGCTTGCGCCCAGGTCCCTGAACCCGAAACCGTGGAAGGGACCACGGATTCCGCGCGTGAGCGCCATCACCTTGAAGCGCTCGCCCATCTCGCCGGGCAGCAGCAGCGTCGCGGCGACCTGGCGGTGCGCGGCGCGCTCTCGCTCGGGCGCCGCCTCGACGAGGCGGGCGAGCTCCTGCTCGATGCCTGTCTCCAGCAGGAAATGCGCCTGCGTCGCGAAACCCGCGAGTTCGAGGCCGGTCGCTTGCGCCTCGTCCGCCAGAAGCGAGAAATCGACCCAGGCCGTCAGGTCCTGGGCGCCCGGCACCGCAAGCGGATCCTCGACACGCCGGTGCCGCCGGAATCCGCACAGCGTGCCGCCGTCGCGCGAGGCGTGGTAGTACTGCGCGCGCGGCAGGCCGTAATCGATCGCGAGGAACGCGCCTCGCGTGAGCGAGGCGGTTGCTGCCTCCAGCCACTCGGCCTCGCCTAGCCGGAGCTCGGACACGTAACCCGGTGGCAGCGTCACCGGCAGGCGCTGCTGCAGCGCCGCGACAGCTGCCGCTAACTGCCGCCTCGCGGGTCGTGCCTGACAGCGGAATGCGCCCTCCCCGGCGGCGACGCCGACCGCCTCGCAGCCCTCGAGCGTGACCCGAAATCGGTCCACCGGCAGCGCATCCACGACTTCGTTTGCGATCGCAACGCCGGACCAGGCGTCGCGCGGCGGCGCATCGAGCCATTCAAAGGCAGTGGTGTCCCGCGGCGCCCGCTCGAGCAAGCTTCGCTGGCGGTCCCGCAAGAGCCTGCTCGGTTCGACGATGCGGTAACGCCGGGGTGCGCGGCCACGTCGTGCGAGCGCGGCGACCAGCTCGACCGCAAGGCGCCCGCTGCCGGCGCCAAACTCGAGAATGTCATCGCCATCGGCTGCGGCCAGCAGCGCATCCACCGCACCGGCGAGGCAGCCTGCAAACAGGGGCGACAGTTCCGGTGCAGTGACGAAGTCGCCTGCGCTGCCGAAAATGGCGCCACCCGCCATGTAATAGCCGAGCTCCGGCTCGTACAACGCCGCCTGCATGAACGCCGAGAACGGCAGCCAGCCACCCTGCGCGGCAATGCGCCCGTGAATGCGCGCGGCCAGGTCCGCTGATCGCCGCGCCTCATCCGGTTCGAGTGGGGGCAAGCCGTCCGGCGTCAGCACCAGTGCCTCCGCAGCTCGTGATATCGTCGCGGCCCGTCTCCCGACGCGCCCCGCCACGTATGCCTCTGCCCGCCACGCCGCTTACCGACAAGGTCGTCCTCGTCACTGGCGCCGCCCGCCGCGTCGGGGCCGTCATCGCGGCGGCATTCCACGTCGAAGGCGCGCGGGTCGCAGTCCACTACCGCAGCTCGCGCGCGGAAGCCGAGGCGCTCGTCGCGCATCTCGAGGCTGCGCGCCCCGGCTCGGCGCAGGCCTTCGAGGCGGACCTCGCGGACACGACAGCCTGCGCCCGGCTCCCGGAGGCCGTCGTGCGCGCCTTCGGCCGTCTCGACGTGCTCGTGAACAATGCGTCCACCTTCTATGCGACACCGGTCGGCGGCATCACGCCGGACCAGTTCGACGATCTCATCGGCTCGAACCTGCGCGCGCCGCTCTTTCTCACGCAGGCCGCGGCGCCGGAACTCGCGAAGCGCGAGGGGCTCGTGCTCAATATCGCCGACATCCACGGCCTGCGCCCGCTCGCCGGGCACGCGGTCTACTGCGCTGCCAAGGCCGCGCTCGTGATGCTGACGCACTCGCTCGCGCGCGAGCTCGCGCCCGCGGTCCGCGTCAATGCGATCGCGCCCGGCCCGGTGCTCTGGCCCGAACGGGGCGTGGATGCCGAGCTGCGCGAGCGCATCATTTCGCGCACCGCGCTCAAGCGGGCCGGCACGCCGGAGGACGTCGCAAGAGCCGCATTGTTCTTCGCCAAGGATGCCCCGTTCGTCACGGGGGAGGTGCTGGCGGTGGACGGCGGCCGGCTCGCAGGCGGCGGGGAGCGCTAGCAAGTTCACTCGCCAGCGCCGTCAAGCGTGGCGAGCGTCAATGGGTGTGCGCGCTGGTCGAAGTGGCGCCAGAGCGAGTCCATACGCTCGCCGGTCACCGGATGTACGAGCCCGGGGGCCAGCTCCGCCAGGGGCCCGAGTACCCAGGCACGGGTCAGCAGGTCCGGGTGCGGCAAGGCCTTGCCGGCCACGCGACCCACGACGTCACCATGTAGTAGCAGGTCGAGGTCAAGGCTTCGTGGTCCCCACTTGGGCGCCCCCGGTTCGCGACCGCAGACGCGCTCGACCGACTTCAAGCGCTCGAACAACGTCTCGGTCGGGACGTCTGCCGGAAACCTCACGACCAGATTGATGAAATCGTCGCCCTGGAACCCGATGGCCGAATTCGAATACGCACGGGAGGCCGCAAGACCCGGGAAGTCGCGCGCCAGCAGGCGCAGGGCTTCATTCAGGTTCGCACGCGGTCGCACGTTGCTGCCGGCCGCGACGTAAGCGTCAGCCATCGCCGCGCTCAGCCGCCCTGCCCGCGCTCGATCACGACGCCGACGTCGCGCGAGTGGCGGATCGCGCCCGGCTTATGCACGGTGACGCGAACGCGCGCGACCTCGAACTCCTCGAGCACGATGCGCGCGATCTCGCCGGCGAGCGCCTCGACGAGCTGGAAGTGGCTCGCCTCGACGAATCCCAGTACGCGCTTGGCGACGGCCTTGTAGTTGAGCGTGTCCTCGATCGCGTCACTCGCCGCCGCGGCCCGCAGGTCCTTCCAGATCTCCAGGTCGATCTCGAGGCGCTGCTTGACCTCGCGCTCCCAGTCGTAGATGCCGATGACGGCTTCGGCCGTCAGTGCCGTAATGAAAATTTGGTCCATCGACTACCTCGGAGGGGACGACAAAGGGGACGCACCCCTTTATCTACTGAAGTCACTTTGAAGGGGTGCGTCCCCTCTATCAAAGGGGTGCGTCCCCTTTGTCGTCCCCTTCGCGGCAGCGCCGGGCGGACGGAGCTCGTCGAGCGGCCAGCGGGCGCGGGCGCGAACGGGAAGTTCCTCGCGCTCGCCGGCGACGAGCCGGTGGTGGCCCGCGAGCGCGATCATCGCGGCATTGTCGGTGCAGAACTCCGGGCGCGGGAAATGCGCGCGGCCGCCCACGGCTTCCACTGCGGCGGAGAGTGCCGCGCGCAGCCGCCGGTTTGCCCCTACGCCGCCGGCCACGACGAACGCATTGATCCCGGTCTGGCGCAGAGCGCGCAGGGACTTCGCGACCAGCGTGTCGACCATGGCCGCCTCGAAGCCGCGCGCGACGTCCGCGCGCTCGGTCTCGTCGAGCGTCCGGCCGCGCACGGCGACGACCACGGCGGTCTTGAGCCCGCTGAAACTGAAATCGAAGCCTGGCCGGTCGAGCATGGGACGTGGGAACTCGACGGCGCCTTCGCGGCCGTGCTCGGCGAGCGCGGCGAGGGCCGGTCCGCCGGGGTAGCCGAGGCCGAGCAGCTTCGCTGTCTTGTCGAAGGCTTCCCCGGCGGCGTCGTCCAGCGTCTCGCCGAGGATGCGGTAACGCCCGATGCCCGCCACTTCCACCAGCATCGTGTGCCCGCCCGAGACCTGCAGGGCCAGGAACGGAAAGTGCGGCGCTCCGGGTTCCAGCCCCGGCGCGAGCAGATGCCCCTCCAGGTGGTGCACGCCGATCACGGGTATTCCCCACGCATAGCCCAGTGCGCGCCCGAGGCAGGCCCCGACCAGCAGCGCCCCGATCAGTCCAGGACCGGCGGTATAGGCAATGCCGTCAAGGGCTTGCGCTGCGATTCCGGCCTCGGCCAGGGCCTCCTCGATCATCGGCAGCAGGCGCTGGATGTGATCGCGCGAGGCGAGTTCGGGCACCACGCCGCCGTGCGGACGGTGCAGTTCCACCTGGCTGAAGACGCGGTTTGCCAGCAGGCCCTTTTCACCGTCGTACAGGGCGACCGCGGTTTCGTCGCAGGAGGTTTCGATGCCGAGGACGAGCATGGAGCTAGTATGAGGCCAGGTCTTTGATTTTCCGGGGGCGGGTCACTACAATTCCCGCCCTTTCCCCGGGATGCCGGGGTCGTCCCGGGAAGCGTCGAGGTCAGAATGCCGAGTGTCCGTATCCGCGAGAACGAATATTTCGACGCCGCGCTGCGTCGCTTCAAGCGCGCCTGCGAGAAGGCCGGCGTGCTGACCGAATTGCGGCGCCGGGAATTCTACGAGAAGCCCACCCAGGAACGGAAACGCAAGAAGGCGGCCGCGATCAAGCGGCACCTCAAGCGCGCTTCCCGCGACGGCGGGCGCAGCGCGACGCGCTGAGCCCCGGGATGAGCCTCAAGGCCCGCATCACGGAAGACATGAAGGCGGCGATGCGAGCGGGCGAGAAAGACCGCCTCTCCTGCATCCGCATGCTCCAGGCCGGCATCAAGCAGCGCGAAGTCGACGAGCGCATTGAACTTGACGATGCCCAGGTGCTCGCGGTCATCGACAGGATGATCAAGCAGCGCAGGGAATCCGTCACCCAGTTCCAGGCGGGCAACCGCGCGGACCTGGTGGCGAAGGAATCCGCCGAGATCGCCGTCCTCACCGCCTACCTGCCCGCGCAGCTCGGCGATGCCGAACTTGCGACGTTGATCCGGGAAGCGGTGGCCTCGACCGGCGCATCCTCCGTAAAGGATATGGGCAAGGTCATGGGTGTACTGAAACCGAGGGTCCAGGGCCGCACCGACATGGGCGCGTTGTCCGCGCGCATCAAGTCGGCGCTCGGGAGCTGAGCGCATGGCGCCGAGCCGCGTACCCCATGGCGAGACCCGCGGGCACATCGTCCCGATCGGTGGCGCCGAGAACAAGGAAAACGACCCGAAGATCCTCGCACGATTCGTGAAGGTCTCCGGAGGCGAGGACGCCGACATTGTCGTGATCCCGACCGCGAGCCGCGCGCACGAGACCGGTGGTCGCTACGAGAAGCTGTTCCGCGACCTCGGCGCGCACCGAGTCGATGTCATGGACTTCGACACCCGTCGCGACTGCCAGGAGCCCGGCCGGCTCGCGCGCCTCGAAGAGGCGACAGGCATCTTCTTCACGGGCGGCAACCAGCTCCGGCTGACGACGCTGCTCGGCGGCACGCCAGTCGCGAAACTGATCCGGACGCGCAATGCGCACGGCGTGACGGTCGGCGGCACGAGCGCCGGCGCTTCCATCCTCTCGGAACACATGATCGCGTATGGTGATGACGGCGCGACCGCCATCGCCGGCAGCGTGCGGCTCGCGCCGGGCATCGGGCTCACCAACCGCTTCATCATCGATCAGCATTTCCGCGAACGCGACCGACTCGGCCGGCTCATCACCGCGCTCGCATACAACCCATTCGCCGTTGGTCTCGGCCTCGACGAAGACACCGCGGCCTTCATCGGCCCGGACGAGACACTCGAGGTCGAGGGCACGGGCGGGGTCACCGTCGTCGACGCCTCGAAGGTGAGCTTCTCCTCGGTCGACAGCGCATCCGAGGGCCAGCCCATCTGCATCCTCGGCCTCGTCGTGCACGTGCTGACCGACGGTGCGACTTTCAACCTGCACACGCGGCAGGCCACTGCGACGGCGCTGGTCCAGCGCAAGGAATAGCGGCCGCCGCTTCTAGAAGCCGCGCCTTTCCAGGGCGCCAGACACGCGGGCCTTCACGTCTGCGAGCTTCATCGGAAAGGATCTGAAGAAATTGTCGCGCGAAAGCGCGGGGTTTCGCTCGCGCACGTTCGTGGCCCAGGCGCCCGAGGCCTCCTCGTCACCGGCAAGCGCTTCCGTCGCGCAGGCGATCATCGCGATCAGCACGTGTGCGCCCGGCGCACGGGCCGCACGCGCCGCCCAGCTCGCGGCCTCAATGTGCTCGCCGAGCATGAGGTGCGACAAGGCGCGAGTACCGAGCATGCCGTAGTACAGGGGGTCCAGCGGCGACAGACGCATCGCGAAGTCGGCGTGGTCACGGCCTTCGAGTGCCCGCCCGGACAGCGTCTCGGTCCAGGCCCGAGCGTAGATTCCCTGAGCAAAGTTCGGACTCAGAGCGGTCGCGCGTTCGAGCCAGGGCAACGCGCCGTCCAGGTCTCCCGAAAGCCAGTGCGTCCGTCCCATCGCGAAATTCACGAATGGGTCCATCGCGTCGAGTTCCACCGCGCGCGCGGCGAATCGGCGGGCCTCACCGATCTCGCCGGCGAGGTCGTTTGTGTTGCCGAGGAAGGCGGTCTGGAAATGCACGAACGACAGGCCTGCATGCGCGCGGGCAAAGGCCGGATCAAGGACAATCGCGCGCTTGAACAGCGCGGCAGCGGCCGCGTTGTCCTTCCGGTTGAAGCGGTAAACGTGCTGCAGCCCGAGGTGGTAGGCGGACCAGGCGTCGAGGTCCTCGCTCACATTGATGCGCGCGAGGTCGGCCTCGTGCCGCGGGATGGCCAGCTCGAGTGCGGACAGGACGCTGCGGCGGATGTCGTCGCGGACGCGGTGCACGTCGGCGAGCACACCGTTGAATCGCTCCGCCCAGACGATCCCGGCATCGCGGGTATCCACGAGCTCTACGGCTGCCGAAAGGCCACGGCCATGGATCTCGACGGTGCCCGAAAGGACGTAGCGCACGCCGAGCAGTCGGCCGATCTCACTCATGTCGGATTCGGCAGCGCGCAGGCGGAAAGACGAGCCACGCGATGTCACGAACAGCCAGCGCAGGCGCGCAAGGTCGACAATCAGTTCGTCGGCAAGCGCTTCGGCGATCGCGGCATGCGGGCCCGGATCGCCGACAAGACGGAATGACAGGACCGCGATCGACGGCTTGCCGAGCGCCGACAGCGCGTGGGCGGCGCGCGCAGCCCTTTCTGCGGTCGATTCCGGTTCGCTGCACGCGGCGACCGTCGCGCCCGCCCTTACGGCACGGGTGTCGGCGACAAAGCGAAAACCCAGCCCGTGCTGGGTCCGGATGAACCGCTGCGCCTTCCCGTCGTCACCCAGCACCCGCCGCGCCGACTTGATGCGGCTCGCAAGCGCAGCGTCCGAAACGATGCGGCCATCCCACACCTTCTCGAGGATCTCGTCCCTCGACACCAGTCGGTCGCGATTCTCAACGAGCAGCGCGAGCAGCGCGAGCAGCGCGAAGACCTGCGGTTCGAGCGCGCGCACCGCGCCCTGCGCCCGCAATTCGACTCGCGCCAGATCGAGCTCGAACTCGGCGAACCGGTAGATCACGGACGGCAGCATAGATCAGCCGCCGGATGGCTCCCAGAGATCCTCCAAGCAATCTCCATGGAATCTCCAAGCTTCCGCAGGCGTTGCCTGCCACGCTTTACGCCTCGATCGGTCGTTCCACCCGCAGGAGTCTGCGTTATGCCCGCGAAACACATGATCATTCAACTCATGACGGCAGCTGTCCTCGGGATACTGGCCGTCGGATTGTCCGCTCGCGCGGATTCGCCCCCTGCTGAACCGGCGATCAGCCGGTCCGCCGACGACGCCACGCTGCAGTGGGGCGGCTGTCCCGACTTCCTGCCCGCCGGCTGCGCGATCGCGGTACTCCATGGCGACCCGTCGCAACCGAATGTCGACGTGTTCTTCAAGGTGCCTGGCGGGTCGGAGATCCCCTTGCACACCCACAGCTCGGTCGAACGGATGGTCCTCGTCGCCGGCGAACTCGAAGTGACCTACCAAGACCAGGCGCCCGTTCGGCTCACGCCCGGCGACTATGCCTATGGCCCTGCCGGCCGGCCGCACAGTGGCCGCTGCCTTAGCGACGTGCCCTGCATCCTCTTCATCGCCTTCGAGCTGCCGCTGGACGCCGTACAGTCCGACGCCGCGGGCCAATGACTTTGTTTCTTTCCCCAACTCCACGGAGGTCCCATGCCACTCGTCACAATTGACCTCATCAAGGATGTCTTCACCCCAAAGCAGAAGCAGGAACTTATCGCCAAGGTCACCGCCGCCATGATCGAGGTCGAAGGCGAGGCCATGCGCCCCGTCACCTGGGTGCGCATCCAGGAGTTCGAGCAGGGCGACTGGGCCATCGGCGGCAAGTCGCTCAAGGCCTCCGACGTGCACGCCATGGCCCAAGGTAAGGCCGCCTGATCACCGTGTTTTGACCGAATAAACCGGGGGCGGCAGACCATGCCGCCCCCCGTGCTGGCCCGGGCTGCGCCCGCGTACGAGCCTATGCCATCATGATCGGCCCTACCCTTTTGCAGGCAACGGCCGGCCCGCATGCGCATCCTCGATCGCTCCATCTACGTCGGCCCCTCGCACTTCGCCCGGTTTCCGGTCATCCGGCTGGAACTGGACCTCGGCGAACTGGAATCCTGGCCGACGGGCAAGCTCGGGAAGTCCTTCGTCAACGGCCTGGTCGAGGCCCTGCCAGGCCTCAACGAACACGGCTGCTCCTACCAGGAACCCGGCGGTTTCATCCGCCGCATGAACGAGGACGAGGGCACCTGGCTCGGCCACGTGCTCGAACACGTGGCTCTCGAGCTGCAGAACGTCGCCGGCGAGGACGTCACCTTCGGCAAGACGCGCAGCCTCGACAAGCCCGGCCTCTACTCCGTCGTATATGAGTACGCAGAACGCGAGGAAGGCGTGGCTGCCGGCGAGCTGGCGATGCGCCTGCTCTGCTCGCTGCTGCCCGAGAAGTTGCGACCGGCGGGCTCCGTGCCAGCGGGCTGGGACTGGCCGACCGCCCGCGACGAGTACATCCGCTTCGCCCAGCGCCGCGCGCTCGGGCCCTCGACGGCATCGCTGGTGCACGCCGCCGAGAAGCGTGGCATCCCCTGGCTGCGGCTCAACGACCAGTCGCTGATCCAGCTCGGCCACGGCAAATACCAGCAGCGCATCCAGGCGACCGTTACCGGGCGCACGCCGCACATCTCGGTCGAGCTTGCGAGCGACAAGGAAGAGACCAACCGCATCCTCGCCGCGCTCGGCCTGCCGGTGCCGCGCCAGGAAATGGTGCAGACCGAGCGCGAGGCCGTGCGGGCAGCCGCCCGGCTCGGATTCCCGGTCGTGACCAAGCCGTACAACGGCAACCACGGCCGGGGCATTTCGATCCGGCTGATGAGCGAGGCCGAGGTCGTGACCGGCTTCCAGCGGGCGCGCGAGCATTCACGCTCGGTCCTGGTCGAAACCTACCTCGAGGGAGACGACCACCGGCTGCTGGTCGTCAACGGCGAGCTCATAGCCGCGACGCGCCGTACCCCGGGGCACGTCACGGGCGACGGTAGCCACACGATCGCGCAGCTGGTCGAGATCGTGAACCAGGACCCGCGCCGGGGCGTCGGCCACGAGAAGGTGCTGACGCGCCTTGAGATCGACGCACAGGCCGAGATGATGCTCAAGCGCCAGGAACTCACGGCGGACTCGGTGCCCGAGGAAAGCCGCAAGGTTTACCTGCGCTCGACGGCGAACCTCTCGACCGGCGGCACGGCGACCGACGTCACCGACGTCATCCACCCGGACAACCGCGACATGGCGGTCCGCGCCGTCAAGGCCATCGGACTCGACGTCGGCGGCGTCGATTTCCTGTCGAAGGACATCACCCTCTCCTACAAGGAGATCGGCGGCGGAATCTGCGAACTGAACGCGGCACCTGGCTTCCGCATGCATGTCGCGCCCTCCGAGGGCACGCCGCGCGACGCCGCAGGACCCGTGATCGACATGCTGTTCCCGCAAGGCTCGCCCTCGCGCGTGCCGATCGCGGCGATCACCGGCACCAACGGCAAGACGACCACCGCGCGCATGCTCGCGCACGTGCTCAAGATGTCCGGCTTCACGCCCGGGCTCACGACCACCGACGGCGTTTATATCGACGGCCAGAGGACGGTTTCCGGGGACATGACGGGGCCCGTTTCTGCACGCATGGTGCTCTCCGACCCGCACATCGACGCCGCGGTCCTGGAGACCGCGCGCGGGGGCCTGCTGCGCGCCGGCATGGGCGTCCCGGAAGTGGACGTCGGCGCGGTGCTGAACGTGCAGGCCGATCACCTCGGCATGAAGGGCGTCGATACCCTCGAGCAGCTCGCCGAAGTGAAGCGCGTCGTGGTCGAGGTGGCGAAGCAGTGCGCCGTGCTGAACGCCGACGATCCGCTGGTGCTCAAGATGTCGGCGCACACGGACGCCGAGCACATCTGCTACGTCACATTGAACCCGCAGCACGCGCTGGTGCGCGAGCACATCCGCGCCGGCGGCCGCGCCTGCGCGCTCGAGGCGGGCATCAACGGCCAGATGATCACGCTCTACGACCGCGGCAGCCACATTCCGCTGCTCTGGACCCACCTGATCCCGGCGACGCTCGAGGGCCGCGCGACGCACAACGTGCAGAACGCGATGTTCGCCGCGTCGATCGCCTTCTCGCTCGGCATCAAGCTCGACGCGATCCGCCAGGGCCTCAGGACTTTCGACACGACCTTCTACCAGGCGCCGGGCCGCATGAACGTGTACGACGAGCACCCATTCAAGGTTCTCTTCGACTACGGCCACAACGCGCACGCGGTCGGCATGCTCGCGGACCTCGCCGGAAGGCTCGAAGTCGCCGGTCGGCGCATCGTTGTGCTCGCTGGCCCGGGTGACCGGCGCGACGAGGACCTGCGCGCCATCGCGCGCGCAGTCGCCGGGCGCTTCGACCACTACATCTGCCGGCGCGACGACAACCTGCGCGACCGCGGCCCGGAGGAAGTGCCGCGCATCATGGCCGCTGAGCTGCTCGCGGCGGGTGTGCCGCAGTCGGCGATCTCGGTGATCCCGGAAGAGCAGGCGGCGATCGACGCGGCGCTGCGCATGGGCAAGCCGGGCGACCTGCTGCTGATCTTCTCCGACGCGCTGGTGCGCTCCTGGAAGCAGATCATCTACTTCAGGCCGGAGGGCTCGGCGGACGTGGTGCATGCGCCGCCGCCTGCGCCGGCCCAGGCGTCGGTCGTCGAGTCGCCCGTCGAAGCCGCCGCGCCACTTTCACTCGAAGGCCTGATCCGCGACGAGCGCGGCATCCGCTACGCGCCGGAGTCGTCCGACTGAGTGCGGAAGGCAAAACGCCGTTTTCCGAATCGCGCCGCCTGACCGGTCACAACCGGTTCTTCGACGGGCCCGGAGCCGTACTCGAGACCGGCGTGCGCGATGCCGCCACGCTCGAGGCCTGGGCGGCACGCGTTCGGCTCGCGCGCCAGGAGCTGCGGTGGCCGGACGCGCCGCAGTCTGCCCTCGCCCACGCGAGCGGCGCCTCGCTCGCGCTCGCGGCGCCTGTCGACCAGCTCTTCACGGCGACAGAAGTCAACGAATGGGCGCTTGCCGCCTCGATTGCCGAGCGTGAACCTGCGCTCGCCGCCGACCTCATTGCCGCCCTCGCCGTCGAGCAGCCCGAGGAGCCGGAGCCGCCCGTACTCGAAGCGCCAGGCGCGCTGCTGCGCCTGCGGCGACGCGCGGCGCGCGAGGCGGATCCGCGGTTGCGCGCGCTCGTCGCCGCAGCCGCGACGCGCGCGCTCCCCTGGCTCGCCGACGACGAAGCGCTGACGCTCGGCGCAGGCGCCGGCGCACGGAGCTGGCCGCCGGCCGAACTGCCCGATCCGGCATCGGTCGATTGGTCGGCGCTCGCCGGCGTGCCGACGGCGCTGGTCACCGGCACAAACGGCAAGACCACCGTGGTTCGCCTGCTCGCGGCCTGCGCTGCGGCGGCGGGACGCATGACCGGCTACTGCTGCACCGATGGCGTGTTCGTCGCCGGCGAGGCGCTCGGCACTGGCGACTATTCGGGTCCGGCGGGCGCCCGGCGCGTATTGCGCGACGCGCGCGTCGAGACGGCGGTGCTCGAGACCGCCCGCGGCGGCATCCTGCGGCGCGGGCTCGCGATCGCGCGCGCCGACGTCGCCGTCATCACCAGCATTGCCGCTGACCATTTCGGTGAATACGGTGTCCATGACCTCGAAGCGCTCGCGCACGTGAAGCTCGCCGTCGCGCGCGCGCTTGACGGCGATGGCCTGCTGATCGTGAACGCGGACGACCCCGTGCTCGCGCACGCGGCGCCCTTTGCAGGCAAGCCGATCGGCTGGTTTGCGCAAGACGCCGATCTACCGCTCCTGGCCGCGCACCGTCGCGCCGGCGGCGCCACAGCCGGCCCGCGCGACGGGCGCCTCGCGCTCGCCTGGCGCGGTCAGGAACACGATCTTGGAGAGATCGCCGCGATGCCGCTCGCGGCGGGCGGGCACTCGCACTTCAACGTCGCGAACCTTGCGACCGCGGCGCTCGGGGCGGCAGGCCTTGGCGTCGAACCCAGGACAATCGCCACAGTGTTGGCCAACTTCGGCGCCGACCCGGCCGACAACGCCGGTCGGCTGATGCGCTACGAACTCGGGGGCCTGAACCTTATCGTGGATTTCGCCCACAATCCCGCAGCGCTTGCCGGGCTCGCCGATTTCGCCCAGCACCTGCGGGGCCGCGGGCGCCTCGCGTTGCTGCTTGGACAGGCGGGTAACCGGGAGGACGCCGATATCGACCGGCTCGCTGCCGTCGCAGCGAAGTCGAAGCCGGATTACATCGTGGTCAAGGAACTCACGAGCTACCTGCGGGGGCGAACTGACGGCGAGATCCCGGCGCTCCTGCGCGGCGCGCTGGCGCGCGCCGGCGTCGCGGACGATCGGGTCGCGAACGCGGCCGACGAGGACCAGGCGGTGCGAATGGCGCTTAGCTGGGCGCGTCGCGGCGACGTGTTGGTGCTGCCGCTGCACTCGCGCGACGGCAGGGCTCACGCGCTGGCGCTCCTCGAGCGCCTGCGGCGTGACGGCTGGCGGGCGGGACAGCCGCTGCCGGAGGCGTAAGAAGCCGGCACGCGGGATCCGACGCGCAACCAGCGCGCGGACTTCGCCTGCGGGACTCTCCTCGCTCGTTCCGCCCGAACTTAGTCACTTCGCTCGGAGGTCCCGCGACGGCTCGTCCGCGCGCCTAGGTGCCGCGGACCGATCTCGCGTTCCGGGCGTGACGTGTCGCGGTCGGTTGCCACGAGCTTCGGCCGGACGGGGCCCGAGCGAAGTGACTAAGTTCGGGCGGAACGAGCGAGGGCACCCGTCCGGCCGGCGCGCGCGTGAACTGCCGGGCTTGAGGTATCGTGAGGCATGGCCGGCCGCATTCCCCAGGCGTTCATCGACGAACTGATCGCACGGACTGACATCGTCGAGCTGATCGGCGGCCGCGTGCAGCTCAAGAAGGCGGGCCGCGAGTGGAAGGCCTGCTGCCCGTTCCACAACGAGAAGACGCCCTCGTTCTGGGTGAGCCCCGACAAGCAGTTCTACCATTGCTTTGGCTGCGGCGCGCACGGCACTGCGCTCGGCTTCCTCATGGAGCACGACAAGCTGCCGTTTCCGGATGCGGTCGAGGAACTCGCTTCGCGCCTCGGCCTCGAAGTGCCGCGCGAGGGCGGCGACGCGCCGCGCGCACGCCCGGGCGAGGACCTGCACCAGCTGCTCGCGGAAGTCACGCAGTTCTACCGGGACTGCCTGCGCGAATCGACGCGCGCGAAGAAATACCTCGAGGACCGCGGCGTCAGCGCGGAGAGCTGCGTCAAGTTCGCGGTCGGCTACGCGCCGGATGCCTGGGATTCCGTGCTGAAGCGCTTCGGGGGCGAGCCTGCGCGCGAGCGAGCCCTGCTCGAGGCCGGCCTCGTGGTGGAGCGCAGCGGCAAGGGGGAATCCGGTTTCTATGACCGCTTCCGCGATCGGGTGATGTTCCCGATCCGTGACGCGCGCGGCAGGCCGATCGCGTTCGGCGGCCGCGTCCTCGACAAAGGCGAGCCCAAGTACCTGAACTCGCCCGAGACGCCCCTGTTCCACAAGGGCCGGGAACTGTACGGGCTCTACGAGGCGCGGCAGGCGTTGCGGAAAGTCGAGCGACTGCTGGTCGTCGAAGGCTACGTGGACGTGATCCGCCTCGCGCAGTCCGGCATTGCCTGGTCCGTCGCGACGCTCGGCACGGCAACCACGCCCGAGCACCTCAACCGCCTGTTCCGAGTCACGAGCGAACTCGTGTTCTGCTTCGACGGCGACAGCGCGGGAAGGAACGCCGCCTGGCGCGCGCTCGAGAACGCGCTCGAACACGCGCGTGACGGCCGACAGCTCAGATTCCTGTTCCTGCCGGAGGGCCACGACCCCGACACGCTGGTCGGCGAGGAAGGCGCGCAGGCCTTCGAGGCGCGCGTTGCCGGGGCGGTGCCGATCTCGGAGTTCCTCGTTGGCCAGCTCATTGCGCGTACCGACCTCGCGAGCGTCGACGGCCGCGCCCGGCTCGCCGAGCTCGCGCGCCCGCTGCTCGCGCGGGTTCCGCCGGGCGTCTACCACGAACTGCTCGTCGAACGCCTTGCCGAGGCCGTACGCATGCCCGCCGGGCGGCTCGAGGAACTGCTGCGGACACGGAACGCGGGCAGCCGGGGCAGGCCGGAGTCGGCCATACAAGGCGCGCTCGCGCGCCGGCCGCCACGTTCGGCCGGTCGCCACCCGCTCATGACCCAGGCCATCCTGATCCTGCTGCACCACCCGGGCGCGGCACAGGCGGTCCCGGCGACCCCCGCCTGGCTGGCAGGGGATCACAAGGGATTTCCGGTCCTGCGCGAACTGCTGGATTCCGCCCGCGCCGAACCTGGATTGACGACCGCGCAGCTCGTCGAGCGCTGGCGCGACCGGCCGGAAGGCGCCCGACTCGCCGAGCTAGCGGGCGAGGAAAGCCTGGTGCGGGACGCCCGGGCCGCCGGACGGGAGCTGGTCTCGATGCTGGAGCGGATCGGCGCGGAACTCGGGCCCGGAAAACGGCTCAATGAGCTTATCGAGGCCGCTCGCGAGCGACGGCTTACCAGCGAGGAACAGAAGGAATTTCAAGGACTTCTGGGCGCCCTGGGTCCAGCGCCGAAGCCCTGAGATCAGACCCGGGCTTCATCGAACCCGCTCTAACGCTGTATAATGCTCGGCTGTTTTGCGGCCGCCCGCCCAACACCCCCCTCGAGGAACATGCTTTGAGCGAAAAGAAGCTCCCGGCCATCCCTGAAGACCGCCAGTCGCAGCTGAAGCTGCTCATTGCGCGCGGCAAGGAACAGGGCTACCTGACCTATGCCGAGGTGAACGACCATCTCCCGCCCGAGATCGTCGATCCCGAGCAGATCGAAGACATCGTCAACACCATCAACGACATGGGCATCACGGTGTACGAGAAGGCACCGGATGCAGAGTCGCTGCTGCTCACCGACGCCTCCGCTCCGGACGAAGAAGCGGTCGAGGAAGCGGCGGCGGCGCTCGCGATCGCCGATTCGGAATTCGGCCGCACGACCGACCCGGTGCGCATGTACATGCGCGAGATGGGCACGGTCGAGCTGCTGACGCGCGAGGGCGAGATCCGCATTGCCAAGCGCATCGAGGAAGGCCTCGACCAGGTGAGAACCGCCCTCGGCTACTACCCGCCGACCTACGACTACCTGCTCGCCGCCTGGGAGCCGGTGAAGGCCGGCCAGGGCCGCATCACCGACCTCATCGTCGGATTCCTCGATCCGAATGCGCCGGACGAGATTGCACAGCCGCAGAACCCGAAGACCGTGGTGCGCAAGGAAGCGTCAGAGACGGAAGACGAGGAGGCTGAGGACGGCGCCGACGACGAGGAAGAGGCGATCGACACCGGACCGGACCCGGAGGAGACCGCGAAGCGCTTCGCGACCATCGCGCGACTGCACAGCACGGTCGGCAAGGGTCTCGCCACGGCCAAGACCGCCCGCGACGCGAAGATCGTGCGTGCGCGCAAGCGACTCGCCGAGCAGTTCATGGAGCTGAAGCTCGCACCGAAGATGTTCGACGCGCTGGTTTCACACCTGCGCAGCCACATCGACGAAGTGCGCCGCCTCGAGCGCGAGATAATGACAGTCTGCGTGCGCCAGGCCGGCATGCCGCGCAGGGACTTCATCAGCACGTTCCCCAAGAACGAGACGAACGTGCGCTGGATCGACAAGCACGTCCGCGCCAAGCGCAAGCACTCGGCACCGCTCGGCCGCCTCAAGGAAGAAGTCGTGCGGCGCCAGCAGGAGCTGCGCGCGCTAGAAAAGCGCCTGACGCGCTCCATCCAGGAGCTCAAGCAGGTCAACCGCGACATCGCGACCGGCGAGGCGATGGCGCGCCGCGCGAAGAAGGAGATGGTCGAGGCGAACCTCCGGCTCGTGATCTCGATCGCCAAGAAGTACACGAACCGCGGGCTGCAGTTCCTGGACCTGATCCAGGAGGGAAACATCGGCCTCATGAAGGCGGTCGACAAGTTCGAGTATCGCCGCGGCTACAAATTCTCGACCTACGCGACCTGGTGGATCCGCCAGGCCATCACGCGCTCGATCGCCGACCAGGCCCGCACCATCCGCATCCCGGTGCACATGATCGAGACGATCAACAAGCTGAACCGCATCTCGCGGCAGATGCTCCAGGAAATGGGCCGCGAGCCGACGCCTGACGAACTGGCGGGCCGCATGGAGATGCCCGAGGACAAGGTACGCAAGGTCCTCAAGATCGCCAAGGAACCGATCTCGATGGAGACGCCGATCGGCGACGACGAGGATTCGCACCTGGGCGACTTCATCGAGGACGGCGCCGCCGAGAGCCCGCTCGACTCGGCGACCGTCGAGTCGCTGCGCGAGACCGTGCACGGCGTGCTCTCGCAGCTCACCCCGCGCGAGGCGAAGGTGCTGCGCATGCGCTTCGGCATCGACCTCTCGACCGACCACACGCTCGAGGAAGTTGGCAAGCAGTTCGACGTCACGCGCGAGCGCATCCGCCAGATCGAGGCGAAGGCGCTCAGGAAGCTCCGGCATCCGAGCCGCAGCGAACAGCTGCGCAGCTTCCTGATCGAGGACTGAGCACCGACCATCGACACGCCCGCCCATTCCGCCGCGCATCGGGCGCGGCTCGTCGAGGGCGCCACCGTACTGCTCGGCCTCGCCTACGTCGGGGCACGGTTCCCCGGGCCGTTCGCCGTGCTCGACAACCTGTCGAACTTCCCGGCGCACTTCGGCATCGCCTTCCTCGCCTGCGCGGCGCTGCTCGCCTGGCGCGGGCGCCGCGTGTTTGCAATCGGAGCGGCTGCGGCCGCGGTCCTCGCGTTATCCCAGGTCCTGCCCTGGTACCTCGGCGGCGAAGCGGATGCACCAGATGCATCAACGCCGCACTTCGAGATCCTGGTCGCGAACGTCTACTACTCGAACCGTGAGTTCGACCGCATCCAGAGGCTGGTGGCGGAGGAAGATCCTGATGTCGTGGGCCTGGTCGAGGTGAACGAGCGCTGGCTGCGAAAACTCAGGCCACTGCGCGAGCGCTACCCCTTCCATTTCGAGGTCCCGGACGAGCATTACGTCGGGCTTGCGCTCTACAGCCGCCTGCCGATCGCCGACGCCCGCGTCATCAGGATCGGGGACGATTCATCGCCGGCCATCGCGGCGACGCTCGCGACGCCCGCAGGGGAGGTGGAGATCCTGCTCGTTCATCCCTCGTCCCCCGTCGATTCGGCGGCCATCCGCCGTCGCAACGCGCAGATCCACGCGCTCGCGCAGCACGTGCGCGACACGGGCCGGCCAACCCTGCTTGCGGGCGACCTCAACCTCACGATGTGGAACGCCGGCTACCGTCCGCTGCAGGAGATTGCGCGGCTGAACAATGCGCGGGCTGGCCATGGCATCGGCCCGACCTGGCCCGCGATTGCCCGGCTCGGCGTGCCGATCGACCACATCCTCGCAACTCCCGACATCAGCCTGACTAACTTCCGGGTGCTCCGTCCCACAGGCTCGGACCATCGCCCGATTGCGGCCGAGTTCGCGCTTCGCTGACGTCGGCTTGCCTTGCCCTGCCTCTGCATGCATGCTGAATGCGGATCCCCGCCCGGGGGGACATAATTCACGGAGTCGACGGAACGCCCGTGCCCCGCGCCACCCACTTCCGCAGTCTCGGGCGGGCCTCGCTGATCCTCGCGGCCCTCATGGTCGCATTGCCTGCCGTCGCGCAGCGCGGCGCATTGACGGTCCCGCGCAACCTCGAACAGCTCACCGACCGCGCTTCCGACATCGTGCGCGGCACCGTCGTCAGCGCGCAGGTTGAAAAGCACCCGGAGCTCGCGAACCTCGACACGGTCGTGGTGACGCTGCACCTCACCGACACGCTGAAGGGCTCCGCCCAAGGCAGCTTCACCTTCCGCCAGTTCATCTGGGATGTGCGTGACAGCCAGGACGCCGCGGGCTACCGCAAGGGGCAGGATCTGCTGCTGCTCATGATTGCACCGAGCCGTTACGGACTTTCGAGCCCCGCGGGCCTTGACCAAGGCCGATTCCGTATAGAGCGCGACCACAAGGGCCGCGAAGTGGCGATCAACGGCGCCGGGAACTTCAAGCTGTTCGACGGTCTCGACGCAAACACGAAGTCCGCCGCCTCGCTATCGTCGCGCCAGGCCAGCCTCGTCGCCAAGCATCGCAAGGGCCCGATTGAGGCCGTCGAACTCACGGCGATGATCCGCGCGTTCGCGGGGAACGACTGATGCGGCGGACCGGCGTCATCACGATGGCCTGCGCGAGCCTGGTCGCCTCGGGCCTCGCCGCGGCGGGCGGGCCGCTGGCGTCGAATTCCGATGGCCAACCGTTCGCCTGGCCGGCGGGCGTCACGATCCAGTATCGGACCGACGGCGGTGACCTCAGCGTGTCGGTGAACCAGAACGCGGCGAGGACACGCGTGCAGGCGATGTTCACGGTCTGGCAGAACGTCGCGGCGGCGGCCATCAGCTACAACCGCATTGGACCCATCGCCGACGTCGGGGCATTCACCGACGGCGACGTGAACACCGCCGCCGAGTACGACGCCGTCGAGGGTGCCTGCAACAGTGGCGCCCAGAGCCCGATCATTTATGACGTGGACGGCTCGCTGTTCGAGGACCTCGGCCAGGATTCCGCGGTCATCGGCTTCGCCGGGCCCTGCGCGATCGACGGCAACGGCCAGTTCATCTCCGGCCAGGCGGTGATGAACGGCATCTTCCTCGACGGCGTCAGCAATGCCGACAACCTCGAGCTCACCGACAACGAGTTCGACGCCGCGTTCGTGCACGAGTTCGGCCACTTCTCCGGGCTCGACCACTCGCAGATCAACGTCGAGTGCGCAACCGGCTGCAGCACCGACGACCTCGCCGGGCTGCCCACGATGTTCCCGTTCCTGGTCAGCGACACGCAGCGAACGCTGTCGATCGACGATGTCGCATGGATCTCGAGGCTGCATCCGGCGGGCGGCGGCGGCGGTTTCGCGGCGACACACGGCACGATCACGGGCACGGTCTATTTCTCCGACGGCGAGTCCCATCTGCAGTACGCGAACGTAATCGCCCGCCGCGTCGACGCGGGCGCCAACGAGGACCGTCGCTTCGCAGTCTCGACCGTCTCGGGCTACCGGTTCCGCGCCTGCACCCCGAACCCCATCACCAACCCGGACCTTGATTTCTGCCCGCCGTCGGGCTCGCTCGACCCGGCCCACATTGGCTTCTACGAGATTCCGGTGCCGCCAGGCAGCTACACGATCGAAGTCGAGGCCATCGACCCGGGCTTCATCGACGGCTCGAGCGTTGGTCCGAGCGATCGCCCGATCGCGATGCCCGGCACGGCGCCAGCACCGCTCGGCCCGATCGCAATCGCCGCGGGCCAGACCTCGGGCGGAAACGACATCGTATTGCTCGGCACCCCGCCGCGGTTTGACCAGTTCGAGGGATCGTGACGAACCGCACCTGGAGCTTCGCACGTGCGCTCACGGCCCTGGTGGCCGCGGCCGCGCTCGCTGCCTGCGGCGGCGGGGGTGACGGCGACGGAGGTGGCAGCAGCGGGCCGCTTTCGATCACGACGACGGCCGTCGACGACGGCGTCATCGACACGGATTACAGCGACACGATCGCATCCACAGGTGGCCGCGGAACCAAGACCTTTACCATCAGCTCCGGCGCCCTGCCCGCTGGGCTCTCAATGAGCGCCTCCGGAGCAATTACCGGCTTGCCGACGGGGCCTGCCGGCAACGTTAGCTTCACGGTCCAGGTCACGGACTCGGCCAACACCCCCGCGACCGACACCCAGGCGCTCTCGATCGACATCGTCGAACCGCTCATGATCACGACCGCCGCGCTGGCGGACACCAGCGTGGGCGACGCGTATGCCGCCAGTGTCGTCGCGACCGGCGGCACGGCTCCGTACACGTTCACGATTTCGACCGGCAATCCGCCGGCCGGAATCGTGCTCGCCGCCAACGGGAGCCTCATGGGCGCCGTCAGCAACAATGCGAACACCGAGTCTTTCGAAGTGCGCGTCGAGGACAGCTCCACGCCTCCACTCGTCGTGACTCAGTTCTACACCGTCCGCGTGGCGATGGAGGTCGCGACAACCACACTCGCGGATGCATCCGGCGGCGTCCCCTACAGCGATACGCTCATCGTGCGCGGCGGACTGCCCCCTTTCGACTGGTCGCTCACTGCGGGCGCGCTGCCCGACGGACTTGTCGGGCCCGACACTGCCACAGGCGTCATCAGCGGTACGCCGGTCGCTGCATGCAACGCGACAAACGCGAACCTGTCGGTCCTGGTGGTCGACAGCGATTCGCCCGCCGTGAGCGCGAGCCAGGCTGGCATCGGCCTCACGGTCAATCCTGCAGCGCTCGAGTTCTCAGCCAGCTCACTGCCGAACGGCCGGATCAACATCGCCTATGACCAGCAGATTCAAGTTACGGGCGGCGTGCCGCCCTACAGCTTTGCGCTGACCGGCGGCAGCCTGCCGAGCCAGCTCTCGCTCAATGTGAACACTGGCCGTATCACCGGCACGCCCGACACCTTGGAAACCAAATCCTTCGAGGTCACGGTGACGGACGCCTGTCCGGTTTCAGCGCAAGGCGACCTTACGCTGACAATCACCGCCGCACCGCTCGGTCGCAACGACTCGATCGCGACTGCCACGCCGCTGCCGGGCAACGGCAGCTACTCGGCGTCGATCAGCCCGAGCGGCGACCCGAACGGCATCGTCGACCCGGACGAGGACTACTACCGCATCACGACGACGGCGCTCTCGACGATCACGATCGACATCAACGCCCAGGTGCTCGGCAGCCCGCTCGACGCGGTGATCGAGGTTCTCGACGGCGGCGGCAACGTGTTGAACCAGTGCGTTTCCCCGACTTTCGTGGCGGAATGCATCAGCGATGACGAAGATCCCGGCGTCGACCTCGATTCCCTGCTGCAGCTGCGCGTCAATGGGGCCGGCACCTTCTACATCCACGTCCTCGACTGGGGCAGTAATGCCCGGCCTGACCTCGTTTATGACCTCGTGATCAGCGGGGTCAACTAGTGTCCCCAGGCACCTCGGCCGCGGGCCGCGCCGCGGCCCTTCTCGTCGCCTGCATCGCATTCGCGGGCGCCCAGGCCGAGACTCCCGGACAACGCCACGTCGTCCTCGTCACGCTCGACGGCGTGCGGGTGCAGGAGCTGTTCGGGGGCATGGACCCGGTGATCGCCAATGCATCGGGGGCAGAGTCCGGGATCTACGACAGCGAAGTCACGAAGCAGCGCTGGTGGCGCGACACGCCAGAGGGACGTCGCGAGGCACTCATGCCTTTCTTCTGGAACACGCTCGTGCCCTCCGGCATGGTGCTCGGCAATCAGGCGAAAGGCAGCAAGGTCACGGTGCAGAACAGCCAGTGGTTCTCCTATCCCGGCTATTCCGAGATGATGACGGGCGAGCCACAACCCACCGTGACGAGCAACGACTTCGTGCGTTACCCGCACCGAACGGTGCTCGAACATGCGCGCGAAGCGCTCGGGCTCGAGTACGCCAAAGTCGCGCAGATCGGTTCCTGGGATGGCCTGAAGTACGCGGCATCCAGCGGCGATGGCGCCTTCTTCATGAACGGCGGGCGCGATGCAGTTCCCGCAGCGCTGTCGACGCCCGAGATTGACCTGTACGTGGACCTGCGTCAGCAGGTCCAGCAGTTCTGGGAGGAGACCACGAGCGATGTGCTCACCTACCGGATTGCCCGCGAGTTCCTCAGGAAGAACGAGCCGCGCGTGATGTGGATCGGCATTGGGCAGTCGGACGACTGGGCGCACGCGCGCCGCTATGACCTCGTCCTGGATTACCTGCACATCGCCGACAGCTTGCTGGCCGACCTCTGGCAGACGCTGCAGTCGATGGAACCGTACCGCGGCCGTACGACGCTCATCGTCACGACCGACCATGGCCGCGGCCGGACGCCCGCGGACTGGGCGGAACACAACGCAGGCATCCAGGGCTCGCAAGACATCTGGATCGCAATCATCGGCCCGGATACGCCGGCACTCGGCGAGGTGGGCGACTCCGCGGACGTGACGCAGGGTACCGTCGCCACCACGATGCTGCAGCACCTCGGGCTCGACTGGCGGAAGTTCAATCCGGACGCGGTACCGCCGGTTCCGGGTAGCCTGAAACCGCAGCGCTAGCGCAGCTTCTCGAGAAAGGCGATCGAGCGCGCGCGAGTGACGCTACCGGTTGTCTCGGACCAGCCGCGCGAGTTCGTCCTCGCCCAGCGGCCGCTTGCCCTTGACGCGCAGGCTCTCCGCCCACTCGCGGTTGAAGTCGCGCTGGAATCGCCTGTTGATGGCGTAAGTCAGCAGCATTGCGATCAGGGCACCGAGGCTAGCCAGCGCCATGTCCTTGTGCGCATCCCAGATGTCGCCCTGCGAGCCGAGGTAGGCCTGGCCGAGCTCGCCTCCAAACACTTCGGCCGCGCCCCACTCGATCAGCTCGAACAGCATCGAGGTGGACATCGTGAGGTCGAGCGGAAGGAAGTAACCCCAGAAACCGCGAACGTCCGCGACGCGCAGGAACACCTCGCGGATCGGGTAGGCGAGCAGCAGCCCGTAGCTGAAATGCACGACGCGGTCGAAGTTGTTGCGCTGCCAGCCAACCAGCTCGTTGAAAGTCGTGCCCATCAGGCTTTCAAACCATTGGTCGTAAGGCACCTCCGCATACGAGAAGTGGGCACCGACCTGATGCAGGCACATGAAGACGAATATGAGCGTGTAGGAAACGCGCGAGAGCAGGAGCTTGCGGTGGTAGCCGACCAGCGCGGCTGCGGCCGCGACGGCGAGCGCGTTCTCTACGAGCCAGGTGTGCCGGTCCCAGGGCCGGATGGCGAGTAACGCCCACCAGACGGCGAAGACCAGCGACAGGATCAGCAGGTACTTGCGGTGCGTGATGGCCAAGCGCGACCGGTCAGCGCAGCGTTTGCAGAATCCGCCCGATTGGAAGCAGCTTGCCTAGCGGCAGGAAGCGCACGAGCCCAACCGCGAGCTGCGGCTTGACGAGCAGCAAACCCGTGAACAGACCCAAGGCGACCATCCGTCCCTTCCCCTTCATGACGAAGCGCATGGTTTCGCTGCGCGGAAATTCCTCTTCGCCCGCCGGCAATAGCAGATCCGCAAGCGCCGCTCGACTCTCGGCGAGCCGGCGCTCCCCTGCTGTCTGTGCGGACAACTCGCCCACGGAATCAGTGCGGAGCGTGTTCATCGTCACCTCCATTCGGCCGGCCCCGCTGACCCTCGAAAGTGCGTTGCAGCAGATCGCGGTCGCGTCCGAACTCGAGGCGGGTTCGCGTAAAGAAGGCGGGGCGGGCAGTGGCCGGCCTCAGCACGGGCAATGCGAGGGCGATTGCCACCAGCGCGAACCCGACGGTTAGCCCCGCGGCAACCCAATTACGCCAGGGTCCATCCCAGGCGAGAGCCAGCAGCCACGCACACAGCATGAGCAGGGAGACGAGTCCGGCAACGGCAGCAACCAGCACCGCGGCCAGCTTGCGGGCCACCATGACGGTAGCCTCGCGCGTGTCCTCGGCAGCCAATTCGGCATAAGCGTCGAGATGGCGCAGGACCACGGGCACGAGCGTCGCAAACAGCGAGCGCATCAACGGCCTCCCAGTAGCGGGCGTCGGATCAGCGACGGCTCGCTACGAATCCGATGATGATTCCGATCGCGGCGGCAATGCCGATCGCGGCCCAGGGATTCTCATGCACGTACTGGTCCGTGACCTCCGACGCTTCCCCGGCCCGGGCGCGCACCGCAGTAGCACCCTGGCCTGCCACAGACTTCGCTTTCGCGAGCGTGTCTACGACCTTGCCGCGTATCGCGGCGATTTCCGCGTCGTTCACGTTCGCGACTTTCTTCACAAGATCCTCGACGTCGGCGACGAGGTTGCGCCATTCGGCGCCCTTGGCGGATTCTCCGCCGTTCGCCTCCGCGAGCCGTCCCCGCTTGCCTGTTTCAACCGTGTTTTCCATTTCCATTGTCTTTCCTCTCGACACCATGTTTCATCGTTTCATCCTAGCACGGGGCCTGAATCGCCCGTCCCGCGGACAGCCGGGCCTCAGGCACGCCGCCCGAGACTGATAAAGAAGGTGATCACCGCGCCGATCAGGAACAGTACGAACAGGATCTTGGCGATCCCGGCCGCGCCCGCAGCGATGCCAGTGAATCCGAAGACGGCGGCAATCAGCGCAACCACAAACAGCACGACCGCGTAATAGAGCATGCGACACCTCATTGAATTGCCTGCCAGAATGCCGCGCGGTGGCTTTCGGGACCGTCGGTGAGGTCGACTACACGTCGTAGGACGTCACCCACAGGTCGAATGCAGCCCGGCGCATGGCGCACGGGCCGGAATGGCGGCCATGCTAACAATGGAGCCGAAACGCGAACTGCAAGGAGCTACACATGGAAACGCGGACGGCAAGCCCGTCAATCGAGGTCATCATCAAGGACCCCGTCAAGTACTATCGCGCACCTCGCGACGTCGTTGCCGACAACCGGCTCACGCATCAGGAAAAGCGGCGCATTCTCGAATCCTGGGCGCTCGACGCGCAGCTGATTGCAGTCGCCGACCAGGAGAACATGTCGGGTCCGAAGCGGCCAGGACTGCACGAGGCGAAACTCGCACTGCTCGAGCTCGAGGAAAGCGCCTGACGGGCGTCGTCAGTGGATCGGCCGCCCTCGAGTCTCCGGGAGGGCAAAGAGCGCAACCAAGAAACAGACCGCCGAGACCAGCACCGGATACCAGAGCCCGGCGAAGATGTTGCCGGTCGCCGCTACGATCGTGAAAGCGATGGCAGGCAGCAGCCCGCCGAACCAGCCGTTGCCGACGTTCTGCGCCACCGAGACGGCTGAATACCGGAACCGCGCGGGAAACAGCTCGACCAGCAGGATCCCGTACACGCCGCCGCAGAGCGAGCCGATTGCGAGCAGGCAGAGCAGTATCGCCACGACGCGGACCATGTTGACGGACGACAGGTCCGCACCCGCGCGGTAGCCGGCCGCGTCGAGCGCCGCCTGCGCACTCGCCTCGAAGGCGGCGACTGCAAGGGGCCGCCCGGAGCCCGCCAGCGTCGCCGCGTCCGGCGCCGTCAACACGAGCCCTCCAACCTCGAGCTTGGCCGGTCCCGGGGCCGCGAGCGGCTGCGTCGAATGGCTGACGCCCGCGCGCGCTAGAAAGGATTTCACGACGTCGCAGGAAGTGGAGTGAAAACTCTTCCGGCCGACGGGATCGAATTGAAGCGAGCAGTCGGCCGGAAGGGCGCTCACCACTACCGGTGCTTCGACCCGCGCCTTCGCGAGCGAAGGATTGGCCGCGTCCAGCAGCGCCCCGAACAGTGGGAAATAGAGCAGCGCCGCGAGGCCGAGCCCTGCGAGCAGGACGGGCTTGCGGCCGATCCGGTCACTCAACCATCCGGTGACCAGTACGAACGGGGCCGCTACCAGGAGTGCGCAGGCGACGAGCACCGTGACCATCACGGGTTCCACGCGCGCGATCCGCTCGAGGAAGAACATCGCGTAAAACGTCGCCGTGTAGTAAGTCACCGCCTGCCCCATCACCGCGCCGAAGATCGCGATCACCACGAAGCGGCAATTGCGCCACTCGAGGAAGGCCTCGGACAGTGGCGAGCGCGACAGCCGCTGCTCGGCCTTCATCTGCCGGAACACCGGGCTCTCGTGCAGCCGCATTCGGACCCAGAGTGAGATGCCGAGGAGGATTACCGAGGCGAGGAACGGGACGCGCCAGCCCCAGGCGGAGAACTCCTCGGGGGTCATGGCGAGGCGGGTCGACATGATGACGACCAGCGACAACAGGAGCCCACTCACGGCGGTTGCCGAGATCCAGCCGGTGTAGAGCCCGCGCCGGTGTTCCGGCGCATGCTCGGCGACGTAAATATAGGCGCCGCCGAATTCCCCGCCGATCGCCAGCCCCTGGAGCAGACGCAGGCAGACCAGCAAGATCGGTGCGGCAACGCCGAGCGTGTCATAGCCTGGCAGCAGGCCGACGAGGAACGTGGAAACGCCCATCAGGGCAAGCGTGGCGAGGAAGGTGTTCTTGCGCCCTGCGCGGTCGCCGATGCGGCCGAAGATCAGCGCGCCGATAGGCCTCACGATGAACCCGACGGCGAAGGTCGCCAGCGCGAAGATGAACCCGGTCGTCTGGTCGACGGCCGAGAAGAAATGCACGGCAATGTAGCTCGCGAGCGAGCCGTAGAGGAAAAAGTCGTACCACTCGAAGACCGTGCCGAGTGCGGAGGCGCCGATCACGTGGGCAGTGCTCGAAGCGCCCTGCTTCCTTGCTTCCACGGGATTCAGGCGTTGCGCAGGAAGACCGGGAGCTTGCGCACCACGCGATAAATCTTGCTGCCGATGCGTGTCAGGATCGCGGGCGCGACGTCCGCACGCTTGTCCCAGGCAGCGTTGTGGCGCACCTCGAACTCGCCGAGCGCCGCCGCGAGGTCGCCTTCGGCCGCGATGCGACGCCAGAACTCCGGAAATCGCCCGTGCGCCTCCTCGAGCGGGAAATCCATCCGGTTCTGCTTGTCGCGCAGGAACAGGCGGATGTTCTGCTCGACCGTGTCGCAGTAGTCGAGCGCGACTTCGAGCGGCGTCGCGTCCTTCGGGCAGTGCCAGAGGATTGCGTAGCGGTAGGCGTTCATCATGCCGGTGTGCGCGCGCTTCGCCCAGCTCGCCGCAACCGGGCGGGTCTCGCGCCTCAGGTGCACGTAGAAGGCGCGGTCGCCGAATCGCTGGTCGAGGCGGCCGAGCAGCCAGGAAAGCCGGTTGTCCGACTCGATGTGGTTGTCCGGATAATCGAAGTGCGCCTCGCCGAGCAGGCCGCTGCGGGACTCGTGCGCGCTGGTGAAATTCGTGATGTGGTCACAGGCCCGCGCGAATGTCTGGGAACCGGAACGGCCCGCGCTGAGGATGAAGACGATCACGGGGCCGAAGTATATAGTTTTCATGCCGCGAAGCGCCGGCGCCAGTGGACGGTAGCGTGGCCAAGGACCCTACGAAGACGGTGCAGATCCGCAAGATCGAACCCGTCCAGCTCGAGCTGGTGTCGACGACCGCGCTCGAGAAGATCATGAAAACCGAGGACGGCAAGACCCGCGTCGAGATCCAGAAGCTAGCCGCCGGCCGCAAGATTGGCGTTCTCGCCAGGGACACCGCGACCGGGCATTTCCGGATCCTGAGCGAGGCCGACCTCAGGAAGGCGGCGACCGCACCGCCGGGCGAGGGTACGAAGCGCAGCGGTGTCGTGACGGCGCCGCCGCTCAGCGAGACGACGCGAAAGAAGGCCGGCAGGAAGGACAAGTTCGGGGGCTTCACCCCTACGACAACAACTGAAGGGCGCGCGCCCATTCGCGAATATGAAGGGGTGCGTCCCCTTCACTGCAATCGAGGAACATTTCCTTTCAGCGGTTCTTGCGCCAGTCCCTGACCCAAGCCGGAAAGTCCTGCGGGGTCAGCGGCTTCGCATAGTGGTAGCCCTGGACGTAATCGCAGCCCATGGCGCCGAGCCGTGACGCGATTTCCGCGCTCTCGACCCCTTCCGCGACTACTTTGAGCCCGAACGAATGGCCGAGCGCCACGACCTGAGCGACGATGCGCGCGTCGCCCTCGTCCTCGAGCATGTTCATCACGAACGACTTGTCGATCTTGAGTTCGTCGGCCGGCAGCTGCTTCAAGTACGACAGCGACGAGTAGCCGGTGCCGAAATCGTCGATCGAGACATGCACGCCCAATTCGCGCAGGTCCATCAGCACGCGGTGGCTGCGTTCCCGGTCCACCATAAGCGCGTTCTCGGTCACCTCGACCGTAAGCCGCTCCAGCGGCACCGACCATAGCCCGGCGGCACCGCGGATGGCCTCGACCAGCTCCGGGTTGCAGATGATCGAAGGCGTAACGTTTACCGCGACGCCCAGATCACCGAGCGACTTCGGCCATTCGCCGAGCTGGCGCAGCGCGCGATGGAAGGCGAACCGGGTGAGCGGGTCTATCTGGCCCGTCATTTCGGCGACGTCGATGAAGATCTCCGGCGACACGTTGCCCACGTCCGGGCGGTTCCAGCGCATCAGTGCCTCACAGCCGACCACTTCGAGCCCCGGCAGTGACAGCTTCGGCTGGTAGTTCATGACCAGATCGCCGTGTTCAAGCGCGTTGGCAAGCTGGGATTCGAGATCCCACCCCGCGACCAGCTCCTTTGCCTTGCGCTCGGTGTAGACGACGGTCGCGACCTGGGTCTTCCAGGCCTCCAGCAGCGCGATCTCCGCGCACTGCATGAGCTGATCGGGCGCCCGACCGTGCGCGGGAAACATGGCGACCCCGATGGAAATCCGGACGGATACGTGCTGGCCGCCTGCGACGAGCGGCTCCGCGGCAGTGCGCAGGACCTTGTTCGCGGCGAGCAAAGCGTGGCCCTCGTTGCGCAGGTTGGAGAGCACGAAGACGAACTTGCGATCGCCGAGACGCACGAAGTAGTCGCCCTGCTTGGCTACCTGCGATAGCCGATTGCGCAACTCATCCAGCATGCGCGTACCGTTTACGTGGCCAGCGCTCGCGTACAGCCGCTCGATCTGGTGAACGTAGACGATCAGCACGGCGATGCCGTAGAGCTTCGCCTCGCGGGCCGCGAGCCGCGCGCGCACGGCCTCGAGGCAATCGACATAGCCGCTCGCCTGGACCGGTGCCTGCAGAGCCGTATTCATGGCGTCAATTGAGGTAATACTCCGCCGGGTCTACGCCGTACGCGCCGGGTTCGAGGCCTTGCTCGATCCACAGCGAAGCCTGGTCGTCCGCCGTCGTGGAAACCTTGTTCAGGTCCACTACCTGCCCTTCGTCGAGCGGCCGCTTTTCCGCATCGAGGATGATCATGACTTCGGGCCGCAGGCGGCGCGCTCGGCTCTGCGCGGTCACAACGGCGACTTCGCCGGTATTGAGCAGCACGAGCGTGCCGGTCGGAAACATCCCGATCGCCTGGATGAACTGATCGACGAGCTCGGGCTGGAACTCCGCCCCTGCGAGCGATCGCAACTCGCGGAGCGCGCCGTACGAGGACTGTGTACTCGCGTAGGGCCGCGATGTGATCATCGCGTCGTAAGTGTCCACGAGGCCGGCGATGCGCCCGTAGACCGGTATCGCATCGCCCTTCAGGCCGCGCGGGTAGCCGCTGCCACCATGACGCTCGTGATGGTTCTCGACCATCTCTAGCACTCGCGGGTCCAACTGGCCTGATTCACGGACGATCTCGACGCTGAACTCGACGTGGCGGCGCATCAGCGCGTGCTCCCGCTCATCTAACTTGCCGGGCTTGCCAAGGATCGACTCGGGAATGCGCGTCTTGCCGACGTCCAGCAGCATGGCTCCAAGCGCGACCACGCGCAGCACATCGCGCTCGAGCCCGATCTCGCGGCCGAGCGCCGTCGCCCACACCGACGAGGCGAGCGAGTGCGAATACAGGTAGCCGCCCTTCCTGCGGATACGCATGAGGCAGGACATTGCGGCCGGGTTGCGAAGCACGCTGTCCACCATGGGCAGGACCGCGGTCTCGAGCTTCTGCACGTTGAGCTTGCCGACGCTCTTGAGCTCGCCCATCACTTCCTCAATGGTGGCCGCGATCGCGAAGTGGACGCCGGACGCCTGCTTGATCTCGTCCTTTAGCTCGCGCATTGCCGCTGCGGGCGGAAGAGCGCGCCGGCTGGCGGCCAGCGGCTGCCTGCGATCGTCTTCGCGCTGCATGTCGACAAGAACCTCACGGCAGTGGCTGCGAACCGCCGCCACGTCCTCGTCGCTCTGGACGAAGAAGCCCTGGAACAGGAACGGCGTCTCCAGCCAGGGCCGGTCCAGCTCGGACACGTACATCCCGATTTCGAGCTCGCTAACTGGGATTTTCCGGTATCTGGGCAAGGCGGTGCGTTCCGGGGCCGGAGACTGTTCCCGAGACAGTGACAAACCGCGCGCAAAGCGAGCGTGACGCGGGACGCAAAAATATGACAAACGGCCGTTTGCCGGCCGCAAGACCCCGGATTTCGGGCATGAAAAAGGCCGGCCCCGTGGGGGGGCCGGCCTCTGGATCAACGGCCAGACCTCAGCGCGTCGCCTTAATCACCACGCGCCGGTTGTTGTGCCGGCCTTCCTCAGTCTCATTGCTGTCGGTCGGACTCGTCTCGCCGGCGCCGGAGGGGATGACCATTGACGCACTCAAACCTTTATCAACGAGGTACTGCCGCACCGCCTGCGCTCGACGCTCCGACAACCCCTGGTTGTAAGCATCCGAACCGACACTGTCCGTGTGGCCTTCAACGGCGACTTTCGTGCCCGCAATAATGTCGGCTGGCCGGGTCTTCAGTTCCTCAACGAGCCCGTCCAGCATTCCACGGGTCTCAGCGGTCAATGCTTCTGAATCGAACTCGAACACCATGCCACGCAGCGTGATTTCCTTGAAGCAGCCGATCTCATCGACCACGACTCCCGCAGGCGTGCGTGGGCAACGATCCTTGTCATCCGTGACCCCATCCTTGTCCTGATCGCCCGGGGGCGGCGGAGGCGGCGGAGGCGGCG
>Ga0163150_10000687_pt1 | contig 61569 bp, 56 predicted proteins | sample OliLakLV19P2IB_FD_148628 | JGI IMG/M metagenome (GOLD analysis project Ga0163150, IMG submission 148628) | Freshwater microbial mat bacterial communities from Lake Vanda, McMurdo Dry Valleys, Antarctica - Oligotrophic Lake LV.19.P2.IB | ecosystem: Environmental > Aquatic > Freshwater > Lake >...
AATTAATATAGAGACTGTGGATAATATTTACTATTCTCCTATTGAGGCTCAACACCGATGCGATCTACCAACGTAATATGGGGATAATCGAGAATGTCACGAATGAGTCGATCGTGAATACCATGACGATATTCAAAAGCCTGTGTTTCAAAAGCTGAATATGCTATCTCTTTTCCTATTTCAGATTCAATCACTTTGATAACGGCTTCTATTTTTTGCAAATTTAATTCATCACCCACAATAAGAAGGTCGACTCGTGAATTCCAATCTTGGATAAAGACACCTGATGCCACAAAAAGCTTGATACGACCGCTATGAGTAAAACGTTTTGCCAACGATTCATCCGCATGCAGACTAGCAACGGTAAGAAGATTCTTAAGTGGCTCGAAATATGGAAATTTATCACTCAATACATATCCCATTCCTGAAACCTTTTTAAGAATAACCTTATCACCCTGTTTTGTTTCAATTTCCTTAGAAAAAAGTCTTTTTTTGATAATTTCAGCTTTCACGAGATTTGCAAGTTCTTTTTTGACCAATGGTGTCGGAGATTTGCTACGGACAATTATTTCTTTCAACAAAAACGGTGTTCCTTGATTAAAAAGAAACATCCGAAGAATCTTTACCTTTACGAGACTACCAAATAGGGTGGTAAGTGTATCCATAAGCATATATTTGATGTTGGGCGTATTCTAGCAGAAATAAACTGATGATGGTAGGCTTTTGGGGTTGCACTTTCCCTATCTGCATGTAATATGTTTATTAAGGCTATAGACAGAGGGCTCCCGAGCATAGTCTAGGGAATAAGACCTTCCGAGGTATCTCTACCTTTTTCGTCACGCCGGGGTCGATTTATAAAAATTATATTTTATCTCATATGGCACGTACTAAAGCACAAAAAAAGGAGATCATTGAAAAGTTGAATACGATTATCGACGGAGCTTCCTCCCTCGTATTCGTCAACATGCACAAACTAACTGTCGCCGATACTATGGCGATGCGTCGCTCACTCAGAGCAGATAACGTAGGATTCTTTGTTGCAAAGAAGACTCTTACTTCACTTGCGCTTGCAGACAAGAAGTACACCGGTACCCAACCAGAACTTCTCGGAGAATTTGGTTTCGCATACGGTACTGACCTCGTAGCACCAGCTCGTGGAGTCTATGCATTTCAAAAGAAATTCAAAAACAAGCTCACGATCGTTGGTGGTGTTTTCGAAAAGCAGTTCATGAATAAGGATCAGATGATTTCAATTGCTTCCATCCCTTCACAACAGACGTTGTATGGCATGTTTGTAAATGTTATCAACTCCCCTATCCAGAGTCTCGTCATTGCCCTGGATCAAATCGCACAGAAGAAATCATAATTATCATTTAATTTCATTACCATTATGGAAAATACACCCGTTGAAATCCCTTCAAAGTTCAAGTCAATCGTAGAAACAATCGAACAGATGTCAGTTATCGATCTTAACGAGCTCGTAAAGCTCTTCGAGAAAAAGTTTGGTGTTTCAGCTCAAGCTACAGCTGTTGCCGCTTCCGCAGAAGCTGGACCAGCAGCCGAAGAAAAGAGTACCTTCGCTGTTCACCTCACTGATGCTGGCGCTCAAAAGATCGCAGTTATCAAGGTAGTCAAAGAAGTTCTTGCTCTCGGCCTCAAGGAGGCAAAGGATCTCGTTGATAGTGCACCCGCCCTCATCAAGGACGGTGTAAAGAAAGAAGATGCCGAAGCTATCAAGAAACAAGTTGAAGCAGCAGGCGGAAAGGTTGAATTGAAATAATACTATTTCAGTCAAACAAAAAACCCTTTGCCACTGGCAAAGGGTTTTTTGTTTGGAATATTAGCTACAGACCGAATAATTGTTCAATGCTTGAAATAAGTATCTGGCGTTCATCGGCGGTTACTTTTTTGAGTTTTCGGTGTCCCAGACTCCAAGTTAGCCTTTCTGCACCTTTTTTAACTTGAATCTCTTTACCCTTTTTAACCATATCTACGAGAGTATCGACGCGCTTGATGAGTTTATCACCACGTATATCTGAAGAAAAAATACTACGGATGACTTTCTTTACAGCTTCAACGCTGAAATATGGATCAACTTCTACTCCAGGAACTGGTTTAAAATCTACAGATCCATCACCATCAAAATCAACATTGAGTGATGCAAGTACCTCTAAAGAACTATGCGAGACAATACTCGCAGCTTCGGTATATGGCGTTACTGGTACCGAGATATATTCGGTCTTACTGATACTTTTGCTACCTTTGAATGCTTCTATACGAAATGTAAAGGTGCCAAAATCTGTAGCCTTTATAGCAACTGAGTACGTTGCATCTTTTTCATACGGAACTGTTATGAATGTATCATTTTCTCCATCATTACCAAATGTTCGAAAGCTACTACCGGGAATGTTATTTTCATAGGATCCTGTAATAAAATCATTATGGATTAATGACACTGGCTTATCGATGTATCCCGTGTGATTACCTTTCGAATCATACACATGGAGTTCTACCGGAGAATGGGTGCTCAATACCAAAAAAGATGGATCTTCCGCATATGGATACTCTCCGTGAGTGACACCTTTTGGTAATGACATATCTTCGATCGAATTTGTGCTTAGTAGTGCACCGATAACCACCTGAGTCGAGGAAGCTTCGAGGATGTTACGATGTACGATATCGCTTCCTTCATCAGTAGAGAGCTGTTTGAGATCGAATGCTATGACCGACCCATCATTGTATGCAGCACTAGGAACTACGACTGTACCATCACCCATATAAGTTGTCGTAGCGACACGAGTAATGAACGACCTACACCTCGATCCGACCAACTTCAATAAACACAGTCTTTTTTCTCCATACTCTATACCTTTGGTTGTAAGTGAGTTCCAACCAACTATCGCAAACTTTAAAATAGCACTGGGCCACACAAACGGATCAAGTATTCCATGAACAATGCCCGCTGTTGCCAAAAGTTCTGCATTCCCCGTGAGCGGTGTAGTAGTATCCGCAAAAGATGCTTTTAGGCGAGCATGCTCAATATCGGTAATAAAACTATTTTGTAATTCGGCGGAATCAAGTTGTACAGGATATGAATGATTAGTTAATCCACCAATCGTCGTACTCGCAAATACAACCGTGGGACTAAAGACTTGTGCGAAGAACTGTTTTGAGGGTAGTAACGAATAGGCACTAGCCATATTTTCCCCAAGTCCACGCATATGCGCAGCATCTACAATAAGACCCCCAAGCATTGATTGATGATCTCCATGCAGTAACCCCAAGATAGCCTCGGGAGTTCCGAGGTACGGCACAGCCACCGATATCACCGAATCAATCAGATGTTCTCTGCTGGTAGCGGCTAATATACTGACTAGATACTTTGCCACTAATCCACCGTTACTATGAGCTATCAAAGTAACCTTACCCGTTGGTGAACGAAGTGCCATAGACTCAACAGCCTCTAGTAATGACTGTTGAATCGTCGTGCCAGTTAATGAACCTTTTCCCGCAACCACTTCAGGTATCGATGTGCGCCAATCATACCCAAAGGCTCTCCATTCTGGTATGCGCCCCTGTGCTTTTAACGAATCGAGAAACGTGAAAAAGCTACCATATACACCCACAAGACCGAACGCACTATCGATTGGTCCACCTGGATATATAGATGTATTCATAGTGACACCTTTCGGATCGAGAAATAACTTTCGTACATCGGTATTTTGATTTGGTTCCCAGAGAGTATGTGTACTCGTGGAAAACAAACCTCTACTATCGAGGTACAACCGACTGGCCTGGAGACCAGGAATAAAGAGGACACTCGAGCAGCATACACGCTCTAACACAGGAATAATGTTTGGTTCTTCCTGGAGCCAAGGATCATAATCGACTATACCTGCAAGTTTATTTTTACCCTGAATCTGTGGACCAGTAACACTTCCCCACCAATTACCTTTAGCAATGACGGTGGATGTTCCCATATTTCGTATAGCATAGTTTTCGTTGTTACTGATGAATGAATTTGTGATATGTATAGAAGTGACACTCGAACTTTCGGTAGTTTCTAGTGCATTTCCTATACCACCAATATCTAAATGCTCATGCAAATCGACTAGCTGAGGCACTCCTTCAATATCGATTATTATACCCTGCATATTTTTCTCTATACGACTATCTACAATCGAGACGATACTTTCTTTGATAAAGAAACCGGGATCCCCTCCTGAAATAGTACTCGTCGCAATATATACGTGAGAGTTTTTGACCGACAAACCACTTCCCATGATGTTCGCATTCTTAATATCAACCACTCCACCTATAACAGATATTCTGCCCAAATCCCGGATAATAACCTGACCTTCACCAGAACTACCACGTATAGATAACGTGCCACCCTGAACCAACAGTTCTGGAAAAGCATCCTCACTAATAGTCAGATCGGCCTGAACCAGAGTACCTGGCTCAATAGTAAGTGTTATACCACGAGGTATCATCACAGAACCTTTTAATACATAGGGACTGCCTTCCTTATTCCAAACAGTGTCTGTATATAGAGATACGTCACCGATACGTGTCTCTGCATACGCTACGGGTATGGCATTAAAAAATGAAATAGCTACCGTACAACAAACTATGACAGCAAAGGTTATTTTTCTCATGTGGTTATAATTATTTTGATAATAAGCTAAGCCTATCAATACAAAATAAAATCCCCGTGAAGAAAGTTTCAAGAAGTGCGTAAGAAAAAGTGTGGAGACTGCACCTCCGCAAGCTTAACGTATATACTGTCCAGTCACGAACAAGACACTAAAACTAGCAAGGAGAACTATGGCGAAGGCAATAAAAAACTTGAAGAAGCTACGATCAAAAGGATTAATCATGGATTAAGTATACCTCACGATTCTACTTTTCGTCACCATCAGGTACGGAGATCGAACCTCAATCAGCACCTTACTCTAAGAGCGAATCTACTGATTCGTCTACCGAGTCCACACTTAGCCAATCAAAAAACCGCCCGAAGGCGGTTTTTTGATTCCAACATTGTGACCCGTTGGGAGGAGTTAATTTATGTATTAGTTAGCTGGAGCGAGGATGATTGACGTAGTCAATGTCGTCAAACCAGAAGTAATACTATTACCTGTACCAGCGGTTGTAGCACCGTACTGAATACTTGTGATACTCAATCTCTCCTCGACAGTTGCTCCACCACGACTCTGAATAATACCAGAGACTGAGAATGTGCGAGGTGTTCCTGTAGGAAGGAGGTAATAACCTGAACCATCACCTGCGACAGCAATGATTGGGTCAACTGCTGAGAGAGTTGAAGACGCATTACCTGTTGCGACAGTTGATGTACCGTTGATCAACGTAGCAATGTTAGAAGATACATACAAACTATTTGAACTGTTATTTGTCAAAGTAAACGTGTATTTAACTGCACCGGCGGTAGTTACACTGCTATTTACCTTACCCTTGATTTCTTGAGTAACAACAGCAGGTGATGCACCTAGAGATAGTGATACACTATTTACTGTCATAAGCGTGTTAAGACTGATCTGATTGTTGCTAGCAGATGCCATAGCAACACCACCTACCGTAGCGGCAGTGTAAGTGCTATCGATAGCATTGATGTTAGCTGCGAGAAGTGTTGAAGAAGCAATTACATCTGTAGATGTAGCTGCTACATCAGCAATCAACTTCACATCTGTCCAAACATCTTGTGTAAGAGGTATGTTCAGATTTGTGAATGTTGCCAATCCAGCTGCAGAATATGATAGAGCACCATATGTATTCGAACCGATTATTATTCGGACATTACTGAATATACCTGTTTGGGATGCTGTAGAGACACTAGTATTTGTCTGAAGATTCAACCCATTAATTGTTGAATCATTATTAGCAGATTTCAAAGAGAATATACCCAATGTAATATCGTTCTTAGGAACAGTAGCTGAAACTGCGACCGTTGCTTGAGTAGCCGGAGCATTTGAACTGATCTTTGTTGAGATATCAGCTACAGATCCTGTAGAAGATAGTGTGAATGTTGCAGCACCTGCACCAGTTGAACCGATAGCAACGCCACCAACTGATTCAAAAATACCCAATCCGTTGACTGTCCTGATAGCACCCGTTGGGATGTTAACATTAACATTCATACCGTTGGTGATCTTGTCTGTAGCGGCAAGAACTGAAACGCCAACTGCAAGATCAGGATTTGTTCCTGGGGCGACAATATAGTTGAGACCTTCAAAACGAACCAAATAATTTGAGCCGACAGTGATTTCAGTTACATCGTTGATACTACTAAGGTTCTTAGTTGCAATCACTTTTCCTGAAGAATCCTTCAAGACAGCTTGACTGAAGAACAACCAAGGACGAACTGAGAAATTTGCGTCAACACGAGTGACTGACACAGAACCAGCTGTTGCCTGAAGTTTAATGGCGACAACGTTTTTTGTTTCACCTTTCTTCAAATTAGCACCTGTAGATACAAAACTTGATGTTGTAACACTGATAGAACCATCTTTGTTATCACTTACATTTGTAGGTTCAGGAGTTATAGTTGAGCCCGGGACCGAGAAACCTGGAGGAAGACAGAATGATGAACCTTGGTAGGTTGCAGCTGTCCATCCAGACATACAGCCGGATGAAATAGGAGAAACTGTTCCGCCTCCACCTCCCATAGTTATTTTAGCTCGTGTAAGAGGACCAAAGTATCCTTGGGAAGGAAGTCCTACTGTTCTCTGATAAGCTGCAACTGCTGCTTGTGTCTGGGAACCGAAGTAACCCTTTACTGCAACACCAGTTGAAATAGCTGGGATGTTAAAATTGTTATCAAGAAGCCATGTCTGAAGATTTGAAACCTCTACACCAGTTGAACCTACAGTGAGGTTCATAAATGGTTCGAATGTTTGAGCTGATGCAACTGACACGAAAGCCAAAGTGGCAATGCCTGTTGCGATAAGAAACTTTTTCATACGTATATTTTTTATAATTTAAACATTACCCTTCTTGGTTTAGTTAATAAGATGTAAGAAGGATAGTGTCGGGAATAAACTAATAATAATGTTTCCACATTTTCTTGTTCGAATTATCGACATCCAAACAAAAAATTGAGTGGTTCAATAAGTGAACTAATGACTATACTTTATGTATTTATCAAGGTTCATTCCACCTCTCATTTATGCATTAAAATGCAAAAGAGTAGGCTCCCAACATATACCGTTTCGTTTTTAAATGAAACTCAATGCATTGGGACGAATGTACATATACGGGCTTCGCATATACACACTCGATACAAAACATTATAACGTATTAGTAGAGGTGCGCACAAAAAACTTGTGGATAACCTCTTTTTTAGGAGATAAACTTATACTATGGTAAATAGGGCTCAAAGTCAAGGTTTTCTATAATCACTTTAGAGAATACCTGCTCCAGCGTCTTTCTCCATCTTTTTTGACTATTCCCTTTTCCACGAGGTCCAAAAGTTCCCGTTGAATGGTCTTTTCACTACAGTCTTTTATTACCCTCGTAAAGTCTTTAACGGACAAGTTGGACTGTTCTTTCAAGATCGTCACAATCTCTTCTTGTCTCTTTGTTTTCTTATCGGTCGAATTTTGATACTCATTATTACGAGTAACTTTTACATTTGTCTTTTGTGAAGTAATTCCTGAATGTCCTTTTAGAGTATCTTGATATGAGGATGCTCTATTTTTATCATTATTAAATCCAGACGAAAAGAGACTCGGTGTCTTAAAGAATGACTCTGAAAGAATGTATCCGGCACTCTCTGCACTCTCGGCCAAACGGTCACGCAACATCTCAAGGACTTGATCAATCTCTTTTACCAAAATTGCATGGTTCATATCCGAGATAAGACCTGATATTCGAGCAACATTGAGAATCGATACTGTTTCTAGGGCCGCAGTAAACAAAGATTGAATAACTGCATTCTTGTCCCCAGGCAGTGAACTGGATGCAGTAAAGGACGATGACAGTAAATTCATACCTCGATCTCGTAATTCCCATTTGAGTGGATCATCGTCCTTTATAAGTCCGGATACGAGATACAATGCAGAAGTTATTTTTTCTGTCTTTTTGAATACATATAATAAATAATCCTCAGCCGAAAAAAAACCCAAAGATTTCCACTTAATTGGGTCATTTAGAGGATCGTTATTTTTATTGTCCTTTTGATTGTCCATTATATCGAGAGTATAGTCCTTTACGTTTCTAAATGTCTTTTATATTCGTCCTTTTGATTTTGCTACATTAATATGTCTGATATATGTCCATTATATGCTAGTCGGCCAAAGTCGCAAGCAATATAATAAAGTCTTTTTTGAGATATGGTATTATTATTATATTCAGCAAGTATATTTCTTGCTTACAAAATCCAATGGCAAAGAAAAAAAGTAGCTTCGCTGCTAAAGCGAAATTTTGGGATGAAATACGTGACGAAACCATACAGGCTGTTTTGGCCATATTCTCATTTCTGATAACTCTATTGAGTCTTCTAGCGGCATTCAATAAAGCAGGTATTATAGGTGAATATTCATACGTATTCCTTGTTAAACTTTTTGGTATTGGATATTTCTTAATACCCATTGTTTTCATATTTCTCGGTATCGCATTTGTACGTGGCATGAGGAAACGGTTTGAGATTTCAAAAGCTGTAGGTGCATTTATATTCTTTATATCCGGACTTGGCCTTATTCACATTGCTAGTAACACCTCGGGTGGTATTATCGGGCGATGGATTGCATATCTTCTTCTACGTATTATGGACGTATATGCTACTAGCGTTATCCTGATCGCATTGATGATTGTTTCATTATTTATTTTATTTGAAGCACGCATCGCTTTTCCAAAGCTGGCATTTTGGAAAAAAAATGTGAATGAAGATGAGGAAACAGAAATAGCTAGCGAAGAAAAAATAGTTGTAGCCAAAGCTTCTACAGCTTCTGGTGCCGAAGATGTTGCCGCCGCACAAGCAATAGCTCTAGCATTGGCTCAACAAAAAGAAAAAGTTAAATCAAAAGCTCTCAAGTTTACCGAGGCAGATGAAGCAGTATTTGTCCCTTCAGCCACGGTACCTCATATGAAACCGTTCACCCCACCACCTCTTACCCTTCTTGAAAAAGATCGTGGTAAAGCGGAAACTGGTGACATTAAGGCAAATGCCAACATCATCAAGCGGACACTGCAGAATTTCAATATTACAGTGGAGATGGACGAAGTATCGATTGGTCCTTCCGTTACTCGTTACGCTCTCAAACCTGCAGAAGGTGTGAAGCTTTCCAAAATCATAGGACTCAACAACGATTTGGCATTAGCTTTGGCAGCACACCCTATTCGTATCGAAGCACCTATACCCGGCAAGTCTCTAGTTGGTATCGAAGTACCAAACACAGCAAAAACAACGGTTGGTTTAGCCACTATTCTTTCCTCAAATAATTATCAAGGATCAGACAAACCTCTTTTAGTATCGCTCGGTAAAGACATTACAGGACAAGCTCATTTTAGTAATCTTGCCAAAGCTCCTCATATGCTTATTGCCGGAGCTACCGGATCAGGAAAATCCGTAACTATCCACGCTTTGATAACCTCACTTTTGTATCGCAATTCCCCAGAGAGTCTCAAATTCATCATGATCGATCCAAAACGCGTGGAACTTACCTTATATAATAAAACCCCACACCTTTTGACACCCGTTATTACCGATGCGAAGAAAGCGATCCTCGCACTCAAATGGGCTGCAAAAGAAATGAGTCGTCGTTACGATCTACTCCAACAACACGCGGCCCGCGATATCGACTCGTATCATAAAAATATTCTTGCTCCTGCTTTGGTCAAATTTAAAGCCGATGGTTCTCCTAATGACGATGTGGTCAAATTGCCTGAAACAATGCCATATATCGTCATTATTATCGATGAATTGGCTGATATTATGCAGACATATCCTCGTGAACTCGAAGCAGCCATCGTACGTTTGGCCCAAATGTCTCGCGCTATCGGTATTCACTTGGTTCTCTCCACTCAACGTCCGAGTGTGAATGTTATTACCGGATTGATCAAAGCAAACATTCCAACTCGTATAGCCTTGCAAGTAGCATCTCAAATCGACTCCCGAACCATTCTCGATCAACAAGGTGCAGAAAAACTGCTTGGAGCCGGTGATATGCTCTATATTGGAGCAGAAATGTCCAAGCCTGTACGTTTACAATCTGCGTATATCTCCGAATCCGAAGTGAAACGTGTCGTGAAATACTTATCTGACGAATATAAAGACGAGATTATGGGTGAAATCAGTCTTACCACTCCCGAAGTCGGCTCTAGCGCCGCATTCGATTCAATGCTCAATAATGACTCTCTGGAAGATGAAGATGAACTCTATGAACCAGCTCGCGAAGCGGTCGTTGCTGCCGGTAAAGCTTCGACCTCATATATTCAACGTAAACTTGGTATCGGATACTCACGTGCCGCAAAGCTCATGGATCTTCTCGAACAAAAAGGTGTTATTGGTCCCGCAAATGGTTCTAAACCTCGAGAAATTATTGGTTTAGATACAGAAATAGAATCGGGAGACAGAACTATTAGAGAAGCAGGTGACTCCCCGCTCTAGTTCGGTTATTATTCTTGTATGAAGCCGACACGATCAGCCATTCTTCATCTTTTCCGCATTATCGGTATCGTTATTATCGTTATCATATTGTTGAGCTATATTGTCTGGCGCTCTTTGGACTATATTCGTGGTCCCCGAATCACCATATTTGAACCAGCTCAATATATTTCACTTGCAACATCGACTGTTACTGTTCATGGTCAAGCTGAACGTATCAACAATATTACCTTCAATGGAAGCCCTCTTTCTATCGATGAAGCAGGCAGATTTAGCCGTATAGCCATAGTCTTTCCTGGTTTAAATATATTCACCATCACTGCCCAAGATGTCTTTGGTCGGGAAATTCGTTCAGAGTTGCATATCGTCGGTACCGTGAAATTACCACTATGATATGATATGCCCAAGCCTGCCATGTTAACAGATTAATTTTCTTTATATGATAAGTAAAAAGACTAAACCAAAGATTGACACCAAAGAAATGGCTTCTATTTCACACCCAGATGATGAGACAAGCGACGTCAAAGTATCTTCTCCATCCAAAAAACTTAATGACAGTATTAGCGATGCCCTCGATGCGATTCGTACCAAATTTGGCGAAGATTCGATTATGAAGCTCGGCGAGAAGCCTCGCGTTAATATCAATGCTATTAATACAGGTTCCATTGGCTTGGATGCCGCTCTAGGTATCGGTGGTATGCCTCGTGGACGTATTATTGAAATATATGGACCAGAATCCTCCGGAAAGACGACACTTGCCCTCCACGTCGTAGCTGAAGCCCAAAAGATGGGTGGTGTATGCGCCTATATCGATGCAGAACATGCGATGGATCCCGAATATGCCGGACGTCTCGGTGTAAAGATTAATGAACTTCTTATTTCTCAACCAGATACCGGAGAACAAGCCCTTGATATTGTTGATAGCCTTATTCGTACAGGCAAGATGGATGTTGTAGTCATCGACTCGGTGGCTGCTCTTACTCCGCGTGCAGAAATCGAAGGAGATATGGGCGCTCATCATATGGGAGCTCAAGCTCGTTTGATGTCTCAAGCATTGCGAAAACTCACTGCTATCGTCGCCAAATCAAAGACTGTAGTTATCTTTATCAATCAAATCCGCATGCAAATTGGCATCATGTTTGGTAATCCAGAAACCACAACCGGTGGCAAGGCGCTCAAATTCTATGCTTCAATCCGTCTCGATATACGTCGTATTGCACAAATCAAGAAAGGTGAAGAAATCATGGGCGGTCGTGTACGTGTTAAAGTGGTAAAAAATAAAGTCGCTGCTCCATTCAAACAAACAGAGTTTGATCTGATGTATAACGAAGGTATCTCTCAGGAAGGCGAGATCATTGCTCTTGGTGAAAAGATGGAATTGATTTCCAAATCAGGCTCATCTTATTCATATGGAGAAGTGAAGCTTGGTCGTGGTTACGATGCCACTCGCCAATTCCTCAAGGAAAATATAAAAATACGTGATGAGATTCTTGGCAAGATTCGTGAGAAGTTGAAACAGGTATAATTCCAACTCCAAGGTCCGACCTTGGTACTCGATAAAACGATAAAAAGGCAAAAACATCCCGAGGCCTCGGGATGTTTTTGCCTTTTTACTGAAAAACGGCTAGAATGCTTTTTACTATGTCATTACTTGAATACAGTGAAATAACTGAGAAAAAATATATCGTTCTTCAAGGTTCCCCATACGAAGTCATATCGTCACATGTATTCCGCAAACAACAGCGCAAGCCAGTCAATGCCACAAAGTTGAAAAATCTCATCACAGGTAAAGTCACCGAATATTCATTCCATCAATCAGAAAAAGTTGAAGAAGCCGAAATCGATTCACGGAAGGTCAAATATCTCTACACCAATCGTGATGAATGGTGGTTTACCGAGATCGATGATCCATCAAAGCGCTTCAAGTTAACCAAAGACCAAGTCGGTCCACAGGGTAGATTCCTTAAAGCAAACAGTATTATTGAACAGCTTCTTTTTGATGAAAAGCCCATGGGTTTCAAAATGCCTATTTCTGTAGAACTCAAAGTTATCGAGGCTCCACCAAATGTTAAAGGTGATACTGCCACAGGTGGCAATAAAATTATTACCCTTGAGACTGGTGCAACCATAAACGCCCCCCTCTTCGTTAATGAAGGAGATATTATCAAAATCAATACAGAGACTGGCGAATATCGTGAACGTATAGGTAAATAAATATAAAAAACACTCCGATCCGTCAGCTGACAGAAATTCGGAGTGTTTTTTATATTAAGAAAGATTATCGGACGAGATAAGGAAGAAGTCCCATAAATCGAGCTCGTTTGACCGCAGTTGCGAGCTGTCTCTGATGCTTTGCGGAAACACCAGTACGCTTGCGATTGATGATGCGTCCATGTGGATTCATAAACTTCTTCATAATATCGACATCCTTATAGTCGATATACTTGATATTATGTTGACTAAAATAACATTGCTTTTTCATTGTAGTATATTTTGTAATTATTTTTAACTTTTAATCTTTGAAATTTAATTTTAGAAAGGTATATCGTCTGGATTAATTTCTTCACTTGGATATTCGATCTTTTCTGAAAGTCCTCCTGTTGGAGCTGAGTCTTTGTCTCCTGCTTTACTCGGTGCACCGGTTGTTCCTGTCGGACGATTTCCAAACTGAATAGTATCAGCAACGATTTCGGTACGATACTTTTTCTCACCACTCTTATCGTCCCATGAACGAGTCTGTAAACGTCCTTCGAGGTAGATTTGGGAACCTTTTTTCATATACTGAGAAACAGTCTCTGCAGTACGTCCAAATACAACGATGTTGTGGAATTCTGTAGTCTCCTGACGATTACCCTCTTTGTCTTTGAAGACACGGTTTGTTGCAATACCAAAACTCGCAACTTTGCTTCCTGACGGAAGAGCTTTGAGTTCAGGATCACGAGTCAGATTACCAATGAGCAATACTTTGTTGAGATACATAAATTATTTTAAGATTATACAGTTTTTAAAGTCATAGAGACTAATATTTTACGCCTCTTTTACCATTGCATCAATACTCTTATCTATTTCTTCAGCAGACACGACTGGTGCAATAGCTTTGATTTCTTTCGAATCCTCATCGCTACTCTTCGCTACAGAAGCGATAACAGAAACACGCTTACTCAAATAGGTGTTTTCTTTGACTGTAGTGATGAGAAGCATACGCAAAACTGAAGGGTGAGCTTCAATACTGTTTTTGAGAGCTTCTATCTTGTCCGATCCGACTTCGAATTTGATCCAACCAAAATAGGCAGAATCATACTTTTCATACCCACCTGATATCATCTTTTTGCGCATCGTATATGCGAGATCTTGAGCATATGGTGCTTCTTCCGTAATAACGGTTGAACCAGCACTTGCAATGATCTTTTTGATGGTTTCCACTTCACCTGCCACCTTCTCTTCTGGAACTGAGGATACAATAAGGTATCCTATCTCATAGACTGATAAACAGTCATCGTGCATGTCATTCATGAATATATGTGCAGTCAGTGCTTCATTGGAATATATAAGATATTCTTCACGAAACCCCATATGGGGACTTACTGCGATTACTAATAATATATCACGAGACTATCACATGAATTATAGTTTCGCAATAGTTTTGAAAGAACGACGACTAACCATACTGTATCAAGTGGGTATGAAATAAGGATAAAAAAAGTCTCAAGAAATGCTGAAGAAATTCCGAGCATTTTCCAAAAGTTGCAGAGCGACTCGTATTTCATCTTCACTCCGTATACGAGCAATTGCTTTTACCACTTCAATAACATAGACAGGTTCATTACGCATACCTCTATATGGCACTGGTGCAACAAATGGACAATCTGTTTCTGACATAATATGCGTCAATGGCACTGAACGAATAATTGCATCATAGTCCTCAGTAAAAGTGAGAACTCCAGTAAAAGAAATATTTCCATTGAGAGCGACAATATCTACAGCATCTTGTAATGTACCTGCAAAAAAATGAAAATTGAAGCGAACTGTTGCCAATAACCTCAGTATGATCAGAGCATCTTGATATGCACCTTTGGTATGTTTTCCATTACGTACATGTAACATCAAAGGTTTTCCTACCTCATTCGCCAATGTAATATGTTGTGTAAATAATTCTTTTTGTTGTGCAATTTCCTCAGCACTAGAATTCACATAATCCAAACCACATTCACCAATAGCGACCACCTTTGTATCTTGTGCCAGTTTCTTTAAAATTTCAAAATCGATATCTTCTGATGTTTCAGTTGGATGAATACCGACTACCGCCCATACATTTTCATGACTACGAGCCAATTCAACCGCTCGAATAGACGATTCCATATCTGTTCCTACAATAATCATTCCCACTCCAGCAACTGAGGCTCGAGTAAAAACTTCTTCCCTATCGGTATCAAATTGAGGGAGATTTAAATGACCGTGGATATCGATGTATTTCATATTACTTCCTCATGAACAATGGTTGTTCGGGCATTTTATTTTCCTTAATCAAATGCTGAATGGTTATTGCAGTCTCTGGCAAGAATGGTTCGAGCATCAAAGCAATACCATATAAATGAACGAGTATTTCATGAACATCCTTCTTGGCACCATCAGGATCGATCTTTATCTTCTTAAATGGTTCTGTACGTTGAATATGTTCATCCAACATTGCAATCTTCTGCCATACTTCCCCTATCTTTTTTGCCAAATCAAATGACTGTGTGAATTGCTCAGCAATTTCTTCATTATAATATCTCATTTCTTTTTCTTCATCGGACAAAGTAATGCTGTATGTAGTCACCATTTTGAGAATACGACTAGTGAGATTACCGATACCATTTGCTAAATGGGCATTGTAGGCGGATTTGAATTTTTCTATGGTAAAAGGACTATCTTCAAATGCAGTAAGTTCGCGTAATACATAGTAACGCAATGCATCGGTACCATAATCACGAACGATATCCAATGGATCAACAGTATTACCGAGTGATTTCGACATCTTCAAACCTCCCTCTCCGGTAATAAAGCCATTGATAACAATGGTCTTTGAGGGAGGAAGATCGGCTGCCATAAGCATGGCTTGCCACATTGCAGACTGTTGACGAAGATTGTCCTTGCCACAATACTGAACTGCTCCACCTGTTTCAACCCACCATTTTGCAAATGATATTTTATCATCAGGCCATCCTAATGTTGAAATATAATCCACCAATGCATCGAACCAAACATACATAACCTGCTCTGTATCATTCGGAACAGGAATACCCCATGGCATTTTGCTCGCCAAACGCGAAATACTAAAATCCTCCAAACCACGTGCCACAAATGCTTTTATTTCATTAAAACGAAAATCAGGAATAACGAATGCTGGATTGGCTTCATAAAATGCAAGAAGTTTTTCTTGAAATTGACTCCATTTGAAAAAATAATTTTCTTCTTCAAAAATCTCTATTTCCTGAACTGGATGCAATGGACATCGTCCTTCATGAAGTTCTGATTCGGTTTTTTCGAGCTCACATCCTACGCAATATTTGATCGAATAGGCTTTTTTATAAATAAATCCATTTGCATATACCTTATTCCAAAATTCAATTGCCGCTTTTTTATGACGAGGATCCGTAGTTCGAATAAATGAAATATCTGGCAAAATACCTAATACTGGTAACAATTCTTTATATTTTGCAGAAAGACCATCGACATACGTTTGTGTATCAATATTCTGTTCTTTGGCTTTACGGTATATCTTGATACCATGCTCATCAGTTCCGGTATTGAAAAAGACTTCGTGTCCTGCCAACTTTTTGACTCGAGCAATCGTATCGGCACGGATAATTTCCATAGCAAAACCGATATGTGGATCGGCGTTTACATACGGTAGTGTAGTGGTAATATAAAATGGTTTAGGCATTAAGAATTAGTCTAACCTACCTTTTATCCTTCTCCAAATCGTGTACATACTCCACAAAAGCTGCAGAGATTGGAACGGCAACTAATGCCCCGAGTATACCTGCCAATTTTACACCAATGAGTACCGCAATAATAACAATGATTGGTGATATACCTACGATCTTGCGAACCACCAAAGGATACAGTAAATGATTTTCTACTTGTTGGATGACAATATAAATACCAATAATTAGAATACCTGTTCCTATACCTGAAGCAGAAAAGGCTACGAGTGCTGCGGGAATAGCAGCAAGGATTGGACCGAATATAGGTATGATCTCAAAAGTAGCTGCAAGAATAGCCAAGAGCAATGCATGCTTTATACCAACAATCGTCAGTGCTGTATATACCAATACTCCAACAATCAGACCGAGAATCACTTGCCCTTGTAACCAGAGTGCCATCTTACGCTGAGATCTTTTCCATAGATGAATAATATATTCATGATTACGAATAGGAGTCACAATGCGCAGAAATTCATCGACACCATCTTTCTTGACCGAGAAATAAAACGACATGACCAAAATAAGAATAAAAGAAACAAACCCTCCAAAAATCGTACTGACTGTTTGGAATGTATTGGCGCCTGCACCAGCAACAAGAGTCTGAAGGCCAGCGATAAAATCGGCAATGGAAATTGTCGGATGGACCAATGAATCAGAATTACTAACATTCACAGCATCGACTGGACTCCATAATTGTTGTAGTGAAATCGTACGTGGCAGATTACCGAGGAACTCTGCTGTTTCGCGTAGAACAGGAGGAAATAGGAATATCATAACTCCTATCGCTACCAGTGAAATCGTAATGTATAAAAGCACCACACTGACCGTATGATTGATATGACGCGCTTCTAGACGACGAATAATTGGTGCGAATGCTGAAGCAATCACTACCGCTGCCAAAATAACCAAAATAACATCGAGTAGATAATACAAAGCTACAATCAAAACTGCTATAGAGAAAAATCGCACAATCGTACCCGTTGATACAGAGATATTATTCATCTCCGCAGTATATACCTACAATTCTTAAGAACCAAGTGTGAAGTACGATTTGAATTGAGAATCATCCTTCATTTTTCCAATAATTGCCATATTGAGATGAGTATCAATAAAAATTTCCTGTGCAAGCTTTTGAATATCAATACTGGTTACTGCTTTAATTTTGGCAATGCTTTTTTCCAAAGATTCAATACTTCCTTTGATGATTTCTTGTGAACCAAAGAATTCCGAACGAGCCTCTGACGTTTCTAATTCTAATGTACTGGTACCGGTAATATAGTCCTTGGCTTTTTGAAGCTCAGCTTCTAAGACTACTTCATCTTTGATTCGACGGCATTCTTCGAGAATCCCTTTGAGAGCCTCATCGACACGTGATGCATCTACTCCTGCAGAAATGGTGAGCTCGCCGTGGTCGGTATACGGACTATATGATGCATTAATATAATAACAAATACCCAGTTGATCACGCATTTTGGAAAATAAACGTGAACTCATCCCCCTTCCCAATATAGTAGTCAGCACATTCATTACTGCCATTCGTTTATCAAAAATAGAAAAAGTTCGGACCGCCAATGCAATATGAGTCTGATCAGTTTCTTTGAACTTTATACGTATCATCGGTTCTTGCTGTTTTTCGACAACAGCCAGTTTACCCTGTTTGGCAGTAGCGGGCATATTGGCAAATATTTTTTCTATCTTTGTAGATATGGTTGATTCATCAAATGAACCAGCGACCACAATTGTACTTGCCCCACTGACATAATGCGCTGATCGATATGCGACCAGCTGTTCACGTGTAAAAGAACGTACATTGTCTTCGGTTCCGATTACTCTCCATCCTGCAGGCTGATCTCCGTGTAATAGTTCATTCAAAATTTCATGAACATCTCGATTTGGCATGTCTTGATACATACGAATCTCTTCGATGATAACACCCTTCTCTTTTTGCATTTCTTCTACAGGAAATAATGGATTAAGAAAAAGATCGGATACAATATCGAGTGCCTGATCGAGTTGACCAGCAGCAACTTTTGCATAATATCCAGTACATTCTTGAGAGGTAAATGCATTGTAATGAGCACCGAGCGCATCGAGTTCACGGGAAATATCGGTAGCCTTTGGACGACGAGGTGTTCCCTTAAAAACCATGTGTTCTAAAAAGTGAGATAGACCATTGATCTCTTTGGTTTCGTATTTTGAACCAGCTTCGACCATCATCAAAACAGTGACCGATGGATTATCAGTCATAGGGACGGTTATCAAACGAAGTCCGTTAGGAAGAATAGTTTTAGTATATTTCATAGTCATAATATTCCGCTTAGGGAGCTATTTTTCCGAGGATATAAGGAATTAAGTCTGCCTCAGTAATTCGTTCCTGTGCGCCAGTATTACGATCACGAACAGTCACTCCAGTACCTTGTTCGAGCGTATCAAAGTCAATCGTGACACAGAACGGCGTACCAATCTCATCTTGACGACGATAGCGCTTGCCGATATTACCATTATCATCGAATATGATAGAGGGAATAGCTTTCTTAAGAAATGCGAAAACTTCTTGGGCTTTTTTGACTAATTCTGGCTTGTTTCTGAGCAATGGAAAGACTGCAACTTTGTACGGAGCAACTGCCGGTGACAATTTGAGATAGGTGCGAGTCTCACCGCCCAAATTATCTTCGGTATATGCATCAGTAAGAATAGCAAGAATCGTACGATCCAAACCAAATGATGGTTCTATACAATGAGGGATAAAACGCTCTTTAGTTTCTTCATCATAATATGAGATATCAACCTTACTATATTCGGAATGTTGCTTGAGGTCAAAATCAGTACGATATGCCAGACCATAGAGTTCCTTTCTACCAAAAGGAAAATCGAATTCGAAATCAATAGTTCTCTTTGAATAATGCGCGCGATCCCCATCGGCGACTTCGAGCTCATGAACCTTGGAAGCAGTAATACCGACATCTGAAATAAATGCTTTGACTTCATTTTGGAAATGTTCAAATGTCTTTTCCCATTCTTTTGGATTAACGAAATATTCTATTTCCATCTGTTCGAATTCACGCGCACGGAAAAGAAAGTCTCGTGGGGCAATCTCATTGCGAAATGCCTTACCAATCTGTGCCATACCAAAAGGTAGTTTTGGATGCAAAGAATCGAGAATATTCTTGAAGTTCACAAACATACCCTGAGCTGTCTCTGGACGTAAATAGGATACATTGGTAGTTTCCTCCCCTGCTCCAACATGTGTTTTGAACATCATGTTGAATTGTTTTTTGGCACCCAATTCACCATCACAGTCAGGACATTTTTTCTCATCGGAAAGTTGATCGGCACGGAAACGGTGATTGCACTTTTTACATTCAATCAATGGATCGGCAAAACCCGAGACATGACCAGAAGCCTCCCATGTTCTTTGATTCATCAAAATAGCAGTATCAATACCGAACATATCGTCACGCGTATCAACGAAGCGTTTCCACCAGATGTTTTTTACATTGTTCTTAATTGCCACTCCCAATGGCCCATAATCCCATGTGCCCGCAAGACCGCCGTATATTTCGGAGCCTTGGAATATAAAACCTCGCCTTTTACATAAAGCGACCAGTAAATCCATAATTTCTTCCTTGTGTATCATATCGGCATTGTATATTAAAAAAGCCGGGACGAGAAGTCCACGGCTTGAAAATCACCTCCTCGCTCGGCATCGAAACCTTTAGTACGCAACAGGCAAGGGTAGAGTGCCCCATTCCATACGTATATAAAGAAAGACACGCCGTCAGTTCGCAAGAAGGGACAACCTGGGAGGTACCAGGTAAAATCCTTATAATTAGATCATCTGTGACTACTATAACTCTTTATATATATTTGTCAATGAAAAGGGGTCAGGTACCATTTTCTCATATAATTTAATGTTATAGTATACCGACTTTATGAAAAGATATACTATAAAAGATTTTTTGGAGATAAAATCATCTACTAATGCTTCATTTAGTCCTGATGGAAAATACATATCTTTCCTAAGCAATCTAAGTGGTACTAGACAACTTTATTTAATTCCAAGCGTTGGTGGTGAAGCGAAACAACTTACTTTCTATGAAAACTCCGTTAGTTTTGCCAATTTTTCTCCAACAAAGAACGAGATTCTTTTTGGTAAAGACACAAACGGTAACGAATTGACGCAATTCTATCTCCTCAACATTGATACTATTTCAATAAGAGAAATAACTCAAAAACCAAAGGTAAAACATAATTTAGGTTCATGGTCACGCGATGGTAAATCTATCTGCTATTCATCCAACGAAAGAAACGGAACTGATTTTGATATATATACAATGAATATAGAGACTAGTGAACAAAAATGTATATATGCTGGAGGCGGTTCATGTCAGGCACAGAGTTTTTCTCCAAAAGGAACATATCTCACATTCAAAAAAGCTAGATCATCAGTTGATCATGATATTTATCTATACAACTTAATCACTAATAAAATACAGCATATTACTCAACACTCCAATAAAGTTAAGTATGGTAGCCCACGCTGGCTTCTAGATGAAAGTGGGTTTTATATTATTACCAACTTGGACAAAAATTTTACCGGCATTGCATTATATAATTTGAAATCAGAAAAATTTGAATATGTTATGACCTCTGGCATGGACACAGACGGAATAGCAATCTCTTTTGATGGAAAATGTCTTTCAGTGACCATCAACGAGGATGGATACCGAAAATTAACTTTGTACGAATTACCGAGCCTTAATAAATTACCTCAACAACAATTTCCTTCTGGAAACATCAATTCTGCAAAATTTTCCCGTAATAGTAATTACCTAGCTCTGAGCGTAGGCGACTCTCGTCATACAACTGACATTTGGATATGGTCAATCAAAGAAAATAAATACTGGCGAGTCACGAACAGTTATCAAGGTATTCCTCCAGAAGAACTAATTGAACCTAAACTTATTCACTATGAATCTTTTGATAAGATACACATTCCAGCATTCATATATACACCAGAAGCTATGAACCAAAAAGATAGGCTACCAGTAATCATAAACATCCATGGTGGACCAGAAGATCAATACCGACCAAATCTTAGTCCTCTAATACAATACTTTGTCTATAGTGGTTATGTCGTTATTGCTCCAAACATACGAGGTAGCACTGGCTATGGTAAAAAATATACAGCACTAGATGACATTGAAAAACGTATGGATGCAGTTAAAGACATCGTTGAACTTCATTCGTATCTCTCAACATTACCTTTTGTAGATCCAAATAAAATAGTCCTAATGGGAGGAAGCTATGGTGGATTTGTAACATTAGCCGGACTCACTTTTTATCCTAAACTATGGGCGGCAGGTATCGATATTGTTGGTATTTCAAATTGGATTACTTTCTTGGAAAATACGGCTCCGTGGAGAAGATCTTTACGTGAAGCAGAATACGGATATCTAGACAAACATCGAGATTTTCTTATTTCAATTTCACCCTCAAATTTTATTGAAAAAATACAAGCTCCACTATTAGTTATTCATGGCAGTAATGATCCGCGAGTACCTCTTTCTGAAGCTGAACAGATTGTAAATAAATTAAAAGAAAAAAATAAAAAAGTAGAATTTTTAGTCTATTCTGATGAAGGGCATGGTCTAAGTAAACTTAAGAACAAACTTGATGCATATCCAAAAGTGATTGAATTTCTTGAAAAGATTTTTTTAATTTGATCACATTAGTTTTATTTCTCAAACAACACCACATTAAGCCATTTCCCTTTTGTGATTTTAAGATATTTAATCTTAAAACCCGCATTAATACATAAAATCTCTACTTCTTCCATAGTCCAGAAAAGTGCAGGGTTTTTATTTTCTTCTGTTATTAAAGGAAAGTTAATCGCAATAGGGGCAACGTTAGTTATAAGCTTTCTTAAATTATTAAGAATCTCTGAACACACTACTCTATTGAAATGGTGTAACACTGCATTAATAAAAATGGCATTGAAGATAAAAAACTATCAAACCACTCCATATTTTCTGGATCAACAATTTTATTAGCATGTGTAATGTACATAGAAAAATTCATTAAAATATTTTAGCATAAAAAATTATTGATAAATCAACAATTGAAGGTTGTGGAAAAATAATGGTACCTGACCCCATTTATATAACCTTCTCATCTCCTTCTTTATACGCAGGATCCGTACTAAATCGAGTCGTTACATAATCTTGTTTACTTTCAAGAGATGCTCCGGTAAATTCATCGATGGCCGTAAGAAGTGCCTGTTCAACAATGATTGGTGCCTGTTCAAATAAATTCACGCCTGGTTCAATAGCAATTTGGAAATTAACCTCTTTACGACGAGTAGAGCCTGATGTATTGGCACCGATACTTCCAATATCCCAAGTTACAACACCGGTGTTACGATTGTAGGTAATATTTTCTGTTGAAGGACTTACCTTACCAAGCCACTGAATATGTGATGGTAGGACAGCTGTGACTTGTGCGTTATTGACTGCATTTGATGCATTATCAACACTCCAGATGACCGTATAGGTTGTTTTTTGTTCAACTTTTGGAGGAATTGGTCCTGTATTCATAAATGGACCGACCGTACGTACCACACGACCAGACAGACTGACATTGGAAGCTATTTTGATATTTTTTACTGCGGTTGAACTCAGTGTTTCAGGGACATTTGATTCTTGCGTACGATTGCCGGATATTCCTACACTGATTGACATTGACTGATTAGTTGCCGATGCAGAACCTAGATTCTTATTTGTTGGAATTACTGTAAATGAGACCTTGCCACTATCACCAGCTTTGACGGATCCCAATTCAGGGACTGAAATCTGATTCCAGACAATCTCATCATTAACAGAACGGAAATTACCCAAATCAGGTTGAACAGTGTTTTTATCATACGCAGTTCCAGAAAGTTTTGCGGTAATTTGCATATTGGAAATCCCTACAGACAGATTATTAAACCACAAAACCTCAATTCGTGTTGATTCACCAAAAGTTGCAATATAATCCTTATTTGAATCATTACTGTTGGCAATAATCTCTACAGATACGAAAGGCTTCTGGATTGCCAATTCACGTTCGATACGGGCATATTCGGTACCAATCTCTTCAGGATCACGAGAACTTTGAGCACCGATATTAAAATGAAATACACGGATATCCGTATTTTCCCCTTCTACCACGCCACGAATCTTTACTTTTCGACTTCCTCCTGCAGGAATATCGCCAATCTTCCATACTGCATTTTCTGCCAAGGCTTTTGGTTCCGATGAAATGAAGGTGAATCCAAATGGATATTCGGCACGTACTAAGATATTTTTCAATGTTTCACTGGAATTCGATTTGACCTCTATATTAAAATCAAACTCCTGTCCGGATGTAATTTCAGTAAACGATGATACATTCAGACTAATCGGTGAAGAACTGATCAATACATCATAGGTTCTACTCTTTATAAAAATAGCCGAGGAACCTTTGACGGAATACGTCACCACGATTTCAATCTGTTTTTGAATATTCTCTTCTCCGAAAATAATAGCCTCTACTTTTTTATTCGCAGAGTGACCGGCAGGAATATCTCCTAACAGTTCACGAAATATTTTAAGTTCTTTGGAATGATCCTTGGGATTTGTAGTTCCATCAGGAAATGTAATGGAAAGGTCAGCCACCTGAAGATCAACCGTATTCTTATTGTAAACTGTAACATCAAATGAGACGATTTCCCCGCCCGATACAGATACTGGTCCATTAATCACAATGTTGATATTATCTCCGGAAATTAGACTAGCTCCACGGAAAAAGAGAAATGCTCCAATACCTACAGCTAGGAGACAAAATAGCACTGATGCAATGAGGAGTTTACTTAAAAATGACATGGTGACTTTTTCTTTATATTCATGGTTTAAGACAACAGGCTCAGGTTCGACTTCGACGGCACGATCCCATGATGTTTTTATGTCGGAGCCATTATTAAAAAAACGTAATTTACGACGGGTACGCACGTCAGGAGCCGAACGCGAATAGAGCGACTTTTTTAACTGTTCAATTCGACTTTCATCCTCTAAAGCCATATATGATTATTATACTACAAATGAGAGGCTTGTAGAGCATTGTTAATAATGCCGTTCACCTTGAGCCGTAAAGGGACCAACTGTACAAGAAGTTCTTTAGTAATATCCAAAGACTGAACAAATGGACGAATAGTTTCGATGTCACCGATATATCCCAGTAAATGCAATATTCGTAGAGCAGTCAATGATTCCAGTTCAAGTACACGTTCAGATGAAATACTGTTACTCATGCATGCAGTAGCTTCCAAACAATCAAAGAGTTCTGGATGAGGATCCTCACCTTGCAACAGACGCTTGAGAAGCGTTGCCATGCGGACAAGCACCATATCAATCCGATATTTATCAGAATCGGCACTCGTCAGTCTCCAGAATTCTTTTCCGCGTACCACAGAGAATGTACCAAAGGAATATTCTTGCGTATGGTAACGTAATTTTGATTTCTCCAAACGAATACCCTGTGCGACCACCAAGACCAAGCCGAGGTCACGAGTAAAAATCGAAAACATCTTTCCAGCTTCGTTGTATGGTCGAGCACTTATAATAAAACCAGTAGTGGTAATAATGGTATACATTATATTCTCACATCGAGAGCATGTCCGAATTCTATACCGGACACATTAGTTGTTTTCTTGATTTCAGTTTCATATTTTATCGCCAAATCTCTCATCTCATGAGGCACTATCAAAAGAACAACATCCCTTATGGATAAGTTCTTTTCCTTACGCATATCCTGAATCTTTCTCAAAAATTCACGAACATCACCTTCTTCTTTGAGTTGAGGAGTAATGATGGTATCTAATTCGACATCAGAAACCATAGAAACATCAGAGACAACTTCTTTGACATTTACTTCATCCTTGATTAATTCAATATGCGGATGCGAAAGCATTAATTGTTTTTTAACTTTGAGCATTGCCAATGGTTGACGAACGTTTATCTTAATTTTCATGCGAGCCTCCAGACCCTTAGAAGCCAATTCACGCACCATATCCATATCCATCAATATTTTCTGATCAGGAAGTTTCGCATTTGGCCATTCTTCCAAATGAACACTTTCTTTTTCTCCACCAACTTCCGTATATATGAATTCAGCAAAAAACGGAGTGAACGGTGCCATCACTTTTGAAAGTGCTACGAGTAAATACTTGGTTGTTTCCAAAGCATATTGAGAGTCTTCTCCTCCTTCTTTGAAACGATCACGTGAACGACGAACATACCACTGTGACAGGTCAGCCACAAAATCCCTAATGGCACGAGTCGGTTCAAGAAAAAGATATGCATCCAATCCATCAGTCACTTCATTGATCAGTCCGTGTATACGCGCAATGATCCATTGATCAAGAATATGTGGTGACGAAGATGACATCTTAACCTCAGCAGTTGCATACATGTTGTAGAACGATGTTACATTTGTCACCAAGTTAAATACCTTTTTAATTATTTCATCTACAGTTTTTTCGTCGAAATTCTTTGAATCACCTGGTTGATTGACGGAATACATCCAAAAACGCAATGCATCTGCACCATACTTATTCATCATGTCCCATGGATTAATGACATTACCTACAGACTTACTCATCTTTTTTCCTTGTCCATCAAGAATATGTCCAAGACAGACCACATTTTTAAATGCTTTACCACGACCCATCAAGACACCTATGGCGTGAAGTGTGTAGAACCAACCACGAGTCTGGTCGATCGCTTCTGATATGAAATCAGCAGGATAAGGCAAAGTGTCACCTGAAAAGAATCCTTTTTTCTGTATATCAAACGGATAATGTTCCTGAGCAAACGGCATAGCACCACTATCGAACCATACGTCCATAACTTCTTTGACACGCTTCATATCTCCGCCACACATACATGTGAGTTGTACATGATCAATATGTGGACGATGCAGATCAAGTTCGTATTCGGCATTATGAGGAATAATCGAAAACTCTAAATCACGAATCTGGGCATTATTGATGAAATCAACATCCGCACGCATATGCATTGACTGTGCACGGTTCCAACCTTTTGCAGCTGTAAAAAGCAAAAATGCTGGTGTTTCGTGCGTCACAATCAAAATAGTCTTGCCTTCGTATTTTCCTTCGATATCATACAGAAAATCTCCCATACGTTTTTTGATATCAACGAAAGTTTCTCCACCACCTTCCGGAGCCTGAGTAAATCGATCATGACCTTTGAATCCTTTGACGAAGTCAGATACCAGATTACCATCTCCATTGATTGTGCCCAATTCCCGAATGCGAACATCGATATGCATCTTGTCTTTGGAAAATCCGAGTTTTTCCTGCAAAATATCCGCTGTCTCCTTAGTACGAACAAAAGGTGATATGAATACGAGATCAAACTCTGTACCCATAAGTTCTGTCGCAGCATCAGCAACCTGAGCTTTCCCCTTCTCCGTCAAATGGTGCGGGGCATCTGCCGTGCTGGATAAAATACCTAGTATGTTATTTTCTGCTTGTCCATGACGAATAACCACATATTTATTACGTGGCTTGCGTGTAATTTCCGCCACAGAACCGATGGTCTTTCGTTTATTACAGATTTCGCAAATCCAAATTGGCAACGGTGTGCCCCAATAGCGTTCACGGGAAATCGCCCAATCTTTTACTTCATTAAGCCACTCTCCAAAGCGACCATTTTTGATATGTTGTGGTTGCCAATTGATATCCTTATTTTCTTTAACGAGCTTATTGCGAACGTCGGACATACGTATATACCATGAATCACGGGCGAAATAGATCAATGGTGTTCTACAGCGCCAACAATGAGGATAATTATGTTCGTGTTTTTCCTTATGAAATAATAAGCTTCCATCAGGACGTAATGCTAGATTTTTAATGATCTCTATGGCTACATGTTCATCTTTTACAAATATACCTGCTAAAAATTCTACTTCTTTTTTAAAAGTGCCATCTTCATTAACTAAATGATGTTTTGGTAAGGAATTTTTTGTCCCTAATTCAAAGTCATCTTGTCCATACATCGGAGCGATATGGACAATACCGGTACCATCTTCAGTAGTCACAAAATCACCCGTATATATTTTATAGGCATTCGTGAGTTTTTCTTTTTCTGCACCAGACACATTATCTTTAATGAAAGGATACAACGGCTGGTATTCAATACCTACCAGATCAGATCCTTTGAATTCTTTTTCAATTTCATATGGATCCTTGATAATAGAAAGACGTAATTTTGCTAGGATCAAAGAAGTGTCTGCTGTTTTTATCTGAACATATTCAATATCTTTTCCTACAGCTAAAGCTACATTTCCAGGAAGAGTCCACGGAGTTGTAGTCCATGCCAGAAAATAAGTATTTACGAATCGTGAGTCATGGATCTTAAATTTTACATACACTGACAAATCTTTTACATCCTGATACCCTTGAGCCAATTCATGCGATGAAAGACCTGTTCCACAACGCGGGCACCACGGAACCACTTTATAATCCTTGTACAATAACCCGTCCTTATCAATCTTACTGATAATATGCCAGAGTGATTCAATATAATTTGGTTTATAAGTCACGTATGGATCCTTGAGATCGACCCAATATCCCATACGGTCGGTAAAACTTTCCCATTCACGGACATATTTCCAAACGCTGTCTTTGCACTTCTCATTGAACTTTTCAATACCATAGATTTCGATTTCCTTTTTAGACTTTAAGCCCAAATCTTTTTCGACTTGAAGCTCTACAGGTAAACCATGAGTGTCCCAACCACCTTTGCGACGCACATAAAAACCTCTCATTGTTTTATAGCGTGGGATTGCATCCTTGAAGGCTCGGGCTTCGAGATGATGAATACCAGGAAGACCATTGGCAGTTGGAGGCCCTTCATAAAAAACAAAATCTTTGCCTGAATCCTTATTCTTTTGAAGTGATTTCCTAAATATACCCTTCTCATTCCATGATGCCAAAATATGCTCCTCACGTTCAGCGTGAGGGCTTTTCTTCTCCTTTTGTTCTGTATTAGGATCAGCCATAATGTATAAGTAAGACTATTCTAACATAGTATCAAGGGGGTTCACGGCTTTGTTGTTTCAGATCTTCGGCTTCCGATTCGCCTTGTAGGGCGAATCGGAAGTGATTACGTTCAAATCCTCACAACTTTGTTGTTTCAGATCTTCGGCTTCCGATTCGCCTTGTAGGGCGAATCGGAAGTGATTACGTTCAAATCCTCACAACTTTGTTGTTTCAGATCTTGAACGTAATCACATTCTTACAGGAACGGTAATTCCCAAAATCCAAAGACCGTTGGTCATGGTAGTGAGAAATGCTTTGGTGACAGCCACACGATATGACGAAAGTGAATCATTTTTGTCGACAATAATATGTGAAGCATAGAAACTATTGAATGCACTAGAAAGTGCAATCAGATATCCAGCTATGTGTTGCGGGGCAAAATCTGTACGTGCACGATGAATAATATCAGGGAAACGAATAAGTAATTTCTCTAGATGAGATACTGATGAAACACTTAAAGCAGATAGATTTGAAACTGATTCAATACCTTCGTTTTTTGCTTTTTCTAAAACTGCAGCCGCACGCACCGCTGAGTATTGAAGATATGGACCAGAATCACCTTCAAATGAAACCGATGTTGCTGAATCAAAGATAACGTCACTACCAATAGACTGGCGCAAAATAGTGTACTTGATTGCTGCAATTGCAATATCATCGGTTACTTTATCTGCTTCCTCAGTAGTAAATTCACGACCAGCAATCTTTTGCTGTACTAATTCTTTTATATCATCGATAAGTGACTCAGCTGAAATAATATTACCTTTTCGTGAAGACATTTTACCAGATGCAAACCGAAGAATGCCATGACTAATATGTTTTGTTTTTTCTGCAATCATCGGATTGATTAGAGAAAAAACTTTCAGCAAAACTTTGAAATAGTCACTTTGCTCATTGGCAGTAATAATAACTGATTGACTGAGCTGAGGATATTTCTTGAACTTCTCTGTGTTTAATCCTAACTCTTTGGTCTCATAGGTTGGCAAACCATTTGAAGTAATAAAGACGCGAGTATGAACTCCATGATCCTCTCCTTTGAAGATGGTCGCCCCTTCACTCTGTTCAAATATTCCTTTATCTAAATATTCCTTTACGATTACAATACCCTTATTTGCAATTTCACTTTCAAAAAAGAACGTATTAAATTTGGTACCGAGACGTGCATAAATAACATCAAAATATTCGAGACTTATCTTTCTACCCCATGCATAATATTCTAATGTCTTAGGAAAAAGATCTGGATTTCTATTCTCAAAAATAGCTTTATTAATTTCTTGTATCTCTTTCTGCATCTGCACATCTCCTTCATATGCATTTGATCCAATTACATATGCTTCTCCCAAGAAAGAAACTTTTTCTTTAATTGAAACAGAATCTGCTGGCATACTAGAACCATTTACCATAAGTATATTAATAACACCCCAAATTGTTTTTGCCACATGCAAGCCAACATCTCCTTGATAACACGCACGAATAACCTCTGCACCGGAGGATTGAATCAATCGAGAAATAGATTCACCAACTGCATTGGCCATTAGGTGTCCGACATGAAAAACTTTAAATGGATTCGGATCGGTATATTCAACCATGACCTGCTTGCCAGCATTCTTTGATGCAAACCCATATTCTGCTCCATCATTCACTATACCAACAACCTGTTCTACAAAAATACGATCTTTTATTTTGAAGTTGATAAAACCATGGCCAGCAACACTAACTGATTCAATAAAATCTGGCTGTGTTTTGGTAAATTCTTCAACAATTTTTTCAGCCAGAGCCTGAGGATTAGTTCCAGCTTTCTTGGCATATGCCAATGCTACATTCGTTGAATAATCACCATGTTCTGGATTTTCCGGATAATCGAGACGAAGTGATGTTGGCTCAACAGATAGACCTACTGTTATTAGGACAGAAGCGAGATGACGAGTTACATCGTTCAATATATTCATAGCTAGATTGTATATCGCGAACTCTATACTCGCAACACCCGGTCAATCATGTGTGCAATTTTTCTGAAATCTTTTTCTTTTTTACCTCGAGTCGTCTCAGCTGAAGTACCCAATCGAATTCCCGAAGGATCAACAGGACTTCTCGTCTCGCCCGGAATTGTATTTTTGTTTACGATAATCCCCGCTTTTTCTAAACGATCACTCGCCTCTTTACCACCAATACCATTACCTCCCATCCATGTATCCATCAATATCAAATGGCTATCTGTCCCTCCAGAAATAATTCTCCAACCCAATTTCTTTAATTCATCGGCCAACGCTACGGCATTTTTTATAACTTGAACAGCATACTTTTTGAAAGCCGGAGTCATTGCTTCTTTGAGAGCTACGGCAACAGCAGCAATCTGATTGATATGAGGACCACCTTGAAGTCCCGGAAAAACTGCTTTATCAATTAATTCTGAAAAAGGCTGAATTACTCCTTTTTGATTAGTAATTGTTTTATCGAGTCGTGAAAAAATCAATGCACTACGTGGACCACGAAGCGTTTTATGAACAGTTGTAGTGACTACATCAGCATATTCAAATGGAGATGGATACACTTTCCCTGCAACCAAACCTGCAAAATGTGACATATCAACCATTAATATCGCCCCACATGCATCAGCGATTGCACGGAACTTTTTAAAATCAACAATTCGTGGATAGGCAGTAAATCCTCCGACAATAATATTTGGCTTTTCAGCGACCGCTCGAACCTTGAGATCATCATAATCGATTATTTCGGTTTTTGAATCAACTGTAAATGGAATTTGTTTCCACGCTTTGCCTGTTATCGAAACTTTGTGACCGTGGGTCAAATGTCCTCCATTATCAAGCGACAGACCCATGATTTTTCCTCCAAAAGGAATGAGAGCGAGATATACGGCAACGTTTGCAGGTGATCCAGAAAGTGCCTGAACATTAACGTGCCAGTGTGATGCGGAAAGACCAAATAACTTAAGAGCACGATCTTTGGCTACAGTCTCAATTTTATCTACCACTTCATTACCACCGTAATATCTCTTACCCGGATACCCTTCGGCATATTTATTAGTTAGTTCTGTTCCTAATGCCTCCAATACATCCTTTGAAACATAGTTCTCGGAAGCAATAAGATTAATCACTCTCTTTTGGCGTTTCTTCTCTGCTTCGATGATTTTCTTAATCTGAATATCATTCATGTATGCGAATTGATTTTGCAGTCAGAGCAAATAGAATGATCAAAACAAGTGCGGCAAAACCAATACCAACCCATGGAATCCAAGTGTAACGTTCGGTGATTCTACTCTCCTCTTTATCACAAACATTACCTATACCATCACTATCAGTATCTTTTTGGTCCATGTTTGGATTATCAGGGCAGTTGTCTATGATATTGATTATTGTGTCTTGATCAAAATCATCACATGCATCACCTCTTCCATTATTGTTTATATCTTGTTGATCTGAATTGGTAACAGAAACACAATTATCACGAATATCTGGAACCCCGTCGATATCTACATCCGCAATAATATAATTAGGATTACTTTGAGATGAAGAGGTGGGAATAATTAATACATCTTTTGCGGAAACTAAATTGCCTGATTCACCAACAGGAGTCAATGCCAATCTGTCTGGGTCAAAATAAACACGGTAGGAATTAGACGGTTGTGCCAAAAATCGTACTGCACGTTGACCAGTTTCTGCACTATTATCCTGGTGTAGTTTTAGTTCACTAATACGAAGAGGTTGACCAAAGGTGAAAGTAATTATCCATCTATTTGATGTTGTTTGTGGAAAGTGAATGGTCTGTTGATCCATTCTTCGATTAGCTACAACAATTCTGTTTTGACCGTCTACAAACGCACGAATTTCTATAGAACTCGGCAGAGCAACATTATTATCAAGTAAAGTTGTAATGGCGGAAGAAGTAATTGGATTCGTGCTTGATAAAGTAATTTGAGTATTACCTTGCATATTGTCAGTAAGTATAAAATCGGCGTATGTTCGAGCATCATTATCATTCATACGGTTTGCACTACCAATACTTGGATTCGTGCTCACTGATACTGGTTCATTAACTCGTGTTTCCTGTTTAAAAAAATATGGCACAAAAGAGTTTGTGGTTTTATTAAAAACAACAAAATTAAATCGTTCAATAAATTCACCGGAAAAAGGAAATTCAACAACCGTCGGTACGTTTATCGAAATATAATCAATATCTTTATAAAAACGATAGGCGCTATCGGCAGATATACCGCTAATAGGAGAAGATGAATTTTGATCTAATTCCTGCGCGCTCACCGCCAAAGCACCAGAAAAAATAAATGTGATTAGAAATAAAAATATTATTTTTTTCATATTTTTATTGGGTATTATTAGGTAAATTTATCTTATCTTTTTTCTTTCCCAAAAAAGCGGTACTTACTAGCAACGCACCGATAAGGAAAAATGTGACGATTCTACCAGCAATCTCCATTTTCCAGATATCAACCAAAAACAATCTGCCGACCACAAATCCAACAAGCACACCACCGTATATTCGAAGGCCTTTTTTACCATTTGTAAGTCCGTAAAAATAAGATATGAGACCAATTATGGTATAGACTACCAGAGAAATCATTACTGCAGTATTGTCGTTCTTAAGTGCCGAGTGTAACGATAGCCATAAAAGCGCATAGATATATAATGAACCAATAACCAACCACCATATACTAATTTGCTGTGACACCTCTTCTGTAACTTCTCGAATGCGACGCAAGAAAAACAAACCGAGCCCAAGGAGCATCAATCCCAAGAAAAGAAGAACAAAGAAATCTTGATGTAAAACACTTATGGCCCATGCTTTAGAGGTAAGGCTTCCAAAGGAAAAGATGATTGGCCCTATCAAAAGTAAACTAACACGTTCTGCAATACGTACATCTTTTAGAATAGAGTATGCAATAAGAGAAACTATGCCACTTTCAATGATGTATACAATTGTGAGTGTCGCCCCTTTTAATTCGACTGATGTAGCTGCTGCAAGCATAGCAACTCCAATACCAGCATAGACATAAAATGGTTCTCGTCTTTGTGTAATCCGAAATATCAAGAATGCCCCGACCACAAACACAATCATCCATGCAGAAATTATCAAACTTTTCCATTCATCTTGAGCAGCAAACATAATCCAAGATAAAAGAAATAATCCATTGCCAGCCGCGGTTACAAGATCAGGGATAATTTCCTTATCTTTCAATTTTAAAATTCCTGCTGTATTTGTTAAGAATAATACCACCGAAAATGCGTATGCAAAGAGAAGTAAGGTTCCAGTGTCTGCAGAAGTAAAAGAAAAAAGATGGGGCAAACTATAAAAAGTGACGATGAGTAATGCGGCAGTCGTTAATTCTCGTCTTCCAGTGATCACGGTAATCCAAATTGCACCAAGTATTACAACAAATAGATAAGAAAATAATCCAACGTAGTTTATAGTTGGCGCATTAGTAAGTAATGGTGCAATTCCTGCGAGTATCAGACTCGCCAAAGCAAGAGATCGACTGTTGTACTTAACACTAACAAGAGCAACAAATGCTGTGCTTAAAAACATAACCACAAGAGCAGAAAGCGGGGTAAGGAAATCGTAAATTTCACGAGCGGCAAATATAGTCAGTAAGATCGTTGTCGACCCAAGAACAAGAAAAATACCTCCTTGATTAATATACTTTTTAACCCTCCACCAACCGAGTAGCAAAAACATGACACCAGCAACAATACCAAAAACTATACGCCCCGTTGGTCCAATCCAGTTATTGAGAAATGCATAGGTTGTAAGCCAACCAAAACCGATGAGCAATAGAAGTGCACCAAGTTTGAGTAACCAATCTTCTTTTAGCCATTCAATGAATTTATTAACTGAAGCTGTTTCAATTTGTGAGGACACAATCTCGGACTGACTTAATTGGACTGAAGCTGGTACGGTTGTTGATTGCTGTGACTGAGCTTGATAACTTGGTTTTGGCATACTCTCTGTTATTTCACCTTTGATATATTGCTCGAGCTTTTGTACTCGACCACGCAGGCTAAGCACTAGAAATAAAATAATTATACCGCCTATTAAAGTAAGAAATCCCATATAATTTTTATTATACTTTGAATTACAAAACTCCACAATAGAACCAAATTCTCTTTCGGTATATAACCCTTATTTCCCCGTACTTCCGAAACCTTTATCTCCTCGCGAACTATTTGATAATTCCGATACTTCGATAATTTCAGGAAATTCAACTTTTTGTATCAAAAGTTGCGCCACTTTGTGACCTTTCTCAAAAACATAATTATTTATACCTATATTCACCATTCCAATAAGTACTTCCCCGCGATAGGCTGAATCAATCACACCACCTATTGTCTTAAGTCCTTCTTTTATTGCTATACCGCTTTTATCCCATACAAGACCAACATACCCTTCGGGAATCTCTATTGATATACCTGTCCTAATAGATACTCTTTTTCCTGGTTCTACAACTATTCGATCCAATGAAAAAATATCTATCCCTGCATCATACGAATGTGCACGTAAAGGAAGTTTAGCGGCTGAATCAATTTTTTTAATTTTGAGTTCCAAAGTAGTTATATGATATCATTTTCCACTTTTTTTAAGAATTTTTGATTCATCTGAAAAGATTAGTTGCATCTTCCACAAGGTATACCTCCTTAATACCAGCAGACATCATAGTGTCCCAACAAGGCTTACAACACCACCAATGGCCGTACAGATATATACTTGCACCATCAATTGAATCATAGAGTGAACGTGCATCTTGTATGGCTTGTGGCTCAGCATGATGACGAAATGAGGAACATCCTGGACATAACCAATATTTTTTACCTGATGGGATATTTAATAAACGACGTATACACCATCCATTCTTATGAAATTGTATTAATGTCTTATTTTTCAATGCTGACTGGTTTGATCCTCGGCCTATTATGTCATTATTTAATACAATCACTGCACCTGTCGGATGATTCAAGTCTGTCGATGTTGTATTACGAACTCTTTCCGCTTCGCGCATAAACGTATCGGTAGCCGAAACATATTTTATTTCTTTACCTTCCGGAATATATGGATATAGGTTAGTCATATGAAAGCTTCGAATAATTATATATAATAATAAGATTATGACCAAATTTGATGAGATATACAAAAATCTGGTACGGGAAATAATGACGAACGGCATATCAGAAATGAGCGAACGAACAGGACATGAAACAAAATCTATTGTTGGGGCACATTTTCAGCTAGACATCGAAAAAGATGGGTTTCCATTGCTCACATTGATTAAAACTCCGATAAAAATGTTTGTGGCCGAGCAAATATGGTTTATTTCTGGAGCACGAAAACCCGAAGATTTTCTTAGGAATTACACTCGGATATGGGACGATTTTACCAACCCTGGAGATGTAGTAACAGTGGCATACGGATATCGCTGGCGTAAACATTTTGGACGAGATCAACTGGGACTTCTTATCGATCTACTTCAAAAAGAACCAAGCTCTCGTCAAGCAGTTGTCATAACATGGGACCCTGCACAAGACGGACTCTCGGTGATCAAAAAAAGGAATGTTCCCTGCCCTTATTCATTTACCATCAATATTGTTGGCGGAAGACTTCATATGCACAATATAGTCAGATCAAACGACGTTATGCTTGGTTGCCGAGCGGACGTTGCCGGTTTTGCATTACTCCAATGTATTCTGGCGCAAAAACTCGGAGTTCGACCTGGTATGTATTCTCATTCAATCTCAAATGCTCACATCTATGATACTCATTACGAAGGAGCTAATGATCTTCTGCAACGTTCAAACGTACACACCAATATAACCTTGACTCTTCCTCCCGATTCATTTGATCGTGCGGAAAAAAAAGACCCTATCCTTCTAACTGATATAGTAGATAATCTAACAAAGCAGTATAATCCAATGGAACCGATTAAAGGATTAAAATTGATACTCTAATTTCATGGCCATCATAACCAAAACACGTATCATCGAACGTATAAAATCAGGCTCTCTTTCATTCAAGCCGAATCTTGATTCTTTTCAACTCCAAGAACACTCTGTTGATTTTCGACTGGGATATACATTTATGATCCCTAAAATGTGGCACATGACACCTCAAGGTCGTGAATCGCTCGATATAACCCACTTCGATAAACGCAATCATGAATATTTTGAAGTCGTCGAACTAGAACAAGGTCAACATTTCGACCTATTACCTCAAGAATACGTGCTTATTTCTACACTTGAATCGATCAAAATACCGACTGATTTAATGGCAGTGCTCTATCCGAGATCATCAACCAACCGCAAAGGATTATCTCTCGACTTAACTGGAATTATTGATGCTGGGTATGAAGGACAACTTATACTTCCTATCCGCAACAATACACGATCACAAGCTGTTAGATTGTATCCGGGTGAACGTATCTGCCAAATTGTCTTTGAAGAACTAAAAGAAGCTGTTATTCCACGACAAAGTAAGTATCATCAAAAAGATATTATTGAAGGCGTTCAAACTGAAAAAAAGGACGAAGTCGATCTGATTCTGCAAGGTGATATGAAAACTCTTAAAGAGAAATACAAAGTTATTTAATATGAAAACATTCATCATCGCTGCCGTATCCGCAGACGGATATATTGCCCGAGACGAAAAACATGCAGCTTTATGGACTGGCAAGGAAGACAAACGGCGTTTTGTGGAGCTCACCAAACGTGCTGGAGTGGTAGTGATGGGTTCAACTACCTATGTAACTCTTCCTCGTCCCCTAAAGGAACGTGTGAACATTGTTTATTCAAAATCCAAAACCTACGAAGATGCCGAGACAACTCAAAAAGATCCTGCAGAATTACTTAGAGAATTAGAGGCTCGCGGATTCAAAGAAGTAGCGATTTGTGGAGGTTCTTTGATTTACACCATGTTTATGAAAGCAAAACTGGTTGATACACTCTATCTCACCATCGAACCAATTGTCTTTGGAAAAGGGATTAGATTATTCAATGAAGAAATGATCTCTCATCTAAAACTCATAGCCTGCGGACAAACAGAAAGTGGTGCATTACTTTTGGAATATTCAGTCAACCATTCAGGAACCTCAAAATAACAGAATCTTATTTGATCTCTACTCCCATCTGATTAGCTGTACCTGTGATGATCTTCATTGCTGATTCAATGTCATTCGCATTGAGATCTGGCATCTTTCGTTCAGCAATACCCTTGAGGTCTGCTTTAGAGAGTGTTCCAACCTTGTTAAGGTTTGGCTTGCCTGAACCTTTCTCTTTTTTGATAGCTTTGAGTATAAGACTTGAAGTAGGGGGAGTCTTGAGGACGAAATCGTATGAACGATCATCATAGACAGTAATAACTACAGGGATCATATCTCCGATCTTGTCTTTGGTGGCTTCATTAAACTTCTTGGTGAAATCACCAATGTTAACTCCGGCCTGACCGAGTGTAGGACCAAGTGGAGGAGCTGGAGTAGCTTTGCCTGCTGGTGCGATAACCTTTACTTTTTTGATTATTTTCTTGGCCATAGTAGTTTTGAGATGTTACATTAAACTTTCTTTACTTGCAAGAAATCCAATTCGACTGGAGTCTCACGACCGAACATTGAGACAAGAACTTTGACCTTGCCACGCTGAGTGTCGATTTCACTTACCTTACCTTCGAAGTCCTTGAATGGACCATCACTAACCTTCACAAGATCACCTTGGGAAAGATCGATGGTATGCTGAACATCTCCATTGGACATACGAGTGAAAAGGGATTCCAAATCCTTAGCATCGATAGGAACAGGAGATACTCCAGTCCCTACGAAACCAGTAACGCGAGGTGTGTTGCGAACAACATGCCATGAATTATCATTAACGATCATTTCTACCAAGACATATCCTGGATAGATCTTTTCCTCTTCTTCAACACGCTTTCCACCTTTTATCTTGATGGTCTTTTCGGTCGGTACGATTACATTGAAAATGCTGTTTTCCATACCAAGAGATTCGATACGCTGTTTGAGGTTACGAGTAACAGCGTTTTCATAGCCAGCATATGTATGAATAGCATACCAATTGCGCTCCCCTGTTGACTGTTGTTTTGACATAATATTAGAAGAGTAATGTAAGCAATTTTGAGAAAACAAAGTCTGCGACTCCTAATAGAATTGCGGTAACTAACGAAACAGCGACCACCATGATCGTAAACTTGACAGTCTGACTGCGGTTTGGCCAAATGACATGACTCATTTCAACCTGAGTTTGCCTAATGTATTCAGTGAGTTTCATCGTATAAGTATCTTTTATTAAAAAACCCCTCAAGGGGATTGATAAATACCATGATACCACACGAGATTCTAAAAGGTCAAGACACTACGGTAATGTGATCATAATGAACCGGACTGGCAAGTAGCTCATCTTCTTCGGGTAGTTTAATCTTGGACTTCAAAATATCAAAAGATTTATCGAGAGTATCTATTAAGATTTCGACAGTGCCTTGTTTTATTGCATTGAGTATAACTGGCTTGTTGAAACATTCTCTGTAACCTTCCACCAAGCTGGAACCTCGCAATCGTTACTAAATGTTTTCACTTCCATTGAATCAGGAAGCTTTGATGAACTATAAACAAGACGGACGCTTTAGAGGGTTTTGGGATAAACAGGCGCTTCTAGCGTAAAATATCTGAGTAGTCTGGATAGTTTTCCTTAATAACTCTTTTCCAGTTAGCAGTTTCATTGCCTCCACCTAAATCATTTTTATGATATACAAGCAAAACAAAAATCTTATTTGTGTTTTTATGTTTAGCCACGATACATCTGTTTCCAGAACCATGTCTTGATTCCTGTATCCCTGAAATTTTAAATTCTGTCTTGCAAATTACAACATCTGCATTTTTGTTCGTAATTTCTTCAGCAATAGTCCTCAAAAATAGCACGTCAATTTTCTCAAGTTCCTCTTCTATTATTTTTAGTGTAAAATGCCATGCTCCTTTATATTTTTTTGCAAAATTCTTTATAAAGTGCCTTTCTGCAAATGGCTCGATAACGACTTCATGCTTAGTAAACTTCATCTGGATCTTCTTGAGTTATCAGTCCATAAGAAATAATAGAATCGTCATCAGCGATAAGATATGGTAGCTGGTTGTGGGTAAATGCAACAATTTCTTGCGTATTCTTATCTCTCCATTTGCTAGAGATATTTTTGATTAACTTTTCTTCCTCACTATTTATTTCAGACAAAGAAACCTTTGCTCCGTTTCTTGTTTCAGAAATTAACATAGCTCCGTCATCTGTTGGAGTGATTTTAATTTGTCCAAGTTCAAAAAGCTCATCTATTGCACGAAAATAAGAATCTGAAACAGGTCCATATTGGATTTTTCTATACTGCATTCCACTCATACTCTCAAGATGTTTGTAGAACCATGCAAAATCTGCCAAATAGACAAGTTTAGCCAATTTTGTTTTTGTGATTTTGCCGTCTTTTTTTGATCCGGCATTTCGGATATAAACTAAAATCATTTGCTTATATTTTTCATAATTTGCAGATACACCACTTTCTATTTGCAATAAAAATAAATTGAGAGGTATGCCAAAAACTTCAGAGAGTTTTTTAGCTTCTGAAAGTGTGAGCTCCCTCTTCCCTTGCTCAATCGCGATATATGACGGACGAGAAATACCTAACTTTATAGCTAGGTCTGATTGAGGAAAACCACGCTTAGTTCTAAAAGTCTTTATAAATTGAGCATATTTATTAATCATATCCAAAGTATATAGATTCGTGTAAAGAAGTCAAACATCTGTGTGTTAATAATCTTGACATAGTAGGTCTAAGGGAATTGGGTAATTTAAAGCAGATGGTTGGTCGAATATATAAATGTAAAAGTAACAAATAACGAATGAGACTCACAAATCTGTTAATAGTTTTTTACTGGATTGACTTTTTTAACGAAAGAATCCTATGCACGCTTGAATCAATACGGTGTTCCGATATATGACCATCCTTGACTGCATTCACTACTGCCCTATAAGCACGATCGATAATTTCTTTGGTGGCAACGTATAGCAAAATATCATTACCAGCGATGACTGCCTGTTTAGAGGCTTCTTCGACACTGAATTTTGTAGTTATGGCGCCCATGTTCATGTCGTCGGTGATAATGACACCATAGGAACCGAGTTTTGTCCTTAGTAAACCAATTATTACTGGCGATAATGTAGCAGGATAGAATGAATCAATCTTTGGGAATAAAACGTGCCCTGTCATAACCATGGGTGGTGCAGCGACATCTATGACATCATGAAATACTCGAGCATATTCGTAGATGTTTTCTTCGGTAATTTGCGAGACTGGCAATGCATGATGTGAGTCGACGGAAGCATTATCATGGCCAGGATAATGCTTGATGGTTGCTGCAATACCAGCATCCCGATACCCATTTATCATAGCTATGCCTAACGAAGTAGCATCTTCTTTTGTCCCTCTAAAAACTCGATTGTATAGAAAAGACGAAGGATTGGTAATATAGTCCAAAACTGGAGCGAAATTGACATTAATGCCAGAAGTACGAAGTTCTTGTCCGCGGACAAAAGCCACGTCATATGCCTGTAAGGAACTTTTGATCTTGGTCTGCGAGGTGAGTTCCCATTGAGGATCTTTCACTCGAGAGACAACGCCTCCCTCTTGATCAATACTAATGAGCAACATTGGCTGACCAGAACTCGTCGCAATATTTTGCAATGCGGCAGTAACTTCATAAATTTTTTGATTGGTAATATTAAGATTCATTAAAATTACCGACCCGATCTTTTTTTGCTCTATGAGATTTTGCAATATCTTTGTACTGTCGCCAGCGTATATTCCCGCAAGGAACATCTGAGCGATCTTTTCTTCCAATGTCATTTTATTAATAATCTTAGATACATAATCTACCGATTGAACAGACACTGCTGGTGGGGGTTGTGGTGCCAACACTTCTTTATATGATTTAGTGGTTGCGTACACACCATAGATAACCAAAACAATTAGCCCTAGAAGGGTAACAATGTATTTTAGATGAGGATGCATAATATTAGGATTATAGTACATTATTAATCGGTGAAGCAATTTAACCTATGAGTAAAAAGTGAATTTTCACGTCACACATAAAATTCTGCTGAATTTTTGTTTGATCATACCTCGGCTCGACAACCTCCGTCTTCACCAATTTTTGTGACTACAAATAATTTCTCGTCGTCACTCGAAATTTTCGTAGCCATTCTTACAGGATCAGTACACCTTTTGAATATTTTACCTTACTCATATACAACAAAAATACCGTGGACTTTATATCACGATATTTTTGAAATACAACTTTAAGTACTTCCTCTTAACGAATCTCGTACATCACAGTCACCTTTGAAACAACTTCTTGTTCACCCGTTGGGACCTGAGGTACGGGAGCAGTTTGATTCTTTATTGCAGAGACTTCCATCATATCTCCGCCACGTGCATAGTAATACGGATTTACATCATCACTTGAATCATAGAAACTCATGATACGGACCAAACGAACGCCGAGCTGTTTTGAAAGTTCTTCAGCTTTTGCCTGAGCATTTTCAATAGCTTTGGCACGAGCAGCGGTTTTTACAGTCTCTATATCATCTATTGAGAATACTAAATTGTTTACATTGTCTACACCCAAGGCACCGATGGTACTGAATATACCTCCTGCTTTTTTAGTATCACGAACTTTGACCTGAACAGTATGACTAACTTCATAGCCAGTAAGTACGTTCTTCCCCGGAGCACAACGAAGTGCACTACAGACGCCTTGCTCGAATTCGTAATGAGGATTGATGCTATATGACAGAGTCTTGAAATCCTTTTCTTCGATACCAGCTGCACGAACTGCTTCCAATACTGCATTAAAGCGGTTAGTTGCCTTGGTTTGTGCAATTGCAACATCTTTGTTCACTTCGGTAATCATAAATGAAAATGTAGCAATATCAGGAATTACTACTTCTTCACCCTTCCCGTTTACGGAAATACTGTTCATGATTGGCGAATTCTTGCCAACATATGCAATAGACTTAAGTTCTTTGATTGAAACAACTGCCAAAAAAACAGCGAGTAATACTCCTACCAACATTACTATTTTCCATACCTTTTCTTGAATATTCATAGGTGTGTAATTTAAAAATTATAATACCTCTATTATATACTAAACTATACTTTGACATACTTCTCACAAAGATCAACTATGTTCTCGAATAATGCACATACAGTCATCGGTCCTACTCCACCAGGAACTGGAGTAATTGCTGTAACAATATCAATAACAGATTCATAATCAACATCTCCAACCAGACGATGATCTGTAGTTGTATTAATACCAATATCAATAACGATCAAGCCTGGATGCATATGTTCCTTTCCCAATAACTTCTCTTTTCCTACTGCAGTAATTAATACATCGGCCGTACTGATTTCTTTCATAATGTCTTTTGTCCCACTATGACAAACAGTTACTGTTGCTCCTTCTTTTACACACATATCCGCAACTGGTTTTCCTACTAAAAACGACCTACCAATCACTGTAACTTTTTTTTTATTCAAAGATATTTTGTAATATCTGAGTAACTCTCGAATCCCTCGAGCAGTTGCGGGCATGACTTCTGCACGAGAAGTTAGGCCATCAGCATCCTTACTCGGACTAATTGCTTCAATACTTGCAGTGCGATTGATGTGTTCAGGAAGAGGTAATTGCAAAATGATAGCCTGAATAGAAATATCATTATTGCATTGGTTAATGATATAAATAAGATCTTTTTCTGAAATAGAACTTGGTATGGCAATATGCTTCTCCTGTATACCGATATGTTTGGCAAACTTTTTCTTTGCACCAATAAACGAAGTTGAGTCTGGCCGATCTCCTACCTGAATAATAGCAAGTGTCGGCGTATATGACATAGTCTGAACTCGACGAGTGAGTTCAGGAATAATGGAATCACGAACTGTGCGACCAGAGAGGATATATGCAGACATATTTTTTATTTCTCCCACCGTGCAAAAATACCGCACGGAAGTAACCGTCCATCGTGTCCGCTTTCCTGCAATGTGAGCTCACCCATCTCAATCTCACCGCCGTAACTTTTCTGCAAAGAGAGTAAATTATTTCTATAGGCAATCGCCGAATATCCTGCAGAATATCCATTTATTAAAAAGAAAAGTGGTTCTGGTTTCAAAAGTTTCTTACAATTTTCAACCAATGCCAGAAAATGTTCCTCAATCTTCCAGAGTTCACTTTCTGGTCCATGACCAAATACTGGAGGATCCATAATGATAGCGTCGTAGGTGCGACCGCGACGAATCTCTCGCTCGACGAACGTACGAGCATCTTCGACGATCCAGCGAATTGGCTTGTCACCTAGACCAGAAAGTTCAGCATTCTCGTGTGCCCAAGTAACAGCAGCTTTGGAACTATCGATATGGACTACTTTTGCCCCAGCTTTTGCACATGCCAAACTGGAACCTCCAGTATATCCAAACAGATTTAAAACTTCGATCTCTACTTCCTCTCCTTCAGACATCTCGTCTTTTTCAGTTTTGATTTTTAATTTTTGATTTTTGATTTTTTCTACCATCCATTTCCAATTCGAGGCTTGTTCAGGAAAAAGTCCTGTATGTTTGAATGCTGTAGGTTTGATCCACATATGCAATCCTCCAAATTCAATTGACCATTTTTCCAAAATCTTACCTTGCACGTATGCCCATTCGGCTCCGCTATCATTACGATTGAAATAGGCTTCGGCTTTTTTCCATTCTGATTCCGGTAACAATTTTGGCCACAATGTCTGAGGATCCGGACGCGACAATACGTGCGTACCAAAACGCTCTAGTTTTTCGCCTTCCCCTGAATCCAGTAACTCATACTGAGGTTCAGAAGATACAGTTAGTATATGGGAATTTATTTGCATGAAGGACTGTGTGAAAGAAGGACGTTTCGTGAGTGAGCCGAGGACTGTCTGAGCAAGCTACAATTACTAGACATTGTTGACGTAGTTGCTGTAGCGGCGGAGACAATGACTTGTAATTGGCGAAGCGAGTTCCGCAGGCCACTCACGAAACATCCTCCTCGAACTTAGAGTACTTCGAAAAGATCCAAATAGCCAGCACAAACAACAGTGTCGATGAGATTGCCGAACCTAGACAGTATAGACAAAATGCTTTCAAGACAAATGCCTGAATGAATAAGAAGTACAGAGTCGAAAGAAATCCAATACCAGTCAAAATTAATGAATAGCGTAATAGCTTTTCATTTTTCCCTTCAAGATATGCGAAGAGACCAATCAATACCAAAAGATAGAAGATCGCTCCTCCCAATGCAACTGGTATACCTCCAATAACGGCGTAGGCACTAGTGAGAACTTGTTCACATCCTTCAACGATTGAACACGGTGGTATCTCACCAGAATAATGTTTGAGTGTTAAATATACAGCATCAACAAAACCAAGTACTGCAACAATCAGTACAACGATGATTAGCTTATTTGGAATCGCCAAGAGCGGCCGTGTCAATAATAACTTTAAATGCATCATAATTTGAAGGATTAACAATAGAAACACCGTTTACGAAGAATGTCGGAGTTCCAGAGACACCTATCTTGAGACCATCAGCACGATCACCATCGATTTTGGCTTTTATTTCGGCGCTATTAAAATCGGTCTCATATTGATCTATCTTGAGTGTTAAACGTTCCGCATAACCCTTGAATAGCTTAATAGCTTCGCTATTACTAAGATTTTCCCATGATGTTTGATTGTCGTAAAGAAGTGCGGCCATGTCCCAATACTTACCCTGTTTCCCTGCAGCTTCGACAGCTTGAGCTGTAATTACTGCGTTTTGGTGTTGAGCTAAAGGAAAATGACGAGTAATGAAACGAAGTGTTGTTGAAGAGTTTGCGATAAGACGTTCGATGATAGGGTTAAATGAACTGCATGTGGGACATTGATAATCAGCGTATTCGATAAGTGTAACAGGGGCGTTCTCTGGACCACGAATATTGTCAACTGCGTTAATCGACATTGGTGTACCCAATTTGGAACTAGGTTTTTGAGATTCTTTATTCATAGCAACAATCAAGCCCCAGATGATAAGACCCAGAACGGCAACAAAACAAATCCAAAAAAATGTGCGTTTTATATTCATAATAGTTTTGATTATATAGGATTATGCAAACCCTGCAACCCAGACCAATCCATATATACCCAGTATATTCATAGCAAAAGAAATAGGAATTAGAATAGCCAATCGAATTTTTGAAAGTCCCAATAAAGCCAGTCCCAATTCATCAGGCAACGGTGATGCGATAATCAATGCCCCCAAAATCGGCGATAGCCATTTCATAAAACCAAGATGGAACGATGCTAGAATATTTCGTACACGCGAAGGTTTGAGTGATTTGATGATATGATCTGAAAAATGATCACGTATAAAAAAGAAGATAATGAGATCGCCGCACACTGCACCGAACGCACCCCAGAGAGCAACACTCATTAAGGATTCCTGTTCAGCAATATGAACTAACGTTACTGATGCAGGTCCTAATGTAAATACCGAAGTAAAGAAAATACCTGCAGCAAAACTTGCGATAGCAGTATTACCAATAAGATCAATCAATTGATCGAGTATGCCTGATGTTCCCAAAAATAAAGCAAAAGCAACACCGATGACAATCAAAAGAAAGTCTTTAATAAGTTCATGACGTGCATTAGAACGTTTCATATACTCTTATAGTATAGCATTTAGAGTATTCCAATAAAGATCATTGTTGTAACAAGAGCAATCAAACCACTCAAGATGAAGACAAGTGAATCCTCCGAGAAGAGCGAGCGAAGAAAGACGTCGTTCATGAAGCCGTAACCAAGTGTGCATGCTTCGTATCTTTTCACGCATATGTATTAAGAATACCAGATTGATTGATATTCACACATACCTAAATACTCATCTTTTTCAATTCTTCAATTGCACTTGGTAGTTTAGTAACACCATCACTTTCAGTAAAATGTCCTTTACCTTGTTCGACGATAATAGTTGGATCAAGTTTTGCTACAAACACATCTTTATTTTCAATCAAAGAAACGACCTCATCCGTATCGGAGAAAATCATACTTATCTCTTTCACTATTTTTTTAATATGGGAAAAATTGATAGGATTCTCCAACCACGGACGTGCAATAGTCTTCTTTTCATCAGTATCCATATTAGTAAGTACAAGCCATGGTGCAATACAAACGACTCCACCCGCTTCAGTAATTTCAGGTGACTGAAGATATCTAAAAATAGCCTGACATCCTATACTGTGACCAATAAAAAATGTCTTTTCATCGGGATACATCACGACTGATTCAAGATGATTGACCCATGCATCAATAGTCGGAATCATAGTGTTTGGCATATCCAGAACAGTAGTCTCGAAGCCAAGTTTCTTCCCCTCTTCACCCAACCATACAATCAATGGTTCCCGAGAGCTTCCTTCCCATCTATGTACAATAAATAATCTTTTCATAGAGATATTATAGCAAAGTTTGAGATGTGTATTTTTGTAAAAAAGTTACTTCATCCAATCCTTTTTAGTGTTCTTGGCTTTATTGTCTTATTACCATGAAAAGGTACTAAAACCTGTCTCGATAAGTCACCATATGAGCCAATATAATAATAGTGGCTTCCTCTTGCATAATTATATATAAAGTTATATTTCTTTAAAAACTTAGTTACATTGTCGAATGTCCAATTCATCAAACCATTCGGCACATATTTTGGCAGTTAGGCAGGTAATAAAAACTTACCAAATGAATGTACTTGATATGGGAATGGAATAACTTGATTACCTTCTAGCTTTTGCCACAATGCTTCGTATTCAGGATCAGGTATTTGATTTAATATAGATTTAGTTCTCAATCCACCGACTTTGGTGTTTTTCAAAGACTGAAGATACCCAATAATCGCCTCTTGAAGATTGAAAGAGGTGATCTCTGGTGTATCCCCTTCAACTACAAGGTTAAATTCGAGTCCGATAGCATACCAAATATCATCTTCTTCATTTACACACTGATAAGTTCCAGAATTAATTGCAACACTTAGGGTGTCACTTTATTGGGTACAGATCATTGGGTGCCGTCGTAGAGGAAGTCAGAACTATCTTCGAGAGAAGAAACGATGCGACTATCTACATTCCTGGTTTTGATATCATACCAGTTTCTGCATAATATTGGCTCTTTTTGGCCTAATTTGGACTAGCTCGGGAAAATCTTAGGGCGAAATAGGGCAATTTAGGGCAAATAGGTGCAAAAAAGAACAGTCTTTAAACTATTTCCTACTCTCAAGTTTTCCAATATAGGCCAACAAACTATCTTCTATACTATTTAAAAAAGATACGGTCATTTCAACTTCCTGTCTCTCAGACCTATATGATGCATAATCATGACGATGTGTCGAAGCGATTTTTGGAATGAGTGAAGGATTTCTCTCTTTAAAGATCCCATTTAACCGATCATTAAACATTTGAAGGGATATGAGATCATCTTGCCCAAAAACTCTTTGACCACCAGTTGGTACAGACACCATCTGAAACTTGAAATTAAGTAGCCCGTCCTGTAATGCGGGATATTTACGGATAAGCCATTTACGTAACTCTTCATATCTTGATAATACTTGTTCATCGATTTGAGTACTCGATATTGATGCTATTACTATATCTCTGTACTCCAAAAATTTATCATAAAATTCTTGGGCAAGAACGATTTTGTTTGCTTGAAGATTCAAATACTCTAAAACCTGCTTAGGATCCATCACTTCTATTTCCACGCTTGATTTTAAAGTCTCTGCTTTCTTGAGAATTTGTTTATCATCTGTAACAAAAATATCTCTCTTATTTATTTTGTGACCTATGAGATGATCTATATCATTTATTTTGTTGCTGTAATGCGGATCATCCTCTTTCAAACCAGGAAAAATAATATTTTTAAGCTCATTTTCCAGCGCTTGATGTTGTTCACTTCCCCAAATATCTCCACTATCCCATTTAGTAGTATCCCAACGGGCTACCGTTCCAACAACTGGAAACATTGATATGCGTCTGATTATTTCGTTTTTTCTTTCTTGATCCTTATCTTTACTGACATCACTTTCCACTCTTGTAGTAATTGCGATATTTACATCTCCATCAAGTCCATATCGTATTACTTCTGTTAACTCATCGACAGATATTGCTGACTCGGATTTATAGTCCAATAGGTTAATTATGCAATTTGTATCAAGTGTGAGCTTTATCATCTGTACTTATATATGTTAACTAAAATAAAAAATTACTTCTGAGCAATCCAAACATCAAAATGCTTTTCGCTAGGAACATTTATCTTCTGAATATTTTGAAAGCCAGTTTCGGTAAGGAATGATTCCAATTCAGCAGCAGATAGGTCATAAGTAATACCAGGTACTTTCTTTTCACCTTGTGCAGTTTCTCTGATCATTGAAGCCTCACGAATTTTTTGTTCAGGAAATCGTTGGGTCCAAAAGACTAGATTCTCTGACTCTCCCTCTCCTATTTTTATCTCACACACTTTTTCTCTGTGAGTCGTTTCATCATCTTTAAATTTATCAATGTATATTTTTCCTCCTGGTTTAAGCAGGTTATAAAATATAGCCAGGGTCTCTTTGTAATTTTTTATAGATTCGTTTGCATCAATCTTAATCATTGAATTCCAAGCTCCACCGGCATAAATAAAGGAGTTGCCACGACAGAAAAGGAAATCAAATGAGTCATTTGGAAACATTGTTGGTAGATCCTTCCATAAAGCTTTGATACAAGTATTCATCAGACCCTGCTTTTTTGCTTTGAGGCTAAATAGTTCAACTTGGTCATCGAAACCATCCACACAGGTCACATTATAACCATCCTTAATCAACTCAATTCCAGGAAAGCCACCTCCGGCTGAAGTATCAATGATTTTAGATTCTTTGGTCATCCGCAACTTGTCGAATAGATTCTCTAAATCTTTTTTATACTCTTCTGAAACATACAAAAGATTGTAGCCGCAAGCATCCCATAATTCAGCAAATGTAGGTTCATGATCAAAATTAAATGTTTTCATTATTTTTGAGCCAGCCACACCACAAAATGTCTTTCTGATTTTACTGACAATCTGTTTACCTTGAACCCAGCCTCTGTAAGCAAGGTCTCCATCTCATCTTCACTCAAATCATAGGCCACATTTGGAAGACCTTTTTCTTTTCCATTCTTATCCCTTAGAAGCATCTGTGCGAATCGAACGCTTTGTTCAGGCTTTCTTTCAACATAAAAGATTATGTCTTCTTGATCAGCTTTATTTTCTATATTAAGCCGAGCAACAACTTTCTTGTCTGGAATTTCCGAGTCCCGAAACTTATCAATGTAGAGGTGACCACCAGGTTTCAATAGATCGTAGTAGACCTTTAAGGTTTGCTTCATTGCAGCCAGGGTTTCTTCTCTGTTAACAGGAATCATCTCATTCCACCCTCCGGCGGCATAAATAAACGTATTACCTCGATTGAATAAGAGATCAAAAGATTCTTTCTTAAAATACTTTGGTAGGTCCAGCCATGCAGAAATTACAGTCGTATGATTAATACCCTGCTCTTTCAAAGAAGTCTGAAATGGGACGATCATGTTTGGATTCTTATCAGCAGTTGAGAGATCGTATCCCTCTTTTAAAAGATCAGTGGAAAAGAAACCTGGACCAACAGATGTATCAAGAATTTTTGACTGCTTATCAATTCCTATTTTTCCAAAGATATTTTCAATATCATTAAAATAAGCCCTTGGATCATAGAGAAGTTTGTGTTCTGTAAGTTTCCACAGATCAGGAAACGCTGGCTCATTTTCAACATCAAGAATCTCTAGATTATCTTTATCAGAAATATAGGTGAGTTCAGTACCGATAGCCAGGTTTCTTTCCGCATTTGGTCCAAAAGGAATATTGAAGAATTTGAAAGAGCCTTCACCCTTCTCCTGAAGAAACAGCTTTGTATAAAGCTCAGCTGATCGAGTCACAGCGTTATCACACATTGCTGGAGTGAGCGTTACCAATACTTTATGCTTAGCCTCAACCTTAGGCTTGTTTACCTTTTCTGAAAGATATCCGAACTCTACATCTTTTGCTTTACCGAATATTTCAGCAATAAACTGACAGAGCTCAACTACACAGAACTTTCCTCCGGTCTTGGAGTGAAATGTTTCAAAGTTACAGGTTTTAATCTGCTGGTTATCTAGGATGTTTATTGAAAGATCAATATTTTCATCCCCTTCGGCTGTATAGTCAATAATCCCAGAAAAATATCTTTTATTATTGCTAATAAATTTTTTGAAGTTGGATCGGAGAATTGTCTCACGAAAATAATAACTGGTTGCATTCTTTACGATGTCTTTTTTACCAAGCTTATACTTCTTCAAAATCTCAAGATATTTTTCAGGGATATCATCTTCAGCAAAAGAGTTTAGAAGTTCATCTTTATATACCTCTGCTGTTTTACCATTAGTATTTGTCTTTGAAAGGCGTAATTCATTTATACCTGTAGTGTCGTTTGCAATAATAGACAACTTTGCTGAATAACCCGCCGCCTTAAGCTGAGAAACCACCTTACAAGCTAGCTCCCATGTATACAAAGGAAAACTTGTCATACCAAACTCCTCAAGGAGATTGTGGAGTCCTTCCGGCAAGATACCTTTAACGCTTGGCCAAAATTTATTGTTATTAGTATCTGGAATACCAAGGAAGTGTCCGCCCATTACGACTATTTCGGTATCCTGAGGTCCATGTAATCCTTGCTTAATCTTTTCAATTATAGAAGCAGGAGTATTAACAATATGAGTATTGCGATAATAAATTTTAGATCGTAATGGCTCAAGATTTTTATTCTTGATGAGGCCTTTCTTTTTATCCAGGAAGAATTTTATCTCTCCAACAATCTGATCGATATCTCCTTCAGTATTATAAACACCGAGACTTACACGCAAGCTTTCCTGTCCTACGTGCTCAGCCAGTGGAAATGCACAGTGAGATCCGTATCGAATACATATTTTCTGTCTTCCGAGGTGGTCGCCAAGTTCTTTTGTACTGTATTCCTTAAGGCCGAAAGAGATTAAGCCAATTTTATTTTTAAAATCAGTCGGACCAAATATTTCAACCTCATCAAATTTCTTGAGTTCATCCCACAGTTTTAAAAGAAGAATATGTTCATGTTTGCGTATTTCATCAAAACCAATTGAGCGTAAAAAATTTACAGCCTTTGATAAACCGATAATGTTAGACGTATTAGGTGTACCACCTTCAAGTACAAGTAGTGACTGAAAATAATCAGGAGAAATAATGTCGCCATCCTTTTGAAAAGCTACTGCAACATTCTTTACCGTACCCCCACCTACTCGAACAGGAGAAAGAAAGTGATGGATGTATTCTGAAATATAGAGAACACCAACACCATCGGGTCCATACATCTTATGTCCTGAGAAAGCATAGAAATCTGCTTTCAATGGTTTTACATTTACCGGCAAGTGAGCAACCGCTTGAGTTCCATCAATAAAGTAAAAGATGTTTTTATTCTTTTCCTTTACTAAATCACCAATAGCTTGAACGTCATTGATATTTCCTAAGACATTTGAACAATGAGCGATGGCAACTATTTTTGTTCTATCATTTAAAGCAGACTTAACATCTTCAGGAGAGATGATTCCATCTTTCAAACCCACAGTTCGTATCTTCGCTCCTCTTTTAACCAACTTCAGATAAGGGAGCATATTTGAATGATGCTCTGAAATGCCGATGATTATTTCATCGCCTACTTTTATATGTTCTGCAATTGCATCTACCGCAAGATTGATAGAATCTGTTGCATTGTTTGTAAAAACAATTTCATTTTTACCTGCTCCAATAAACCTAGCAATATTTTCTCTTGCCTCAATTAGCAATTCTTCATTTTTCTCAGCAACAGCATGAGCACTACGGCTGGGGTTACCGCGATAAGTGAGTACCTGAGCGACTCCTCTTGCAACCAAATCCGGCACTTGAGTAGTAGCCGCATTATCGAGGTAAATGAGGTTATTTCGCCTGAAAAACTCAAATTTGGACTTGATTTCCATAAATTCCTCTTAATTTAACATATTTGGGCTAAAAAGTAAAGATTTCACTGCTAAGCTATGTAAATGGCAAGAATGGTATTGGAAAAAAGCCCAATCGGGTGTAGATTTGTAGCAAATTACTATTACCATGACCCCAGTAGCCAAGATAAGGTTCGTAAAGAACCGAATTGAAGATAAGGTAGCAATAAGCCCAAAAGGTCCTATTGTCATGCCGATAAATGATATTTTCACCAAGTCTTTTACTCTGCTCGCTAAGGAGCAATATTTAATATTCAAAAAGCTTCAAGAAGATGGTTTTATAAAAGGTCTCTGCCCAGTCGAGGGTAATGATATATGGTTTGAAATGACCAGCAAGCCACTTGATCCATTTAATCTCATAGCAAAGAATGCTGGTAAAACAAAAGTTTCTAAACCCATAAAAGACACCTTGCTTCTAACAAAGAATCTCAAGCCGGATTTAGATACTGGCGATCTTACCTCCTACTCTGATGGAACTATCCGTTACAAAGACACTATCCTACCCCTCCGTGGCCAGCTCAAGGACCTGTGCCGCATGTTTATGCGCAATCCCAAGCGCTTGCTTACACGAGATGACATCAAAGAAAACATCATCAATGCCGATAAGCGTAAGACTGTCTCAAAAACAACAATTTCAAAGTATGTTAGCGAGCTTCGTAATTCATTGAAAGTTCATTTCAAGAAAGACGTAATCTACAGCCAGAAAGATGAGGGCTGGTACTTTGACCCGAACAAAAAGTAAGCCGAACTGACTCCAAAACTGAATATTGAATGAACGCACTCACCGAAAATGTGGGTGCGTTTTCATATCGGAAGACGCGCATTACTAATCTAGCTAAATTAACATGACCATAAAAACAAGATCTTGGTCCGGAGACTCATCTCCTGACGATCAATCTTCAGTGTTCACAACTTACGACCTTGGAGTATCGGCGGCACTCATGTGCCTTGGGTTCAAGCTTATCCGCTTGGACCGAGACGATCCTCGCAAGGCTCTTTTCGTATTTAGGAAAGAAGCAGAAATTGATAGCTGCGCTAATCAGTATTTTTCAGATCAACTGAAAGTCAAAGCTCGGTCGTTCTTTGACAGTATCAAGGCACTCAAGAATAAGCTCTACTCGGAATAGCTATGGTCCTGACCGATACAGACATTCAGAAATTTCAAGCACTCTACCGAGACGAATTTGGTAAGGAAATAAGTGCTGAACAAGCCTACGAGCAAGGTATCAAACTTGTGCGGCTCATGTCTGCTGTCTATCGGCCAATGACCAAAGAGCAATTTAAAAAGATTCAGAAACACAGAGAAGCTACCCTCCCTTTATTAATCAATAAAATTACCCAAGATGACCTGGAATCCAGATCAAAAATCGTGGAAGGATCGCAAGAGAATGAGAGCGACAAGCCTATTGCGTGACATTCCATTTGATCGGCTGCGTCCTAAAGATAAGCCGACACGTTACTTTGTAGATAATGAGTATGTCGATGGTTGGTATGTAGCGAAGCTCCCCAGACTTTGTGGTGCCGTTTTAGATGTGCTCTTAAGGCATTGCAACACTGACACTCAAGGAGCTTTTCCCAGTATCAAACGTATAAAGAAACTTACTGGCGAGAATAATCCGACCAGCATAAGTAAAGCAATTCAGATTCTTGAAGATCATGGAATTATTATTGTTCAAAGAGGCCAACAAGGTTTTGGCCGATCCAACCTTTACGCATTCCAAAGTTCAATATACTGGAAATCTTTGGATGAACACTCGCCACGCATCAAGCTATCAAATTGGAAAGGAAGATATCAAAAATCAAGAAATAATGATATCAAACCCGATAATAATTCAGTAAAAAGCAGTGAAATTGATACTCTAACTAACCTAAATAATAACTCTCCTAAAGAGTTAACTAACCAAATACGGTCCCTGGCTGACCAGATGAGTATCAATAAAAGGCAGAGGCTTGCTATTCCCAACCCTTCCGGCAATATGAACCATAAGCCGTATGTACCACCTTGGAGACGAAATGAGCCTGCATATGCAGGTGAAATGCAGGATCAGAGTATTCCCGTAAATACGGGTAAATTACGGGAAACCAATGATATCAACTTTGATAACATTGAGCCCGAAATAGCGGTGGAAAAACGGTCAGGAGATGATATCAATTCTGATATCATCTCCTGACCGTTAATAAACGGTGAAAAAACGGTTACGTCAGAAAAATTAGACGAAATAGAGCGGAATAAAGCGGAAGAACCTACAAATCCTCTTTACTTAAATAACATTAGGGATGAGGATATAAGTGCAGGCAGTGCCGGATAAATTACTATGAATCAAACTACACCAAAGATACTCTTCATATACGCCAGAAAATCCTCTGAAAGTGAGGACCGGCAAGTTCAGTCCATCGAGGACCAGATAAACAAGCTTAAAGAGTTGGCAAACAATTTAGGTACCACCATTAAAGATATTCTTACTGAAGCTAAGTCAGCCAAGAAGCCATATTGCCGACCAGTCTTCGATGACATGCTCAAGCGTATCGAGAAAGGTGAAGCTGATGGCATTCTCTGTTGGCAAATCAATCGTCTTTCCCGAAACCCTATCGATAGCGGCACCCTTGGCTGGATGTTGCAACAAGGAATTTTAAAATGTATTCAAACCATGGATCGTCAGTATCTTCCTGATGACAATGTTCTTCTTTTCAATGTTGAAAGCGGAATGGCTAATCAATTTATTATTGATCTCCGAAAAAATAGTAAGCGAGGCATGGAAGGAAAAGCTGATCGAGGATGGCTACCCTCTCGAGCTCCTATTGGATATTTAAATGAAAAACTTGAACATATCATTATTGAGGACAAAGAGCGTTTTGAGTTGGTCCGCAAAATGTGGGACATGATGCTCACCGGCAATTACACTCCTCCTCAGATTTTAAAGATTGCGAATGATAAATGGGGTTTCAGAACAGCAAAGACAAAACGAGGTGGCGGTGGTGAACTCGCTAATAGCGTGATTTATAAGATGTTCACCAATATCTTCTACACCGGTATGTTTGAATGGTCCAAGAAGCTGTATAAGGGCAACTATAAGCCCATGATTAACCTTGAGGAGTTCGATCGGGTCCAAGCCCTCATGGGTCGCAATGGCAAGCCTCGTGCCAAAAGTCATGAATTTGCTTACACTGGTCTTATTTATTGTGAAGAATGCGGATCAATGTATACCGCAAGCGAAAAGACAAAGCTTATTGAGAAAGATCAGACATTTAAAACATATGTTTATTACAATTGCACCCGTCGTAAGAAAGGCACAAATTGCTCACAAAGAAATCCTATTACTTTGGATAAACTTGAAGAACAAGTTGATATCGAACTCGAGCGATATAGTATTCTGCCTAAATTTAAGGATTGGGCTCTTGAGATTTTGAATCGTGAGAATAATAAAGAGATCGAGGACCGCACTAAAGTTTACGAAACACAACATAAAGCAGTAGCCGAAACTCAAAAAGAAATCGATAACCTTACAAAGATGAGATATCGAGAATTAATCGATGATGAGACCTTTGTTAAGGAACGTGATGGATTGAAAGATAAAATCACCAAGTTAAAGAGTAACCTTCGTAGCACTGAGAACCGAGCTGAGAAATGGTTGGAGCTCACCGAGAAGACTTTTAACTTCGCTTGTTACGCTCGAGAAGCGTACACTTCTGGGACCTTGGAGAGAAAGCGAGAGATCTTCTCCGCACTTGGTTGGAACTTTTCAATAAAAGACAAAATAGTGAGGATTGTAGCCAACGATTGGTTTGTTCCAATAGAAAAAGCCTATCCGGAGCTTGAAGCGGAATATCGTCGGTTGGAACTGCAAAAATACCTTACAGCTGAGGCGCGGAATGCCGCTTTCGCTCAACTAATTCTCACTTGGGGTGCCTAATGGGATTCGAACCCATGCTGCGGCTTTCACAGAGCCGAGTGCTAACCATTACACCATAAGCACCATATTCACTTCATATGTACAATCAACAAAACATATGATTGCTCATTTATAACAGATAAAACCTAGGTAGTAAACATGCAACATTATTAGATTTATTACAAACCGTTGATTTTCATTTTCTCAAACGTGACTTTATCTTATCCCATAATAAAAAACGAACCCCTACCATTTCCAAGCCGACAAAAAATAGAATCCCCCAAGGGGTAAACGGTGTGATGAGGCCAATAAATCCAATAATTACTAAAATAGCCCCTACAGTCTTTTTGGTTTTCGGATTTTCGGAAAACACTTTTTTGAGATGTTCTTTCATTTTATTTAGTTACTGTCAGCAGAGGTCGCGCTCGGTCGGTCAGCAACTCGGCATTCGCCAGCATAGTTTACTTTAACGCCAGCTAATCCAGCAACACAAGCATTGGAGTGAGTTTTCCCGTTAATATCGCAAACGGGGTCGTATTGCATCGTGCAAGCCGTTATCGATTCTTTTCGCGGAGCAGGGTCGGTGAAAGGCAATGACTTTGACTCAACACTGTTTTCTGGAATGGAACGGCCTTTTATTTCTTGCGTGGCTGGGGCTGGCGACGCAACGACTCTTGCTCTCTCAACCTTTTTCAATAGCAATTTCAATTTTTTCGATAGTATAGCCAATACCATGGGAATTGCTTTTTGCACCCACCAATTTAACCGGCCAAGCCTCAAAGAGGTTGTATGGTTAAGTATAGTGCTTTTCCATTATCTATCGAACTTTTTTAATATCTCCCCCAGTCTTTTTATCTCTGCTCCGTATCTTGACCAATCACCTTCTCTTTGGGCGCGGAGAGCTGCCTCGTAAACTCGATTTGCCTGTGCAGCTATCTCTCCCGTATTTGTTGATTGATTAGGAATTATTTGTGCAGAAGATGCGCTTGTGTTGAGCTTGTCGAATCCGCCAAAAATCCTAGCGAGTCCAGCTTCGAGCGTCTCTTCCATAGCCACCCTGTTCTCATATGCCACAATAACTCGTTTAAGTTCTGGAATCTTACCTGTATCAGCTTTGAGATATAGCGGGCGAACATAGATAAGGGATTCCTCAATCGGAATGACTAAAAGTGACCCTTGAATGACTTGGGAGCCACCCTGATCCCAAAGTGAAATCTGACGGCTGATATCCGCATCCTGATTGATCCGGCCAATGACCTGCTTTGGACCAAAAATAAGTTTTTGTTTTGGAAAGCGATATACTGAAATTTTGCCATAATTTACCCCATCGTTTCTGGCAACCATCCAAGCAGACAAATTGTCTTTGGCACGCGGAGTAAATGGTAACATCAGAATATACTCCTCTTTCTTTTCAGCAGGAAGCTTCATAATCATATGTCGCGGAGTCATGGCTGGAATTCCACCAGTTGTTGCGCGTTCCCCCTCAACTGCAACTGCCGGTATTTCCCACTGATCTTCTTTATTATAAAAAATCTGAGGATCATCCATATGGTAAGTAGCGTATATGGCAGTTTGCAGAGTAAATATATCTTCAGGATATCGGATATGGCTAGCTAAACTTTTTGGCATTTCGGAAAGAGGACGAAACATTTTAGGAAAAATCTTTGCATATGTACGAATAATAGGATCCTCCGTATCTGCCATATAGAGCGCAGTTGAACCGTCGTATGCGTCAACAACAACCTTAACTGAATTCCGTATATAGTTTACCCTGAGCGTAGTTGAAGGGTTTACTTGACCACCATTAAGTAACATGGGTTGCGAATACGGATAGCGATCACTCGTAGTGTAAGCATCAGCGATCCAATAGATTTTTCCATCAGCAACAACGGCGTATGGATCACGGTCAAATGTAAGAAATGGCGCAATCTTTGCAACTCGTTCATTAATATTGCGGTAATAAAGAACTCTACTTTCTTTGGTAATGTCATTTGATAAGAGTAGTTTTAGTGACCTAAAGTGTATTGCGTACAAAATGCGTTTGGTTAAGGAATTGATTTCCACCCCTCCCTTGCCTTCGTAGGTACTGTAGACATTTTCTTCACCTTTTGGATAATCAAATTCCTTAGATTTTGTTTTAACAAAAACATAATCATTCACTAACTCGCCGTAATAGATTTCAGGGCGAGTAACAGCGAGTTCTTTCACGTCCGATTTTGGCGGTAAATCTTTTACAAATAAAACAGGGAGTCCTTCTACGGTCACTTGATTGACTGGTCCTGCAGCAATGCCGTATCCGTGGGTAAATGTCAGTCGCTCGTTTATCCAATTCCTATTCGGTAAGCTCTCTGATGATAATTCTCGAGGAGAGAGCATAATCTGTCGTATTTCACCATCGATGGTGTACCTGTCGTTATCAACGGAAGCAAATTCATAATAGGTCCTTATCTCTTGTAGTTGAGAAAAAGTTGACAACAGTGGCGCTCTGTCCCAAAGACGAACATTTTTAATAGTCAGATTATTATTAACAATGTCCTTGGCTGTAAGTGGTTTATCTCCACTAATCTCCCGCTCTTCCACCTTGTCTAAGCCGTATGCCATGCGAGTCGCCGCTATATTATGTTTAATAAAAGGAGTTTCTTTGACGAGTTCATTGGGAGCGACAATTAATTTTTGAAAAACAAACGGAATAATACTGGAAGCAAATCCTACTAAAAAATAAAGGACTACTGATCCAAAAAGAAATTTAGTCTTTCCACTCTTCCCCCAATAGAGTACGGCTAAAGAAGCGATAATAATTACTAAAATGGATAGCCATATAAGTGGTATCATCACGTGCACATCCGTAAACACGGCACCATATACCTGTCCACTTTGATTAGCAAGAAGTTTAAATAGGGAAAGATAGGTATTGACCGCAATCGTTATAAAAAACAATACGAGAAGAATAGCGACATGAATTCGTGCTATAGGTAATGTCTCTTTTTGCTTGTACCGATCTTCGTCGATCGATCCAACTTCTCTTATGCCGAATCTCGAAAATTTACCGAGTAAACTTCGTAGGTTTAAACTTCCGCGCAAGATATATATCGATCCGCACACGACAATGGATATCAGAATTATGGTTTTTAAAAGCCCTAAACCAAAGGTGATAACTGGTAGGGATAAAATATAAAAAGCTATGTCTTTTCCAAAAATAGGATCAACTATTCCGAAAGAGGTAGATGAAAAAAACTTCAGTACATCTTGCCACTGCGAAGATGCTACGAGTCCCAAAAGGACGGCCATAACAATACTAATTATAATGCCCAGCTTTTTTGTTATGCGTCCATCAAGATTTATAACTCGACCTAGAATGTTTTCTGGTAATACAATAAACCAAGGAGTTTTTGAAGTAGTAGCTACACGAAGATTGATAAAAAGAAATAAAAAGGCAAAGATTGAGACTACCAAACCTAAAATAACTTTAGCGAGTAGCGATGTAATAAAAACTTCAGTATAACCTATTTCAGAAAACCACAACCAGTCAACAATAAAAGCAATCACAGTTGAAAATAGACTGAAAGAAAGAAATGCTATTATTCCTACTATCCATAATGGAAATTTTCTAATTTTCATATTTACACCTTATCATAAAATAGTGTCAGGTACCATTGTTTTAACAAATTAGATTAATGAGTGCAAGATGTATGTGAGATTAGTTATTGGCGAAAGATGCTCGGATTGATTCTGATAATTTTATCATCGTTTGCCATAATATCACCGCGACCATCAGTGTTAGAAGTAGTAATATAGAGATAACCGTCAGTGCCCAGAACTACCGCGCGGATGCGCCCGAACTTTTGCCGAAAATGGGCTATGAGCGAAACCTTTAGTTCATCAACAATCTTTACCTCATACAAACTTTCGCCACGAAGGCCTCCGAAGAAAAGAGATTTGTCCCAAAAAGCAATGCCAGCAGGAGCCCAAGTTTCATCAGTGCCCGATTGGATGATTGGGCTTTCCATACCTGCGTTCGTTTGATTGCCTTGAATCATCGGCCAACCGTAATTCCTGCCCTTGTGAATGAGATTCAATTCATCAAGCCCTGAAAGAATACCAGACCGACCATGTTCGGTCGCCCAAAGCAAACCACGATTATCCCAAGTAATCCCCTGTGGGTTGCGGTGACCATAAGAATACACAGTATTTCCAAACGGATTATCAGATGGAATTGATCCATCATCTTTGATACGAAGAATTTTGCCGGCTAAAGAACTAATATTTTGAGCTAGATTTGGACTTCCGGCATCTCCAGTAGTTATGTAAAGGTAACCATCAGGGCCAAAAGCTATTCTTCCTCCGTCATGATTTATCGCACCGGGTATATTGTCAATAATTGTAGTCTTTTCGGTAAGGTGATCTTTTTCTAAACGATAACGTTCAACTCGATTTATTAAACCATCTACGTTTTTGGTAGTAATGTAAAGATAAATCCATTGATTCTTTGAAAATCGCGGATGAAGCGCGATTCCCAACAAACCACCTTCCCCAATGTGTTCAACACCTGGAACTATATATGTTTTCTGATCCGTACCAATTCGTTTCAGGGTTCCCTGTCGTTCAGTTACCAATAAATCACCATCTGGTAAAAAAGCAATCTCCCAAGGTATTTGGAGATTTTCAGCAATAATCTCAATATCTTTATCAACTTTTACTCCTTCCTGAAGTGAGGTGGAGGTAGGTTTGAAGAATTGACGTAAAATTTGTTCGCGGAAAAGATACAATAATCCTACTA
>Ga0163150_10000695_pt1 | contig 61153 bp, 58 predicted proteins | sample OliLakLV19P2IB_FD_148628 | JGI IMG/M metagenome (GOLD analysis project Ga0163150, IMG submission 148628) | Freshwater microbial mat bacterial communities from Lake Vanda, McMurdo Dry Valleys, Antarctica - Oligotrophic Lake LV.19.P2.IB | ecosystem: Environmental > Aquatic > Freshwater > Lake >...
GGGGCAATTCCGCCGCCGGTTGAGCCCGCTTGTCACACGGCCGCCGCTTCCGATACGCTTGCTTGGGCATGGTTGGTTCCTCCAATAAAGGGAAAATGGTTCTTCCCAGAAGGTATCTTCTGGGCGGAGGAACCGCCATGCTTTTCAACTACACGGGGGACATTCTCTTGGCTTGAGTGCAAGGTGTTCTCGCCACCGAAATCTTTGATTATCAACTTTGAGGATGTCTACTGAAATGAAGAAATTTATCTTTGCTTTCCTCCTGGGTGTAAGCTCATGGAGCCTTTCTTCCTCGGTTTCTGCTGAAACCATTTATGGCATTGCCGAACTCGGCGGCCAAACTCTTGTTACTTGGGATTCCGCGAGTCCCAATGACCTGGATTCTGGATACGTGATCAGCGGCCTGCTCGCCAACGAGACGATCAAGGCAATCGACTTTCGCCCCGCGACGGGCGGGTTGTATGCCTTGGGCAGCACGAGCCGACTCTACACGGTTGATGTGAACACGGGCGTGGCGACCGAAGTACCGCCGCCAGGTGCCTTCACTCCGACTCTAAACGGCTTTAATTTTGGTTTCGACTTCAATCCCGTGATTGACCGGCTGCGCGTCGTTTCGGATGTGAACAAGAATTACGTGTTGAATCCGAACGATGGCTCAGCGACGGGTGTTATCGACTTGTTTTATAACGCTGCCGATCCCAATTTTGGCGTCGATCCGAATGTGGTTCATTCGGCTTACACGAACAACACGAACCCCGCTCCCACGAGCACGCAGTTGTATGGCATTGACACTGGTTTGAATATCTTGGTCACGCAGGCCAATTCGGCGGGCACCTTGGGCACGGTCGGGCCGTTGGGCTTGGACGTTGCTGCCGCGGGTGGATTCGACATTTCAGGTGTCACGGGCATCGCTTATGCGGCCTTGTTGCCGACCAGCTCGTCGCAGTCTCGTTTCTATCGCATCAATTTGCTCACGGGTGCTGCCACTGATCTGGGTGTTGTCGACGGTGGACTGTTTATCACCGCGCTGACGATTGCCCCAGACGGTGCCGATCCGTTTGTGCCCGAGCCAGCGTCGGTCGCCCTACTAGGCTTGGCGGCGATGGGCATGTGCGGCCGCAAGTGGCGCGTTGCTTGAGTTTTAATTTTGATTCATGAAAATAAGAAAGCAGGCCCGGCAGTTTGTCGGGCCTGCTTTTTTTGTTTATGCAAATATCGGGAACTTATGTCATCCACGGGCCTTTGGACGGCGTAGCACTTGCAGACCAACCCCCGGCGTTGACTCGATTTCGCTGCTGACTTAGGTTGCGCAGATTGATTCTTCCCCCGATCTTTCGTGGTAACCAAATCTATCATGTCAGGCCAACCGGCCACTTCCGATGTTGCCTCCCGTGGGGGACTCGGCGTTGTCGCGGTGGTGTTTTTCAGTCTCGCATTTTTTCTCACGCTGGGGGTTCAATTTCTTGCTACCCAGCTTGGTCCATCAGCCCCCGCGAGCGAACCTGTCGTTGAAACGCCTGCCAAGGATCTCATTCAACCGCAGGCCGATTTCGCGCCTGAAAAGGTTGTGGCCTTGCAGTTGGCGGGACTAGCGGACGGGGAAAAATCGGGGGGCATCCAACAGTGCTTTGTGTTCGCCTCGCCAGGCAACAAGGAAATGACTGGGCCGCTCTCTCGCTTTGCCGCGATGGTGCAGCAGCCACCTTATGACGCGCTCGTTCATCGCCAGCTTGTGCTCATCGGCAAGCCCATCATCGAGGACGGCGTGGCGACCGTGATGGTCACCGTGTTGGACAGCCATGACGAAATCCGGGTATTTCAGTTTGTGCTTTCCAAACAACAGGGCGAAGCCGTAGAGAATTGCTGGATGACCGACGCGGTTTACCCGCTGCAACAGCTCACCGCGCCCAGCCCGGTGAATCCTCCCACGGTGTGGCGGAGAGCCGTTGAGAGGGGGGTTCATGGATAAGCCTGATCCCGCTCCCCCCCACTTGGCGGTTCCCTCGAAGTCACCGCCCCTGGATGGCAAGTATCAGCAAGAAGTGGCCTGGATGGCTGCCCTCCGCGAGGGGGACGAGGCTGCATTTTTAGAACTTTACCGGGAGTTCGGCGATCGCGTGCTGGCGGTTTGCTTGCGTATTCTGCATGATCTGCACATTGCGGAGGATGTGCTGTCGGAAGTTTTTTGGGAAATTTGGCGGCATCCCGAGCGTTATGATTCATCGAGAAGCACGCCACAGACGTATTTGCTGATGGTGGCGCGGAGTCGGGCGATTGACCGTTTGAGGGAATTGGGGAGACGTGCCAAAACGATCAGTGCGGCGAGTGCCTTGGCTCCAGACATTGGTATGATTACACCAGAAAATATGCCGGAGGCGAGCGTCCATCGTCAGGAAGAAAAACACTTGTTGCGTGGCGCGCTTATGAATCTGGATGCGGCCCAGCGTCAAGTTTTGGAACTGGCATTTTTTGGTGGACTGAGCCATCAAGAGATTGCCAAGCAGCTTGATTCGCCATTGGGCACGGTCAAAAGTAGGATTCGCCAGGGTTTGATTCATTTACGCAGTAAACTTTCCTCCACCTTTCCAGAACGATCTCGACCATGAATTGCGAAGCCAGCAGGGAATTGCTGATTGAATACTCGCTGGGTCAGCTTGATGCCAGCCGGACAACAGAGGTGCGCTCGCACCTCGGCGAGGGATGTCACGTGTGTGCGGAAAAGCTAAGAGAAATTGAGGAGACTTGGACCGGCTTCGCGGCGAGTCTCGAACCGGTGAAACCTTCTCCCGCGGTCGAGCAGAAATTGCTGGCCATGATCCGGGGACAAGTGGCTCCCCCGGCAGAGTTGCCTGCCGAGCGAGTGAGCTCAACGCAGCAGTCTCGGTTGGCGGCCTTTGTGCTGGCGGCTTCGCTCGTGGGAATCGCTGCCGGAGTTCTGGCCTGGAGGTTTGCGCCCGTGGGTGAGCAGAACCTCGCCGTCGCGCCGGCGGAAGAGTGGGGAACCCCCTCGTCGCAGCCTGAGGGCACGGGATTTCAGACCGTCGCGCTACAACCGATTGCAGAAAAGCAAGGCGTGCATCTGTCGGTTGTGATGAACCAAGCCGCGGATCAGTGGCATGTGATTGGCATGGGACTTCCCGATATCGCTGACGGTGAGTTCTATCAATTCTGGCTGGAAACTAAGGCGGGCGCATTCAAGCACGCGGCGAAATTGCCGGTCGACAAGAATGGCAAGGGTGGCGTGATCGTCGATCTTAGCGATACCGAGCGAGCAGAACTGGCGAGCGTCTGGCTAACCCGCGAAGATTCCGCAACCAGCCAGCGGCCGTCAGACATTGTCCTGTTTCACGCGGCGGTCAAATAATAGCGTGCCTCGCCCAATCTGGCTTGGCACTCTACACTTGCGGGATGGAAACGCCCACCTATTGTCGCGCTTTGGCTTTTCGTCGCTTTGAGGCCGCTTTGGCTCAAATTGGAACCGCTCAAGGTTTGTTTCGCGCGGCATTTGCGATCTCGCTTCACGAACGTCCGGAAGCGAATCTGGGCGAAGCCGAATCCATCGTGGAGCAACTCAGCGCCACGGTTCAACAGCGGGTGCGGTCGAATTCCACGGCAGCGCTGCTCGCTCATTTGCATGATGTGCTCTTCGACGTGTTTGGCCTGCGCGGGAATACCGAGGATTACTATAACCCGGCGAACAGCTACGTTTCCGATGTCCTGAGCTCGCGGCGGGGATTACCGATTTCGCTGGTGCTGATTTATAAGCGGGTGGCGGAACCGTTGGGTCTGGTGGTGCATGGCGTCAACTCGCCGGGGCATTTTCTGGCGGAAGTTGCCTCGGCCGAGCGAACCTCGGAGAAGTCAATGTATGTCGATCCGTTTTTCGGCGGGGAGTTGCTCACCGCTCCGGAAGTGTTTGCCCGGATCAGCCAAGCCACCGGCCAAGACGTGATTCCTTCGCCTGAGCTGTTGTCCCGCGCCACGCCCGAGCAGTGGCTTGCCCGGATGCTCACCAATCTGCAAGCCGCCTTTTCCGCGGCAGGGCAAGAACGGAACACTTATGCCATGCAGGAGTTGTACGGGCTGTTGCAGGTTTAGGGCTATCCCAGAACCCCTCCCCGGAGTATCGGGGGGACTGGAGAACTGCAAAGTCCGCCTGAATGTAGCAGGCACACTCCGTGTGCCGTGGCGGCCGCGGGAAAACGCGGCGATTTCACCAAGGCGGTTACGGCACACGGAGTGTGCCTACTACTTTGCAGTTCTCCTGACGGAGGGGGACTGCTCAATTCGCTCAAACTGCTGACCGGGGGTAGAATGCAATCTCACAGGAACATTGTCTTACTTCATGGATCGCGGGAAAACTATCGTGCCCTGGCTGCGACGCTCTTTATTTTGGTCTGCGATTTGGTTCGTGGGACTGCTCACCGTGGGAACCCCTCGCGCGGCGGCGGAAGTGGCCGTGCTCAGCAATCGCACGGGCCGGGAAATCATTGTGGATGTGACGCCCGGCGGCGGTACCGCTCATGCGCTCGCCATCGGCAGCGGCGACTCGCGGCCTGTTTTTTTCCAGCGGATGGCGACAGTTCGCTTTGGCAACCGCTTTGCCACGCAATCCCAGGAACTTGTTTCGGGGGCGGCGTATTTTTTTGCCTCAGAAGCGGATGGGCAGACCTTGCGGATGGAACGCATTGGCTTAGGCCCGAGCGATTCGCAGCCGAAGGAACTGGCCCCTTTCAATCCCAATGCGCACTTTAACAGTGCCGTGGTCACGATTCCGATCAAGATTGCCGTGGACGATGACGAGCCGACGCATCGCACAGTGTGGGAACCTCGATTAAGGGACCGCATCGAGCAAGCGTCGAAAGTTCTCGAACAGTATTGCGGAGTGAAATTATTGGTTGTGTCGGTAGCGAATTGGGAGTCCGATGACAAAGTGCGAGATTTCTCGCGGTCGATGGCTGAGTTCGAGCGCGAAGTCCCCGCCACACCGGCGATGTTGGTGGTGGGCTTCAGCAGCCAGTACGACTTCACGGTTGGACCCGTACACATGGGCGGCAGTCGTGGCCCCCTGCATCCCCACATTCTGCTCAAGGAACGAGCACCGAATTTGCGTGAGCCGGAAAAGCTCGAATTGTTGGTTCACGAATTGAGCCATTTTTTGGGTGCATCTCACAGTCCCGAGCCGACGAGTGTGATGCGACCGATGCTTTCGATCAGCCAGTTGCGCTCCGCGGGGGCCAAAATTTATATCGACCCGGTGAACACGCTATTGATGTCGCTCATGAGTGACGAACTGCGACAAGGTGGGGTGAAGACTTTTGCCGACGTTTCCGATAGCACTAAGCAACGTATGTTGGAGATTTATCAAATCCTGCAACAGGCGCTGCCCGGCGATCCCGCAGCGATTCAGTATCAGCGCATCCTCGGCTTTTCCAACTCACCACAACTTTCGCAGGAAGTCCGCGCGCTGTTGGGGCAGCTCACGCAGTTCGCCCGATACGAGCAAGCGCGGGCCGATAAGGCGGGCGTGCCGATTGCGGGAGACGATCTCACGGCCCGCTATGTCCGCGAAGCCGCAGCAATCGCTGCCGAGATCGATTCACCCGACGCGGCGAAGGCGATGTTTCTTGCTCTCGGTATTTTTATGGATGATAGCGCCACATTACGCACGTTTCCTGGGACGAGCAGTTTGGTCACACAGGCCGAGACCGACGAGCAGCGCCGCAATCGCTTGAGCGTGTTGGGCCGGCCGGCGATGCAAGGTCGGCCGGATATCGCCAAGCACTTTTTTGTATCGGCCCATTTGTTGGTGGCGCTGGGGGGCGGTGCCGCGCGGAGCGCGGGATTGGCCAAGGAGACGCTCGATGCCCAGGGAGGCTCGGGATTCAGTTTTGCCGACATGGCCGCCAATCGGGCTGGCATTATCTTCGCTGAGAAAGTGCTGGCCGGTCAAATCACCCTGGACCAGATCGCAAACTCCTTCACGGTCGACAAGTTTTTGCCCGCTATCGACGATCTCGCGGAAGGCTTGAATGCAAAAAAACTGCGCTCGAAGCTGAGTAACGACGCCCAGGGTAACCTGTCCGCCGAATTGCAACGCATCGAGCAGCGGATTCTCGATTTGCCGATTTATCAAGCGGCTAGGTAAATTTTCTTTCAGGATTAATAGCCACGGATGACTGGTCTGCCAGTCCGGTAGACCGGACACGGATTGAACACGTCCATTCAATTATCCGTGTTTAATCCGTGAAATTCCGTGGCTTGTTTCAATCCCCTGTATCGCCCTGGACGGTAGGTTGCTGGCCTCTTGTTTGATCGTTAAAATGCCGAATTCTGCCTTTGCCTCTACGTGGATTTCGCATGGCTCGTCCCAAGAATTTGGTGGTCGCCCAGAGTGGCGGACCCAGTTGCGTGATCAATAGCACCCTGCGCGGCATCGTCGAGGCGGCGCGCGAAACCGCCAGCGTTGGTTCGATTTATGGCGGGCATCATGGTATTGAGGGGGTGCTTAAAGAGGAATTGATCGATCTCACGGCGCAGTCGCCCGAAGAAATCGCGCTCCTGCGTTATACGCCCGCAGCGGGTTCGATTGGTACGTGTCGGTACAAGCTCAAAGAATGGCAGAACGAAGATTTCGACCGCGTGCTCGACATCTTCAAAGCGCACGACGTGGGTTACTTTCTGTACATTGGCGGTAACGACTCGATGGACACCGCCAACAAAGTGGCGGCGCTGGCCCACGAACGGGGCGTCGATTTGATCGGCGTTGGTGTTCCCAAAACTATCGACAACGACGTCGGCGACAGCGAGTTCAAACTCATTGATCACACGCCCGGTTATGGATCATGTGCCAAATACTGGATGCACATGGTGCAGAACGCCAATGAGGAGAACGCCGGTTCATCTCCCGCCGATCCCGTGTTGGTGTTGCAGGCGATGGGCCGCAAGATTGGTTACATCCCTGCGGCGGCTCGCTTGGCTGATCCGAAGCGTGAAATGCCGCTGCAAATTTATCTTGCCGAGCGTAAGGTGACGCTCGAACAGATTGCCGATCAAGTGAACGACCAACTCAAGCGCGATGGCCGGGTGATGCTGGTGGTGAGCGAAGGTTTGGACGTCGGCGACGTAGGCGCGGTGAAGGACGCCTTTGGTCACACCTCGTTCGGAGCAAGCCAGATCAGCGTGGCCCAGATGGTCACCAACTATCTCAACTCAAAGGGTTTGGCGGCCAAGGGGGCCGCGCGGTGCAATGTGTCGGGGACCGATCAACGCAATTCGATTGGCTATGCGTCGGTGGTCGATTTGGACGAAGCGTACGAAGTGGGCGTTAAGGCCTTGCAACTCGCCGCCAATGGCGAGAGCGGCTTCATGTCGACGATTCTGCGTAAGCCGGGTGCCAAGTATGGAGTTACCTACGACAAAGTGCCGTTGCCCGAAGTGGCCAACAGCGAGCGGACCTTCCCCGAGAAATGGATCACGGCCAACGGCACGGACGTGAGTGACGAGTTTGTCGCGTACTGCCAGCCGTTGGTGGGTGAGACGATGGTTTCGCTGCCGATGGAAGCTGGCCGACAGCGGCTGGCGCGGATCAAGCCGATTTTTGCCGAGCAAAAGCTGGCCAAGTATGTGCCCCAAGCGGATCGCAGCAAGGCTCCCGGCAAGTAAGAAATATTATTTAACCACGAAGGAACAAAGGTCACAAAGAAGATTGGAAGATTAAAAGTTTTTCTTGCTTAGTGTTCTTTGTGTCTTTGTGGTTTTTATCCTTATTGAGAAACCATGAAAGACTATCAGGCGACAAAAGAGTTTTTGGTTGGGATTGATTCCGACGGCTGCGTGTTCGACACGATGGAGTTGAAGCACAAGGAGTGTTTCATCCCGGCGTTTATCAATTTCTATGAACTGCAAGGTGCGAGCAAGTATGCCCGCGAGGCCGCGGAGTTTGTGAATCTTTATTCCAAGAGCCGTGGCATCAATCGCTTCCCCGCGCTGGTGGAGCAACTGGATTGGCTCTCGCGGCGGCCCGAGGTGAAAGCTCGGGGTGTGAAAGTACCCAAGCCGGCGGGCGTGATCCAATGGATCGCCGAGGAATCGAAGCTCGGTAATCCGGCGCTGGAAAAAGCGGTGGCCGCGACGGGGGATGCCGATTTGAAAATTGCCCTCGACTGGTCCAAGGCGGTCAACGACACGATTGCGTCGATGGTGCGCGGCGTGCCGCCGTTTCCCAACGTGAAGCAGTGTCTGGATCGGTTTGCGGAGAAAGCCGATATGCTCGTCGTTTCGGCGACTCCCAACGAGGCGCTCAAGGCCGAGTGGGAAGAACATGGCATCGCCGGGCACGTGCGAGCCATCTGCGGCCAGGAAGCTGGCACGAAGAAAGAAATTTTGGGTGTGTCAAAGCAATATGGCCAGAACAAGTGCCTGATGATTGGAGACGCCCCGGGCGATCATCAAGCGGCCGTCGCGAATAACTGTTTGTATTACCCGATCAATCCGGGCAACGAAGAAGCGAGCTGGCAGCGGTTGCTCAACGAGGGGATCAGCCGCTTTTTTGCAGGCAGCTTCGCCGGAGACTATCAACAAAAACTGATTGATGAATTCAACGAATACTTGCCCGCCACGCCACCGTGGCCCGTGGACAAGGCCTAAGAATATTTAGCCGCGGAGCTTGCTCCGCGTTTTATCACGCAAACGCACTCAACAAGAAATCAAAACGATGGCTGAACTTTGTGATTTTGGACTCATCGGCCTCGCCGTCATGGGCGAGAATTTGGCGCTTAACGTCGAGAGTCGTGGCTACCGCGTGGCGGTGTTCAATCGCACCACGTCGAAAGTCGACGACTTGATGGCGGGCCGTGCTAAGGGCAAAAACTTTGTCGGCTGCCATTCGCTCGAAGAATTGGTCGCCTCGCTCAAGACGCCACGCAAGGTGATGATGATGGTCAAAGCCGGTCCGGCTGTTGACGACCTCATGGAGACGCTGATTCCGCTCTTGTCGCCGGGTGACATTCTTATTGACGGTGGCAACACGTTTTATGCCGACACTGAACGCCGCACGAAGTACGTCGAGAGCAAAGGCTTGTTGTTCTGCGGCACGGGCGTATCAGGCGGCGAGGAAGGAGCTTTACTCGGCCCGAGCATGATGCCCGGCGGCAGCGACGCTGCTTGGCCGCATGTGAAGCCGATCTTCCAGGCGATCGCGGCCAAGGTGGGTCCGAATAACGATATTCCGTGCTGCGAATGGGTGGGGCCTCGTGGTGCCGGCCATTACGTGAAGATGGTCCATAATGGCATTGAATACGGCGACATGCAGCTTATCTGCGAGGCCTACTTCTTGCTGAAAGAAGCGTTGGGGTTGTCGAACGAAAAGCTTTACGACGTGTTTCAAGGCTGGTACGAGGGAGAGCTCAATAGCTATCTCATTGAAATCACGCGCGATATTTTCAGCGTCAAGGATGACCAAGGTGGCGACGGTTATCTGGTCGACAAGATCATGGACAAGGCGGGTGCCAAGGGGACGGGCAAATGGATGAGTCAACTCGCGCTCGATCTCGGCGTGCCGAGCACTCTGGTGACCGAGGCCGTGTACGCTCGTTGCTTGTCGGCGATGAAGGAATCGCGGGTGCGGGCGAGCAAAGTGCTGAGCGGTCCGTCCGCAAAATATAACGGCGATCGAGCGAAGTTCATCGATCAGATTCGCGATGCCCTGTATGCGTCAAAGATTTGCAGTTACGCCCAGGGTTTCGTGCAACTGCAAGCGGCCTCGGCCGAGCACGGATGGGCGCTGAATTTCGGCAATTGTGCGCTGCTCTGGCGAGGTGGCTGCATTATTCGCGCGCTGTTCCTGGATCGCATCAAGGAAGCGTTTGATAAGGATCCGAAACTCGAAAATCTGCTGTTGGCTCCGTACTTCCAACAAGCGATGCAAACGGCGCAAGATGGTTGGCGGCACGTCGTGTCGACGGCGGCGCTATTGGGGATTCCCACGCCGGCTTTTTCCGCGGCCTTAGCGTATTACGACGGTTATCGGCGGGAACGTCTGCCGGCGAATTTGCTCCAAGCGCAGCGTGATTATTTTGGAGCCCACACTTTTGAGCGCCTCGACAAGCCGGGAACGTTCCACGCGGAGTGGATCAAGCTGCGTAAGTCACCGAAGGATTGAGATTAATTGTCGGCTGCTCGTCATTCCCGCGCAGGCGGGAATCCAGACTGCGGCGGTCAAAACTGGATTCCCGCCTGCGCGGGAATGACAAGAGTTGCGATTTGCACAATTATTTTTGGGCCGTTCCGGATAACAGCCTTGACCACTTTCCCTGAGCGATGCATGGCTACCGAGTATCTTGAAAAACAGTTTGGGTTCGACGGCCAAGTGTGTGTCGTGATTGGCGGAACGGGAGTCTTAGGCGGCGCTTTGTGCGATGGGTTGGCCCAAGCGGGCGCGCATGTCGTGGTGGCTGGTCGCAACGAAGAGCGCGGGTTGGAGCGCGTCGCCGCGATTGAAAAACTTGGCGGTCGGGCATCGTTCGTGGCCGTGGATGCGACCTCACGGGAATCGCTGCGGAATTTGCTCGACAAGGTTGTCGCCCAGCATGGTCGTGTTCACGCGCTTGTGAATGGGACGGGAGTCAACTCGCCGACGCCTTACTTGGAAATCTCCGACGAAGAGCTTGAGAAGATATTCGATGCCAACTTCATGGGAACGCATCTTGCTTGCCAAACATTTATTCCGCACATGATCGAACAAGGGGGCGGCTCGATTCTTAATTTTGGCAGCGTCACTTGCTTCTTGCCGCTGTCGAAGGTTTACACCTACTCGGCCACGAAGGCGGCGATTTTGAGTCTCACGCAGAACACGGCCCGGGAATTCGCTCCGCAAAACGTGCGGATCAACTGCATTTGCCCCGGCTTTTTCCCCGCCGAACAGAATCGCAAGATTCTCAGCCCCGAACGCACCGAAGCCATCATGGCTCACACGCCGATGAAGAGGTTTGGCAATCCCGAAGAACTGATCGGCGCGGCGCTGCTGCTGTTATCGCCAACGGCGGGCAGTTTTATCACGGGGACGACAATCTACGTCGATGGCGGTTTTACCGCGATGACGATCTGATGCCTTGTTGCTTTGGTTGGCTTTACACGGAACGCCTCGCGGGCTATCTTGCTTGGCGCGTTGCGAATCGCCACCTAACCCCGCGCGGAGCCCTTCATGGCGGCTACGATTGTCATTTTCGGTGCTTCGGGAGACCTCACCAGCCGCAAATTGATTCCGGCTTTGTATCAGGTCTTTCGCAAGGGGCGACTCAAAACGCCGCTCAATATCGTGGGGGTTTCGCGGACTGAGTATTCTCATGCCCAGTGGCGTGAAGAGTTGGCGCAGACGACCGAAAAATTTGCCGGCGAGAGTTTCGACAAAGAAAAATGGACTCAGTTTGCCGAGCGGATTTATTATGTCCCTGGCGATATCGGACAGGTCGAGGATTTTCACAAACTTGCGAAGTTTTTGGATGAGATCGAGTCGGGTGAAGCGGGCACGCGAGTTTATTATCTCTCCACGGCACCGCGATTTTACATGCAGGCCGTTGAACATTTGGGCAAGGCGGGGCTGGCCTGCGAGACAGACTGCCCTCGTCGTGTCGTGATTGAAAAACCGTTTGGCATTGATTTGGCCAGCGCCCAGGCGCTCAACCGCGAGGTGCATGATGTCTTTGACGAGCATCAGGTCTACCGCATCGACCATTATCTCGGCAAAGAGACGGTTCAGAATCTCTTGGTGCTCCGTTTCGGCAACACGATTTTCGAACCGATTTGGAATCGCAATTATATTGATCACGTGCAGATCACCGTGGCGGAAGAGGTAGAAGTCGGCAGCCGCGCGGGTTATTACGACACGGCGGGCGTGATTCGCGACATGTTCCAGAATCATATTCTGCAACTGTTGATGGTCACGGCCATGGAAGCCCCCGTGCGGTACGAAGCCGATGCGATTCGCAACGAAAAGGTGAAAGTGCTGCACGCCATTCGCGGCATGGGGCCCGATCAAGTGCAGCACGATACTTTTCGTGGCCAGTACCGGGGTTACACGGCTTCCGAAGGGGTGAAGCCCACGAGCCGCACGCCGACCTTTGCCGCGATGAAATTGTGGATCGACAATTGGCGGTGGCAGGACGTGCCGTTTTATTTGCGGAGCGGCAAGGCGATGTCCTGCCGCACGACGCAAATCGTGATTCAGTTCCATACTCCGCCGCAGAAGCTATTCGCGGATGCTTCCACGACTCTGGGAGAGGCGAATCGGTTGGTGATTCAAGTACAGCCTGCCGAAGGAATTCAGATGCACTTTCAAACGAAGGTGCCTGATGCGGGAATGCGGACCCGGCAAACCGATCTCAGCTTCAATTATCAAAAGGAGTTTCGCGGCGCGATTCCGGAAGCCTACGAGCGGCTGCTGCTCGATGCGCTCGAAGGGGACGCGAGCCTGTTTGCCCGCGCGGACGAGGTCGAAGCGGCCTGGAAGGTGTGCGACCCGATTATCCAAGCCTGGGAATCGCGCGACAAGCCGACGCTGTTCATGTACGACCCCGGCTTTTGGGGCCCCGACGAGTGCCGCGAGTGGATGACCGAGCAAGGGCGGAATTGGTTTGATACATGCCCGTTGTTGGGGTAGGAGCCTCGCTAGATTTTGATTGCTGAACCTAATAGCCGCAGGCGGTAGCTGGCGGTGAACGCTTACTCAACCGCCGGCTACCGCCCGCGGCTAGTAAGAATCTTCAAGTAATTACTCCGCCAATTTACGCAGAACTTCCCGATCTTCTTCCATCACCTTCTCAACGCCTTTCAGTTGGCCCGCAAGTTCGGCATCACAAAGAGTTAATCTTATGCCGGTCGAGGTATATTCTATCTGAAAGTAATCGTCACCTGTAAGCTTCAGGTGTTGTAACATCGCTTTGGGAATCACGACTTTAAGTGAGTCGCCGATGGTAGTGGCGTTAACTGTGTGCATGATTGATTTTTTTACGGCACATTGGTGTGAAGCTTTTCCATGATACCATTCTGACCCATTCGTAGAAGCTTGGGTTCATCCGGATTTTTAGTGGGCAAATTACCTACTTTCGACATGGTAGTTCTTTCAATCAACCATTGGCACATGCTTCTTGTATCCCGTGAGGGATTAAAGCTATTAGCCCGGGGTTGCGGCGAAGTGAGCTTGGCGAGCTTCGTCGCTACCCCGGGTCACGCCCCGTAGAGATTCCTCGGCCGAGCAACATGCCCTGTGTACCGAGGCACTGTTATCGAGGCCGAAATTCCAGCCGCGGTTGATTTCGTCCTCGAGGGCACTCCGTCGGAACACAATGCTGGCACCTCGGACGAAGAATGTTTTCATACCTTTCCCGGGGTGGCGAAAAGACTCGCTAAAGCTCGCTTTTCTTACCCCGGGCTAATGGCTTTTATCCCTGACGGGATACCGGAGGCGCTCACAAAGGAAAACACGTTCTCGGTAGGCACTATCAAGGGCTACTTGTGACCCCTAAAATTCCTGAAGACCTGAAGCTTGTTTCCTGGCTCATGGCGTGTACCCTAAAGAGTTTGCCAAACGCCTAAACTGCAGATTCAAAGATGTCTGAAACTATGTATCCCCCGCTTCCCGACAACATTCGCAGCGTGCAGCCCGGCGGGGGGAAGTGCTACCAAATCGAACTCGCCTGGGGGCGTTGGCGGCGGCGGTATCTCAAGACATTTCGCCCTGGCTATGTGCGGCAGATGGCGGCGCGCCGGCTGGGGGATGCTTCCGGCGCGCCGCATGAGATTCTCGATCCGCGTGATCTGAAATATTGCGTGAATCTCTGCACGGCGCACTGGGCGCCCGAGGACGATCCCTTCCTGTGGCGCGAGTATTTGCCGTTTGCACGTTGGGGGTTGGCGGAACTGCAACTCATGGGCTGGCCGCTCGTGGCGGCGACGATTTTTTTTGGCTGGCTTGGCGGTTGGTGGTGGTGGCTCGCGGTGCCACTGGCGGTGGTGTTGGGATTGATCGTTTATTTCTTTCGCGATCCTCACCGCATGATTCCGCAAGAGGCCAGCGCGATTGTTTCGCCCGCGGATGGCACGATTGCCGAGGTGACGGAACTGGAACACTATGATTTTTTTGATGGCCCCGCGGTACGGATCGGCATTTTTCTGTCGATCTTCAACGTGCATGTCAACCGTGCGCCACGCACGGCGCGGGTGGTGGAGATGTTTTACAAGCCGGGAGAGTTTCTCAACGCGATCAATCCCGAAAGCGCCCTACGGAATGAGTATCTCTGGATTGGTTTGGAAGAAATTGCCGCCCCTGAGCGGCGACTGGCCGTGCGGGCGATTTCCGGCTTGATTGCCCGGCGAATTGTGTGCGTACTAAAACCGGGGCAGGCGGTCCAGCGCGGGGAGAAATTTGGTATGATTAAGCTTGGTTCGCGGACCGAACTGATTTTGCCCCGCGACGCCGTGCTGGTCACAGCCGCCGTCGGCGACAAAGTGCAAGCGGGCAGCAGCATCCTCGCCCGTTACCACGATTAGCCCCCACTCCGATTAAAATTTCTCACCCCAAGCTCAATCACCAACCATGCGACCTGTCCGCCCGATTGCCGTTCTGCCGACATTGTTTACGCTTGGCAATCTTGTGTGCGGATTTTTCGCGATTGTCGTGGCCAGTCGCATCGCCAGCCCCGATTTGATCGATTTCGTGCCAGCTCCCAAAATCGATTCTGCTCGGCAATTGCTGGAAAGCACCGACCCCACGCACAATTTGATGCTGTGTGGGCTGCTGATATTTCTCGCGATGTTGTTCGATACGTTTGATGGCCAACTCGCCCGACTCACGCGCACCACGAGCGACTTTGGCGGGCAACTTGATAGCCTGAGTGATACGGTTTCCTTCGGCGTCGCCCCCGCGATTTTGCTGGTGAAGATGTGCCCTGATTTCAGCAGCTTGCACAAGGAAGCAGTCTGGACGATTGCAGCGCTGTTTGCCTGTTGCGCGGCGCTACGGCTCGCGCGCTACAATGTCGAGACCGACGAAAAGGACGACCACGGATCATTCTCGGGACTCCCCTCCCCTGCCGCCGCGGCTGTGATCGCGAGTCTGGCGATTTTTTCTTACACGCTGCGCAACGAATTTAACTTCGAGAATTACGCGGGCTTCGACTGGTGGCTGCAGCGGATTTTGCCGCCGTGTGCCGCGGTGATTGCCGTGCTGATGGTGTCGCGCATCCCCTATCCGCACATCGTTACACAACTCATACGGGGTCGACGAAGCTTTACCCACATCGTGAGTCTGCTGCTGGCCATCATGGGGCTGTTGATGGTCCGTTGGTTTGCCGTGCCGATTTTATGTTGTCTTTACGTTGCCGTGCCGGCTTTGAAATTCGCGTGGCAGGCGGCCAAAGCTCGCGGCCAAGTGGGGAAGCCAACCCAGCGTGGGGCGGTTTGACGATGTTCACGGGTTTGGTGCAAAGTTTGGCGGAGGTGAAATTACTCTTACCCGTGGGGCCGGGAGTGCGGCTGACGGTGAGTGATCCGGACATTGCTAGGCGCTCCGCGATAGGTGATTCCATCGCGATCAACGGTTGTTGCCTCACCGTCGTGTTGATTGAAGGTGACGCGCTTAAATTTGAAGCGGGGGAAGAAACGCTGAGTCGTACGACGCTTGGCGCAGTCAAGCAAGGCGACCGGGTGAATCTGGAAGCATCGCTCAAGCTGGGTGATGAACTTGGCGGGCATCTGGTCGCGGGGCATGTCGATGGTGTCGGCAGCGTCGATGAGCGATTTGATGATGCCGAGTGGTCGAAGTTTTGGTTTCGCGTTCCGGCGGAACTTACTCGGCAAATGGCCAGCAAGGGTTCGGTCGCTGTTGATGGGGTAAGCCTCACGCTGGTTGATGTTGAGCAGAATCGATTTAGCGTAGCGCTGATTCCCCACACGTTGAAAGTCACAACCCTAGGGTTCCGCCAAGTGGGCGACCACGTGAACATCGAGACGGACCTGCTCGCCAAATATGTCGAACGCCAACTCGCTTGGCGTGAATCACACTAACTACTGGCAACTGACAACGAACAACTGACAAATTCTTAATGAACCGACAAACCAAATCGTTTTTGATCACCCGCTTTCGTGAAATGGGAATTACCCCTGCCACGCGGCATGGGCAGAATTTTCTCATCGACCTCAACTTGCATCGGCTGCTGATCGATTCGGCGGAGCTCACCAAGGACGATGTCGTGCTGGAAGTTGGCACGGGCACCGGGGCGCTGACCACGGCGATGGCTCAGCGGGCGGCAGCGGTCGTGACGGTCGAGATCGACAGCCATCTGTTTGAACTTGCCAGCGAGGAATTGCTCGAGTATTCGCATGTGAAGATGCTGAATTTCGACGCGCTGCACAACAAAAATCATTTTGACGACCGCGTAATGGAGGCCGTCGGCGAGAAGCTGGCCGAAGCGCCTGGGCGACGGTTTAAGTTGGTGGCGAACTTGCCGTACAACATCGCCACGCCGGTGCTTTCCAATTTGCTACTCTGTCCCCACGTGCCGTACATGATGGTGGCGACGATTCAGAAAGAACTTGGCGACCGCATCGTTGCTCAACCATGGACGAAAGATTACGGGGCGCTGAGCGTGTGGATGCAGAGCCAAGCAGCGACCGAGATTGTGCGGATCATGCCCCCGACCGTGTTCTGGCCAATGCCGAAAGTCGATTCCGCGATTGTAAAGATCGTGATCGATCCCGAAAAACGCGCGGCGATCCTCGACCTCAAGTATTTTCATCAGTTCGTGAAAACGATCTTCATCCATCGCCGCAAATTTCTGCGAGCGAACATCGTGGCCGCGATGAAGGAGCACCTTTCCAAGCCGGAGATCGACGAAATCTTGAGCGAGATGCAGCTCGGCGAAAAAGCGCGTACCGAGGAGCTTGATGTGACAACGCTGTTACGACTCACGGAAATGGTGCGAGCGAAAGCGCCGGAGTGGACGTTGTAAAAGATTGAATTGAGATGCGTTGGTTTCAACCTTTATTGTATCTCTGGGTCGCGCCGGCAAGCTGCATTGGATTGTTGCCGGTTCCACTCACGTTACTTCAGGGCGGCAGTATTAAAGTGGTGCGCGGTGTGATTGAGGTTTATGGAGGAATTATCACACGATTGCTAAGGCGCGGATTACCATGGGTGGGATCAGGAGCGGCAATCACCTTTGGTCATGTGGTCTGGGGTTGCGACCAATCGTGCCTCGATTCAACTCGTGATCACGAGCGTGTTCACGTCCGCCAGTACGAGCGGTGGGGGCCTTTCTTTATCCCGCTCTACTTGGCGGCCTCGGCGATCGCCGCATGGAACGGATTAGATCCATATCGAGATAACCCCTTCGAACGTGAGGCTTTCGAGGAGACCTAAAAGGCCAAGTCGCGGACCGCAACGGTTGTAGCAGACGCGCGGGCTACCCTCTAAAAACAGGCTTGCGCTGTGGGGGTGTCGGCTTTTGAACCCGTCGTGCCGTGGCGGGGTCCGTGTTAGGATGTAGTATAACATTTTCACGGCATCGGGACGATGCCGGCTAACGCTGGGAATTGATTATGGCACGTACGCATCGCCTGGAACGCAAAACTAATGAAACGCAGATTGTGCTCGATCTGAACCTCGATGGCGAGGGGAAGGCTGAGATCAAGACCGGCGTGGGCTTCTTTGACCACATGCTTGATCTGTTCACGAAGCATGGAGCGTTTGATCTCAAGGTTCATGCTCAGGGTGATCTGCACTTCGATCAGCATCACACCGTGGAAGACACCGGCATTTGTTTGGGGCTCGCGCTCCGTGAAGCGCTCGGCAACAAAGCGGGGATTCGCCGGTATGGGCATTTTACTTTGCCGATGGAAGAAACGCTCGTGACCGTGGCGGTCGATTTCAGTGGCCGCAGTATCCTGGCTTACAACGCCCTCGTGCCGGCGGCGAAGATTGGCGATTTTGATAGCGAGCTGCTCGAAGATTTCTGGCAAGCGGTGTCGGCCAATGCACTGTGCAATCTGCATGTGCTCTTGCACTATGGCCGTAACAGCCACCACATTGCCGAAGCGATCTTCAAGGCGACGGCCCGCGCGATGCGGATGGCTGTTGAGAGCGATCCGCGGATGCCTGGGGTGCCAAGCACGAAGGGGACGTTGGCCGGGTGAAATAGCTTTTAGCGGAGAGTCCAGAGCTGAGAGCCAGTTGGGGTGGCTCTTGACTCTTAGCTCTCGACTCTTGTCTGTTATTCGCCGAAGTTCTCGATGTAATCGGCCATCGCGGCTTGGATCACTTTTTCCGCGTGTTCGTGGCCGTAGGGCTCGCCCACCACGGTGGGAGGATCGTCGGGGGTGAGCATTTTGTACGTGCGGAAGTAATGCCGCAGGCGATTGACGAGGATCGCCGGCAGGTCGCTCACGTCATGCACTTTTTCCCACATGCCGTCGTTGGCCATAATGGCGATAATCTTGTCGTCGGCCTCGTAATTGTCGAGCATGGGCAGGCCACCCACGACACGGGCCTTCAGAATGACTTCGCCGACGTTGATCGGGCGCTCGCTGATGACGCAGATATCTAGGGGATCGCCATCGCCGGAAACGGATTCGGGCATCATCGCCTGGACGCGAGTTCCGCAGTAAGTCTTGGGAACAAAGCCGTAGAGCGTCGGACAGAACGACGATGTGCGATTGGGCCGATCGACCCGCAGATAGCCGGTCTTCTTGTCGAGTTCGTATTTCACACGATCGAAGGGCGTCAGCTCGATGTAGGCTTCCACGACGTGTGGTACATCAGGGCCGGGATCCAAGCCATGCCAGGGGTGGGGACGCCATTTATAAAACGGAGCGGGGAAGCTCATGGAATTTCCGGTGTGTGAGGCGGGCTAGCGAGCGACTTGTCCGTCGTCGACGTAGGTTTCGAGGAAGCGCGTGAGACGTTGGAAATCGCTGTCGCGTTCGATGTAGCGTACCACGGTAACCAACGTTTCGGGATCGACTAATTCGTCAAAGGGCACATATTCCAACTGGAATTGCCCAGATGCGGAGACCATCACGCCGTTGAGCCGCTTCTCGATGAGTGCCCGATAGGCCCCCACGCCGAGTTGGCTGCCGAGCATCACGTCGAAAGCATGTGGTTTCGCACAGCGGGCTTCGTAACCCAGTTGCATGGGGTTGATTTTGCGTTTCTTGCCAGTTTGCCGCGTGTATTCCTTGGCAACGAGGTCGGCGAAAATGTCGTGCAAATTGATCGCCGAGATGTTGATATGGCCATGATCGTCGCGGCCGATGCCTTCGAGGTATTTGTTGGGGAGCAATTCAGCGAGGCCTTCGGCGATCACGATCACGCCGTATTCCTTGCCTTCCTTTTCCCGGGCAGTCATGGTGGCGACGATGCGCGGGATCACCTCGTCCATGTTCATGACCGGACGAGTACCCTTTTCACTGGTTTTGGGGTCAAAAGTTTCCTCGCTCGCGCGGTATTTGCCGACGATGTCCTCGACACTGATCACGAGGCTCGCCTCGCCGGCGATGGCCACGCCGTAGGCCAACCAACCCGCGCTGCGGCCCATCGATTCGCACAGGAAGTAACTGCGATTGGCTTCCGCATCGGCCAGCAGGTTGCGAACTTCACCGGCTAAGAAATCAACGGCCGTGAAATAGCCGAAGGTAAAGTCGATGCCGCAATAATCGTTATCGATGGTTTTGGGCAAATGGACGACGGGGATTCGGTGGGCATCGAGCGGCAGGCGTTCTTGGAAAAGCTTGAACTTGTTGGCTGTCTTAAGCGTGTCGTCACCGCCGATGGAAACTAAGAGATCGACGCCAATCGAACGCAAGGCTTCGTACACGGTTTTCAGCGGCGCACTCTTATCGGGGTCTGAGAGGTGCGATGGATGCGAAACCATCTTGCCAGGATTCGTGCGGGCCGTGCCGAGCATGATCCCCTGCGAGTTGCGGGTGCGGCCGAGCATTTTGTGATTGACCATCACATAGTCGCGGCCCTCGACGAGCGGGCTGTTCGGCGTGTAGTTCACGAGCGACGAATAACCGTACTTGATGCCGACGACTTCAATTTCGTTGCGGAGAAAGGCGGTGGCTGCGGCGGAGATCACCGCGTTGGCGGCGGGAGCCGGTCCACCGGCAAACAAAATCGCCGCCCGGCGAAAATTGTGGAGCATCTTGGGGGGACGTGAGAGTGTGTTGTCAGCCATGTTGGATCAATCCCATCTAAGTCAAAAAACTTGCCTCGATTCGAGCAATTATTCTAATCTGAGAAATGGCTTGCGCGAATGGTTGGTGGTTTAGCAGCAGTGTCATTCCGAGTGAGGCTTGCCGACCGAGGAATCTGGCTTCTCCCCTGGTAAGTACATCCATGCTTGTTGGTGTTGCAAACCAGATCCCTCGATCGCCAAGGCTCCCTCGGGATGACAGTGTTATCCAAACGTGAATTCCCGCTCGATGAAGGTGGTATCAATCCGGCCTTCTGCAAATGCGCTGTGGCTCAAGATTTCTTGATGCAAGCCGGCCGTGGTTTTGATGCCGTCGACCCGCAGTTCGGAAAGTGCCCGCAGCATCGTGCGGATTGCCTCGGCACGGGTCGGCTGATGCACGATGAGCTTGCCGATCATCGAATCGTAATAGGGAGGAACCACATAGCCGCCGTACACATGGGAATCGAACCGCACGCCAAAGCCACCGGGGATAATCATGCGCTCGATTTTACCCGGTGAGGGGCGGAAATTGGCCTTGGGGTCTTCGGCGTTGATCCGGCACTCAATCGCCGCGCCGCGTTGCTGAACGTCCTCTTGTTTAATGGACAGCGTTTCGCCTGAGGCGATCAAAATCTGTTGCTTAATCAGGTCGATCCCCGTGATCATTTCGGTGACGGGATGCTCAACCTGGATGCGGGCGTTCACTTCGATGAAGTAGTAATTGCCATCTTTATCGACGATGAACTCCACGGTCGCGGCGTTGGTGTAATCGGCTAGCTGGATCAGTCGCTTGGCCGCGTTGCACATGGCATCGCGAGTTTCCGGCGTGATGCTGGTGCTGGGGCTTTCTTCGATCAGCTTTTGATGCCGACGTTGCACCGAGCAATCGCGTTCCCAGAGGTGTAGAACATTGCCGTGGTGATCGGCGAGCACCTGGACTTCGACGTGGCGGGGCTGCTCGATGTATTTTTCCAAGTAGACGGCCCCGTTGCCAAAGGCGGCTTCGGCTTCTGTGCGGGCTTGTTGGAAAGCGGACTTGAGCGTCAAATCGTTGGCTGCCACGCGCATGCCGCGGCCACCGCCACCGGCGACGGCTTTGATGAGCACGGGGAAGCCGACTTCATGGGCGAAGCGCAAGGCGTCTTCGACGTCCTCGATGATGCCGTCGCTGCCCGGCACGACAGGGATATTGGCCCGCTTCGCCATTTTGCGGGCCTCATTCTTGTCGCCCAGCTTGGCCATCGCTTCCGGCTTGGGGCCGATGAAGTCGATATTGCAACTGCGGCAAATTTCGTTGAAGTGGGCGTTTTCCGAGAGGAAACCATAGCCCGGGTGAATCGCCTGCACGTTGCCCACTTCGGCGGCGCTGATCACGTTGGCGATGCGAAGATAGCTGTCAGCGGCCTTGGCGGGCCCAACGCAGTAGGCCTCGTCGGCGAGTTCCAAATAATGGGCCCCGCGATCTCCTTCGCTAAAAATGGCGACAGTCTCAATGCCAAGCTCGCGGCAAGCGCGGATCACTCGCAGGGCAATCTCTCCGCGATTGGCTACGAGAATTCTTTGGTACATGGCAGGCTTGATATCTGGGGCAGATCAGGACTTTTGGACTTTGAACAGTTTCTGGCCATATTCGATGGCGTCGCCGTTTTCGGCGAGTCGGGCCAGGATTTTGCCTGAACACTCGGCGGGGATTTCGTTAAAGACCTTCATGGCCTCGAGGATGCAAACTACCGTGCTAGGTCCGACGGAATCACCCACGTTCACGAACGCCGGGGTTTCCGGGCTTGAAGCGGAGTAGAACGTGCCAACCATCGGGCTGGTGACATAGGTGATGTTCGCCTCATCGACCGCCGCTGGGGGGGCGGCGGGAACAGCGGCAGGGGCGGGAGCAGCCGAAAGTGCCGGTGTCGGGGCAGGCGCACCCATTTGGATAATCGGTTCGTGGCCGCGGCGCAGGCGGATGCGTTGATCCCCTTGTCGCAAGTCAACCTCCGCCAACTCATGCTCGTTCATCAATTCCACGAGCCGTCGGACTTTGCGAACGTCGAACACGTCGTTTGGGCCGGATCCTCCGTCTTTCATCTCGCATCTCCCGCTGTGTGACAGGAAGGATCGCGTTGAGTGCGACCCTTGCCTGGCAAGTCAAGTTGTCTTATCAGTTTTGGCAGGAAGAGTGCTTTCTTGCACGGCTTCAACCCACCAGGCAGTCGTCAAGTTCCTTGGGGACCGAGGTGAGCACCTCGTGACCCTCGCGTGTCACAAGGATATCGTCTTCGATCCGCACACCTCCCCAACCTGGAAAATAGATGCCCGGCTCGACGGTCACGATCATTCCCGGTGCCAACACCGTCGACTGGCCTTGGGCCAATCGGGGCGCTTCATGGATCTCCAGTCCCGTTCCATGTCCAAGTCCGTGACCAAACTGTTTGCCAAAGCCCTCCTTAGCGATCGCGCCACGCGCGGCTTGGTCGACGGCTTCGCAAGTGACGCCAGGCCGAATGGCAGCGATCCCGGCCAACTGCGCCTTTAACACAACTCCATACACCTTACGGAGTTTGGGCGAGATTTTACCGGTCACCACCATGCGAGTCAAGTCGCTCATGTAGAGGCCCTCGTTGACCCCCCAGTCGATCAGGGTGAAGTCCGCAGCCCCCAATTGCTGCTGCGTGGGGCGGGCGTGTGGCAGGGCGGCACGAGGCCCCGTGGCCACGATGGCGTCGAAGCTCAGCCCCTTGGCCCCAAACCGCCGGGCTTGGTATTGCAACTCCGTGGCGACTTCGTGTTCGGTCATTTCGGGCTTCAGGCCAGCCGTGACCACCTCGAAGGCCCTTCGGGCCTGCTCGCAGGCAACTCTCGTCCGAGCAATTTCGTCGCGATCCTTGATCATGCGGAGCCCCTCGACCCAACCTTGGCTAGGAACCAATTCGCACTCGGGGGCCGCTTTGCCTAACGCCGCGTGCAGACCGAGGGTCATCGAGTTGGCCTCGACCGAGAGCTTTTGAAACTTGGCCTTTTTGAGCACCGCCGCCAGAGTCGGGAGCATCTGTTTACCAGGTCCACGGATTTCAAACTCCAGGTCGGGGCACTCTTCCAGGAGTTGCGTGGTGTAGCGCTCGTCGCTGAGCATGATGTCGTGCTTGGGGGTGACGAGCAGATAGCTGTCGTCGCCGGTAAAGCCCGTGAGATAGGTGACGTTCGTAAAGTTGGTCACCAGGAGCGCGTCGGTGCCGTCTTTTCGCAGGAGACTGCGAAGCTTGCCGCGGCGTTGGGCGAAGTTGGTCATGAATTGTGCCCCAGTAGTTGTATGTGTTAATCGGCCCAATATCGGCCAGTTGAAGCAGAATGGCAAGATCGAACGAGTTAGCCGGCATCGTCCCGATGCCGAGTCTAGAGAACGGCATCGGGACGATGCCGGCTAACGCGTGACCGGCATTTTTGATATTCTGAAATGTTCCACCGCTTACCGCCGAGGCACCACCAATGTTCCGAGTCACCCGCGAGATTGATTTTTGCTATGGCCACCGCCTCTTGAATTACGACGGCAAGTGCCGCTATCTGCATGGCCATAACGGCCGGGCGGTGATCACGATTGAGGGGGAAAAGCTCGATTCCCGTGGGATGGTCCTCGATTTCAGCGACATCAAGAAAACGGTGAGTACCTGGATCGACGACAATCTCGACCATCGTATGATTCTTTGCCGCGAGGATCCGGTCGTGCCGATCTTGGAAAAAATGGGCGAGCCGCTGTATCTGCTCGATGAAAACCCCACGGCTGAAAACATTGCGAAGCTGATCTTTGTCGAATCGCAGTCCCACGGCTTTCCCATCGTGGAAGTCCGGCTGTGGGAAACACCACGGTGTTTTGCGACGTATTTGCCATCATAAATTACGCTGTGCAGACTCGCATTACGTCCCCCGCACGGGACCGAACCATTCGATTTGTCGGCGGGGGCAGAAGGTCCAGCCGCGTTCCAGGCACAGGGGTTCTAGCCACGCTGCCCGTTGGGCAAGCTCTTCCTGGTTCGTGCCCTGCGGCATCAACAGGATGCGGTCGGCACGAATCTCGGGAAAATGACGGAGAAACGCCGTGAGTTCGGCAATGTCGGCTTTGGCGTCGATCACAAACTTGAGTTGGGAGTCGTAGTTACTCAAGAGTTCGCGGATCACGTCGGGTTGAAGGCGTTGGCGTTCGTGGCGGCGGCTCCAATGGGGATGCTGCCGTGCGTCGGGGCCGCTGCTGGCGAACTTGGGGCTAATCGACATCAGATCGCACTCGACCGGCAACAAGAGCGTGCCCGCTGTTTCGATGGTGATGTGCCGACCTTGCGCTCGCAACGCTTCGCACAACGGTATAAGCTCGGCGAACAGCATCGGTTCGCCGCCCGTCAGCACGACGTGCCGGCAATCCCATTCTTCGACTTCGGCCACGATTTCGTCGACCGCGTAGTCAATTCCCTCGGGTTGCCAGGAAGCGAATGGCGTGTCGCAGAACCAGCAGCGCAAGTTGCAACCGCTCGCGCGGACGAACACGCTGGTCGTGCCCGTGAGCAGCCCTTCGCCTTGCACCGATTTGTAAATTTCCGCGATTTTCATCGATATTCAATCGGATCCACCAATCCCGCGTCGACGAAGCCTTTTTTTCGTAGGTGACAAGCATCGCACCGTCCGCAGGAAATGCCCTCCGTGTCGGGTGCATAGCAGGTGTGAGTAAGACTGTAATCAACCCCCAGTTGCGTGCCGCGCTGAATAATCTCCGCCTTCGTGAGTCGAATCAAGGGTGTGTGGATGTGGAAGTCCGACGTTGCTTCGACCCCAGCTTTGGTGGCCAGGTTCGCCAGCTTTTCAAACGCGGCGATGAACTCTGGTCGGCAATCAGGGTAGCCGCTGTAGTCCACCGCATTGACGCCGACGAAAATATCCGCCGCCCCCAAGACTTCAGCATAACCCAAGGCGAGCGACAGCAGCACCGTGTTGCGAGCCGGCACGTAAGTGATGGGGATGCCCATGGAAATTTCGTCGGCACTGCGGCCTTGCGGCACGGCAATATCGGCCGTGAGAGCGCTGCCCCCCAGCGAGGCCAAGTCGATGGCCACCAGCTTATGTTCCACCACGCCCAGCGCAGCCGCCACGCGACGGGCCGCTTCGAGTTCAAAGAGATGCCGCTGGCCGTAGTCGATGCTGAGCGCGTAAACCGCGAACCCCTCGGACTTGGCCAGCGCGGCGGTTGTCGCCGAATCGAGCCCGCCGGAAAGCAAAACAACGGCTTTTTTGTTTGAATACGTCATGCGTCAAGGGAAAGGAGGGAATTAAGTGCAACGCCTTTGCGCACTGGCCTTATCATGCCACAATCGGGGATTCATCGAAAGGAGACGAGATGAGTGACTTCCGCGGCAAATTAGAAAAATTTGAGAATCAATTCCCGCAGCGCGATTACAAGATTGAAATCGTGTGCCCCGAGTTTACCTCGGTTTGCCCAAAGACGGGCCAGCCTGATTTTGGCACGATCACGATTAACTATATTCCGAACCGTCACTGCGTGGAACTCAAGAGCTTAAAGCTCTATATGCAGAGCTTTCGCAATGAAGGAATTTTCTATGAGAATGTCACGAACACCATACTCGACGATTTGGCAGCCGTGCTGTCTCCGCGCTGGTTAAAAATCGTGGCGGCGTTCAGCGCTCGGGGTGGCATCACCGAAACAGTCACCGCCGAACATGATTCAGTAATGTAACGCTCACAAAGCCCAGGGATAGCAATCCCTGGGTCCGTTCCTTAGCAAGTAACCCAAGGCCAACTTCATGACCCAAGCCCCGCGTGTGATTCTTTCGGCCTTTGGCGATGAAGGTGCCATCCACAAGACGGCCTACGAGCAGTATGCCGCCTTGGCCGCGATTGGCTTGGAATACTACAGCCTGCGGTTTGTCGACGTGGGGAGCGGCATCAAAAACGTGATGAAGCTCACCAAAGCCGAGATCACCAAGCTGCGGCACCTCGAAGGAGATTTTGGCCTCAACGTGGCCTCGATCGGCTCGCCCATTGGGAAAGTGAAACTGCGCAACGTGGAGGATGGCACGTCGAACCGCTTTGTGCCGTTCAAGAAATATTTGGAGACCGAAGTGGCGAAGGCCTGTGAGATGGCCCATGCTTTCGAGACCAAGCTGATTCGCGGGTTCTCATTTTATCATCCCAAGGGTTCTGATCCCTGGGAGCACGTGCCCCAAGCGGTGGAGCAACTCGGCGAGATTGCCGAGGTCTGCCATCGCAGCGATCTCACGTTTGGTTTGGAAATTGAAGCGAACCTTGTCGGCCAGACGGGTCAACTCATGGCTGAGTTGCATCGTCGCATCAACAATCCCGCCGTGGTCACGATTTTCGACGGCGGCAACATCGTAAGCCAGGGTTTCAGCATGGCCGAAACGTTTGAGCAGTATCAGACGATGAAGCCGAGCATCGGCTGGATGCACATCAAGGACTACCACGATCCGCACCTCAAATCCCGGCAATCGCATGTCGAGGAAGACTTGCTCAAGAACTATGTCCCTGCCGACAAGGGGGACAGCGGCTACGATCAGATTCTCAAGGATTTCGCGCGAGAAATCGTGGCCCTCGAAAAACGCCTGAAACGCCGCGGCATTCCCGGCGTGTTTCTCGATCTGGAGCCGCATCTCAAAGGGGGCGGCCAATTCGGCGGCTTTAGCGGGCCTGATGGCTTGGCCGTCGCGCTCAAGGGGCTTACGAAGATTCTCGATTACGTGGGTATCGAGTACCACCTGCGCGATTTTGGCGATGTGTGTGCCGACCGAGGATTCTAGGTTGGGTGATTCCAAACGCTTTGTGGCTATTGTGAATCCGGCCAGTGGTCGGCGACGTGGCAAACAGGTTTTGGAACAGGTTAGGCCGATTTTTGCAGCAGCGCAGGCAGAACTCGATGTCCAACTCTGTGTAGAGCCCCGACATGCTCAGCGTTTGGCTGCATCACTCGATTTGGACAAGTACGATGGCTGCCTGGTGATCGGCGGCGATGGCACGGTCCATGAGGTGGTCAACGGCTTGCTGCAACGTGGAGAACAGATTTCGTTACCACTCGGTTTGATCCCCGCCGGCAGCGGCAACACGCTCCATCTTCATCAAGGTGGACTGAACCCCGAGGAATCAGCCCGCCGAATTCTGGCGGGGCAGACCCGCGCGCTGGATGTGGCACGCGTCACGATGAGCGAAGAGGTCGTGTATTGCATCAACATTGTCGGCTGGTCAGCGGTGGTCGATATTAACTGCCTGGCGGAAAAGCTGCGACTGCTCGGCCCCCTGCGTTACGCCATCGCCACGCTGATTTTCATGTGCCGACCACGACCGCGATTCGCGCGACTGATTTTGGATGGCCAAGTTTCTGAGGACGAATTCTTGCTCGTGGTGGGCTGCATCACCAAGTTTACCGGCAACGGCATGATGCTTGCGCCGCGCGCGGAAATCGACGACGGCCTGATTGACGTGGTTGTGGTGCGAAAGGCTTCTCGGCTGGAAATACTGAGGCTGTTTCGGCGAGTCTTTGTCGGTTCGCACCTGGAGCTACCGCACGTCGAGTATCATCAAGTGCGGCGTTTCGCCATCGAGCTTGACGACCAACAGCCGCTCAATCTTGACGGTGAGGTCGCGGGCAGGGCGCCGTTCTCGGTGGAGATGATACCTGGGGCGCTGCGGATTTTTTGCTAATGTCGCCCGCTATTCCGCGCTTCCGTCGATGGGGAGCGCGTCGGTGAGGTCCATGAGCTCGGCGGGATTGCCTTCGTTGTTAATGCCGTCGCGGATCATTTCGAGCAGGATGCCCAGCAGCTTGAAACCCCAGAAGCCGCTGACCACCGCCACGGCACAGCCCGCCAAAAAGTACGGGCTCGTGTAGTTCTCGGCAGTAACAAGCATGTAGGCGGCCGTGACGCCGGCGATGATACCCACGAGCAATTTGCTCAGTGCCCCTTCAAAATGGCGGCGTTTGCGATGTTTGGCGATGGCTTGCCGAGCGGAAATGTTGGCCAACTCGCGCATGGCCGAGAGGCTTGTCGGCAGCGGTGGTTTTTGCGAAGTGCCTTTTAGCTCTTGCAAATCGATCAGGCCTGTTTCCTTGGCGTGAGTCGGATCGGCCGTCGGAGGTGCCGAAACACGTTGTGTGAGCATGGTCATGCGAGAAACGGGATTGGTAAAAGCAACTCCGTTTTCAGGTTCTTCCGACTTTGCCAACGGGGGCGCGATCGTCTCGGAGGAGGTTTCCCCGCGTACTCGGCGCATCATATTGGCCATGTAGGTTTCGAGAGCCGAATCGTCGTGCGGATCGAGGTTGCCAAGGTCAGCGGCTGGTGCCAGTGCCGTGGGAGCAGGCGTGGATTCCGCCTGTTCCCGGCTATCCCCATTCTCGTCATCAAGCAGGTGACTATAACGGTCGATGAACGACGGAGCCTCGAACTGCTCGGCGGGTTCCGAGGTTTCGCTCAAGATCGGGTCAGCAACGCTGGCGAGCGCGCGCACGATGCGCGGCTCATCATCATCACGCGGATCATCGCTGGGCATGCTCGGCGAACTGGGCGGCAGGTCGCTCGCGAGTGAATCTTCGCCCACGCTGCTTGCTTCAGCCAGCACGTTCGAGTTCAACGTTGCCAAGTCGGCTTGGGCTTGTTGGTACAACTCGTGGAGCCGCTCCCCTTGGGCGGCACAGTCGGACAAGTGATCTTGGGTTTGCTTCAATTCCTTGGCGAGTTCCGAAATTTGCGATTCGCGCGAACGCAATTCGGCCGACATCATTTCGCGAGTTTGCTGCAATTCTTCGGCGAGCTCGTTGATTTGGGCTTCTCGGCTACCGAGGTCAAGCGCCGCTTGCTCTTGGACCTGCTGGAGCTCGGTGTTGAGTTCGGCAACGCGGGAGTCGCTCTCGGAGTCGGCGGCGGTCGCAGGCACGTGAAGTTGCTCAAGCTCGCGAGCTAATTCGGCCAGCAGCGCGTCGCGTTCGGCGACTGCGGCCAAGGCTTGTTGGTGCGAATCGCGGTATTCCGCCAAGTGCGATTCGCGAGTTTGCAATTCCGCGGCAAACTGCTGCTGAACTTCTCCGAGTTGGGTCACAAGTTCGTTGATGCGAGCTTGCTGCGCGTCGATTTCGGCAATCGCTTGCTGTTGTGTTTCTTCAAGTTCGCTGGTGAGTTCGGCGAGACGTGCATCTTGCTCCCCAACGCCGAGCTGGGCCTGTTCTTGTGCTGCCGCGAGCTCGCTCATGAGCTGGGCAAACTGGGATTCGCGGGTGCTAAGCTCGGCGGCGAGTTGCTCGCGAGCATGTTGTAGCTCTTTGACAAGTTCCGTGATCCGAGTGTCTCGCTGTTCCAATTCACGCGCTGATTGCCCTTCGACCCGTTGAAGTTGGCTGTTGATCTCCGCGGATTGTGCATCGCGGGCCGTCAGTTCCGCTGCCAGTTGAATACGCTCTTTTTCGGTGCGGGTGAGCTCCGCTTGCAGGTCGGTAAGCTGACAGTAAGCATCGGCGAGTTCCTGCTGCCGTTGGGCCAATTCTTGCTGCAAAGTTGCTAACTGGGCCGCGTTCTGGTCGCGATCCGTGGTGATTTCCGCAAGTGCTTGCTCACGAGCGGCGAGTTGCTCGCGAACTTCTGCAAGTTGTGCGGAAACGTGATCGCACTCGCTCGACCATTCCACCGCCGCGGCACATTCCAAGTCGGCCATTTTCGCTGTCAAATCCGCGATATGCGCCTCGGCGACAACGTGGGCCTCTTGCAAGCGGGTAGCCGTGTTTTGAGCATGCTGCCATTCGGTGGTGATGCTGCGAACGTCGATTTCCAGCAGTTGCGTCCGCTTTTCCGAATCGGCAAGTTGCTCTCCAAGCCGATGATTTTCGTTGGCCAGATCTTGCCGCTCTTGGCGAATGCCCGTGAGTTCGGCTGTGAGCTCCGACAAAGCGGGATCAGGGGTTTCCAGTCGCAGGGTGGCTTCCCTGGCCGCATCCTGGGCCTGCTGCAATTGGCTCACCAATTCATCGACTTGTTGCTCACGGAGAGCAGCGGCATCCGCGATTTGGCTCTGAAATGTTGCCGACTGCTGCTGCAATTCAGTGCGAGCGGCTTCTTGGGCCTGCTCGAGCTGCAGCCGCAATTGATTCTGTAGTTCGTCACGCAAGTGGGCGACTTGCTGTTCCCGCTCGGCAGCTACCGCTGAGAGCTCGTTTTGAAGTGCTGTCGTTCGCAGTTGTAACTCAGCGCGAGTGGCTTCCTCGGCGAGATGCATTTTCTGCTGCCACTCGGCAGCTTGCCGGTCGCGTTCGGCGGTGACTTCGGCCAGTTGATTTTGCAGCGCTGTGACGTGTCCCTGCAATTCCTCGTGGGCAACGGCAAAGGCCTGTTGAATGCCCAAGAATTCTTGTTGCAAAAGAACGAATTCTGCTTCGCGCTCGGACAGGGCTTGTTCGAGGCGGTCATTTTCCGCGGCAGTCGTGGATTGAGCCTGTTGGAGCCGCTCGCAATCGGCGCTCAGAGTTTCGATTTGTTCATGAAGCTGCTGGAAGCCGCTGTGGGCGGTTTGCAGATTCTGCTCGGCGGCGTTGGCTCGTTCGTAGGAGGTCGATAATTCGGCGATCGCGCGGTCCAACTCTTCGCCGAATTGCGATTCTCGTTCCGCGGCAACGGCCTGGGTTTGATGCAATTCCGCCGTCAGTTGTTGGTGGACGTGCTGGGCGGTTTGCAATTGCTCGGAGAGAACATGCACATGGTGATCGAGGCCGTGAGCCTCGTCGCGGAGCTCCCGCAAAGTGCCGATTAACCGACGAAACCGTAGCCGGGCGTTCTGATTGGCCGAGTGAAGTCGGGCGAGATCGGCGTCTGAGGCAGTTGGTGATTCTGGCGGGGTCGTGATGGCAGCCACGGGGACTTCAACCGGTGTGGGTGCTAATTCGGCTTCAGTGGCCGGGCTGACTTCGGTGGCGACTTGGGCCTCGACCCTATCAAGCAACGCGACGGGACATTCCGTGGGCAAGTCGGTTTCGATAGCGGCTTGTGCCGAAGCCACAAGCTGCAGTTGCAAGTCGCCTATCGTCAGGCAATCGCCCACGCGGAAGGGGGCCATCGTGAACTCGGCCCCATTGAGCAACACTCCAGCCGCCCAGCGGGTCACCGTCATCTCAGCCTCGTTGCGGACGATCAGGCATTGCAGTGGCTTGAGTTGGCCGGTCGTGATGCGGATTTGGCAGCTCGGGCTCGAACCGATTGTGCATTTGCCCTCTGGCAGATCGAGGCGGTCGATCTCCGTGCCGGCTTGGATGACCCTGAGTTCGACCTCGCCAACCTGACGGGGAAGCACCGGGGGACGCGCAGATTCGTCGCTAAGCAGCGTGTGCATGGCAGTCGTTTGTTCTTGCTAGCGGGGAAAGGTGTAGCCATGAAGGCGCACGATGGCACCCCAGCCATTTCTGGCCGTATGCAAGATTAGGTCATGGATTCGACGGGAACTGCTTTCGCTGATGGAACTTACGAATCCCAAAATCTTGCGGAAGTACGCAACTTGGAACGTGGCAGACCTGTTTTTGCGAAGGTGGCGTTAAATTTTGAGGATTGTGCCAAGAAATACGTGCATCCGGCCTAGAGAAAGGTCGATTATCGAAAGTGCGTAAGACTAATTCGAGAAAAACAAGAAAAATCGATGTTTGCGCGAGCTTTACCACTTTGGGTGGGTTGTCCAACGACCAAATGCAGTTTCATTGAACCTGTCATCAATTTCGCTGATAGTCGTAAGTTGTTTATTGGAAATAATTTAGATAAGAAGCCGATGCGAGTGGTTGCAAACCACCAGGGATTTTGGCACAAAACGACCTCAATCCTTTGCAACACGTACTATAGTTACGGTGCATCTCGCGGGATTTCCCCGGTAGCGGGGGCGAGAAAAACAATGGCACGGTAACCCAAGGAACCGATCGGATCGGGCACTGTTGGGCTGGAACAGAGAAAATTAGTCACCGCTGACGCAAACACAAAATGAGATCAGAAAACTAAGGCGTCGCGGACTAACCGGTAAGGCAAACATCATGGCTCGTAAAGATTCGATTCTCAAGTTGCGTGCACTCTTGATTCAACGTCGGGACGCCCTGCGCCGGGCTCTGGCTGGCGATTTAAGTTTGCTCAAAAGTATGGCCGAGCAGTCCGGCGGCGACGTGGTTGATGCCGCTTTGGATGCTGCGCAGGACGAAATTAGCTCGCAACTGGCGGAAGTCGAGAGCCGCGAATTGGCCCACATCGAAAATGCCCTGGAACGCATGCGTCAGGGAAGTTACGGACAATGCGAAGTTTGCGAAAGCAAGATTCCCTTGGCCCGTTTGACCGCCCTGCCCTATGCGATGACTTGCATCGACTGCCAGCGTGCCGCCGAAGCCGGTGGCAGCGTTGGCAATAGTTGGGCCAGTTTCGTGGACAGCGACATGTCGTTTAGTGACTTGGAAACCTAAGCGTTTTCCTTCCTTGATCGCGCACAGGCGAATGCCGCGTTCCCTTGGAGAAGCCCATTTCTTTGGAGAACCAATCATGCGCCCTGGAACAAAGTGGTCCGCTGAACAGTTCGCTCCTACCGTGGCTTGGTTCTTGCTAGCGTTGGTCTCGTTGCCACTCGCCGCGCAGGTCACGGAGACCGTTGCCGAGCCGGGCGAGCGGGAAGAAGCATTTGTCGAATTGGCCCAGGATGTGGAATCGCTGGATGCTCAATTGGGCATTTTCAAGCGGGTCGTGCGGTTGGTTTCGCCATCCGTGGTGCATATCGAAGCCACCCCCCTGCCCCAATACCGGCTGCGGCGTGACGCTGAGGAAGCGGGTTCGGCCGTGTTGGTGCGTTATCAAGGTGCCGATTACGCCCTCACCAATCGCCATGTGATCAAACATTCCTCCGAGAACCTGATCTCGCTGGAACTTGCCGACGGTCGTCAGCTTCATCCCAAGGAGATTTGGAGCGACCGCGAAACCGACGTGGCCGTCATGTTGGTGGAAGCAGAGAATCTGATTCCCGCGCGAATCGGTAACAGCGACGAGATGGAAATCGGCGACATGGTGCTCGCTTTCGGCAGTCCGTTCAATTTACAGCGGAGCGTTACCCGAGGCATTATCAGCGCCAAGGGTCGGTCCAACTTGGATTTGGGCGAAGGGGAAGTCCTCTACCAAAACTTTTTGCAAACCGATGCTGCCATCAACCCTGGCAACAGCGGTGGCCCGCTGGTGAATTTGCGCGGCGAAGTGATCGGCATGAACACGGCCATCGCCAGCAATTCCGGTGGCAACGAGGGCATCGGTTTCTCGATTCCCATCAATATCGCCGTGCGGATCATGCGGCAGTTGATCGACACGGGGGAAGTGGATCGCGGGTTTTTGGGAGTCGCTTTGGATCGCAGCTTTGATGTGGCCTCGGCCCAGCGGGTGGGGCTGACCCGCCTCACCGGAGCCCGCGTAACGAACATTACCGTCGGTTCCCCGGCGAGCCAAGCCGATATCAAGATCGACGACATCATCTTGCGTTTCGACGGTATGCTGATCGACAACGACGAGCACTTGATCAATCTCGTGAAACGGACCGAAGTAGCCCGCCGCGTTCCCGTGGAACTCTTTCGCAGTGGCCAATTGATCACGACCTATGTCGACATCGTCCGCTGGTCCGATCCCAACGCCGCAAGACCCGAGTAGATCATTCCGATTGTTGCAACCCGCGTAGGATGCAGTCGACCGTGGCCGCGATGTTGATCTCGGTCACCACGTCCATATTCGGTCGGTGCGGTGTCACGCGACGGCGATCAATCACGGTGGCTCCACGGGTCAGCTCACCAGTCAGTTCCACGTCGCAGTGTTTGCGTTCCGTGGTGATCAATTCGGGATGCAGCATCGCGGCAATCGCGACGGCCTCGGGAACGACCAAGCCTTCGATCCCCAAACGCTGATGCGAAGCCAAGAATGCCCCCGGCAAAATCGCTCGCAGCACGCGGCCCAAGCGAGTCGTTGATTTGGGCAACTGCTCCAAGACATCGTAGCGTAAGACGACCTTGGAACTAACGTCGAGCGGTAGCAGCGTCATTGTCATGGGGGCCAAGAAAACGGCCCGAGCGGCTTCAGCATCGCAATAGATGTTGAATTCAGCGGCGGGGGTGGCGTTACCTGGTCCGTCGAGCGTGCCCCCCACCATGATCAAGTGGCCCACGAGCGAAGCCAAATCGGGCTCGCGCTGGATCGCGGTGGCGATATTGCTCAACGGTCCACACGCGACGATGGTGATCTCGCCGGGAGCCGCTTTCAATTCATCAGAGATCAACTTCACCGCCGAGTGCCGGTGATGTAACTCAGCCACGCGGAAGTCCGCGCCGCAGAGGCCGTCCTCGCCCCAAAGCTCGCGGCTGTCGGTAATCAGCAGTTGATCCGGATCAGCCGCCCCGATTCGTGGCCAGCGTCGCGGGTCGAGTTGTTCGATGATTGCTTGCACATTGCGGGTGGCTTGCTCGGGGGCGACATTGCCCCCCGTGGCCGTCATGGCGATCACTTCGAGCCGCTGATCGAATAAGGCCATGCACATGGCCAGCGCGTCGGCCACGCCGGGATCCACGTCGAGAATGACTTTTCTGGCCATATGGTAGCGGGCCGATCTGTTGCAGCCGAGTGTTCTGTGTGTCGTAGGCCGGAACGAGTTACACGAGTTCCGGCAAAGTTTACGTGCAAAATGTCGGTCATTCCGGAACTCGTAGGACTCGTTCCGGCCTACAATCCTGCTTATCAACGGGTTGATAAGTCTTCTTCTCTTGCCACAATTGAAGGCTGTGGCCAATCTGGAAGAGAACCACAATCGCCCAGGCATTCTAGAATTCCGTGGTCAAAGAAACAACCAGCCCCGATCAGCCGAAGATGCCCGATCAGCCAAAGATGACAGACAGTTTTGATTCGTTAGCGGGCTTGATCGCCTCGGGGCAAGACCTCAGTGCCGAGCAAATGAAGGCCGCCATTGGCCAGATCATGACCGGCGCGTGCGGCGAGGGCCCAATGGGGCTGTTTCTCACAGCACTCAGTGCAAAAGGCGAAACCGTGGCCGAGCTCGCCGGTGCCGCGGCGGCGATGCGGGCCAACATGACGCCGATCATTAGCCGCCACGAGAAATTGCTCGACACTTGCGGCACGGGGGGTGGTGGCAGCACGACGTTCAATATCAGCACGACCGCCGCGCTAGTCATCGCCGCGGCCGGCGTGCCGGTGGCCAAACATGGCAATCGCAGCGTCACGAGCCGCAGTGGCTCGGCCGACGTGCTGGCAGGCTTGGGCGTGAACATTGGGGCGAATGTCGCTCAAGTGGAACGCTGTCTCAACGAGTTGGGAATCTGCTTTTGCTTTGCGCCGCTGATGCACCCAGCGATGAAGTATGTCTCGGCCGTGCGGAAGCAGTTGGGGATTCGCACGATTTTCAATTTGCTCGGACCACTCGCGAATCCGGCGGCAGCCCAGTATCAACTGCTTGGCGTGGGGCGACCCGAAACGCGGCCGCTGATTGCCTCGGCCTTGCGACTGTTGGGCACCGAACGCTCGTTCGTCGTGAGTGGCAAAGATGGCTTGGGCGAAGTCACCTTGGCGGGGACAACGCTGGGAACGGAAGTCACGCCCACCGGAGAGCGCGAATTCGCGTGGGAGCCCGAGGACTTCGGCATCCCCCGCGCTCCGCTGGATGCGATCAACATTTCAGGGCCAGAGGAGAGCGTGGAATTAGTTCGTGCCGTGTTGGCCGGAGAATTGGGGCCAGCCCGCGACATCGTGCTGCTTAACGCGGCGGCGGGGTTATTGGTGGTGGGACAGGCTGACCATCCGCGCGATGCGGCTGCCGTGGCGGCACAATCACTCGACAGTGGCGCGGCCGCTGATTTACTGGAAAAATTGATCCGCTTGTCGCACGAACCGGCGGCCTAAGCATAGAATTGCCGGTTCACCAACGTTCTTGCGGATAAGGATCTGATTTTGTCTCGTTTGCCCGTTAGCCGTGATATTCGTGGCCAGCTCATTTTTTTGGGCACAGGTACGTCGGTGGGAGTGCCGGCGATTGGCTGCGGCTGCGCGACTTGCACGAGCACTGATCCGCACAACAACCGCACGCGCTGTGGCTTGGTATTGGGACTGTCCGGCGGGAACTTGTTGATCGACACCCCGCCCGAACTACGGATGCAACTTTTGCGAGAAAAGATCGGCATCACCCACGCCGTGCTCTACACCCACGAACACGCCGACCACATTTTCGGGCTCGATGACCTGCGGCTCATGCAGTTTTACTTGGGCGGCCCCGTACCGCTCTATTGCGAAATGCCGGTGGAGAACCGGATTCGCAAGTCATTTGATTATGCCTTCCGCGATGCCTCGGCGCTCCATCGCGGGGCCGTACCGCAGCTTTCGATGCAGCATATCGACCTGGAGCCGTTTTCACTGCTAGGCGCGGAAGTCGTGCCCGTGCGACTGGCCCATGGACCAAATTGCCAAGTACTCGGGTTCCGCTTCGGCAACGTGGCTTATTGCACCGACACCAACGCGATTCCCCCAGAAAGCATGGAAAAGCTGCAAGGCTTGGACGTGCTGATTCTCGATTGCCTCCGCCGTGAGCCGCACTCGACACATTTCAGCTTGGACGAAGCACTGGCTGTCGTGGCGGAGCTCACACCACGGCGGACCTTGCTCACGCATATTTCGCATGATCTTGAGCACGAGGCCACGAGCGCCACACTCCCACCGGGAGTCGAGCTCGCTTATGACGGGTTGAGCATTGCGTTGAGTTAACTACGCGGTGCAAGCACAGCGGCTAAATCATTTCAATGCGTGGCCGCCACGCTTTCGTGGTCGAGCAAATCAAGGTAATCCAACGAGATTGAGATCACTTCCTCGTTGTAAGGCGTCGAAGGAAACACCGGACGGTCTTCGTCCTGCAGATCCTCGAACATCTCTTCTTGATCTTTCTCGGAATTCACGGCTTCGCGCTCGGCCAGAAATTTCTCTTTGTTCAAGGTGACCGTGGGCTCTTGTTGGCGCTTGATCAACTCCTTGATCTTGCTTTGTTCTTTCGTGAAGAACTCGTCCTTGGCCACGCGGCCAGCGGAACGCTCGCGCAGTTGGTCGATGAGGGGCTTGGTGGCTTGCTTGTAGTTGTCGTGGGGCTGGGGTGCCACTTGATCGAACTTCAAGGCATAGTCGAGGTCTGCCTCGCCAATCCCTTCCCAATAACTCGTGCGATACGGGAGCTCGATGTCGGAAACGACGCCCCGATTCTGCGTGCTGTCACCACCAGGACGATAGAACTGCTGAATGGTCATCTTGAGCGCACCCAAGTTGGGGCCTTCGCCGAGCGGGAAAAGCTGTTGGCTCAAATCGAACAACTGCTGGACCGTGCCCTTGCCGTGGGTGGACTTATCGCCGATGACGATGCCCCGACCGTAATCCTGGATCGCCCCGGCAAAGATTTCACTGGCACTCGCGCTGAAGCGATTGATTAACACCACGAGCGGACCCGACCAGACCTCGCCCGCCTCTTCGTCGGGATAGGGCGACACGCGGCCATCCGGACCCTTCACTTGCACGACGGGGCCTTTGTCGATGAACAAACCAGTGACCTCGACCGATTCGGGAAGCGAACCACCACCGTTGAAGCGGAGGTCCATCACCACAAGGTCGACGTTCTTTTGCTTAAACTCTTCCAACAACCGGCGGACGTCGCGGGTGGTGCTTTTGTAGTCACTACGACCAGCACGGCGGCCGTCCATATCCATGTAGAAACTAGGAAGGCTAATCACGCCAATACGGCGCGTCCGACCGTCGGGGCCTTCTCTTTGCTCGACAATCTTGCCGGTCGGCTCTTCCAAGGATTCAGGCGTTTCAGCCGCGGCAGTGGGGGCAGGCGTTTCATCTGTTGCAGGAACCGTCGCAGTCACCGTATCGGCGGATTTCTCGGCCTCTTTCTTAAGCGGTCGCTCCAAAACTTCGCTGCGGGCCTCGCTGTCTTTCAACTCAATCCGTGCACGGGTAATGTCGTAAACCTTGCGGCCGGACTTGTCGGCGGGGATGACTTCCAGACGGACTATCGTGCCCGGTTTGCCACGAATCATTTGCACAACGTCGTTGATTTTCATATCGACGATGTCGACAAATTCTCCCTCGGTGCCTTCACCGACGCCGACGATGATGTCTTCCTCTCGGAGACGGTCATCTTTATCGGCGGCACCGCCGGGGACAATCCGCCTGACGATGGTTTCGCCATACTTGGATTCGAGCGAGGCACCAATGCCGTCGAGCTCCAGCCGCATTTGAATGGTGAAGTTGTCGAGCGTGCTGGGCGACATGTAACTGCTATGAGGATCAAAACTCATGGTCAGCGCGGTGAGGAAATCTTCGAGCAACTCGTCGTTGCTGTACTGTTCCCAATTCCGCTCGATGCCGCGATATCGCTTGTGCAACTTTTCGATGGATTCCTTTTCGTCGACCTTGTCGGCGATTTCCAAGAGCAGGTCGTACTTAACCCGCTTGCGCCAACGCTCGTCGAGTTCTTCGGTCGTTTTGGCGTATTCAATTTTCTCGGGATCACGAGCCATGTCTTCATCGACGGAGAAATCATGCTTCACGTCGATCATTTTCTGGGCGACGGCCACGCGCTCGGAAACACGTTGCAGGAAACGGTCGAACACGCGCTTGGCAAACCGCACGTCCCCTTCCTTAACGTAGTCGTCAATCTTGTTGCGCTCGGCCATAAACTCGTCGACGTCGCTCTGCAGGAAGAACAGCTTCATGCGGTCGAGGTTCTCGAGAAACATATCGACCGTGCGCTGCGAAATCTCGTCATTGATCGACATCTCGGAAAGATGGCGGCGGTCCATCAAGGCCGCGACAGAAAGGGCGATCGTGCGGTCGTTCCGCGTGGGATCGGTCGGTTTGGCCAGGGCAAGGGGCGCAAGAAACGATGTGGCCAGGCAAGTGCAGGCCACGAATGCGAAAACTCCCACGCGGGCTCCGCGCGAAAATAGATACCTCTCTCCGTCAAGTCTCATAACATTCCCTCTTCAATCGTTTACAGGGGCAAGATCAGCGATCATGCGCTGTTGCGTTTGGCTTAGAAAAAGCTGTTGACATCGTACAGAGCAGCCCCTCAGTGGACAAGGTCGAACGCTGCCCCCGACAATGGGGCCACGCTGTCAGATTGCTTACGCTCTCGTTTGCGCAATTGTTCGCAAACCGCGTAAATACGGCAACCACGCAGCCAAGTCGCCTTTATTTCTGCGTGTCACCGGAGCCCGCGGAGCCTGATTCGCTGGCGACCGCGCCCCCACCACTGCTGCCGTGGCCGATGAGCTTTTGAACACTCCAGCGAATACGGCGGCCCGAGGAATCAAAATCGGTGGATTGCGTCTCGAGTTCACCCCCAGGAATTTCACTCGAGAGAATCGCGACCGTTTGCGAGTTTCCCTTGTCGCGTCGGCGGATTGTTTGCTGAGCGACACATTCAAGGATGCGGCCTTCAAAATTATGGGGCAACGAGCGGGCCACCGTTGTGACCGCATCGAGCGGGGCCATTTCGATGGGCGTGTCTTCGGATTGCTCGATCACATTCCGCGCGAGAACGTGCGGATAGACTTCGGGTGAGTAATACACGCGGTCCAGCAAGTTAGAACTTTCGTCGCTGTAACGGACCTCCCAAACTTGACAACTGACGGCACCAATCGGGAGCGCGAGCATATGATCGGCTTGGCGAGTGCTGGAAAAAATCGCCCCAGGGCGATCCGTGGCAAGGCGCAACACCCGAGTATTCCAGGGCCCTTGAATCCGCTTTCCTGAAACGTCCACCGTGGCCTGCACGTCGATGACATAGCTGTCGTCGGCGATGGCTTTGAGAATTTCCCGTTGGGTGGTCACGCTTTTGCCGAAAAGCTTGTTGTTCTCGTCGAATGTTTCGGTGGTGATTTCAAGTTCGCGCCACGCCCCCACGGGGAATCGACCCCAAGGATGGTGCTCGGCGGGATATTGCCAATTCTCTGCCTGGGAGGGCTCTTGGGGATTGGCGGAGGCCGTTTGCACGGGCGGTGTTTCCGTGCCGCGCGCGGCAATGGTTTCCGTGCTCGCCCCTGCTTGGGCATGGAGGGAAGCGCAACGCATGCCCCCCGACAGCAGCATGGCAGCCATGCCGAGGCGAACAGCAAGAACAACTGGATTCGTCACGAAGCGTGGTCCGCTGGGTGATGAGGAATAGGATCGAATCGAGTCAGCCGACCCGATTTCAGTATTGGCGGCAAGCTAGCATTTTACCGCAAATCAAGCCCGCCCTACTAGCCCGAGTTGCGGCTACCTTGACTCGATAGTAGCCACAAGATGTTGGTCCCAGCGGGGAAAAACACCCCGAAGATCGAGCCAAATTTCCTCTTGTTGCACGGAAGCCAAGATTTGTGGGCTGGCATCTTGCAATGACGCAACGACTCCATCGAACGCCGCAGGCTGGGGTTTCACCACAATCGACCACGAAGGGCCTGTGAGTTTGCCACCCTCGGCATCACACCACGCGCCATCGCAGCGGGTCGGCGTAGCCGAGACGAGGCGTTCACTGGCGTTCATCAGCATGGCAAGACGGTTGGCGCGTTGCTCAAGATTTTCCAGGGGTGTGGTAAGAAGTTGCCAAACGGGAATCTGATGAATCACGTTCGTCGAGTTTTGATAGATTGCCAATGTCGCGGCCAGCGCGGCCAACGTGAGATCGTGCGGTGCGGCCAATGGAGCGAAGCTATTGCGGGTGACTTCTTCAATTCGTGCGCGGCTACCAACGATGATTCCGCAAGGTGGCCCGCCGAGCAGCCCCGCTCCGTCGACCACAACCAAATCTTTGCCGCTTTGCAAGCGTTCGCTGATCGTGTTGTAGGCAGCCAAGCCATGTTCCTGAGGGTTGATGAGCCCAGCAAACCGCGCCTCAACGAATTCCGCGCTGGAGGGTTGGATCAATTCGCACGCCGTGCGGAAGCTGTTCACAACCAGGGCGGCTTCGGCACCGGTCAGTTCCTTGAGCGTGGCGGCTACGCGCTCGGCAAGGGCTGGGCCTCCCGAGTGATACTCGGTGGCCAGTCGGACGATTTCGTCGACGGCCGGCTCGGCCAGCGGGAGCGCCGGCCAGGGATCACCGAGCACCGTGCCCGTGGCGTTTACGGTAGGGAGCGATGTTTGTGCGGGACCAAGCAACCGACGCGCGAGGCGTTCGGCGAGTTGCCCCAGCGAAGGGACATTGCCCTGGTCGATCCGATGGCGCAGGTTGGTCTGCAACTCCTCCAAAAACCCGGCGGCACGCTGGGCGATGGTGGTTTGATTCACGCGCTTCACGACTTGAGTGACCGTGGGATGGCTCAGCAATTCGGAAAGCGACGGCAACTTCGAGAAGGGGGATTCGGGTTTCATGCCCGCATTATCCCGTATTGCCGACAAACGTCCACTAGCGAATTTGGCTGTATCGCCAATGCTTACTTCAATCCCACCTGTTGGGGCGTGGGGAAGGGATCGTTTTTGACTTTCTTCAAGATACTGCGTTCTTCGTTCCAAGCCGTCAAACCCGGGAGGCCCCCCGAAGATTGCCAACTTGAACAGCCTGTGCTGACCAACAAGATCAACAGGACAGCGCACTGCCAGCATCGGCAAATTCTTAGCAGATGGTGCATCGGAAGTCCGTGGCTGTGAGAGAAAAAGCAAGTCGCAGCGTGATTGAGAAGATTAAGGATCGAGCCGTGGTTGCGACATCCATTCGCCGACTGTCTGCGGGCCATCGGGTTTGGCTGGTTCAGAAGGGAACAGCTTACTCCAGAAGCCTTGCTTTGGTTGTGAACCAGCTTGGGCTGCAGAGTCGCCCTTGCCAAAGGTCAACATTTCTTTGGTCCCTTCCCAGGCGTTCTTTGTGCCGGCGGTGACTTTGCTGTAACCCGATTTCACCGGCGCGGTGATCGCCGACATGTCAGGCATTGAAATCTTGGGCATCGTGATTTTCGGCATGGGAATACTGGGCCAAGCAGCTTGCTTCACAGCAGCGTCTTGGTGCATTTGCGGAGCACCACCTGGCGCGCCATTCTTGCCGGCACTGGCCTTGATGGCCTGGGCCGCGCCTGTTGGGCAAGCGATGAGAATGAAAGTTAAAGTGATCGACGAAAGAAAAGCATGGCGTGCAATCGTCATATCGTTGGCCTCCTGAAGATGGCCTATTTGAGTAGGAATGATGTGTGCAGCCGCAAGCTGCGAAATGGACTGGGGGCGAAGTGTTTCAAATCGCGTAATTTTCGTCCAGAGAGGTTTACCGAGGGCCTTCATCGCAATTGTCGAAGTCGCAAGCTTGGCGTAGGATAACCCCCAATCGCTCGAACACTAGCAACGCTGGCGGAGGTTTGTTTGGCTCACTTTGCTCCCACCATTGGCTTCATCGGTTCTGGCCGGATGGCGACGGCACTCGCGCGCGGTTGCGTGCAGAGCGGGCTCGTCGTGGTGGACCAAGTGCTAGCGTCGGACCCACAGGCCGAGGCTCGTGTTGCATTCGCCGAGCAAGTCCCTGGTGTCGAGGTGTTCGACAACAATACGCCGATTCTTGCTCGTGCCGACTTGGTGATCTTGGCGGTGAAGCCCCAAGTCATGGCCGCAGTACTCGCCGAGATCAAGTCGCAGGTCACCGAGCGACATTTGTTCGTGTCGATTGCCGCCGGGATCACGCTGGCAAGTTTGGCGGCAGGGTTACCAGCCGGGACGCGCTTGATCCGCGTGATGCCTAACACGCCCTGCTTGGTGGGACTTGGTGCGTCGTGTTTCAGCCGTGGGCCAACCGCCACGGAGGCTGATGCCGAGCATGTCCGCCAGATTCTCGCGAGCGTTGGCCAAGCATTTGAAGTACCAGAAACTTCGCTTGATGCGGTGACGGGGCTTTCGGGCTCCGGTCCCGCGTTTGTGTATCGTGTGATAGAATCGTTGGCAGATGGTGGAACCGCGATGGGATTGCCGGCGAAGCTCGCGTTGCAGCTTGCCGCGCAAACTGCCAAGGGTGCTGCCGAGATGGTGCTGACCACCGGTCGTTCCCCCGCGGAGTTGCGTGAACAAGTCACGAGTCCGGGTGGTACAACGCTGGCTGGTTTGAACAAACTTAGTGAATTGCAAGGTGCGGAAGCATTTCGCGAAGCCGTTGTCGCCGCCACGAAGCGTTCCGAAGAATTAGGTCGAGGTTAGGAAACAGTGCCGTGTCGATTTTATGCCGCGTTGATGATAAGTTTGTGCCGCTCTACCGCGTGATGTGGGTCGCGGCAACGCCACACTTCTGCGGCGAGGAAGATTGCAACCGCGAAGGCTTTTACGAGATTCGCCTCGAACAAGGCGAATCCGTTTGGGCCAATGATAAAGAATGTAAGGAAATGAACGAGCGACTGGAAAAGTGGCAAGGTGGTCTTGGCCCTGCCGACGATGAGCCTGGCGAGAGCAAGTGGTAAGTGCCCCCCTTCCCTGCCGTGAACGGAGCTAAAATCATGGCTGATAGTGACGAACTCTACTGGCGGGAAACGTATTTCATCTTGTTTCCGCACAAGCGTCGACCCAGTTTGAAGCAGGTTTCCGCCGCGCTCGCGAATGCGAACAAGCGGTTCCAACTCGAAAACTTGGCAGCCGACGATGCGGGCATGATCGAATCGCTCATGGTCGAATCGCCCGAAGATCACGCCGCGGTCGAGATCAGCTACGAAGTGGGTGAGGCGATCATCAAACAGAATCTCGCTTGGGCCAAGGAACTGCAAAAACAACTCCCGGCGGACCAATTGCAAGAACTCATGAAAGCCGACGCCCGTTTGGACGTGGCCCACTTCGAGCGGATGCCCGCCAGTGGCGGAGACTATGCGGCCGACAATTTCGGGGATGAATTCGATGATGAGGAAGCCGGCCTAGAAATGCTCGATCCGACCTGTCTCTTAACCGTCGTGGAAACTCTGGCCGATTTGACGGGTGGCTTGACGTTCGACCCCGCGGCTGGTGAAATCCTGTCTTAAATTATTCCCTGCGATTCGTTGAATCACGGCTAGACATTCCGAAACTGAAATTGAATCATGCTTGCTAAAGACGCCAAACCGGGTGCTATCGTGTTGTACAACGACGCCCCGCACATTATTGAAACTGTTCACGTGCAATCCCCTTCCGCCCGCGGCGGCACCACGCTTTACAAGTTTCGCGCGCGAGATATCGTTTTGCAGCAGAAAACGGACTTCGCCTGCAAGGGAACAGACATGCTCCCCGAGGCGGACTTCCAGCGCCGGGAAGTGACGCTCATGTATTCCGACGGCGATCAGGTTCATTTTCTCGACTCGGCCGACTACAACCAGTACATGCTCCCCGCTGCCGACATCAGCGAGCAGATGCAGTACATCACTGAGGGACTCACGGGAGTTCTCGCCATGATCTACAACGAGGAGTGCGTCGGCTTGCAGTTACCACCTTCGGTGGAGCTCAAGATCACGCAGTGCGACCCCGGCGTGAAAGGCAACTCCGCGACTTCGCGGACCAAGCCAGCAACGCTCGAAACAGGCATGGTGATTCACGTGCCTGAATATCTCAAGGAAGGCGAGCTGATCAAAGTCGACACCCGGACGGGCGATTTTTCGGGCCGGGCGTAGCAGTTGAAATCGGCAGTGGGACACTGCCGGCTAACGCGCTACCTAAAAAAGTTCTTTTTGCCGTAGTGCGTGCGAGGATTTTTTCTTGACGCGTGCAGAAGTTTTCTTCTTCGCCGCTGCTTTAGGCTTCGCTGTTTTCTTGACAGCCGCTTTCTTCTTCGCTTGCGGTTTCGCCGCTTTCACGCTCTTTTTCTTGGCCGTTGGTTTAGGCGTGCTCACTTTTTTCGTGACGGCCTTCTTCTTCGTGGATTTCTTGACAGTGGCTGCTTTCTTCCCACCACCGAAGATGCCATCCCAACCCTCGGAAAATTTCTTGGTCGATCCGACTCGTACAACGCTCATCGCAAGCTTCTCGCCTTTTCCTGGAACTTTGAATTAATATTGTTGGAGTTTTTTATAGCGGAACCGATGCGGGGAGTCAGCATCCACCCCCAAGCGTTCTTTGCGTTCGCGCTCGTAGGCGTCAAAATTTCCATCACACCAGTGGACGTAGCCATCACCCTCGAAAGCTAAAATATGCGTTGCCAGACGGTCGAGGAACCAGCGATCATGGCTCACCACCACCGCACAGCCCGCAAAGTTGGCAATCGCTTCTTCGAGGGCCCGTAGTGTGTCGACGTCGATATCGTTGGTCGGTTCGTCGAGCAACAGCACATTCGAGCCGCGTCGCAGCAGTTTCGCTAGATGCACGCGATTGCGTTCGCCACCGGAGAGTATGCCGACTTTTTTCTGCTGATCGGTCCCCGTGAAATTGAACCGCGCAACATACGCCCGGCTATTCATCGTCCGCTTGCCCATCTCCAGGTTGTCGAGCCCACCAGAGATTTCCTGATAGACCGTATTATCGGCCTGGAGGGCATCGCGAGATTGATCGACGTAACCGAGATCCACGGTCGGGCCGATCTTGAGTTCGCCGATGTCGGGTTCTTCCATGCCCATGAGCATTCTGAGCAACGTGGTCTTGCCCGCGCCGTTGGGACCAATGATCCCCACAATGCCTCCGGGCGGCAAACGAAAATTGACATTCTCGAAGATCACCCTGTCGCCGTAGGACTTGCCGAGGTTCGTGGCCTCGATCACCATGTCGCCCAACCGCGGACCCGGTGGAATTTGAATTTCGAGCTCGTCAGGCTTGTCGTTGTATTCCTCGGAAGCCATTTGCTCGTAGGCTTTGACGCGCGCCTTATTTTTCGCTTGCCGTGCCCGTGGTGCCAGGCGAATCCAGTCGAGTTCCTTGGAGAGAGCCCGCTGGCGAGCCGATTGTTTCTTTTCTTCAAGTGCTAATCGCTTGCCTTTTTGTTCCAACCACGACGTGTAATTCCCTTCGAAGGGCCAGCCTTTGCCGTATTCAAGCTCCAGAATCCAGCTTGCCACGTTGTCGAGGAAATACCTGTCGTGGGTCACCGCCACGATCGTGCCTGTGTAGTCCGCCAAATGACGTTCGAGCCAAGCAATGCTCTCGGCGTCCAAATGGTTTGTGGGTTCGTCGAGTAGCAGCAGGTCCGGCCGTTCGAGCAACAACTTACAGAGTGCGACACGACGCTTCTCACCGCCAGAGAGTATCGTCACATCGGCATCACTGGGAGGCAGATTCATGGCGTCCATGGCGATCTCGATTTGACGATCCAGTTCCCAAGCGTTGGCCGCATCGATCTTGTCTTGCAAGACCGATTGCCGATTCATGAGCTTTTCCATGGCATCGGGATCGTCGGCAACCTCGCCATATTTTTCGCCGATCTCCTCGAACTCGTGCAGCAAAGCCCGCGTGGCAGCGACTGCTTCCTCGATATTGCCGCGCACGTCCTTGTCGGGATTCAAGTGCGGCTCTTGTTCCAACAGGCCCACGGTGTAGCCCTCGGCGATTTTGGCCTCGCCGTCGAACTCTTTGTCACGGCCAGCCATGATCTTGAGCAACGTGCTCTTGCCGGAGCCATTACGGCCCAAGACGCCGATCTTCGCCCCGGGATAAAACGCGAGATTGATATCCTTCAAAACCTCCCGCTGGACGATCTTCTTGGTGAGGTTGCTGATTTGGTAAATGTATTTTAGAGACATGGTTTCCTTTACTGGTTGCTGAAGCAACCAGTCCGTGTTGGACTGGTCACTTCAGTGACCAGTTATTTGGGTTTCTGATAGCGCTTGTATGGCATGCCTTGCATAAATGCTTTAAGTTCCAAAGCCCGCTTCAATCCTCGTTCCAATTCAATCGAAACGTGGGTGTGAGGGTACTGGTGCCAATCCTCGACAATACCATGTCGCTTGGCTTGTGTCAGGGTGTAACGATAGGCGAGTCGGCATTGCTTTTCATCGCGGAGACAACCATCAAAATAATCCCGATGCCCCGCCTCGCGCCAGAAGGGTCGGCGACGTTCGGGCAACAAATCGTTCACTAATTTTGCCACGGAACCATGTAGCTTCTGCATCAACGTGCCAAGATTGTCGCCGACTCTCAAATATCCTAGCGTGTGATAGTGATTGTCGAGCAATGAAGTGACCCACGGAAAGAACTCGTATTGTTTGGTGTAGTAATCGAAGCGACCCCAGAAGACGTGCTTCGCAGAGTCGGTGGCAAATGCCGGGTATTTGTCGCGGCAGCGAGCAGTGATGAAATATACTTGATTGTCGTGATACCAGTGTTCAAAACGGTGATGATCGCGGAACGATTCGGAGTGCGTGGCGGAGCTTTTGCGAAACTTTCGAAAGTTACTCATGATTCACTCCGATTACCTAGTACTGGTCGCTGAAGCGACCAGTCCGCGTTGGACTGGTCACTTCAGTGACCAGTTGTCACTCCCACTCAATCGTTGCTGGGGGCTTCGATGAAATGTCATAAACCACGCGGTTCACTCCTTTGACTTCGTTAATAATCCGCGTCGAAATCCGCGCGAGCAAATCGTACGGCAGGTGGCTCCAATCGGCGGTCATGAAGTCGTCGGTGTTCACGCAGCGGACCGCCAGGGCATTGTCGTACGTGCGGCTGTCGCCCATCACGCCGACGCTTTGTACGGGGAGTAGCACCGCGAACGCCTGCGAGGTCGCTCGATAAAGGCCCGCCGCCTTGATTTCGCCGACGACAATCGCATCGGCGGCGCGCAGCACGTCGAGCTTCTCGCGAGTGACTTCGCCCAAGCATCGCACGGCGAGCCCTGGTCCAGGGAACGGATGCCGCCAAACGATTTCCTCGGGCAGGCCCAATTGCAAACCAAGCCTTCGGACTTCGTCCTTGAACAAATCGCGCAGCGGCTCGATCAACTCGAAACCCAACTCCGCAGGCAGGCCGCCGACATTGTGATGCAGTTTGATCGTGTCGGCCGGACCATCTGGGGCTGCCCCGCTTTCGATCACGTCGGGATACAAAGTCCCCTGGGCGAGATACTTGGCCCCCGAAATTTTGAGCGCTTCGGCGGCGAAACAATCGATGAACGTGTGCCCAATGCGGCGGCGTTTTTCTTGCGGATCGGTAATTCCGTCCAATTCGCCGAGGAACTGGTCTTCGGCCTTCACAACGTGCAAATCAGTTTTGAAATGCCGAGTGAATTCGTCGATCACGGCCTTTTCTTCGTCGAGGCGTAGCAAGCCGTTGTCGACCAAGATGCAAGACAACTGCGGCCCAATCGCCTCGGCCAGCAGCGCCGCAACGACCGAAGAATCGACCCCCCCGGACAGTCCGCAGATGACGCGGTCGTTGCCAACTCGTTCGCGAATCTGAGTGATCGTTTGATTGGCAAAGTCGCCCAACTTCCAAGTGCCGGTCGTGCCGCAGGCGTGGCGGAGAAAATTCGCCAGCATCTTGCCCCCTTCGGGGGTGTGCGTCACTTCGGGGTGAAACTGCAAACCGTAAATCGGCAATGTGCGGTGCTTCACTGCTGCGTAGGGGCAAGTCTGCGTGCGAGCCAGCGGTTCAAAAATTTCGGCGATGTTGGAGACCTGATCGCCGTGGCTCATCCAAACTTGTGTCCGTGGCGCGACGCCGTCGAACAAATTGTCATGGGCGGTGATTTCGCATTCGGCCCGGCCATACTCACGCGCCGGGAAGCTTTCCACCTTGCCGCCGAGCACATGGCAAGCCAACTGCATCCCGTAGCAGATGCCGAGAATCGGAATTCCCAAATCGAACAAGGCTGGATCGCAATGTGGGGCACCCTCGGCGTAGACGCTTGCGGGACCGCCAGAAAGAATCAATCCCAGGGGCGCGAGTTCACGCACCCGCTCGGCGGTGATGCTGTGCCGCACGATTTCGCAGTACACATGCTGTTCACGCACGCGGCGGGCGATCAATTGAGCGAACTGCGAGCCAAAGTCCAGCACCAAAACCCGCTCGGCGGCGGCACTGCGTTCGGCAACTGGCGGGAGGACCGTCATGGCTCTTGGAGGGGGGCGGGTCGTGTCGTCCTCGACAGCGACAAGGTGGGAAACTCGCCATTATAGGGGTGCTGAGCCGCGACGCAACGCGTCGCACGGCCCAAAATGATGTTGCGTTTTCTCACCGCGCGTTGAATTTTCGCACAGCAACCCGTTATGATGGAAATATCGGCCTCTCGACGGAACTCCTAGCTAGACGGACATTTACGGCATGCGAATCCTGCTTACCAACGACGATGGCATCTACGCCCCCGGTTTGGCGGCCATGGAACGTCAGTTGCAACAACTGGGAGACGTGACTGTTTCCGCCCCACTGACCGAACAGAGCGGCGTGGGGCACGCGATTACCTACCTGACCCCCCTGATGGCTAGGGAAGTCTTCGCGGAAGATCGAACCCGGCGGGGCTGGGCCGTCGAAGGGAGCCCGGCCGATTGTGTGAAACTTGCCATTTGTGCCCTGCTCCCCGAGCGGCCCGATTTGGTCGTGAGCGGGATCAACAGCGGCATGAACGCCGGCATCAACGTGCTTTACTCCGGCACTGTGGCGGCGGCGATTGAAGGAGCGTTTTTCGGTATTACGAGTATCGCGGTGTCGCTCGAATATCACGACGCACCCCGCTACGACATTGCCGCCGAAAAGGCAGCAGCCATTATTCAACAACTCCTCGCCCAACAGAATGCGACGGGACACTTATACAATTTGAACATCCCCATGCGAGCCTTGACCAACCCGGCCGAAGTGAAATTCGTGCCGATGGCGACGGCCCCCTGGGGCGAAGATTTTCAAGCACGACTCGACCCGCGGGGTCGGCCCTACTACTGGGCCAACGGCTTGCAACCCGACCCACCCACGGGAACAGACACCGACCTATTGGAATTACGAGCCGGCAACATTACGCTCACCCCACTAAAATTCGACATGACACACAACACAAAACTCGCCGAGATGCGTGAATGGAACTTTGAAAATATAAAATGTTAGTTGGAAAAAGACTAGGAACCGCTGATGAACGCTAATAAACGCAGATATAATTAGCGTTAATCAGCGTCCATCAGCGGTTTATAAAAAACTGCCTATCGAAAGTTAGTTATGAAATTCAATTTATTCATGGCGATTGTCTCGCTTGCGGCGGTTGCTGGTTGCGAAGTTCCGGAACTGGAGATTCCGCAGGTAGCGGCTACCGGTCAGCCGGCCCAGGACGCGGGGCCTTCGCGCCTCGAAGAAGCGGCGCATGTCGACCCCGAGGCTTACTTGCCGGACGGTCGCGTTGATATGTCCGGAGTTGTAGGCGAGCCCCCCATGACAACCGGCGTCCCTCGTGAAGTGGTGGCCAAAGATCCTAAAAAGGGCAAGCTCTCGCGCCGTGCGGGCGGCATGTTGGGAACCAACATGCAGGCCATGCCGTGGGTGGAGAATGAAACCAAGTTCAACATTGTTCTTAAGTCGACCCTGGCACATTACGAAGCCATTAACAGCCGCTATCCCATTTCTCACCAGGAATACATGGAAAAGTTTATCCCGGAAATGTGCCCCCAAGTGTTGCCGCTTCCCGAACTCGAGCCGGGCGATGAATACATTTACGACCCCGAAGACCATTTGCTGAAAATTTGGCGGCCTGCCGAGGCGACCCCTGAGATGCTTGCCAAGTACAAGCCAGAAGCTGCTGCTTCAGAAGATGCCGCCCCTCCAGCCGATGGTGCGGAACCACAGTAATTTCCTGCGATTCGTTGAATCGCGGCTATTTATATCCACTCATCCTCGAAATCTCTCCTCGCTTTTCCTGCCCCTCCTCCTGCCTTCCCAATTAAAATGAACAACATGTCTTCTCGCATCCCCTCGCTAGTGTGGCGCTTGGTGTTTGCCGCCGCCTTGGTTGCCGTCTTCTTCGCTGCTCGATCACGGGCCGACGATTGCTGCGGCGGCTACGTGATCGCTACCGCCGCTCCCTTTGTGCCGCAGGCCGATAGCTGGGTCTTCGCACGAGGACGTTACACTCACGACCCCGCCACCGGGGCGCGTGTCGCGCAATACGACCAAGTTGCGCCGGTGGAACCCCTCGACGATCCTCGGGCTATCACCAGTGGTTACAACCGTACACGCATGGTTCTGCGTGGTGCCGATGGTTCGGCGAACACGTATTACCAAGTGCAAAGCTACGGCAATGGCCGAGGCGGCCTCGACGCCGAGTGGGAGCGATTCCACGATGCGTGGCGTGGTTCGACCGTTGCCGGTGGTGCGTACAGCGGTGTGTTCAGTCCTTTCGGATTCGGTGGTTTCGGCCCCGGCGGTTACGGCGGCGGTGGCTATGGTGGTGGAGGTTACGGACCAGGTAACCACGGTGGCTATCCGGGTCATCATGGCCCTGGAAATGGTTATCCGCCACCGTGGGATGTGACGGCACCGAGCTACGGCTTTGGTTCGGCGGGGCCTGATCCCCGTCGGCTCGATCCCGATGCCGCCGATGGTTATCGTGACGGCGTACAGCGGCGTGAATCGAACCGCGAGTTCTTCCGGCCGATCCCCAAGGCGGGGTTTGCCGAACCCCACGACCACGACTGAAATCCCATCCCCCTCCCCAGTACTCTGGGGAGGGCTAGAGCGCTTCCATGTCGGGTGTAGCGACATTTTGCGGCTAGCAATCGTAAAACTCACTTAAGAACTTGCGATAGCACTGGCTGCTAGCAACGCTACACCAACGTGGAACCGCTCTAGGGGAGGGGTTCTGGGAACACGTATTCAACGAGTCGCACGAAATCCATCGGCAGCCTTAACCGGCTTGCCACGGAATTTCGCGCGATAGTCGACGACAAGCCATCTGTCGCCGCTCTTTTGCCAATCGATCTCAACTTGGTCGAAATAGAAAACCCGCGCGCCGCTGCGAGCATGAGTGCCGTCGATCCGTCCGCGGAAATGGACCGTAGCGCGCAGCGGCTTGGCCGATTCGTCGACTTCCACCCGTACGGCGGTTGAGCCGGTTTCCTTGATCTTGAGTTGCGGCATGAGCGTCTCGGCATCGCTACGAACGTGCAGAGCCGTCGGATCGAGCTCCGCCAGCACGGCCGGCAAGTTGTTCGCTTCGATGGCGGACATGAGCGTGGTGAGCGCCTGCTCCACTTCTTCGCTCGGCGTGATGACAATCCGCTCAACGAACACCAACAGTAGCGTCACGGCGACCACGCCAACCATAGCCAACATCGAGCCAAGCGACCGCTTGGCAAAGAACACAATCACGCTCACCGCAAAGCAAACCGCTCCCAAGGACCAAATCGGCAGCGGATTTTCAAGCAGAAGATTCACAAGTTCGATTTAACCACAAAGGCACGAAGGACACAAAGTATTTGATTGTTAGCCGCTCTTTGTGTCCTTTGTGCCTTCGTGGTTAAACAGTCGTTCCCTCACCAACATCCCCAGCGACACGGCACACAAAACTCCCAGCGTTACGGCGAGCGGCTTAAGCCCAACTTGGGTATCCCCCGGCGTGGAATATTTCGGCGTGCCGGTGGTCGCCTTCTTGCCCGTGCTATCGACGGCCACTTCCAATCCTTCCGCCACAGCGGTGCGCGCCTGCGCTTTGCGTTCGATGTTGGCCTGCCGATCACCGAACTTTCCCCCAGTGGCCAACAGCGCGGCAAGCCCCACCGCCGGGAACAGCGTGAACCACAGCCAAGGGGAATCAGTGATGGGAGGCTTGGGCATGAATAGTTTACCACGGAGACACGGAGATCATGGAGTAAGGGTAGATTATTCTACTCACTCCGCGACCTCCGTGTCTCCGTGGTAAATACTCTATTTCTTCTTAAACAACGGCCCCGCATATTGCGCCGCGTCGCCGAGTTGCTCTTCAATCCGCAAGAGTTGGTTGTACTTCGCCATGCGATCCGACCGCGAAGCCGAACCCGTTTTGATCTGGCCGGTGGACATGGCCACGGCCAAGTCGGCAATCGTTGCGTCCTCGGTTTCGCCGCTGCGGTGGCTCGAGATGCTCGTGTAGCCGTTGCGGTGGGCGAGGTTGATCGCGTCGATGGTTTCGGTGAGCGTACCGATTTGGTTCACCTTGATGAGAATGCTGTTGCCGATACCCTCATCGATGCCGCGTTGCAGGCGCTCGACGTTGGTGACGAACAGATCATCGCCCACCAATTGGCACTTGTTGCCGAGGCGGTCGGTGAGCAGCTTCCAACCTTCCCAGTCGTCTTCGCTGCAGCCGTCTTCGATTGAACAAATGGGGTACTTCTCGACCCAACTCGCCAAAAGATCGACCATCCCCGCGGAATCGATTTCCTTGCCGTCGATCGTGTACACCTTTTTCTTCGAGTCGTAGAACTCGGTCGCGGCACAATCCATGGCGAACCAGACTTGCTCGCCGGGTTTGTAACCGGCCTTTTCAATCGCGGTGAGGATCACGCCGAAGGCATCGGCGTTGGCACCCAGGTCAGGAGCAAAGCCCCCTTCGTCACCCACGGCCGTGTTGAGCTTCTTGTCGTGCAGCACTTTCTTGAGATTGTGGAAAATCTCGCAGCCGCAACGCAAGGCTTCGCTGAACGAATCAAAGCCCAAGGGCATGACCATGAACTCTTGAATGTCGACCGAATTATCGGCATGTTGGCCACCATTGAGAATGTTCATCATCGGCGCTGGCAAGAGCCGGGCGTTCGAGCCGCCCAAGTAGCGGTAGAGCGGCAATTCACAGTAACGGGCCGCCGCGTGGGCCGTGGCGAGCGAGACGCCGAGAATCGCATTCGCGCCAAGATTCTTCTTATTCGGAGTGCCGTCGAGTTCGAGCATCAACCCATCGACCGCCATTTGGTCGAGTGCATCCATACCGATCAACTCGTCGGCGAGCTTGGTGTTGATATTTTCCACCGCCGTCAACACGCCCTTGCCCAGGAAGACCGCTTTATCGCCGTCGCGGAGTTCCCAGGCCTCGTGAGCACCGGTGCTCGCCCCACTGGGGACTGCTGCCGTGCCGACGGTGCCATCGGCCAAAGTGACCTCGACCTCGACGGTGGGATTGCCGCGGCTATCTAAAATCTGCCGGCCATGAATATCGACGATCGTGCTCATTGGAGGGGTTCCTTCACTTTAGCGGATTATAGGTATGCGGTAATTGTGAGTTGGTAAACCTCCCATTTTAGAGCCGCAACTGCCGCTGTCGAGCCGCTCTTAAATTCCCTATTTAGCAGCGGGACTTGTCCCGCTCTTCAATAAATAGAGCGCGGAGCAAGCTCCTTGGCTAAATAGTTAGCTCAATCGTCGCAATTTGGAAACCCGTCCCGTCGCCACCCACTCGGCAACGAAGAGATTCCCCTCGGCATCAAAGCAAGCATCGTGGGGATGCACGAACTTGCCATCTTCCCATTTCGACTCATCCATGCGGATATTGAACCCACCGGTCTCTTTTTGATTTTGCTGAATGCGCGCGGAATCGGTGCCAAGGTGGGCGATCACTTTGTTGTTTTTGTCGAGCAGCGTCATGCGTGCCACCAACTCGGGCACAACCATAACGTCGCCATGAATGTCGACATTCGCCGGCCAGAGAAACCCATCGAGCGTCTGCCGGTGTTCGCCTTCGAGCGTGAACCATTGGAGCCGATCAAACTCGCGATCCGCCACGACAATGAGCGGTTCCGCGCCGCGCGAGTCGATCCAAATCCCGTGCGGCAATTTGAACGTGCCATCAACGCGCTCATCGGCGGTTCCCACTGAGCCAAACGAAGTGATCCATCTCGCATTGGCGTCGTAGCGATGCACTTTGTAGGCACCATAGCCATCAATCACGAAAAACCCGCCATCGTCCAGAAACGCGATATTGGTGGGGATGAATCGGTCGCGGTCCCAGGGATTGTCGTCCTGCGCACGAGGGAACTTGTCCTCGCCCTCGGCATAGATGCCGCTTTCCATCGGCGCGCCATTCCGCCAAATTTGCTCACCCTTGGTGTCGAGCTTGGCGAACGAACGCTGTTGCTGGTAAGCGCAAACATACAAAAAGTCTAGGCCGTTTTCATTGCGAATCTCCAGGCCATGCCCCCCGCCGTTGAATTGCTCACCAAATGCGCGCACGAATTTGCCTGTGGCATCAAACACAAAAATCGTCGGGTGATCGGTGATGTCGAATTTGCCTTCATGGATGACGTACAGCAAGCCTTCGCTGTCGACGGCCACATTGTGTGTGGTCATCCAGCGATACTTGTCAGGAAGCTGGGGGAAGTTATGGGTCACCTCGTACTGATAATCTCCTTCACCAACTATCGGCACCGCTTGCGTCTTCGCGGCCGTCACAATTGCCGGCGCCGCCAGCGTAGCGGCGGCACCAGCAAGACTCGATTCCAGAAAACGTCGCCGCGTGAAAGATGATCGATCCATGAGAAACCTCCGCGAGAAGAATATTTACAGAGAAGATTTTACAGGAGAAAGCAGAGTTAGCAGAGAAGGTAATCGCAGTAAATTTAGCAAGATTCTTAGATTTCTCTGCTTCCTCCGCTGCCTCCTGTAGAAAAATCCGCGTTCATCCGTGTTCCCGAATTTTCATTCAGAAATTTCAGCCACTCGGCACTGGGCAAGCCATAAGGTCGAAACTTCGTGTGCAAGCCCGTGTCGTCACGATAGAAAATCGCCCGATGCTCGCCGAGTTTTCCCGCTGCGGGGGAATCGATCAGGCTCGTGGAATCGACGAGGCTCATTTGTAGCACCACGCGATAATCGACTTCTCGCAAGGTCAGGCGGTCGAAGGTGCGCATTAGGCTGTTGTGCGAATCGCACCACATGAGAACATACACGCCAACCGCGGGGCCTTCGCGCAGGATTTCACGGAACCGTTTGTCGACGGAAGGTGCTTTGCCATTGGTGGAACTGGAGAAACTAAATTCCTCTTCCGTGAGCCGCAAATCGCGTAACTGAGCAAGATTGTGAATCACCAAAAATCGCGGCTCGTGTTCTGCTTCCGCTTGTTCACCTCGTCGTGCCACTTCTACGGCAAGTTGCGTAACCACTCTCGTTGTTTCGCGGGCTGAGTGAATGGCCACGTTCACGGGGAGCGTCTGGGCCAGCTTTTGCCACGTTCCATGCTGGGCCGATTCCGCGCGGGTGCCATCGAGGACCGTGATCTGCCCTGCCTCGCCAGCAAGTTGCGCGGCAAGCGCTGCCACGGCCGTTGACAGCACACCCAGCGCGAGTGGCTCGTCCTGTCCGACAATCAAGAGGTTGTTGCCCCCCTGTCGACGGAACGTCATCTGCGTTGCCGGTTCGATTCGCACGGCCGAGCCGAGCCAGACCGTCGGTTCGCTGACAGTTGCGTCCTTCTCTTCCGTAAGGAGCTTGACGAGCACTTCATTCTGCATGGGGTCGGCGGGCACGTTGCCTTCAAACACGATAGCTGGTTCGACCGTCAGCTCCTCTACTTCTTGTCGAGCGCGAATCTCGGCGAGGTATTCTTGTCGCTGATGGTCGGGGAGCCACACCACCTGAAACAGATGGTTGCCTTCGACCATGCCGTTTTGATCGTTGTAAATGGCCTCGCCGGGACGGCTCAACAGCCGCGCCGCGGGATTGTCGTCGCTGAGGATGAGATGGGCATCAGCTTCGCTGCACTCCAGCGCGATCCGCACGGCCATCTGGCCCAATGTGCTGCGTGCCAGCGAATACGCTCCCGCCAAGGTTTGCGAACCCAGCAGCACATGCACGCCGAATGCACGGCCTTGTCGTACCAGGCGGTCGAGCAGCAAGGCGGCGTCTTGGGCTAGCTTGTCGTCGGAGACGAACAGCTCTTGGAATTCATCAATCACGAGCAAAATGCGGGGCAGTGTTTCGCCCGATTCGCGACGGTAGCTCGCCAAATCTTGCACGCCCAAAGCTCGGAATCGCTCGCCCCGTTGCCGCAGCTCGGCGTCGAGTCGCTCCAGCACGCTCACGCCAAACTCGCGTTCACTTTCGATGGCAATCACCCGCGCGTGCGGCAGTTGATGAGTGGCGTAGGTTTTGAATTCCACGCCCTTCTTAAAATCGACCAGATAAAACTCGACTTCCCGAGGACTGTAGCGCAGCGCGAGATTCGTCACCAGCGCGTGCAGCAAGGTGCTTTTGCCTGAACCCGTCTTGCCCGAAATGAGCGCGTGTTGAGCGGTGCCTTTGCCCAAGCGGAGTGATTGCAACTCGTTGGCACCGGCCCGGCCGATGGGTACGACCAATTCCGTCGCGGAATTCTCCGACCACATCTGCTCAACCGACGGAGCCACCACCGCGAATGGCACTTCCACGCGGCTCGCCGTGCGGGACTCCTCGGCAGCATGGCGGAGAACTTCGTTAAGTTTGTCTTTCGGAGGCAGCGTTTCAAGTTGCAAGGCTAGTTTTTCAAAAAGCGGATACTTCCACCGCAAGCGCTCTTCGACCCAATCAAGATGCACCGCGCCGTTCAACAAGTCGGGCAGGCTGAAATCCGTGGGAAGCTTGACGGTCGTGTCGACGTTCATCAACGTGTAGACGCCGCACTTGGGGCCCGTCGTGGCGATCGTTTTCAGCCTGCGAATCGCGCCGTCGCTCAAGCCGGTGGGAAAGTTGGCCACAACCAACACATGATACGGTTCGGAAACTTCACCGGCATGGACATTGTATTCGTGGATCGAGGCGAATTCGTTCCGCAGATATTTTTGCAGCATCCGTTCCATGTGCTCAGCAAGCAGCGCGAGCCGCTCTTCGATTTGGCGAGGATCGGTCCAGATGCGCTTGCCAACGAGTTGTTGGTCGTGATCGGCTAGGTGCATGAACGTGGCGAAGTTTTGACCCAACGCCGAGGGATCAATAATAGTGAACCGCAGCATGCCCGCGGGCACGGCCGTCAGAAAACGGAACATCATCAACTGGAGCAAATCCACGGCAGCGGCGCGGCCAGACCCCTCGGTCGTGATCATCATCCGTGGCTGCTCATCGAGCGACAGCCAAGCGGGCAGTTGCAACTGGGTTTGCTCGGGAACCAGTCGCGGTTCCTGCGAGACGCCGTTCTTAACGGCCTGCAACGGCAACTGGCAGTGGCCAAATTGAATCACTGGCGGGATCGTGGCGGATCGCTGCCAATCTTGCCAAGCGGTCTCGTTCCAATCCGGGAAGAACTCGTCGCAGGCCGCCTGCATCGCGGCGAGCTCCTCGGTGACTTGCTCGAAACCACTCCGCCAAGTGGCTGCCATCGTTTCCCAACCGGCAGTCTGCTCAGAATTCGCCGTGGCTGTCCGCTCCGCGTAACGAGTTTCATTCGCTTGCCAGGCGGCTTGTCGATCAGTAGCCAATTGGTCCAACAGCGGCGGATACTTTTCATCGGCGGCAGCCAACACGCCCTGTTGCCGCGCCTCGGATTCCGCTAGACGTGACTGATACCGTTGTTCAGCCAGCGCGAGCAATTCCTCTTTCTTCACTTCCCCCTCGGCAAAAGCCTTGTCGCGCTGATCTTGGGCGGCGGTCAATTCTTGTTGCTTGCGTTGGTGAATGGCCTCGGCTTCTTGGCGGCTACGCGCTTGCGCTTCTTGCCAGGCTTGCGATTCCCAGTGTCGCGCGTTACCAAGCAACTCTTGGATTCGCGCGAATTGATCGAGCGATTGCTTCACCGCGCGGGGTTTCAGGATCAAATATCCCAGGCCCGTGATGATTGTTCCCGAAACAATCGCACCCAGTGCCGACCCGGGAACGGAATAATTCGTCACCAACATCGCGGGGAGGATCATCGCCACGATGGCCAGCGCCAACCACAGTAAAAAACGGTTGCCTTCCAGCAAGAGCGAGGGCAGCGTTTGGGCTTGCAAGTCGATCACGGCCCGTTGCAATTCGCTCACCGTGGCTTGCTGTTGGTCTTCGGCATTTTTCTCGGTGAGAGGCGGCGCCGCGTCGCCTCTCTTAGCGGGCATATCAGCGTGCTTGGTGAGCTTTCGCATCCCGAGCAACGTGAGCCCGTCGCGTTCCAAACCGTCGGTCTGCAATTTACGAGTCTGGATCCGCTTACCGGCTTGATCCAAAAGTTGCTGCGGGGCGTCTTTCGAAGCGTCGAACACCGCCAGCGATTCCCATTGTTTTTCCTTGTGCTTGCGCTCGTGCAGTAAGGCGTGCTGCTTGTGATCGGCAGCGACGCGGCTTTGCTCATTGTCAAGCTGTTTGGCATGTTCGGTTTTCGCTTCGCGAAATTCTTGCCCCGCCGCGAGCTTGGCATTGGCAAACTCATTTTCCAGGCTCCGTCGCTTTTCGGTAAAGTCCCTGGTGAGTTTGTTGAGCGTGGTCTGGTATTCTTTCTCCGCGGCCATCAGTTCGTTGGTGAGGGTCGTCGCCAGGCGTGCTTCGTCCGCCGCGCGCGCATCGGCCAACTGCTGCAAGTGCTGCATCAGCTCCAACACACGCCGGGTGGAAAGTTGCACGTCTGTCACTCGAATCCTTTGTCGAAGTTGGCTGATCTATTCTTCACATTCTCTTTGAATCCGACTCACCAATTCTCTCATGCGACCCACCGCATCAATCGCCGTTTGGCTGACCGGTGCCAGGGGATCAAGATGTTGCTCGGCAAATTGCCTGCTAACGCCATCATCCCACGATTCGTTCGTTACTTGCCAGGCCCGTTGCAAATCTTGTAGCGCGCATCGCAATTGGGCGGCGCTGGTGTCGAGGTCACAATGTCGCATATTTTCTTTTTCTATTGTTTCGGAACAGAGGACGACCCGGCTTGCTCGTTACTTACCGCTTGCGGTTTCGCCAACACTGATTCCGGAGGACGTTCAATCGTATAGCCTTCAACACGACGAATAATCAGTTGCAACTTAGCCCGCGCGGCGGGCAACTCCGTTTCCAAAATCCTGCGGAGATGGCCCAGCCGGCCCCGGTACTCATACAGTTCATGCTGCAACACCCCGCGCCAATGGCGGACGAGTTGTCGCTTCTCTCGGCAGTATTCCAACCGATCCTGGGCCGCTTTGAGCACGGCGCGCTCTTCTCGGCATGTTGGCCTCTCCCCCGCGACGGGAAAAATCAAGCACCGTTCCAAATCAAGCTTCGCTTGATGGACGGCATCCCCGGCATTTTTCTCTTGCTGCAGCCAGTAAGCGGGGCAGGTGTGGGAAAGCCAGTCGCTCTCATGCTGCATTTCGGAGGCAAGTGTGTCCAAAGCTCCCTGCGCCCGCTTTTCAAATTCAACGAGCGACAAGCGAAATCTTTCGATCGCCGCGACGGAGCGAACTTGAGCGGGGCCAGACATACGACAGTTTTACAGAAAAGGTTTTCAAAAGCTTGATAACGACACACACCTACTCACTTCTGCTGCAAATATTCTTCGATCCGTTCCGCTTTGCGTAAGAGAAACGGAGCATAATCGCGCGACGCTTCGATGGAGCGCGCGATCAGCTTCAGATGATGCTCAAACTCTTCGGCGAACTTCTGGTGCTCTTGATCGCGCCAACTGCTGTTGAGGCCGTGCAGTTGGCTGGCCAAAGTGGTCAGTCGCTCTTCCAGTTCATTGCTGAATTGGGAGAGCTGATGGGCAAACCGCCGCAACTCGGCGGGGTCGACGATGGCTTGAGACATAGGGAGCCTTTCCCACGGTTAAGGCACGTGTTTTGAAATTGCCTGAGCCGCAACGCGCTAGCGTCGGGTAACTCTACGCACGGCGACGATTTCTCCCCATCTTCAGTTTAGTTGGCGCGCGACGGCCCGTAAAGCAAGCCCTATTTAGCCCCGCCACTTGCGGCGGGTCCCAATCTTTTTTGAAAGACGGGCGGGACAAGTCCCGCTGCTAAATATTGCATTAGCCCGGATTTCCCAGATGACTTCCCGCACAATGGCACGCGATTTGCGCCACACCTTGTAAAAACAGCGGTTTGTACGCTCAACATGCCATCGTGACAGGGGAGCCCCATGGGTGACTGCCAAAACGAG